>Ga0224527_1000192_pt1 | contig 47164 bp, 35 predicted proteins | sample CBST0metaG_FD_179882 | JGI IMG/M metagenome (GOLD analysis project Ga0224527, IMG submission 179882) | Peat soil microbial communities from Stordalen Mire, Sweden - C.B.S.T0 | ecosystem: Environmental > Terrestrial > Soil > Wetlands > Peat | place: Sweden: Norrbotten County, Stordalen Mire...
ACAGAGAAGTTAAGCCCAACCACGCCGATGGTACTGCCCACAAGGTGGAAGAGTAGGTAGCCGCCACTTTTGAAAAGAGTGTCCCTCTCGTCTTGAGAGTCCGACACTCTTTTTTTTTGCCTTTTTTTGCCATAAAGGTGTCTGTTTTTGTATGATGATTAATAAAAACTTTTCACTTCACAATGACCTTTACCGCTATTGATTTTGAAACAGCCCATGCTAAATTTCCTTGTGAGATTGGTGTTTGCAGAGTGGAAGACAACATAATTCGAGAAACTCATTCATGGCTCATCAAACCTGCATGCTTTCCGTATATGAATTATTGGTGCTATCAGACATATGGCATAAGTTCTAAAATGGTTCAAAACGAACCGACTTTTGATGAACTTTGGACTGAATTGTTTCCATTTTTGGAAGGTACTTTGTTGATTGCTCATAATGCATCGTTTGATATTGGTGTGTTGCGTGCTATAATCTGGCTATTCCTCATAGTGAATACTTGTGTAGCGTATTGCTCTCTCGGCGTGCATGGAAAGGACTTCCATCTTATCGTTTGAATGATTTATGTCAATTGTATGACATTCATTTTTATCATCACCGTGCAGGAGCTGATGCCGAAGCTTGTGCCCGGTTAGTACTGAAAATAGGAGAAGAGAGAAGTGTCACATCCATTATTGAATTATCGGAGAACTTAGGGGTTTGTCTAAAGTTGCTATGAAAAGATTATTATTAAAGTTTTTTTGAGTAGACCCTTTTATCTTTCTTAGGCGTTTCGGGTTTCTTCATGTATCATTTAGTTGACTTAGCAACATTAGTCAATGTTATCTTATTTGATATTTTGCCACAAAACGACTACCTTTGTTAATCAATATTTGGTCTTATAGTTCAATGGATAGAACGGAAGTTTCCTAAACTTCAAATCCGGGTTCGATTCCCGGTGGGACTACTTTTCTGTCTAAAATACTTGGAGTTGTGAAAATGTCATTTCATTGTTTTTTTATGTCAGAATTTTTATTCTTCCTTGTGCTTTTCTAATTGTCTTTTGTTTGTAAGTATGAAATAGGTAATAGAGACCCCCCAAAAAAATCCTTATAAATAGGGATTGCTTTATTTGGTGTTTTGTTGTTCCTTTGTACTGACTAACAAGAAACTTCAACCATTTTTTTGTATTTAGAATTATCAGTTATTTTAAGGTCATAGTATGATTTTGACATTAATTCAAACCGAATATTCGTTGATTTTTCATACTTTTATTTCCTTTTCAAAAAATAGGATTATTATTCCAACTGATTGATAAACATTGAATAATTACATGTTAGTTTTTTTTGTTTTATATTGCAAAACAATGTTATTGCGACTGTTTTTTACTTTATAATGATAAGCAGAAGCATATAGAGTTTTCTTCATATTAAAAGAATTATGAGCCAATTACTTTTAGATTATGATTTGATAAAGAAATACGATCGGTCAGGTCCACGCTATACGAGCTATCCACCTGCCAATTTCTTTCAGTCGGGGTTTGAGGAAGCTTCGTTTATTGACTTACTACAACAATCTAATCAACAAAAACCTTATAATCTTTCGTTCTATTTTCACATTCCTTTTTGTCCTCAACTTTGCAATTTTTGTGGTTGTAACAGCGAGTTGATGCGTGACAAGTCTACTACAAATCTATATTTTGAGATGTTGAAAAAGGAGTTTGAAACTGTTGCTTCGCATCTTGATTCATCGCGTTTTGTATCCCAAGTTCATTGGGGTGGGGGCACTCCTAATGCTGTTTCTATGAAACTAATTGTAGGGGTTATGAAGCTTATTCGTGCTCACTTTGTATTTACGCCAGATGCTGAAATTGCTATGGAATGTAATCCAGCCTATATGACACTGACGCAAATTGAACAGTTAGCAGAAATGGAATTTAATCGCATTAGTCTGGGAATTCAGGATTTTGAACAACAAGTACTCTTCATTATTCATCGAAAACCATCAAAATTGCCAATTGAAAAGGTGATTGAGTCGTTGCATTACCATAAAATGCAAGTGAATCTTGATTTTGTATATGGCTTACCAGCGCAAAACCCGGAAAGGTTTCAACAAACTATTGATCATGCCATTGCATTAAATCCTGAACGCATTGTTGCTTTTTCGTATGCCCATGTTCCATGGATTAAATCTGCACAAAAAATACTTGAACAACATACATTGCCGTCAAGCAATGAAAAGTTGACCCTTTTTCGTGTTGCTTATGAGCGTTTGACAAATGCTGGCTATGAAGCCATCGGTCTTGATCATTTTGCGTGTCCACACGATGAAATGGCACAAGCATTGCACGACCGTACCTTACATCGTAATTTTATGGGATATTGTACTCGAACCCATTCGGGACAAGTTTATGCGTTTGGGGCTTCGGCAATCACACAATTAGAAAATGCTTATGTTCAGAATAATAAAAACACTGACAGTTACATGGAAATCATTTCCCGAAATGGCCTTGCTCCTGAAAAAGGTTACGTGTTGACGGAAACTGATAAAGTGTGCCGTTTTATTATCGAGGAATTGATGTGCAATCAATATGTTGATCTTGATCAAATATCTTTGCATTATGGGTTGACTTATGAGCAATTGCTTGCTGTCACCACTTTTTCGTCTGAAAGTTTAAAACCGATGATTAATGATCATTTAGTGACATGGTCGAATCATCAACTTACAGTTTTGCCAACGGGTAGAATGATTTTGCGCAACGTGGCTATGCTGTTTGATCCTATATTGCAAAATACTACTATGCGCTATTCGCGTACAGTATAATCAATGTCCATTTTAAAAAAATTGGTGTAATGGAATTTAAATCAGATATTTTAGTTGTTGGTGCGGGGCTCACAGGACTTACTACCGCTCATTACTTACAAAAGAATAAACGTTCTTTTCTGGTTGTTGAACAAGCATCTCATGTTGGAGGTGCTATTCAAACTGGTGAAGAGAATGAATTTGTCTTTGAAAAAGGACCCAGCACGGGTGTGATGAATAATGAAATTGTGAGAGAAGTATTTGAGGAGTTAAAACCTTTTTGTACGTTGGAATGGGCGGCAAATAGTGTTAACAAAAGGTTTATTCTAAAGAATAATCGCTGGCGGCCATTACCAAGTGGAATATTAGGAGGTATTACAACGCCATTATTTCAGTTTTCAGATAAGCTTCGTTTATTGTCTGAGCCATTTCGCAAACCGGGCACAAATCCTAACGAAACACTTGCCCAAATTGTGAAACGACGTATGGGTAAAAGTTTTTTAGACTATGCCGTTGATCCTTTTATACTTGGTGTCTATGCAGGCGATCCTTCTTATTTAGTGACCCGCTTTGCATTGCCTAAATTGTATCAGTTGGAACAGAACTATGGAAGCTTTATCGGTGGTTCGGTCAAAATGCAATTTGAAAAACGCAAATTAAAAGAGAAAAAGCAACCTAAGCAACCTCATCGGATTTTTTCAGTGAAAGGAGGTCTTCATAATTTAACGGACGCATTGATGAAATCTGCAGGGGAAGAGAAATTTTTGTTAGGTGTCGAAAGATTATTGCTTATGCCAACAGAAAATAATCATTTCGTTGCAGAAGGAATCTTACCGAGTGGTGAGAAGTTACTTATTCATGCGAATCAGGTAATTACTACAACAGGGGCATCATCTCTATATTCATTACTGCCATTTGTTGAAAATCATTTATTGAATAATATCACTAACCTGCATTATGCCAAAGTTGTGCAGGTAGCTGTTGGTTTTAATCATTGGATGGGAAAACCAATCGATGGCTTCGGTGGTTTAATTCCCTCTAAAGAGAACAAGAAGCTTTTAGGTGTATTATATCCATCTGCATTTCTTTCAAAACGTGCGCCAAATGGTGGTGTCTTGTTGTCGATCTTTTTAGGAGGTGTACGTCATCCTGAGGTTTTTGATATGTCCGATGAAGCCATTCGTCAACTTATCATGACATCTTTACAAGAATGGATGACTTTAAAATCATTTAATCCTGATTTATTTAAAGTTTTTCGGTATCAAGAAGCGATTCCTCAATACGGAGCTGACTGTGAAGCTCGATTCATCACACTCGATCGCTTGCAACAACAATTTTCAACATTGCATATTGGCGGTAATTTGCGTGGGGGAATTGGTATGGCTGATCGTATTAAACAAGGAAAGCAATTAGCCAACGATATAATAAGCTGATACGAATATAGATTTTTTAGCAGTATTATGTTTAAAATGCAAGGCTCCTTCCGAAGATAACTGAAGGGGTCTTGCCTTTTGTAGAGTACCTTGACTTGTAGTTGTACAAGTCAGTATATTTTTAAAGCCGTCCGTCGACAATATGAGGATCTAATATGCCCTTTACGTCGTAAAGGACTCCATTTTCTTTTATAAAAGAGGTTAGATTGATCGATGCAAAAGATTCATGTGCAACAGCTAAAATAATAGCATCATACTGTGCAGTCGGAAATTTCGTAACTACATTAACGCCATATGCATGTTGTACTTCGTCTGGATTTACCCAGGGATCAAAGATTGTAGCATGCACGTGATAGTCTTTCAAAGCACGAACAATGTCAATTACTTTTGTGTTTCGCACGTCCGGGCAATTCTCTTTAAAAGTAAATCCTAGAAGCAAAATATTAGAACTTAATACCTGAATTCTTTTCTTTATCATCAATCTAACAACTTGACTGGCAATATATTCTCCCATACCATCGTTCATTCGGCGTCCAGCTAAAATAATTTCAGGATGATAGCCATACTCTTGTGCTTTTTGTGCTAAATAGTAAGGATCCACTCCAATGCAATGTCCACCAACTAACCCGGGTTTGAAAGGTAGAAAATTCCATTTTGTTGCGGCTGCTTCGAGTACATCTTGCGTATCTATACCCATTCGGTTGAATATCTTAGCTAACTCATTCACAAACGCAATATTGATGTCGCGTTGTGAATTTTCAATCACTTTCGCTGCTTCTGCTACGCGAATGGTAGGTGCCAGATGCGTTCCGGCAATGATGACCGAACTATAGAGTGCATCCACTTTTTGCCCTGTTTCAGGTGTTGAGCCTGAAGTAACTTTCTTTATTTTTTCTACAGTATGTTCTTTATCTCCCGGATTAATGCGTTCAGGTGAATATCCTGCAAAGAAATCTTTATTAAATACAAGACCTGAAACTTTCTCGACCACCGGTACACACTTTTCTTCTGTGACGCCAGGATATACCGTCGATTCATAGATAACAATATCACCTTTCTGAATTACGTTGCCTACTGTTTCGCTGGCTTTAATTAATGGCGTCAAATCGGGATTGTTATGTGCATCGACAGGCGTTGGAACTGTAACAATAAAGTAATTGCACCCACGAATATCTTCTACAGAAGAGGTACAATAAAGACCTTTTGATTCAAATTCAGGTATTTGAGATACCAACGAAGATTGAAGCAGTTCATAATCCACTTCTAATGTAGTATCTACTCCGTTCATTAATGCATTCACACGTGCTTGATTGACGTCAAATCCAATTACAGGATATTTTGTAGAAAAAAGACGTGCTAAAGGAAGGCCAACATATCCTAAACCAATAATTGCTATTTTAATTTTCATAATGTCTAATAAAAGAATATTTTTAGGGTTCAACTACATAACTAATAACCAATAAATAGTGTCGTATATATTAAATAGAGAATTCCAATACTTATACTATCGCTGCTCCCTCTTCCTTTGGAGAGGGCGGGGGGAGAGGTCAAAAGCTCCAAATGAAACGAGTCCCGATATTCGGGACGAGTTCCATACGTCCTTAATGTACAAAATAAAAATAATCGTATGAAATAAAACACGACATTATATTGTTTTTACTACTTATACTAGTTTATTATTTTTTTAAAGAAACCAAGGAGGTACTGTTTATTACTTCAAATTCTCATGATACCATTTTACAGCTTCACGAAGACCTTCTTTAAAATAAAAATGAGGCTCATACCCTAACAACGTCTTTGCTTTTTCGATACATGCCAAAGAATGTGGAATATCACCAACACGATTTGGACCATAAGTTGCATCAATCGTTGTAATTGTTGTGTCAAATTCACTTAGATATGTTTTTAAATAATCCACCAATTGTGTTAATGAGGTTTGTCCTCCACATGCTGTATTGTAGATTGTGTTAATCGCATTTGGATTTTTTGTTGTCATAGCTAATGTATTCATTTGTATGACATTGTCAATGTATGTGAAATCACGGCTATATTCGCCATTTCCATTGATAACCGGAGATTGATGTTGTAACAGTTTTTTTACAAACAATGGGATAACTGCAGCATACGCCCCGTTTGGATCTTGTCTACGACCGAATACATTGAAATAACGCAATCCGATGTATTCTAAATTGTAAGTTTTAGCAAATACATCAGCGTATATTTCGTTTACATACTTTGTAACAGCATAAGGAGAAAGTGGCTTTCCAATTATATCTTCTTCCTTTGGAAGTGTTTGGCTGTCGCCATAAGTTGATGAACTAGCAGCAAAAATAAAGCGTTTCACTTTTACATCTCTCGATGCAACTAACATATTTAGAAACCCACTGATGTTAACTTCATTTGTGGTGATTGGGTCTTTAATGGATCTGGGGACTGAACCTAATGCTGCTTCATGGAATACATAATCAACCCCATCCACTGCTTTATAGCAGTCTTCCAGATTTCGTATATCTCCAACATTCAATTGAAAAGAATCTGGGAATATTGATAAGAGTGGCAGTATATTTGCTGTTTTTCCAGTTGAAAAGTTATCCAGACATCGTACTTCATGACCTTCTTGAAGTAAATATTCGCAAAGATTTGATCCAATGAATCCTGCTCCTCCGGTAACTAAGATTTTGCTATTTGATTTAATAGAAGTCATGATTTTAATTAAAAATATGAATCATCCAATGAGTTATTTTTTATGATGATGTATATAACGGTGATTTCCATAACCATAGCTATAACCCCGATGATAATAGCTCAAATTATCTAAGTTGACATCATTTAGAATTAAGTATATATGAGATAAACTACCTTCACTCTGCATACGATTCAGAAATTCGAGTACTCGTTTATTTGAATAACCAGCACGTATAATGTATAATGTAATATCAGCAAAACGGTCGAGATGAAAAGAGTCTGAAACAACACCTACAGGAGCAGTATCTAACACGATATAATCATATTCTTGTTTGCATTGCTCAATCAGTGTAGCTAATCGCTTTTTTTGCAGCAATTCATTGGGGTTTGGTGGAATAGTTCCTGCTGGTAAGATACATAGGTATGGATAGTCAGAAGACGTATGAATTAATGATTTATAATCTGATTCTTGCCCTGATAAATATGAAGATATTCCAATGGTAGAATCTATTTCAAAATGTTTCGCTAAAGCTGGACCACGAAGATCTAATCCAATTAGTAATACTTTTTTGTCAATCACAGAAAGACTTTTGGCTATATTGATGCTTACGTATGATTTTCCTTCTTGAGATTGCGTTGAAGTAACTAAGATGACTTTTTGGGTTGGATATTCGAGCGCAAATTGTAATTTGGTTCGAAGTAAGCGGAATAATTCATCATTATGATTAGCACTGTTTCGATGTTCAAAATTGATATCATCGTCTTCTCTATGTCCCAATTGAACCAATACAGGTATTGAAGTTAACTGTTCCACTTCTTGCCTGTTAGAAAGTGTAGTTTTAAATAGATCTTTAAAATAAATGATTAGCAATGGAATAAAGAGGCCTAAGAAAAAGAATACGGATAGCATGAGAGAAGTATGTGGCCCAATTAATATGGCATCATCCGGTGCATTAAGTACACGCCCTTTGGGAACTGTGATAGCTGTATTTAAAGATGCTTCTTCTCTTTTTTGTAGTAAAAAGAGGTAGAGTGACTCTTTTACTTTTTGTTGCCGTTGAATTTCTATAAATTCCCGTTCTTGTTGAGGAAGTAATTTTATTTTAGCAAGTATCAATGCATTTTGAGCTTCCAAATCGCTAATGGTGATAAGTAGTCCCTTTCTTGTATTGCCGATGCTTACTTTAATAGCTTTAATAGCTGTTTGAATCTGCAGTGTTAAATTATTGAGAAATGGATTACTGTTTGGAGAATCGTGACTAATGCGCTCACGTGTCAGCACTAATTCATTATATTGATTTATTACCCCCACCAATCCCACGTCGGTCAATCCTAAATTTGGAACTAATGCCCACCGATGAGTAGGGCTGTTTAAGAAATCTTCAATGTATTTAATAAGATGTAGCTGTGTTTCTACTGTAGCTCGCTGTTGTTCATAATCAGCACTTTTCTGTAAAAACACCTGAGCTTCATCATCAAGATTTGTGAGGTTATTTGTTTGTTTATAATTTTCGATGTTTTGCTCAACTTTACCCAGCTCAGCTGTCAATAAAATTAATCGATCATCAATAAAGCTGACTGTATTTATGGCTGAACGATTTACTGATTCAATGGCTTCCTGGTTGTAAACATTCACTAATGTATTAAGAATATCTTGTCCTTTCTGAACGTTTGAAGTAGTTAACGAAAGCTCAATGACATCCGTAAGTTTATCGATGTTTGTAGTAAGAGCTCCATTGTCAAGAGAATGTGCCATACTTACAGGGCTACTAATGGTGATGCCAATTGGTTCATTAGGAAAGTCTTTACCATGCCTTACTTGTAATAAAATGATACCAGCAGGCGTTTTAAGAATAGCTGGCAAATGATTTATTTGTAGTTCAAAATCAGCCTTCAAATAATGTACTTTAATGGATAATTTACCATTTTCAGGAGTAACTTGCAAAGTCATCAATCCGTGAAGGTTAGTCAGAAAAGTACTGTCAACATGAGCATATAATGGAGATGATGTGTATAGTTCTTCTGTTCTCAAAAAACTCTTATGTGTATAAGTGACATATAGTTCAAGCTTCATTACTACTCGTTTCATTAGCCCGGTAGAATGAATGACTTGTTCTTCATCATTCACCATTGAAGGCACCCCAGTATTAACAGCATCAAGTTGGTTAACCACTGTTTGTTCATTCATTTGACCATTTTTTGATTGATCAATAACCAACATTGATGAAGACACTTGATAAATATTCCTCTGTGAATGAATATAGAAGACGCCAATAATTAGTGCAAATACTACCGATGCGACAATCCATCGCCAATATCCTATAAACTTTTCAAAAAGCTCCTGCAAATTGATCAAATTATTTTGTCTGTTTTGTTCCGGTTCTTCCAGGTTCTTATCCATTTCGTAATTTCTATTTTGTTCAGATATTGTCCAAAAAAACTTGTTCCCTTGTTAGAGCGAACAATAGCCATCGTAAAATATGTAATATCAGTGAATCTTTGTAATTGTGATGATAAGTGATGTCATCGAAATCAGAATACCTACTACAGAAACAGTAAAATTTTCTGCCGTACTAAAATCAGTTGCACGTGATCTCGGATTGTTGGGTTGAATATACAAAACATCATTTTGTTGCAAATAGAAATAAGGTGAATTAATTATATTCGGATCTGTTAGATTTAAACGATATGTTTTCCGTTCTCCTTTTGCTGATTCACGTATCAACAACACATTCTTCCTTTGTCCATAAATAGTCATATCGCCTGCTAATGCTAATGTTTCAAAAATGTTGATCTTTTCATTATTGATATAAAAAACACCTGGATGTGCAACTTCTCCTAAGACTGATACTTTATAGTTTGCATAGCGAATAGAAATAATAGGTTCTTCCTTCATGTAACGCGGATAGATTTGTTGTTTAATATATTCGCTTAGCTGATTTTTGGTCATTCCAACTGCGTGTATAGTTCCAATCACTGGAAATGTGATATTTCCTTGTGTATCGATCAAATAATTCTGAAGTCCTCCACCACTTCCACCGGTCGCTGATGAATTACTTTGATCATAATTACTCATGCTTTGAAGGCTAGGCACTAAAGGTAAGTTGAAAGGTAATGCAATTTCTGGTGATGTGGAATTGACTGTAATGACTAACAAATCACCTATTTTTAAGATTGGTGCCGGTATGGAGTCCATTACTGTGCCTTGAAAGTTAATGGTTTGACCGGCCCCTTGAACATAAACAATCTTTTTATATGCACCACATGAAGTGATCATCGATGTAATAATCAATAAAAATACAAATTGATTTTTTGAAAACAGTTTCATTCGAGATTAATTTATGAGTTGTTCCATTTAGGAAAATGAATGGAAAGAAGAAACCGGGAAAAGAAATCTAATAATCATTTATCTATGATCTTTTCTGACTTTTTTCTTAATCTTTATGGGCGTTTTTCTGATCATGAAAAGTTATCCCTATTGAATTAAGTTAGCAAAGATAGTCATTTACCTTCTTTGTTACAACTGTCATTCTGTTTTTTTGCCAGGTTTTATTTGGAGAAATCAAATCTTTATCATTTTGATAATTAGATGCTTTTTTATCACATAAGTGGATCTTGGGTATCTTTTTCTCCCAAATCACAAAAAGAAGTCGTCAAATTGAGGTGACAGGATCGAATCAGAGTGAAAAAATTGTTTTTTAAATTTCACGAATTGGAATTCAATGTTTTTTGCTCAAGTTGGTGCAAGCTCAACTTTGCCTATTAAAAGAATTCTGCTAATTGTGCTATTGTTTCCATGATTAGTATTAAACTGTGTTTTTATTATGTTTTATTTGACCTTTGCAAATACACAGGTAAGTTATTCATAAATAAGAATATAGCTTTTGAATAAACAGACTTTTCAGATTACTTTCAATCCTGACCAGATATTCGATTATTCTGAATGGATATGATTATATGCCATTTGTAATATTGTTGTTTTTAAAAATCGTAAAACAACGGATTTTTTCTCTCTATGATATGGTACTATTGGAACTCAATTACATGTGATTTACAAGTGCTACATATTTCCCTGATGTCTATTGTGTTTTCTCAAATTAACGGATTCTTGTTGCAATATGAGTTAAATGTATTAATTTTGACGTCTAAAGTTGTGTCTTTACTATCAGGTTGTTTTTACTGAGTAATGGACTAAAATGTAAAATATTAAATCAAATATGACATTCTTTTTTTGATATTTGAATTGTTTGATATTAGTCAGTCTTTATTTGGCAAAAGCATTATGAACTAAATATACGGGTTACACATTCTTTTTTGCTTAAGTTTAATATGTGTCCTCCATAGATATTATGTGAATTTGTACTTGATCTGATGATGCTAAGTCCCTTTAATAGTTGATTATGATTAAGTTTGATTGTTACTGATATAAATTGGTAATCAAATTGCCAGACACTGTTGCTGTTGATAATATTTTTTATAATACATTGATACCCTTTATGCAATTACCAAGTAAGGTGTTGAAACAACGTGTTGCTAGAATACTTCTCTCCCGTTATACAAATCGTTGGTTCATTTTATTGATTGATCTTTTCCTTTCAACTTTTGCATTTGCCTTTTCCTATTGGGTTATGGTCATTGTGTATACTCGAGGATCAAATTTATTGCCTGATATTACACTCATAGGATGGAATTTTTTACTTTGTACTTTATTTTACCTTCTTTTTAGAACTTATCAAGGAGTTATTCGATATTCTACATATCACGAAATTGGCAGAATAACAGCTGCAGTTTTTCTTTCGAATCTTGCTTTATGGTTTTTTGTCATTTTTCTTTATCCTCGTCAATCGCCTACTATTTTACTATCGTTATTGATAAAAAATGGCATGTTGACATTCTTTAGTCTTGTTTTTTTTCGATATATTATTGTTCGTCTCTATCAATTTGTAACTCGTTCATCACGTATCTATACCAGATCAGCAGTGTTTATGTATGGAATAGACACAAATAGTGTGGGTTTAGCTAATATGTTGAACAATAATATGCAGGCGGGTTACAAAATTATTGGCTTCATTACACCTGATTCGAGTACAAGCAATCAACGTATAATGAGTCTTCCGGTTTTCTTTGTGCATAATGATAGTTTTGGCAAACTTGTTGATACCTATCAGCCTCAATCGGTAATATTTCCCACTCAAGGAAGTTTGCTTAAAGAAAAAAACAAGTTAGTGGAGACTTGTATTAAGCACAACATCAAGATATTATTAGCTCGTTCACCACAACCATGGACGCAATCAACCTTATCGGATAAAAAATATCCCATGACAATTCTTCCTATTCAAATTGAAGATTTGTTGGGAAGAGAGGAAATACAAATCAATTTACCTGCAATATGTCAGGAATTAAAGGATAAAGTTGTCTTAATAACGGGGGCTGCCGGTTCTATTGGAAGTGAATTAGTCAGACAAATTGCTTCTTTTGAACCAGGGATGATTTTATTATTTGATATAGCTGAAACGCCGCTTTATCAAATTGACATGTATATGAAAGAGCATCATCCTAATATTTGTGTTGAAGCAATCATTGGTGATGTTCGCAATACACAGAGATTAGAGCGTTTGTTTAAGCAGTATCATCCTCAAATTATCTATCATGCTGCTGCCTATAAGCATGTTCCCATGATGGAAAATCATCCGAGCGAAGCCATCATTACCAATGTTTTAGGCACACGTAATGTGGCCAATTATGCGTTAAAGTATAAAACTGAAAAATTTATCATGATTTCAACGGATAAAGCTGTCAATCCAACCAATGTGATGGGAGCATCCAAACGTATCGCTGAAATTTATGTGCAATCTTTAGCAAAATACATTGAGGAGAGAGATTGTAAAACTCATTTTATTACTACTCGTTTTGGTAATGTATTGGGTTCTAGTGGGTCAGTTATTCCTCGATTTAAAGAACAGATTGAAAAAGGCGGGCCTCTCACTGTAACAGATCCCAACGTCATTCGTTATTTTATGACTATACCTGAAGCTTGTCGCTTAGTATTAGAAGCCAGTGTTAACGGAGAAAATGGAGAAATCTATATATTTGATATGGGTGAGCCTGTGAAGATTGATGATTTGGCTCGTAACATGATACGATTGGCAGGATTAGTCCCGGGAAGGGATGTTCAAATAATTTATACCGGACTTCGTCCGGGAGAAAAGCTTTACGAAGAATTGCTTGCTCAAAAAGAATTTACCAAGCCAACCTTTCATCCGAAAATTATGATTGCACTTGTTAGACAGTTTGAACTTCGCGCAGTTATTAAGCAGATCAATGAATTGATTATATTAGCAAAAAAAATTGATACGCAACATGTTGTGTTAAAAATGAAAGAATTGGTACCTGAGTTTATAAGCATGAATTCTATCTTTTCTAAATTGGATTGTGGAGAAAAACCTTCTTCTGAAATAATCAGTCCCGAAAAATGAACTGACTTGAAAAGAATATGTAAGTATAACTATATAACTTTTACATCATACTCAAATATGATATTGTTGATTCGAAGTCATTCTTGAAGATTTATTTTTAATGGAATTTTATAGCATAAAAAAACAGGCCAACTGTAAAATTAGCCTGTTTTAATGAGCAGAATGATCTATTTGCCATTTAATTGGACTCGATCTTTTTCTTCAATGTAATCAGTATCACCCCGTTTTTACCCTTTGTCCCATAGAGTTTTGTGACAGAAGCATCTTTGAGAATTGTAACAGACTCTATGGTATTAGGGTCTATCTGATTCATGGCCTTGTAATCGGTCCCAATTCCATCAACAATAATCAGTGGGTTATTGTTGTTCCCATTTGAAGATAAAATTTTCATCTTTGACGCTGAATGATCCATATTGCCGTTATTAACTGACAATGAATCTTGCTGTGCTGTCGTGACAATCATCACATAACTTGATTTGCCTTTATCTCTATTCTGTGTCACCACCGCATAAGTTCCTTCTTTTCCCTTTATCGAAATGACAACTACTCCATTTTTACCTTCTTCACCGTATTTATGTATTGCTGCCGAATCTTTCCATACATCGACTGATGCGATCGTTTTTGGATCCAATGCTTTTATGTCTTCTGCGGAAACTTTTTTGCCATCAATCAGATATAATGAATGTGCTTTCGTCGAATCATTATTGATTTGCACGACAACCACCTTTTTTTTCTCTTGTTTTGTCGAAGCGGAAGTTGCCGTACTCATGGTTGCCGAAGCGCTTCCATCTGACAAATTAGCATTTGTCCAGGCTTCTTTCAACTCTCCGGCGTTGACTAATAAGACTGTTGTCAATAACAACGGTACAACCAGCAGATATTTGCTTGTCCACATAGCGTGGGTTTTTTTTTGTTCATCATAATAATGCGTTTTTTTAAGTGTGAGATACTAAAATGTTGAGTCAAAGGCATTGATGCGGTTTGTGCCACTTTGAGCAAAGCATATTGATAGGCTTTCGGGTCGCTTCCCGTTTTCAATACCATTTGATCGGCTAAAAATTCCACATTCTCGCGCACCGAAGCTGCAAACAAATAATACAGGGGATTCATCCAAACAAGCGATTGAAAAAGAGAGACCATCAATAAGTCCCACTCATGCTTTTGTTCAATGTGTGCTCGTTCGTGTTCAATTATTTTGACCAATTCATCGGAGCTATACAAGGCTGGATTCAAATAAATCTTTCCCCAAAATGAAAATGGATTGATTTCTTTGTCCGGAACATACACCTTCATACTATTCACTGTCAATACGCTACACTTTCGAATGACACGAAACAGTTGAACATGCCTTATACCTATCCCAAAACAAAGTAGCTGCTATACCTGCCATCAACAGATAATTGATCATCACCGCGAAACCGAGATGTGATTGTGCAATCGGATTCCTTGCAGGTAGTGACCCATTAATCAAGATAATAACATACTGAATAACCTCTTTTTGCGAAATCAAAGCTGCTACGTGAAGTAGTGGCAAAAGCACGGAACACAAGATGATGCCCTGCAAATAAATGCGTTTGGTAGCATAAAACGTGTCACGTCGCAACAAAAGCTGGTAAAAGGCGAACAGAATTGTAAAAATTCCATTCACTTTCAATAAAAATAGCATCAGCGGTTCCATGTCACTTTTGTTTTTCGATCAATCGCACAATTGCCTGCAAATCATCGCTCGAAATCTTCTCCTTTTGAGCAAAAAAGGTCACCAATGAGCTATAAGAACTTTGAAAATAGTTGTCAATAATGCCTGAAAGCATATTTTCCGAATAGCTTTCAGCACTCATTACAGGTTCAAACCAATAGACGTTGCCATAACGGCGACTGGTCACAAAACCTTTTTTTTCAAGGTTTTTCAATGTTGAAGCTAGAGTGGTATAGGGAGGCTGAGGTTTGGGGTATGCTTCCAATACATCTTTTACAACACCGCCTTTCAGTTTCCAAAGCATCTGCATGGCTTGCTCTTCTTGTTGACTTAATTTTTCCATAACGTTGAATTTTGTTGATGCGTAAACGATATTAAAAATCCTCTTTAGTCAATGATAGCTTGTATAATAATCTCTTGTCATTTTTTTGTAATATAACGGATATTATTATCACGTCGCAAATCTACGAACAATTCGTAAACAAACATGCACTCAGGAAATATTTATAGTTATTTAATCAAAGCAAGAAAATGATTAAGAATACATTTACGTGCTTTCATGACGATAAATCATGTGTATTAATAGTGACGAGCAGTTCTTGATAGTAAAAGGGGGATCACTTCATCGAGTAACCCCCTTTCATGTTTTTTATATTGGCAATTATTTTAGCTTTTTATAGATACAATTGTCGATGGAGAATTTGCCACTTCCGCCAAGAATCAATGCCAATGCTAATCCGAGAACCAGAATAAAGTATTCAATACCTTCGCCATGTTGATTACCGTACCAGTTCATAAAAAAGCCATTATGAATATGTCCTCCTAATATTACTGCACCTGTCATCGAAGTGAAAATAGAAAAGGCCATGAAGCGTGTTCCGGCACCAAGAAGTACCCCAAGACTCCCTGCAAACTCAGCTAAAATAACTAATGTGGCAATGATAAAAGGTACTCCAATTGATGCGAAGAATCCTATTGTTCCACTAAATCCGTATCCTCCAAAAAGCCCGAGAACTTTTTGCATACCATGAGGTAAAACCACTATACCCAAGGCGATTCTTGCTATGAGTAATGACCATGATTGTTGGTCGGTCGAAAAAAATCGTTTCATTGTTTTCATTTCTTTGTTATTTAAAATGTTTCTGTGTAATAAATGTATATTGTTTAATTGTTTATACTGAAGTCGTCTTGACTTTTTCGATGATAGCTATTTTTGATATTTTTGAACTCATAGAAGTCATCTCCTTATAGTAAAATCATCTTTTTGTGTCCGTTTTCTTCTAAAAATGATATCAAATTAGGCTGAAAAAACATAAAATTCAGTGGAAATTTTTCTAAAAACAAAAAGTCAAGACGACTTCACTGATAAATGGTTACATTGGTACTTCCATGATTAGTAATTTTGTTTGGCTTTTGGTCGAGATCTCTATGGAGCTTGTTTCGCTGATTCCGAGTCCATCTCTTCGTTTCAGCGTTTGTCCGGCTGCTGTTACGCTTCCTTCGATAACAAAGAGGTAAACTCCTGTATTTTTTCCTTTGAGAAAATATTTTCCTGTCCAGTCTTTCGAAAAATCACCTAAGTAAAACCAAGCTTGTTGGTGAATCCAAACTCCTTGTTCGTTAGAGTCTGGTGAAAGAATTTGATACAACTCATTGGCTCGGTAAATGTCGGAAAGTGAAATTTGATCGTAACGTGGTGTGACATTCTTTTTGTTTGGAAATACCCAAATTTGAAGTAATTGGACATCGATATCTTTATTGCTGTTGAATTCACTATGGAAAATGCCTGTGCCGGCACTCATTATCTGAATATCTCCGTGATGAATAATTCCATGGTTGCCCATACTGTCTTTGTGTTCCAGATCGCCGTATAGCGGAATGGTGATAATCTCCATATTATCGTGTGGGTGCTGTCCGAATCCTTCGCCTGCAGCTATACGGTCGTCATTGAGAACTCTGAGTGTGCCAAAATGTACGCGTTCTGGATCATAATAATTAGCAAAACTAAATGTATGGTAAGTATCTAACCATCCATGATTAATATGACCTCTGGTTTCTGCTTTATGTATAATTGTTTTCATTATGTGTTGTGTTAGATTGAAAACTGTTTCAATTCTTTGAGACAAAGGTACGGCGGAAAAATACGTTGTTCGGTAATGAAATCAGGCGGATAATTGCAAAAATCAGAAGTGACGTGCTAAAACACGAAATTCGGAGGGTGTGAGGTTGGTACTTTTCTTGAAAAAGTTATTGAAATGGGCAGATTCTTCAAATCCGAGGCTATAGGCCAATTCTTTGTTACTAAGGTCGCTGAATAGAAGTGCACGTTTGGCTTCAATGATCAGTTTGCTTTGAATATGATCTTTGGCCGATTTACCGGTGATGCTTTTCACGATTTTATTTAAATAATCACTCGTTACTGCTAATTCGTTTGCATATTCTGATACTTTATGGGCATCTGCATATTGTTTATCTAATAATTGTTTGAAATGGCGCAAAATGTAGTTGCTTGTTTCCACCAATTGCGGATTATCATTTTTGTGAAGGGAACAATGATTGTTACTTTGAATCAGGAACAGTTTTACTAACGAACCGATCGCTTCCATGGAGTAGCTTTTGAGTGCTGCAGTAAAGTGTTCTATCTGGTCAATCAGATTTAGATAAACAGGAATATCTTTTTCGTTGATAGGTAATGGTGGGGATTGACCGTAATCGTTAAAGAGGTAAATGTCGTTTATCAACTTTTGGGATATGGAGTTAGCAATAAGAAACTCCTCAGTAAAGGTGATAATCCATCCTTTGGGTTCGTGAGTGAGGATTACCTGATGCATTTGCCCGGGTTGGATAAAATAAATAGTGTTGTTTTTCACTTGATATTCTATGAAATCCACAATGTGTGTTCCTTTGCCTTTTTCAATAAAGAGAATAGTGTAGAATTCATGCCGATGCGGACTATCCGGCTTTCCGTTCGTGCTTCGATAGTGATCCTCCATTCGTTTAAGAGAAAATCCCCATGTATTGTTGAAGGAAGTTTCGGAGAAAAATTGCGTTTGTATGTCCTGATGCTGCATGTTCATGTGGACAAATGTAATGACAATTTTTGCAAAACGATCTTATGATAGTCAAAATAAAATAAGACCCTCTAATCAAAAATAAGGTCCCATTATTCGTTGTTTATTGCAATTGTCATCGTTGAGGATGAAAATGGTAGCAATTAGTTGCTATTCAAATACTTTCGAAGCCAGTGTAAGGCACAAGTGCTTTGGGGATGTGAATGCCATCGGGTGTTTGGTTGTTTTCGAGCAATGCAGCCACAATGCGAGGCAAAGCCAAAGCGCTTCCATTTAAGGTATGACAAAGCTGAGTCTTTTTGTCTTCGCTTTTAAAGCGGCATTTCAGACGATTTGCTTGGTAACTTTCAAAGTTTGAGACTGAGCTGACTTCCAACCAACGTTTTTGTGCTGCGGCAAATACTTCAAAGTCGAAGGTAAGCGCTGAGGTAAAGCTCAAATCACCCCCGCATAATCTAAGGATTCGCCACGGAAGTTCTAGTTTGTCCACCAATGTTTGAACGTAACTGACCATATTGTCAAGCACTTGATATGATTTATCGGGATGTGCTATTTGAACTACTTCCACTTTGTCGAATTGGTGCAGACGATTGAGACCTCGCACATCTTTGCCGTAAGAACCGGCTTCACGACGAAAACAAGCTGAGTAAGCAGTGTTTTTAATGGGCAGTTCACTTTCTTGCAAAATGACGTCGCGGTACATGTTGGTCACCGGTACTTCAGCTGTGGGGATAAGATAAAAATCATCCACTTGGCAATGATACATTTGTCCTTCTTTGTCGGGTAACTGGCCTGTGCCATATCCTGACATGGCATTTACAACATAAGGTGGTTGCACTTCCAAATAACCGGCTTCGCGTGCATTATCTAGGAAAAAGTTGATGAGAGCACGTTGCAGACGGGCACCTTTCCCTTTGTAAACGGGAAACCCTGCTCCGGTAATCTTCACGCCCATTTCAAAGTCAATGAGGTCATATTTTTTTGCTAAATCCCAATGTGGAAGAGCGTCTTCCGGAAGGGTTGGTATTGCTCCTCCTGTGCGTTCTATGATATTATCTTCTGCTCCTTTACCTTCAGGTACGGATTCATGCGGCAGGTTGGGGATAGTAACCAATAGGTCGGTAAGTTTTTTTTCAGTTACATCCAAATCGACAGCAAGCACTTTTATAGTCTCTTTCAGTTCAGTGGTTTTTGCTTTGGCTTCGGCAGCTTCAGATTGTTTGCCTTGTTTGAAGAGATCACCGATAATTTTCGATAAATTATTCATTTCTCCTGAATTTGCATCGAGCTTGGCTTGCAATCCGCGACGTTTTGTGTCTAATTCAACTACTTTTTCAATGATTTCAGTGCCGTTGAAACGTTTTTTTGTCAGGCGGCGTATGACTTCTTCTTTATTTTCGGTAATAACTTTTAGCGTCAACATGATGTGAAGGTATTTTTTGCAAAGTTACAACTATTTCGTTGTTGTGGGCATTTTGCCTGCATATTCCTTGCATTCTTGAAAATGACATGGTGTGGGCATATGCAAAAAGTCTCAACGTTGCTCTTACTTGTAAAGAGAAACGTTGAGACTTTTTTGTTTGTTTAAAATGAATTTATTCCGCACTCATTTGTTCTATCGATACAAATGACTTGTCATCTTTTTTCTTGCGGAAAACCACTTTGCCATTTACTAATGCAAAGAGGGTATGATCTTTTCCGATACCTACATTTTCACCCGGGTTGTGAACGGTACCACGTTGACGAACAAGAATATTGCCTGCTTTGGCATATTGACCACCAAAGATTTTTATTCCTAATCGTTTACTTTCTGATTCACGGCCGTTCTTTGAACTACCGACCCCTTTTTTATGTGCCATGATTGTTTACATTTTAATGTTTATGCAACGATTTCTTTGATGAACAACTCAGTAAAGAATTGACGGTGACCATTCATCTTTTGATAGTCATCTTTTCTGATCTTTTTGAAAACAAGTACTTTATCTCCTTTGACATGGGCTTTTACTTCGGCAATTACTTTTGCACCAGCAACTATAGGAACTCCTACCGAAATATTGCCTTCGTTTTCAATTAATAATACTTTGTCAAATTCGAGTTGTGCTCCTATTTGTGTTTCTTCCATACGATGGACATACAACTTTTGGCCAACTGTCACCTTAAATTGTTGTCCCAAAATCTCTACAATTGCGTACATAGCATTTATTGATTTTTAATTTTATCCGTGAGGTGAGATGTTGCTTCTTTGCTCCAGCGCTGCTTAGAGACCTCGTCGAAAATTGAGTTGCAAAGGTATATATTTGTTCTCAAGTTACCAATAGTTGGTTTGATTTATTTGTGTGATGCAGTGCTTTACATCATGTTGTAAAAAAAACGTAATAAGAATTGGTAAGTACGATCGGGAATCCATGCTTTCGATTTGGCAAAACCAACTTGTACAACATTGCCTACTTTATAGCGAAACTTGGGGTGTTTGCAGTTTACGATGCGGGCTGCTACCTTAGCTAATTGTATCGGTTGGAATCCGTTTTGTTCTTCTTTTTCAATGTTTTTCAACGTTTTGACAAATTGTTCACCGTAAATATCACTTTTTTTTGTGGCTTCGGAGAGCACGCGGCTTGCTGTAAACCCTGTAGCAAAATCACCAGGCTCAATGAGGCATATGTTGATTTTAAAAGGTTTTACTTCAAGACTCAGGGCTTCGCTGTAGCCCTCAATGGCAAATTTGGAAGCTGAATAGAATGCTTGAAAAGGTAATCCCATAACACCGCCTAATGAGCTGAAATTAATAATAGTTCCTTGTTTTGCTTTCCGCATGTGAGGTAAAACAGCTGCGCAAACATGTACTGTTCCCATGAAATTGGTGTTTATTTGCAAATTAATCTCGTCAAGTGTGGCCAATTCTGCTGCTCCGCCAATGCCCATGCCGGCGTTATTCAGCACCACATCAATGTGACCTTGTTCTTTGATGACCTCTTCAATGGCTTGATTAACAGATTCCGGTTTCGTGACATCCATCTGAATAAAATTCATATTTTCACTATTGTTCATTTGACGACGGCCTGTGCCATAAACGATGTGTCCTAGTGCCGCCAAATGCTCGGCACATGCTTTTCCTAAACCGGAAGTGGCTCCTGTGATGAAAATAACTTTTCCCATAATAGAATTAAGTTTAAAAGAGATTGATTCAATTATTCTGATGATATATTAGGCTTTGTTTGATCTAACACATAAGATGTATGCACTGATTACTTTTGCAAAGATACATTTCTTGTACAAAAAATCACAATCTATTTTATGGAATTTAGCTTGAGTAAGAGAATCTGTCTAATAATTATTTCTATGTGCTATTTGAGGTATCCATCAAACCAATCAGCAACTATGGATTTATAACGATTTTACAAGAGTGTACGAGACTTAATATTGGATAATTGATGAAACGGGGCTTTCTTTCTAATCCTGTTATAATTCGTTCGTCACAAACCTATTTTGATTGCGTATTATTTATGATTGTTGCCATACTTGCCTTAATACGAAGCAATTGTTCTCCAATGCCAATTTTGTAACCAGACGAAAAGTAATATATGTTCCCTGTTTCATCGCTTAAAAGTATAAGCGGCATATTATCTTTGAAATCCTGTTTGTAAATAGTAGAGATTGCATGAAGGATGTTATCAGAGACATCAATTCCAACATAACGTTTTTCTGGTAACAAATAAGTAGTAAGCACCTGAGCTAGTTGTTCATTCTCCTTTGACATGATAAAAACGAATTTCCCATTCCATTGATTAAGGGAGTTTGTATATGTGCTTAGATCATTCAAAATATGTTTTGAAGGTTCCTTATCAGGATCAAGTAATACAAGAACAAACTCTTTACCCTCAGTAAGAGATTCTAATGACGTGGTTGTATTTTCATGAATAGGTTGAAATAGCAATCCTTTCAGATTAAGTTTCCCGGTTGAAATCAACACTTTGTTTTTTGACGAAGCTGAACCTTTACCGTAGTTTCTTCACCTTGCTTAATTTGAAAATATGTTAGAGAACTCAATACAGACCCATCTTCCATACGATTACCGGTAACTAACACATAATGCCCGGTGTCAAGAGGTGTATCTTGAGGGAAATCCGTTACTTTCTTATTTTCATCAAAGTCAAGTGTATGATATATCCCGTTTCGCAATACGCCAATGGTGAAATGTAGATAATATTGAGGAACCAAAGGATTATTTCCATTTACTAAATGCAAGGTGCCAAGAACAGGTTTTATAGCAACGAGAGATAAAAAGCTTACTTGTAACCATTTGCCATCTTTAAGATATTCTGGAGACTGAGTTTCTGGATTGAGCCGTGCTGGAATGCCAAAAGTACGACAAGCAGCCACAAAAAAGAGATCACGTGATTTGGTATCAGCAAGATGCATCAAATAAACACCTTCTGGTGAGATAAGTGAATGCGAATACGCATTGATATTATCATTGATCGTAATATTGGATTGCATCCAATTAATCAGCGAAGCTATATTTTTACGAGTTTTTAAGGCCATATTGTATCCAAGCTTAGTTGCTAAAAAACCTCGCCAAGCCGATAAGTTTTCGTAAGCAATGCATGGTGAAAGTACATATCGAATAAACTGCTCATCGCTTATTCCTGGCTCACGACCTTCAGGGAAAATGGCATAACGTAAATGATCGCTTAAAATAGAAGCGCGAAGATCACTGAAATCTTTGTCGGAAAGATTTGATGCCATAGCTAGTACATACGTTCTTGAAACCTTAACATTATGAACAAGATAAGAAGCAACCTGCGCCCAGTTGCCATAGCTTTTATTTATGAACCCGATCACGGTATCTGCAGAAAGATGGAGTTGTTTGGCCAAATTGCTTGCCCACGTTGAATCTTTGAATGTGGCAATGTAGGCATTTCGTATGGAATCTTCATGTGCTAATCTCAGATGATTAAATTTATCTTGTTCTTCTGTGATATTAGATGTTATTTTTTGAGCTGGAGGCGGGACCATGTAATAATTATCCGTTAGATTACTCATAAAAGTTTTATCTAGTATCAATTCTAGAGAATCAGTTGGTGGAACTGATAATTTGGCATACCCAAATTTATCGTTTTTAGATGCCCAAATCAAAATATCACCCATACCAAGCGACAAGTGAGTGTTTCCTAATGCATTTGTGAAAGTTGTTGCAATGGGGTAGTACTCTGCATAATTATAGAGTTTAAATTTCACTTTAGCACTATCGGCTGGAGAACCATCTACATTCTTTACTTTTATCAATACATTCTTTACCGGAGCATAATTGTTGGTAAGATTTAGATCTGAAAAACGATCATTTGCTACGACAATCTGATCCTTGCCGAAATAACGTCCAAAAACACGCGAATCAGCCAACATGATACGTCGTACAGGTTCACTAAACCATCCCATATTTAGATCTGGTGCAGGTTCACAAGCTCCCAAATAATACCATGTACCATCCACCCAAACTTCAACCCAGGCATGATTATCATCCGAATGTGCCCAACGCGGCGTATAAACTTGACGAGCTGGAATGCCAACTGTTCGAAGAGCTGCCACCGTAAAAGTTGACTCTTCTCCACAGCGACCAAACGCTTTTCCAATTGTACTCAATGGAGAGCCGGTACGATCATCTGTGCCTCTATAAGTTGCCTTTTCGTGACACCAATGATTAATTTCGAGAGCAGCTTCTTTCATGGTTAAACCTTGAACGCGCATTCTCAATTCAGGATATATTTTCAATCTGAATGAATCAAGATATTCATTATTAACTCTTAGTGGAAGTACAAAATGCAAAAACACATCTTCAGGTATCTTTTTCCCCCAAGTCATCTCATTGCGAGCTTTCAGTGTTATCCTTACATTTTTATCAAAGAAAGATGTTTGATAATCAACCATATCGCTTAACGGCATGTAAGCATAAAAAAAATGCATGGCTTGTTTTTCATCCTTTGTCATGGGCTTGGTTTGTAAATAATGCCAAATATCAGTAGTGCTTTTTGTTGTAAGTTTTTGCTGCACTTTGAGCATACGTTGAATATCCTGCAACCGTTTCGGATTAGTAATCAACTGCCCATATATGGGGGAAAGAGATGCGCCAAGCGCCATTAAAACTATAATAAATCGTGTTCTCATATCTTTATAATTAAAAAAACATTCTGATTCTCTTTTATTTAACTTGTTGTATTATTCAAATGCTCGGTAATTTTTACTCATTTTCGTCTATATGATGTCATTTTATCAGTTGGCTTTATGATACTTAAAAAATGAACTTCTATTGAATATTTGCTATTTTAATTTCCTGAGGCTTCACATTCCAGCCACTGAGAGATACCTTGCATTCTTTTATATTTTGATCGAAAGAAATATGCACCACTCTTTCGGAACCAGGTAATACTGAGATGTAATTATTATCATAAAATACTGGAAGAATACGTTCCCCAGTCAAAGGGTTTACCAACGACATGCGAATGAAAAATGCCAAAGGTTTTCCTAAAGTATTATCTATTTTTACTTCAATGGTTTTATCTGATATCATTCGAGCAGTAGCTTTAATGTCAGCTTGTTGCATAGTTTGTAATCCGGAAAAATTGCCTGTGGAATCAGGAATCCAATACAAATTTTCACTTAGAATATTTTGCTTTTCGTTAATCAACTGCAATTGAAGGAATCCTCCGTGATGTTTTCTTAATTGCTTCATTTGATCAATAACCGTAAAATAGGGTTGAACTGAGGTTGGACTTATGTTTACCAAAAGGTTGTTTTCCGGACTTTCTTTTTCTTTCATATCGATGGTAAATACTTTCAACATCAAGTCATGGTAGGCTTGGAATGTATTGTTGACAATCATGATCATGCCGTCATTAGGGTTACACATAACGTGCAAAGGTTCGGATCCATTGTGTAAACCATAAAGACAAGCATTTGGATCAAGATAATAATCATACATTTGACCGCGCAATGCTGTCCAAGGGTTTTGTGTTTTCCATATAATAAAGCCTGTATACCAATTCCAGCTATGGGCACTGAAGCCTTCTGCCAAAGCACGGTATTGATCATAATTTACCAATTGAGCTACGTCACAAAATTCTTTCACATCTTTAGGATGTCCATAAAGGTCAATTTGATTATCATATCCAATATATTTGTGATAGGCCCAAACAGAGTCGATTGTGTTTCCATTAGGTACTATCATGTCTTCTTTTGGCATAAAGCGTTCAAGTGATTCATAATCACCCATACCTACAGAACCCACTTCCGAATTGAAAGGGAATGTATTGTAACTCCAGAAGTATTTCGGATCTTGAATGCCGTAAGGCCCATCGCCATTTCCTCCCAATGAATTATACGACATGCTATCCACATTTGAATATTCAAAAAAATAACGTGTTCCATCTAATTTCGGTAAAATAGAATCTTGAAGTTGATGTAAAATATCTTGGGGAGGTGTTATTTCATTACCACCACACCAAAACGCTAACGAAGGATGATTGCGAATCATTTTTATTTGATCTTCCATTGAAGCAAGCACCAAAGCGTGATCATCAGGATATTTTCGACGAGTCCATTGATCGTCTTTTTTCATAGAATCTGTCCATCGGCCATTACAGTCTCCTGAAAACCAAAAATCTTGGAACACCAGTAATCCGTATTTATCGCAAGCATTGTAAAATTCAGGCCTTTCAGTTAAAGCGCCACCCCAGATACGAATAAGATTCAGGTTCATGTCGCGATGAAAACGAACTTCGGCATCATATCTTTCAGGACTTAAACGTAACATGCAATCCGAAATAATCCAATCACCGCCTTTAATAAATATCTTTTGTCCATTTACATCAACCTGCATGCTTTTGGTGTGATCATTCCAATGTGTTTGTATTTCTCTAATTCCTGTTTTTAGATTTTCATTATCTAAGATTTGCCCATTTGCTGAAACAAATTGAAAACTCACGTCATAAAGTGGTTGTTGTCCGTAACCATTCGGCCACCATAACCTTGGGTTGAGAAGGGTAAGATCAGAAAATTTTACATGAATAGTACTTGAGGGTTGAATGTTGACATGCTGTTTTACAATCTGTCCATCGATACTATATTGAGCTATTCCTTCTATATTACTGGTTGTCGGATTTTCTAATTCAATGGAGGCTTCGATGATCGCAGGGTCTTGTGATTGTGCGTTTGGAAGACGCTTTCCTGGGACAAGAGTGATAATATGTGGATTTTTAAGTAAAATGCCTTGTGTTTTCTCGATAGTAACTTTATCCCAAATGCCGGTGTTACGATCGTGAATAGGCTGAATCCAATCCCAACCTGCAGGATATTGAATGGCAACATTTTTGGCTATTGTTCCGTCACCTCCTTGCCCACCATTAGGATTTCCAACCGGATCCGGAGGAAATACAATTACTGCCAAGCGGTTTTTTCCGTCTTTTGCGAGCAATGACGTGATATTGTATGATTGTCTCAAGAACATACCATAATGTCTTTGAACATTCACTTTATATCCATTAAAAAAAATATCGCAAGCATAATTTACTCCCCTGAAATTGAGATAAACCTGGTTATTCCCTTGGGGAATGGCTTCATTAAAATCTTTTACAAACCAGTACGTGTAATAGTCACGTCCGATATTGTAAATATCAGGGATTTTTGTGTTGTTCATTCCATAAAATGGGTCGGGAATCATCTTGTTATTAAGCATAGTTGTAAGGATAGTCCCTGGTACTGTCGCAGGCAGCCATCTTGAAAGTCGATAAAAGGCTTTACTAAGTTGGATTCCAGTTACATTCACTTTGCTGATGTTTTGGCATTGCCAGCCACTGTTAAGTTCGTATTGTTCATGAGCTGATAGCCATGAAAACGAACAACTCATGATTAAAGTAATAATAAGATGCTTCATATTAACGTGTGTTTTTCACTGGCAATTCAAATTTAATGATCCCCAAAAACTTTTATAAGTAACTTAATTATTTGATAAAATAATACTTACCATATTGTAATTTCATCTGTAAATAACCAACCACCATGAGATGTGTCTGGAACAGCAACATAGTGAATGAATCTTCCTTGACTTGTGCCTTCCCAACCAAAACTCTTGAATAACAGACCTGTCATTTTACTCGAAATTGTATTTTCAATGTGTGTGAGTTTTGTAAAATTTTTTCCATCATCTGAAATCTCAATGATAACTTCTTTTGGGAAATAGACTTCTGGTCCAATTGTTTGCATAAAATCAGCATGAATAGACTTCAATTTCTCCACTTTTCCTAAATCAATCGTGACATCCACATTATTGTTTATAAAACCCTGCCAACGTCCATCTCCATAATCCATTCCTCCTCGTAACCCATCAATTAACGCATTCATTCCGGATGCAGGATAGGATTGACTATAAGGTTGATTATAAATGATGGTTTTACCAATTGCTTTATGATAACCCAATTATTGAGAAGTCTCTTTCCCCAGAGCCTTACCTTCTTTAAACAGTTGAGCTGAAATTATTTTCGAATCGGTAATTGGGATGGGATTTCTATAAAGAGGGGAATGTGCAACAGGTTTAGTGCCATCTAATGTGTAATGGATTTCTGCAGGATATTTTTCAGCTTCTAATTGTACGAAAAGCTTCTTTTGGCGGTAGTCGGCAATATGGCTAATTGTCACTTCATCCGACAATAAAAAAGGGATGTGCTTATTTACTCTTTGTTTAAAATCTTGCCAGAATTTTTGTTGAGGTGACGACCATCCCACTTCCGACAAGGCTAATAAACGGGGATAAGTCATGTATTCCGCATGTTCAGGAGTCGGAATATATTCTGTCCATAAACAAGCCTCAATACCCAGAATTAACTTGGCTTCGGAAGTTGATAGACTTGATGGAACAGGATTATAAGAATAGACTTTCTCCAAAGGCAAATATCCTCCGATCGCTTCAGGTTGCGTTGCAGGATCAGCCTGATAATGGTCAAAATAGCAATATTCACCTGGTGCCATAATCGCTTCATGGTTGCTTTTAACCGCTGAGATGCCACCATCTTCTCCTCTCCACGACATAACAGCCGCATTAGGAGCTAATCCTCCTTGAAGAATTTCGTCCCATCCTAAGAGTTTTCTCCCTTTGGAATTTAGAAATTTCTCAATACGATGAATCAGATAACTTTGCAACTCATCCACATCAGTCAAATGTTCAGTTTTCATACGTGCCTGACACTTCGGGCATGTTTTCCAAGCTGTTTTATCTGCCTCATCACCACCAATATGAATATATTTTGATGGAAAAAGTGCAATTACTTCTGTCAAAGCATTTTCAAGAAATTGATAGGTGTCTTCATTTCCTATGCAAAAAACGCTGTTCGTATAGGATGTTCCCGAACATGATAATTGAGGATAAACTGCTAAAACTTCTTCGGAATGAGCAGGCATCTCAATTTCAGGTATGATTGTAATGTATCGCTTTGTAGCATAATTTACTATATCTCTGATTTGATCTTGTGAATAATATCCACCATACGCAGACGAGTCATTTTTGTTGACATAATGACGATCGGATGCCCACCAATCTTTCCAGTTTTTCTGTTTTCTCCATGCTGCAACATTAGTCAACAATGGGTATCTCTTAATTTCTATGCGCCAACCCGGCCCATCCGTTAAATGCCAATGGAAACGATTAAGCTTGTAATAAGCCATCATATCCAGTTGTTTTTTAATGAAATCAACCGGAAAAAAATTTCGTGAAACATCCAAATGCATACCTCTATAAGCAAAACGAGGTCGATCATTAATGATTAACGTAGGTAGTTTATGCAACTTATTACCATAAGTATTAAATTGAATCAGTTGTAAGAGCGTTTGAATACCATAAAATATACCCGGATCAGAAGATGCACGAATAGAGATTGAGCGATGAGTAATGATCAGGTTATAGGCTTCGTCGGTAGAAAATGAAGTGTCTTTATTGTCAATCCATAGTTGCAGCGAAAGCTTCCCCCTCGTGGTAATGTTCGAATGTAATGGAACATTTTTTAGATATTGCAAAAAATGGGTAGACAGAGTGTCAGGTAAGTTTGTTTCCACCAGTACAGGCTTTGTTAAGTCAAAAAAAGAAGGGGTTAATTCAACTGATTCTGGTTGAGGAATTAAATACAATCGTGAAACCGCGTACAAAGATTGATGTCCTAAGAACGTATAAAACACTATAATTGGAATAACAACAAGGTGTTTTTTCATGATAGTAAAAATTATGCAGTCAATTCAGTAGTTCATATAGAACTTTTCCGAATATTTTTTTGATCGTTGAATTATTTTAATTCAATTCTAAAAACTGTATCGTATAGATCAGGTCGTTTAAAGTTTTGATAAATAGGAGCATTGACATTAATAAAGAAGTTGTTTTGTTCCGTATTTCCCCACCATGAAGTTTGAGTGGGCATTTCGGATCCTGTGCTTAATAAAAATGTGCCTTTTACTTTACTTGTCAACCCTTTCATGTTGATGGGACCAAGATTTGGATACATCCAATGTGCATATAGTGTATCTCCTTTTTGTGTGAGGTGTCCCCATTCCGGCTTAGGAAGCGAAGATGCACCGCAACCGTAGATGCTTTCGTTGTTTTTATCCATCCATTTACCGACAGCATCTAATATTTCAATGCTTTTTTCGGGTATATTTCCTCTTGCATCGGGACCGACATTCAGAAGCAAGTTGCCATTTTTACTGACACAGTTCACTAAAGATTGAATAAGCAACTCTGGCGACTTCCAGTTGTTATCGAATGCATTATATCCCCAATTATTATTCATTGTCATACAAGTTTCCCATGGAATAGGATTCCCATAACGGTCTGTTAACTCTTTGTCCGGAATCCCTTGTTCGGGAGTTTCAAAATCACCATAGCCTAACACTCTGGATGTGGTATCCGTGCCTTGGTTTACTTCCAATCGGTTGTTTAAAATAATATCAGGCTGATATTTCCGAATCATTTGTACTAACTCTTTAGCTTTCCACTTTTCGCCTGTATAGTCGTCAAACGAATAATCAAACCATAGAATATCCAACTTTCCATAGTTTTTCATTAATTCTTCAACTTGTTCATGCATGTATTTCACATAGCTATCCCAATCAAAATGGTGTTTGCTATATGCCGTATCTCCTCGTTGAGGATGATTGCCCACATTGGGATAATCGAGATTATGCCAGTCAATCAAAGAGTAATAAAGTCCCACTTTAATTCCTTCAGCACGAAACGCATCCAAAAATTCACGTACAATATCGCGACCATGAAAATAATGTGAAATGGTGTAGCTGGTAAGTTTGCTGTCGAACATGCAAAAGCCATCATGGTGTTTGGCCGTAAGTACAGCATATTTCATGCCGGTTGCTTTTGCAATCTTTGCCCATTTCTTGGCATCAAAGTCTTTAGGATTAAATTCTTCCACATAACGTTGATATTGATCAGTAGTGAGATGCTCATCCGATTTAACCCACTCTCCTCGGGCAGGTACTGCGTAGGCACCAAAATGAATGAACATTCCAAACCGTGCATCACGCCACCACTGCGTGCGATTCATCAGATTCTTATAATTTTTCATGTATTCATCTGATGGTTTTTCTTGTGCTGACAAGAAAAGAGTGGTTATCAGCATTAATAGTATGATTCTAAGTGTTTTCATAAGTAAAAATTTTATTGTCAGCTTAATTGTCTATCATTCAAACTGTAAATCATAATTCTTGATTGTAGATTTATATAGTTACACTTTTATCAAGACTAATTTTTTGTAACAATCAAATTTTCTTGTTGCCTGATATCAGCAGAAGAACTTCCAATCATAATCTTAAATGTTCCTGGTTCCACAACCCGTTTCATCTCTCTATTCCAAAGTGATAACTGCTCATGTCCAAGCTCAAAATGAATGACTCCTCTTTCGCCGGGTTTAAGGGTAATGCGACTAAATCCTTTTAATGCAAGAAGCGGAGTGGTAACACTGCTCTCTTCATCACGAACATATAGTTGGACGACTTCCGTTCCTTCTACATTGCCTGTATTTTCAATAGTAACACTAATTGTTGCTTTTCCTGTAACCGGAATCGTAGAAGGGGTAATCTGTAAATTCGAATATTTGAAAGTAGTATAACTCAGTCCATATCCAAATGGAAACAAAGGTGTGTTTGTGTCATCAACATATCTGTGTAGTGAAGTTTGTTTATGATCATAATAAAATGGAATTTGCCCTATTGAACGAGGAAATGTTATCGGCAGTTTTCCTGAAGGATTTACATTACCAAGCAATACATCAGCTATTGCTAAGCCACTTTTCTCTCCTGCATACCATGTTTCCACAATGGATGGAATACGCTTGGCAATCCAATTAATGGTGAGTGGGCGTCCATTTTCTAAAACTACCACTACGGGTTTCCCTGTTTGATAAATGGATTGAATCAAATTCATCTGGTTTGTATCCAAGTTTAAATCCGCTCTATCCTTATTTTCACCATCTTCACTTTCATATTCTCCAAGTACCACAATAGAGACATCACTTTGTTTGGCTAAAACTACCGCATCCCTCAAAAGAGTAGCCTGTTTGTAAGCAGAAGTATCCTGGTTATAACCTTCTGCATAGCTAATATTCATAGAATTACCGACACGGTTTTTCAATCCGTCCAAAATAGATATTCCGGTACTGACTTCAGAATAATCCCCCAGATAAGTACTAGACGCTAATTCTCCAATCACCGCAACAGAATGAATGTTTTTATTTAACGGCAACAATTGTTCGTCATTCTTTAATAAACAGATTCCTTCTTGTGCTGCATGTAATGCTAAATCCTGATTTTTGTCGGTATGATAAACCTTTGACACTAATGTTGTATCCATATAGGGATGATCAAACAACCCTAAGCAAAATTTAACCCGTAATATATCACGAACCGCCTTATTTAAATCTTTTTCTGAGAGCATCTTATTTTTCAATGCGTTCAACATAGCTTGCTGGAATTCTGTATGATCAAAATCATAAAATTGCATATTCATTCCTGCTTTAAATGTCTGAGCCAAAGCATCGCTAATATCAGTTGCAACATGGTGATCATCTAAAGTCATACGAATAGCCCCCAAGTCAGACAAAACAAAACCTTTAAACCCCCATTCCTTGCGCAATACATTTGTGAGCAGCCATTTATTGTCAACACATGGTATCCCATCTAAGTCATGATAGGCAGCCATGATACCCATAGCTCCACCTTCCCGTACTGCTTTTTCAAATACATATAGAAATGATGAACGCATTTCTCGCTCACCAATGCTTACCGGTGAGGTATTGCTGCCGGCTTCGGGAATGCTATGTACTGCAAAATGCTTTGGTTCTGCAATAACAGCATTCTCATCTGCTAAATTTTTACCTTGTAATCCTTTTACCATTGCCACTCCATTACAGGCATCCAAATAGGAATCCTCTCCATAAGTTTCCTCAACTCTTCCCCAACGTGGCTCACGGGCTAAGTCTAAAACAGGTCCAAGTATCATATCTACTCCATGTGCTCTCGTCTCAGTGGCTATTATCCTTCCGATTTTATACACTAAGGTAGTATCCCAGGCAGAAGACAGCATAAGAGGAACAGGGAACATGGTGCTTCCATGCCCTAAATACCCATGAAGACCTTCTTCAATAAATAAAATAGGAATTTCTAACCGGGTTCTTTCAATAGCGTACTTTTGAAGTTGATTTGATAATGCAGCATTGATTGGATAGAAATCATGCACAGAACCTATTCCGGTTGTTCCAACCATTTTTACCATTTTGTCTTCGGAATAAGAAGCAGCCTCATGTTCTCCCATATTGACCACCTCTTTTCCCCAATACATGTCGAGTTGTTTTATCTTTTCATCCGCTGTCATTCTCCCAATTAAATCAGTAATTCTTTCTTCAATCGGTAGTTTGGCATTCTGGTATGGATATGTATTAGATTTCATGCTTCCTGCATAACCGAACAGAAAGAAATTGCACACAAAAAAACAAGAAAAAATTCTCTTCATAATATTTGTTTGTTAGATAATCTATCAATATGCTATTTAATAAGTAGTAGAAAATAAATAGTGTCATAACCCTTCATAGTTGAAATCGGCAAAATCCCTCTCCTTTGGAGAGGGATTTTGGGAGAGGTCAAAATTAAAAACACGACATTATATTATTCATATTATTTATATGTATGTTGAATGTGTCAAAACTCATCAATACATTATCTTGATCACCAGACAATCTGTTTTTGCATACCCTATTTTTGAAGGTTTATCACTGTGTTAAGAAAGTAATGTGCTACCTTGTTCGATCTAATTTGTCCGTGAAACCTATTTCAGGACTAAACAATATATTGATATCTATTTTTTCTTTACAATAACAACACCTCCACCAATCTCCTTTGAGACAGATGATAGATAAAACAACAATTCTGTACTTGTTTCTTTTGTGACTTGTTGCGTTTGATTGACACAATAATCAAAGTCATTGCTCTTTTTCAGAAATTCAGAGTGTGCACGTTCTCCTTGAAAATAGAGAGTTACACTATCTATCCGTAATGCTGTCTGTTTACTACTCTGAGATGGAATAATTTTTATTTCGTATTGGCCTGGTTCCGGTATGAAAGCAGTTAAGTTCACCTTTAATTGACAATGGCAATCTCTGAAAGCATCAGCATTCCATTCTGCACACACCTTCCAACTTTCATGATCATTGTTTGAAAATGGCTTGAAATCAGAAACATTATATACAGAAAAAGAGCGTATAAGTGGTGTTGCAGAAGCTTGGCTAACACGTAAACGTACACGGGAGACTTTGACACTATCAAAATAATCAATCTTTTTTCTTCCAACTGAAATTCCTTCTGTCAGTTTTTTCCATATTCCATGTTCTAACCCTTCAATGATATATGATCGAATACGTTCACCCTGTCGGTAATCTTCCATAATGATGGCATGATTGATTACTGTTGGTACTTGAAAAGAAATTTCAGCAAGATTCCCTTTTATATGTTCAACTTTTGCTAAAGGCTTACCAAACCTGTGCTTAATCTCCTTGCCCAATAATGCATATAATCTTGCATCGTCTGCCGGAATAAGTCCGGTAGTATCCGGTGTGGCATTTAACAACATAACGCCGCCATATCCAACCGACTTATAATATATTTCCATAAGTTGATTCAAAGACAGTCTTTTTTTTACATTCTCTGGATTCCAAAACCAATAATGATCATATAAAGGTACATCGGCTTCAAGCGGAGCCCATGCGTCTCCATTGGGGTCACTTTGTTCCTCTGTAGCTACACCTGTCTGCAGATCATTCTTTTTCAATGAATTCCATGCCGGATAGTTTAACTTGCCATCTTCATTCCCCGCCCAACGAATCGTGGCTTCCGACCCCTGAAAAACGACAGCATTTGGTGCATATTTCTGTAATATATCTTTCACGTTGATCTGGCAACTCCCGTCAAACCACACTTCCTTAATATTGCCATATCGAGTCAATACTTCTTTGAGTTGTTCCCTGTATGTTTTATCATATGCTGCTTGTTGGGATGTGTCTTTTGTACGACCACCACTTCCAAGATCATTCCCGGGATACACATATATTCCGAGATTTAATCCATATTTCTTACATGAAGCGGATAATTGGCCTAATACATCTCCTTTACCTCCTTTATAAGCCGTATGGCTGATAGTGTAATCTGTTGTTTTGGTAGGCCACCAACAAAACCCTCCTACATGCTTGGCAACAAAAAGAATTTCTTTTGCTCCCCACGATTGGGCAACACGACACCATTGATCAGTATTCAAATCCTTTGGATTTATTCGTGATAAAGGTGTAGAAAGATTATCATACTCCTGCCCCTGCCATGTGGCAGGCCCATAGGTGATGAACATAATTCTCCCTTGTTCATGCCATGCATATTGCACTGCTGTGGGCTTTGCAAGCCTGCTTTCTTGTGCAAAAGAAACGCTTATAACAACTAATGAAATAAGTGTCAGCATAGTAGTTTTCATTTTGATCGCTTTATATGTTTGATGAGTTATATAATAATTTACCGAATTACAATATGTTTATATCAATCATTTCATGGCCAGAAGTTACATCTAATCTCCTTTTTGTGCATCATATAATGTGTCATTAGAGCTGTTGGAAATTTCTCTCAAAAATATTTCAGATAATTTTTTAATCTGCGTTCATGACATGCTTCATCAAACCTGTCAACAGCAAAATGTATTAAGCAAATATAGATAATCTTATTTGTTCGGACCTATTTTTTTAAAGAAGATACTTTAATAGTCCAGGCGTAATCACATGGTGGATTTTTTCGGATATAAGCTGGAATTATAACCTTGAATCCTTGTCCTTCAACTATCCAACTTAAGTTCTCTTTAACTCCCAACATTGTCACATGCGCCCCTTTTTTCGGTTGGTGAGAAGTTATATGAATAAACTGAGGAATTTTTTCTCCTTGATTTGCTAAATAAAAAAAATAAACATTCCCATTAGACTGACAAGTCATAGCAATGTTTCCTTCTCTATAAGGGAGAATTGGGTTGCTGTTATAAATTGCTTCGCCGTTGACTTTCATCCATGCACCATATTCCTTTAATAAATTGTATGCGCCCTGTTGCCAGGTTCCATCAGGTCCAGGTGCAATATTGAGCAATAAATTACCTCCTTTTGAAACAATATTAATCAGAAGTTGGACGCCTTCTCGCCCGCTCATATATTTTGCGTTTGGAGTATATGACCATCCTCCGCCAGAGGTAATACATGATTCCCACGGATAAGGTAGGGTTTTATCCGGAACCCGATTCTCCGGTGTCAGATAATTTTGGTTCTTACCATAAACATCACGGTCAACCACGATCAATCCAGGCTGTTTTTCACGACATTGTTTTACAAGTTCATCCATCTTTATATCCTGATTAATCTCATTGCTTTTAATATATCCTGAACCAATATTTTTAAGTTTTTCTTGATACGTTTTTTCAATATCTTCTTTTGAACGTTTAGCTACCCATCCTCCATCAAGCCATATTATATCGATTTGTCCATAATCTGACATAAGTTCGAGTATCTGATTATGTGTATATTCAATAAATTTCGCCCAACGATCTTTATAAACACCCGGATCATAATTTACATTCCGATCACGCGGAGGAAAATTTGGCCACCAATAATAGGGACTGTGCCAGTCTGGTTTTGAAAAATAGGCTCCAATCATGAACCCTTGTTTACGAAACGCATTAAAAATTTCTTTTGCAATATTAGCTCGGGGATTAGTATGAAATGGACAATCCTGCGATGTTATCTTATAATCACTATATTTTGTGTCAAACATACAAAATCCATCATGATGCTTCGTTGTAAAAACAACATATTTCATTCCGGCTTCTTTTGCTGCTTCTGCCCATATATCAGGATTAAATTTTGAAGGATTAAAAGTATTCTTTAATCCTTCATATTCTTTTACGTAAGCAAAATAATCTGTGTTTGATCGACGGCACCAATCTTCATCTTCTGGACAAATTGTCCATGACTCTACTATTCCTTTTTCACTGTAAGTGCCCCAATGCATCAATAATCCAAATTTGATATTCTGCCAATCTACAAGTTTCTTAAGAACCAGTGAATCCGTTTCCGGAACATATTTATCACTCTCATATACAGCCTGTGCCCTTAAGACTATCACTGTGCAAATAAAAAGGGAAACAACAAATATTTTTTTCATTTTTCATTTTTATATTTATGCATTCGAGAAATTCGGTAATAACCGGTAATAAAATAAATTATCTCCGGATGGCTCACCAACTTAAATCATATTCTGTTTCTTAAATCTATCGACAAGACCAGACTGTAATTATTCCTCCAATAAATAATAAGAAAAGATACCTTTTGGGTATCTTTTCTTATTATTACGTCCATAAATGTTATTTCATCCACCAAACTTTAAAACTAGTACTATTAACACTATTCATTGTTTGAAGTTCTGCATTATAATTAGCAGTATTGTTCACAGCTTCATCTTGCGGATATGTAAGACGATATAAAGAAGCATGAGATTCATCTTCAACAGCAGCAGGATCCGTAGGTGTTAAACCGGTTCTTCTCCAAAGATTAAATGCCAGCCATGGCTGTCTGAAATTATCCAACCATTCTTGAGCATAAATTTTATTAAGGTCATCGCTGGTTGAAGAGGTAAATGCAACTTTAGAATTAGCTAACAATGTAGTTAATTGTGCAGGTGTGAATGACAAAGGTTCCACCGTAGTCCAGGGATCTTCGGTTGTATTTGTGTGTTGTGCAATATAATACCAGAAATTTACAGATGCAGTTATGCCTGCCTGATATTCTGTATTTGCATTAGTAGTGCTTTGTGACACTCCAATCCCTCTTAAATAAGCCTCAGCCTTTAAGAAATGTGTTTCTGCAGAAGTCATTATTATTTCGGGAATGTAGTGTTCATCACGAACTAACCAATAGTTAATCGGTGAAAAAATGCAACCGTGCATATTCTGAGGAGAACCGGCAGTCATAGTATAATCATATGGATTTACTTGATCGGCAACTCCACTTCCAATAACATAAGGCGCCCAAGCACCGGCAGCATTAGGTTCTGCAAAAACAAACGCCCTCGGATCAAAAATATCTGAAGTATTAGTTCCGTCAGCCATTAAATTCCAGCAAGTTGAACTAATCCTTACATATCCTGTTCCACCACTTCCCAAAGACCATATTCTATCGCTGAGATCTAAACCACCAAGTAGAGCAGGCCACATACATACATCAGCACCATCAGCAATAAAGGTGTTAGCATTAAATGCAATTGCAACATATTTCGCAGATGTAGCCGGATCTTTTTCAGCGATCTGAAGAGAATATCGTAGCAGTAACGAATTAGCCCAGGCTTTCCATTTAGTCATATTATCTCCGTAAAGAACATCATAAGACCCTAATGTAGCATAAGCATTTCCTTTCGAAGATACCGGATTGGAGCTTGTGTTTATATTAGACACAGCCCAACTTAGGTTGACTAACAGTGAATCGTATATAACCTGTTGTTTATCATAAGCAGGATGAAGTGCAGTAGCACTGCCAGTATAGGCTTTTCCGGCATTAAAATATGGAATATCTCCAAATTGGTCTGTAATCCGAAAGGTTTTATACGCTTTTAATGTATAGAGAATGGCCTGAATATTATTAAATGATTCTTTGTCTGATGCTGCATTGATCAAATCTTGTGCTTGATTGATGTTTTGCAATGTGCTATAATATCCATTCCAGATTTCATTCACTCCACTGGCCATAAGGTAGCCACTGAGGGAGGTCTCGCCTGCCAACTGCGTTGACTCATAATACCAATCGTTTGAAATAGAGGCTTGTTCGTCCCAACCCAAGAGAAGGCTACTTATAATACCGTTCATAAGTGGAGCTATTGTAGTGCTGTTTGGCGAAGTTGGGTTTGAGTTAACTTGCTGAAAATCTGTTGTGCAAGAATCAAAAAGCAAAAATATGCCAACTGCACAGAAAAATAATTTCTTAAACTGTTTCATGTTATTTTATTTTTATCATATATTGATATATGGGCATTTTAGAAAGAGACTCTCACCTGAAATCCTAATGTTCGGCACATTGGTAACGATGCAAACTCAATACCCTGAGCATTGCCAACTCCATTTACTCCTTCCGGATTTATATTATCAGGCAGTGAGCTATAGATATAAAACAGATTCCTCCCTAATAAAGAAACAGTAGCTGATTGCAATACCTTGGTTTTCTTTACCCAATTTTCAGGTAACATATAGTTAATTGATATTTCTCTCATACTAACCCATGTATCTGTTAAGATTCCCGAACTATGAATCCAGTTACTACCATCAGGACCACTTGACCAAACTCCATATTGCATATATTTGTAATAATAATGAACTACAGTAGTATTGACTGTTCCGTCAGGATAAACTCCTGGCAGGATTACACCCCAATTCGTATGAGTTCCATCAGGAGTTGTGTAAGGTAATCCTCCACCATCTCTTTCTTTTAATGTTTCAATTCCTTGACCCTGTTGCATCAAAGTTGCATAAGTTCCTGACCAAATTTGGCCGCCAACTTTACAATCAATCAACATTGATATAGAAAGTCCCCCTTTGAATGTAAATGTATTCGTAAATCCCCCTCTGAATTTTGGCGTTGAATTACCAATAATTCCCATTTGACCGGTTGACTGCGTCGATTCATACATTGTTCCTACCATTGATGCAGGAAACCCGTTTTTGGCAAGCATTGCAGCATCCTGAAGAATAGGCAAATGTGTTTTAGGATCATATACATAGTCATATCCCATAATACATCCTAATTCATGACCTACAATAGCAGAAATGTAAACGCCATTATTTCCCCATATATTATTCATATCTACGCGATCGACTCCTCCGGAGAGTGAAATAAGGCGGTTGGCATTTTGAGAATAATTTAAACCCAGATCCCATTTAAAGAATGGATTATTAATAATCTTTCCTTTGATTGCAATATCTAACCCTGAATTATTTAACACGCCACTACTGATTACAGAAGATGTAACACCTGATGATTGTGGAAGAGGAGAATTGAAAATCTGGTTGTAAGAATGTCCATAATAATAACGAACATCCAAGTTAAATCTATTTTGCAAGAAACCCAAATTTAACCCAAAATCAGCTGTTTTATTAATTTGAGGTTTGTAATGTAAAGCCGGGATATAGGAATTTAAACTGGAAGTTGGTTCTCCCGCAAAAGCACCCGTTGCATAAGAAAGATTAATCGCATATGGGTCTGTATCAATAGCTCCTTCTGCCCAAGCTGCTCTTAATTTTCCGAAACTAATAAATTGAGGCAATTTTAGAACTTGTGAAAAAATAAAACTTCCTGAAAAAGAGGGATAAAAATACGACCAACTATTTACTGGCAAGGTTGAAGTCCAATCATTTCTTGCAGTTATTTCTAAAAACAAAAAATCTTTGTACGAAATGTCAGCAAAACTGTATAATGAATTCATCATTTTATGATAATAAATTTCTGCCGGAATCTGACTACTTTGCGTTACACCTGTATAATTTCCAAAGTAATAGTAATTGGCCACTGGGAATGGTGTTCCTGGTGTAGATCCTGTTATAGAATAAGCAGATCTGTCATAAGCAGTACCCCCAAAGGATAATTTGGCATCAATTTGTGAGTTTCCTATATTTTCTTTGTGGAGAGTTCCCAGTACATCAATATTACTGGCATAATCTTCTGCTAATCCATGAGAATACGAACCTCCTGTTACTCCCAACGCATCGGTAGGACTATTTTGTGTTTTTGTCTCATTGTTATTATTATCCATGCTACCACGCATCATTATATCTAAGAAATCAGTTGGTTTATAATTTGCTTGAATCGTTCCGATGAGTTTTCGACTAATTTGCCATGTGTTATCTTCCATAATATTCCACAACTGATAAACATTATTGCCCATCCATGGCATTGCAGATAAGTTATATCGAGAACCATCTGCATTTTTATAGAGATTAAGCTCATCATCTTGATAGTCGCGTCCTACGTTATATAGCAACCTTTTTTGCCATGAAGCTACATCATCATTTCCAAGAGAAGGCGCATTATGATAATCTCTTACATAATAAGAAACATTTGCTTGCATCGTAAGCTGTTTGCTTACTTGAACATTTGCCCCTATATTAAATGAATTCTGATAGAAGTTGCTATTAGGTAAAATTGCAGTATTATCTAAGCGACTGTACGACGCACGTACAGAACCCCATTGGCCCCCATTTGAAATGGCAACATTATGAGTAGTTTGCAACCCATTTTGATAGAGTGCCTTTATATTGTTCGGTTGAGGAACATCGGCTCTTGTACTGCCATCCCACCATTTCAGTTCCGTACCGGTCATTCTTGGTCCCCAAGAAATACCATATCCCGGCCAACTCACCTGATTCCATGTATCAACACCGTAAGGACCAGTTCCTGTGGTTTGATCGACAAACATTTGATTCCATCCATCAGAAAGCATTGGATTTCCGTTTGCATCCTTTTGATATTGCGGAGTATTGAGTGATACCATCCCACCTGTGCCATATTCATTTTGCATTTTAAGATAGCCATAAGGATTAGTATCTTGAAAATCAAAACTATAGTCTACACCAATGCCTTGTTTGGAAGTTCCCTGTTTTGTAGTGATCAAGATAACTCCATTTGCACCTCTTCCTCCATACAAAGCTGCTGCGGCAGGACCTTTTAATACTGTCATGCTTTCTATATCATCCGGATTAATTAAATTGATTGCGCTTCCCCAATCTCTTGGAGAAGTAACATCAGCGGCAGAACTGGAAATATCATTGGCCATTGGCATTCCATCAACGACAATAAGTGGTTGGTTGTTTCCCAGTATAGAATTTTCTCCATCAATGATGATTCGTGTCGTACCACCACTTACACCATTGGCTTGAGTAATATTTACACCTGCCATTTTACCACTAAGATCACTTATAATATTTGGCGCAACAGATTGGGCAAGAGTACTCCCGGCTAATTGTTCTTGTGAATACCCTAATGCTTTTTCTTTTCTGGAAATACCTAATGCAGTTACAACCACTTCATTTAACGCTTTACTACTGGCATTCAAAGTAACATTTATGATCGATAAATTTTCTAAAACTAAATATTTGCTTTCATATCCGATATATGAATATTGGATAATGGAATGTGCAGGTACTTCTAATGTGTATTTTCCGTTCACATCCGTAATGGTGCCTTTGGTGGTACCTTTTACTATAACACTGGCGCCAATCAAAGCTTCACCTTTTTCATCGGTTACAATCCCCTGAATTTTTCGTTCACGTGCATCGCTTTTCAAAGTCACTTTTTTGTCTTGTGCTGTAAGTGTTTGAATACTAAATGATTGCATCACAAACAAAAGCACCAATACACTCAACAATCGTCCAAAGACACTATGTGTTACACTTTGAACGAATTCTGTTTTTTTTACGTGTCGATTACTGTTCATAATTCATTTGTAATTTAAGATTAATACTAAAAAACTCAAATTGATAATAGATGCCTTTTCCCCGGATTGTTTCATAATTGATTGTTTTAAAGATTAATAAATGATCATCAAACCGCTTATTAGCTTCATCATATCATTAAATACACTTTGAATTAATATTTATATATGCACAGGGTGTTATATTGAGTACTTCATTTCAAAACAAGTATTTTGTTGAACAAATTGAAACAGTAAAAAAATGATTTTATAATGTAAAGTTACATCTTATTCGAGATTTATGTACTTTTTTTTTCTTAAATGAGGATATTTTCTTATTGGTAAACGGTCACTCGACGGTCTATAATAGTATATATAACATATATATAACATGTTATGCATTTAGGTAAGATTTGCTTTCAGATGATTTATATATCTAAGAAAGGGGAAAATAGATTTAATTTTTTGATTATTGCCATAGTTTTGATTTTAACAAGGATGCTTACAGTAGCGAGTCCTTACAACAAATGTCGTGTACATTGGCCGGTGTTATATCAAAGGCGAGACAGTGTATGTCATTGCTTAAAAAGAAAGGCGTACCAACAGCATTTCGCTGCGGTACGCCCTGAGGGATTTTCTACACAATCTTTCATCCGCACATTAGCAACTTCTACACATAACTCATTGCGCAAAAACTAAACCCGCTCTTTTATTTTTGGTTATTTGGTTTGATTGCCGATAGTTTTTGATTATACTGTTTGATTAAATTCAACGTGGAGACATCGGTGTTGAAGATGGAATTTAATCCCTGTTGTTCCATGGGCGGATCACCAGTTAAGTCATCTGCGGCTTTCCACTGGTAGTTCGAGGATCTTCCTTTACCTCCGAAAGCCCAAAGGTCGATGCCATCAAACGAAGGGCATCCTTTCACGAGTATATCGAAAAGCACTCTGAAGTAACGATCACGGTAGATGGTGGTCACTTTAGTGCTAAACTGTTGTTGGTCGCGCGGGAATCCTATTTCTTCAATAACCATTGGTTTGTGAATCTCGTTGGCAAGCTTCGCATGTTCCCACACATATTGAGACCGTTGCAAAATATGAAGTTTATTTTTCAATACGGGTTTTCGAAGTATTTTTGAAATGGAATTTAAGATTTAGTCATTCTTAGAGTCGTTTTTTGCTAAATGTGCCTGTTTAGGGCATGAATTACCCCTTAATTTCTATAACATGACATAATTATCCCGGGTAAGCAGTATAAATTGAGACCGTTGCAGTGCGAAATATCTTTTGTTGAATTTATAGCAGAACTCATTGAGGTAATGCTGTAAGTATTTTTTTTGTAAATTATGATGTACGTCCAAAAACAATCGTTTAGCATTGTTGATAGCTATATGAACCCAAGGCAAAAGCACAGGAATCATTTTTGCTTCAACGACTTTAGCTTCATGTGATTGGACACGTTCTTTTAATTTGATATATGATGTTGAGTTGTCTCTGATTAATTCAGCAGATTTATCAACTTGCTCTTTGACAATATTTGTAATTGTATTTGATTTCAGGTTACTGATAACTTGCATTTTAATATGATTTACCCGTTTGGGTTTCCTTCCTTTTTGGAGATTATCAACAAATTCACTTTCAGCCATAACAAGTACTTTAGTTTTGCTCTGACTTCCACGTCCTCTTTTCAAAGGTTGATCTTTTTTCTCTTGAGATATTTCTGTAGAAAAAAAGCATCGTCAAGTTCCAGTTGTCCTGAAAGTTGATACTGGTTATCACGCTTACCCATGACATCACATAGTTTGTTCTCCATTTCCCAAACAGACTGATAGCGTTTATGTCCTAATTGACGGCGCAATTCCTCCGTTGAGAAAGACTTCCTGATGCTTGTCAGCAAATGCATAGTTACAAACCAATACTAAAGGGAAGCTTTGAACTTTGCATTACAGTACCTGATCGCAAGGATTGACGTGAATGACAATACTTGCATTCATAACACTGCTTGTTTTCAAGTCAAAAATGCTCCTTACCATTATTTATAACAAATTACATCGATTTGGTCTCTTTGTTCTTTAAATCTCAACCGACAAGCGTCCTCATCAGGAAATCTTTGAATGAATTCAAGAATATTCATTTATCTATAGTTTCAGACTGTAAATATAATGAATATCAGTGAATTATATAATTTATTTTGATGCTTTTTATCTAAAAAATCAACCATAATTCAACCCTTTTATTAGAACATTTTGCGGATAATCATATTGAAGTCGTCTTGACTTTTCCGATAATAGCTATTTTTGATATTTTTGAACTCATAGAAGCCATCTCTTTATAGTAAAATCATCTTTTTGTGTCCGTTTTCTTCTGAAAATGATATAAAATTAGGCTGAAAAAACATGAAAGTCAGTGGAAATTTTTCTAAAAACAAAAAGTCAAGACGACTTCATTATTTAGTTCTTAATTTTTAGCAGATAAAGAAAAAGGTTGACTATTTTGCTCTGTACCCCATTTCATATTTGGTTCCGGCCCCATAAAGTAGATAATTTTACCCCCATTCATTATCTCTTTGAATGGGATATATGTTTTGTTCCAGTTTTTCCCATTTAACGTCATGGATTGGATGTAAATATTCTGTTCAGAATAGTTATTTGCCTTCATTTCTATTTTGTTTCCGTTTGAAAGAACTACCGTGGCTTGTTTGGCACAAGGGCTACCGATGACATACTGGTCATTAACCGGACAAACTGGATAAAATCCCAATACATTAAAAAGATACCAAGCCGACATCTGCCCGCAATCATCATTTCCACATAAAGAATTTGGTCTGTTTCCGTATTGTGTTTTCATGATTTGATGAATCCAGAACTGGGTTTTCCAAGGCTCTCCTGCGTAGTCAAAAAAATAGGCTATTTGTTGACTGGGCTCATTTCCGTGCCAGTATTGCCCAATAATACCGTGAATATCCTCTACCTCTTTCGAGGGTGTTATAAACAACGAATCCAGTTTTGCGGCAAATTGTTTTTTGCCACCCATCAGATTAATTAATCCTTGCACATCCTGGGGAACATACCATGTGTATTGCCAACTGGTAGCTTCCGTAAAATCACCTGAATTTTGATAATCATCCGGGTTAAATGGAGTATGCCAAATTCCCTTAGAATCTTTTCCGCGCATAAATCTTGTGACGGGGTCAAACGAATTCTTATATGACATTGCTCTTTTTATAAAATAATTATAATCAGTTGTCTTCCCCAATGCTTTAGCTAATTGTGCAATACTATAGTCATCATAGGCATATTCCAGTGTCTTGGATACGGATTCATTTTCCAGGTCACAAGGGACATACCCCAGTTTATTAAATGTGGCTACATGATCATAATCGGGATTCATTGCTGTCGTTTTCATGGCCTGATAAGCCTTTTGTACGTCAAAATTATGGATTCCTTTCAGGTAGGCATCTGCGATAACGGATACTGCATGATAACCTATCATGCACCAGGTTTCGTTACTATAAAATGACCAAATAGGTAATAGATGATCAACGCTTTGGTCATAATGAGCCAGCAAAGACTTTACCATATCAGCATTCCGATCTGCCTGTATCAGGTTGAATAACGGGTGAACAGCCCGGTAGGTATCCCACAAGGAAAAAATGGTATAATCCGTAAAGTTCTTTGCGCTGTGTATGTTCTGATCAAACCCTCTGTATTCACCATTCACATCCGAATAAACACTGGGTGCCAGGAATGCATGATATAATGACGTATAAAAGGTTTCCTTTTCTTCTCTATTCCCCTCAATCGTGATTTTGTGTAATTCCTGATTCCATTTCTTTCGTGTATTGGCAACCACTTGGTCAAAATTCCATCCCGGAATTTCTGTATCCAGATTTTCTAAAGCATTGGTAGTACTAACGGCTGAAATGCCTACCTTTACCATAATTATTGGTTGATTATCCGTGTTATAACGGGCATAAAACTGAATATCAGTCCCTGCACTTTCATATTTACTCGTGAAACGATAGGTGTTGTATAAAACGGGTTTTCCATCATTGACTATTCCACATGCAGAAAAAGGGGCGGAAAATCTTGCGGCAAAGTAAAGATACCGTTCCTTTGCCCATCCATGAATCAAATGGAACCCTGTCACTAATTGTCTGTTTTCTATTCTCAAATGAGACCAAATTGCTTTCCACTGTAAAACATGAGTCAAATCGATCATAATGTTGGCACTATCTGATTTTGGGAATGTGAATTTTAAAATCCCTGCTCTTTCAGTTGCTGCCAACTCCACGGTAACTTTATATTCCGGCAAATAAACAGAATAATATCCAGGGGAAGCTTTTTCCTGATTATGTGAAAAGCGGGTAATATATCCTGACCCCGGACTTTCTTTAATCCCGGATTGAGATTTTAAATGTCCAACTGACGGCACAAAAAGGAAGTCACCCAGATCCGGACAGCCTGTCCCGCTGAAATGAGTCATACTAAATCCATACAATGTACTATCCTTATATTCATAACCGGAATCTGCCTCCCAGTCTTTAATTTCTGTATCAGGGCTGAGTTGTACGAATCCGAATGGGGCAACTGCACCCGGATACGTATTTCCATCTCCCTGAGTTCCCACAAAAGGATTTACATAGTTACTTAGATCCTCAACTTTTTTAGTTGTTCGATTCGCTTGTTGCGCTCTTTGTTGGCAGAACAACAAACTTGCTCCACTCATTAAAACGAATAACAGAATTATTCTTTTCATTATCATACTATTTGTAAAAATTTCATTTCTTGCTGCCTAGTTTTCTGGTATTATCGACATGGGACAATTTTGTATTTGTGTCGCCCATTTTGAAGGTTTGTCGCCCATATTAAGAAGTAACGTGCTGCCCCCTTCGATCTGTTTTTGGGTAATATACGAATAAGGATATGACTTCCCGTTCATCATTGCCGACTGAATGTAT
>Ga0224527_1000200_pt1 | contig 45775 bp, 40 predicted proteins | sample CBST0metaG_FD_179882 | JGI IMG/M metagenome (GOLD analysis project Ga0224527, IMG submission 179882) | Peat soil microbial communities from Stordalen Mire, Sweden - C.B.S.T0 | ecosystem: Environmental > Terrestrial > Soil > Wetlands > Peat | place: Sweden: Norrbotten County, Stordalen Mire...
GTGTGATTCAGAATCACATTACATTCCATTATAATATTGATAAGAAAGGTTGTTTGCTATGCAGGCAACCTTTCTTTTTGTGCAATTTGCCCTGAAAATAAATAAGGCAAATTATGGTTGAGACATTGTCCCAAATTGCATATTAGCTTTGTGCTATTTGTATATTTTTAGGCACACACCTGCTAAAATATGCATTGAATCATTTATAAAACTGCTAATGCCTGAAACAATATGCCTTTTTTGAGGGGATAAGATCTGAATAATTATACTTTTATTGAATTCTCTGTTACATATTGAAACCGTACCCCATCGGTTAGCCCTCAAACCATCTAAATGGAATCAATCAGGAATATTTTATTGTTAAAATAAAAACGAAGTTGCCTGATCTGTTTTGAAAATAAGATTTTTTTATTCCATAACCTTTAAATATAGTATTCTGTATTTCATGATGAATGATGTTATTTTTGGCATTTAAAAACAATAAGTTCAATATAAAACATGGATTAATATTCTTTATTTGTACGAGTATATAAATATAAAACTATTAATAGTCAGAGATATATATTGTTTCTGTTTAATATATTTCAATTCTGATGAATCTGATGAAGGAGATTCTTTATGAAAATCTTTCTTTCATTCAGTAGTAATATAACGTATATTGCACATATTTTTTCTATTATATATCTATTAGAAATTTTACAACTATCATTTTTTGGTTTATCAACTAAAATGTTCCTTTTAAGAGGGAATAAAAGGTCTTTTAGCGTATTATTTAAGTATTAATATGCGATGATATTGTCATTTTGAGATATAATTTTGAGATATTAATTACATTTTGAAAGAAAACATTTGGATAAGTAGAAAATCGTATCTATCTTTGCCTTGTTTTTCACGAAAAAACAGAGATGAAGGAACGTCAATTTTAACTAAATGTCAAATTTATGAGAAAAGTAATGACTCTGTTATGCCTTCTAATTGGCATAAGTTGGGCCTCGGCTCAAACAAATGTGACGGGAGTGGTTGTGTCCGCTGACGATGGTCAACCGGTTATTGGTGCATCGGTTTTAGTCAAAGGAACAACACACGGAACGATTACTGATGTGAACGGGAAATTTAGTATCAATTTACCTGAACAAGCGAAAACTTTAGTGTTTTCTTATGTTGGGATGTTAACTCAAGAGTTAGCTGCTAAGTCTAACATGCATGTCATTCTGAAGTCGAATGCACAACAGATGAATGAAGTGGTCGTTACCGCTTTTGGTATCCGAAAAGACCAGAAAGCTTTGGGTTATGCTGCCACCGATGTGAGTGCTGCTCAATTGGAACAAGCAGGAAGTACAGATCTTTCCAGTGCATTGGATGGGAAAGTGACAGGGGTTACGGTGACACCTTCAAGTGGTATGCCGGGAGCTTCTTCGTTGATTACCATTCGTGGTGCACGTTCGTTTACCGGAGATAACACACCTCTTTATGTAGTTGATGGGATGCCTATTGCTTCAACAGCTGATGTATCAACAGGAAATAGTGTGTCAGGTTCAGACTTCTCAGATCGTGGTGCCGACATTGATCCGAATGATATCGCCAGTATCACGGTATTAAAAGGACAAGCTGCTGCTGCTTTGTACGGGATTCGTGCATCAAACGGAGTTATTATCATTACAACGAAAAGCGGACAAGGCCTTGCAAAAGGCAAACCAGAGATTACTTTCTCAACCAGCAACACGGTTGATGCTATTGCCCGTTATCCTCAATTGCAAACCATTTATGCGCAAGGTAGTGGAGGATTATATAACCCTACTGCCTCTAAATCGTGGGGGCCACTTATCACCGCTTTACCTCAAGATCCGGTATATGGTGGAGAAACTAGTGGTTCTCAAAACCCTTATACAGCAAAGTATGGAATGCACCCGGGTATGTATTATGTACCACAACGTGCCAATGCCGGATTGGATCCCTGGACAACACCACATGTTTATAATAATGTGAAAGACTTTTTCCGTGAAGGTTTGACTACCAATAACATGTTTAATATAAGTCAGGCATTGGATAAAACAACCTATGCATTATCGCTTTCGACAATGAATCAGACGGGAATTGTTCCTTCTACCGGTATGAACCGTTATACGGCCAAAGGGAGCATGACGACAAAGTTGAATGATCATTGGAAAACAGGAATTAATACGAACTATGTTCAAGACCGGATTTTGAAAACCACCAGTGCTAACGATGGTATCGTGGCGCTTGTTTATCCGGCTCCTCCTTCTTATGATTTGAAAGGAATTTCATCTGGTTATGCTAACAATCCTTATAAAGAAAATGCGTATCGTTCGACTTCCGGATTTGATGATCCCTATTGGTCATTGAAAAATAATCTTTTTTCTGAATCAACCAATCGTTTCTTCGGAAATGCTTACGCTGACTATTCGGCTGCATGGAACCATAACCAAACGTTGGATGTGAAGTACCAGTTAGGAGCTGATGCCTATTCCACTCTCTATGAAACAATTTGGGGGTATGGTCACCAAGGTGGTCAGGGTTCGGCAGATGATCTAATGTTCAAACGGACTACCATCAACTCGTTGTTAACTGCCAACTACGATTGGAAAATTACCGAAGATTGGGATTTTACCGCTTTGCTGGGAAATGAAATTAACGATGAAGCCACGAAATCGGTTGATGCGTATGGTCAAACTTTCAACTGGCCGGGATGGAATAACTTAAACAACACGGTAACAAAGAGCAATACCATTTCGCAATTGGCAGATCGTACGGTAGGTACCTTTGGTAGTGTTTCAGCATCGTGGAAAAACATGTTGTACCTAAATGCCACCGGCCGTCAGGATATAGTTTCATCCATGCCTCACGGTAATCGGACATTCTTTTATCCATCCGCGTCTGTCGGATTTATTGTAACCGAATTACCGGGTGTAAAAAGCAATACGCTAAGCTATTTAAAGCTACGTGCTTCGTATGCTCAGGTTGGACAAGCCGGTACCTACATGGCAAATTATTATTCAGTACCTACTTATAGCGGAGATTTTTGGGGGGGGCAGCCGATCGTTTATCCGATCAACAGCATTAATGCATTTACTCCTTCAACAACTTTATATGACCCAAATTTAAAGCCTCAAAATACAAAATCATATGAAGGTGGATTTGATCTGAAACTCTTTGATAACCTGATAGGATTGAACTATACCTTCTCCCGTCAAAATGTGACTGATCAGATTTTTGCCGTCCCATTGGCAGGTTCAACCGGATCATCCCAATTGATTACGAATGGAGGAGCAATCCATACCAATACGCATGAAATTACGCTTTCCGTGAATCCGATTCGAACTAAAGATGTAGACTGGTCGATGGGATTCAACTGGACGAAAATGGATAACTACGTCGACAAATTAGCTTCAGGTGTGGGTAGCATTTTCTTGGGTGGGTTTGAAACACCTCAGGTACGTGCCCAAATTGGAGATAAATTTCCGGTTATTTATGGTGTAAGCTATGCACATGATTCTAAGGGAAATTTATTGATTGACGATACCGGATCACCTATTGCCGGTGCGCCTGGTGTGATCGGAAAAGTTTCTCCTAATTTTTTGCTTGACTATAACACCACGTTGCGATTGTGGAAATGCACCATAAATGCTGTCTTCAGTTGGAAGGAAGGAGGGCAGATGTATGGTGGAACAAACGGATTATTGGGGTTATACGGTGTTGGAAAAGAAACCTTAAACCGTGCAAATATCATTGTCAAAGGAGTTCATACGGATGGTACTCCAAACACAACTCCTATTGCATTGCAAACCTATGAAAATAATATTAATAGTATAGATGAATCATCCATCTATAACAACTCGTTTATTAAGTTACGTGAATTGGCTGTATCTTATCCTGTATTAAAAACTTCATCTGTAAGTTTAGATTTGTCCCTGTTTGCACGAAATATTTTGATATGGACGAACTATCCAAACTTTGACCCTGAAGCATCGCAAGGAAATACAAACATGGCCGGATCATTTGAGCGCTTTTCGTTGCCTCAAACATCCAGTTATGGGATGGGTTTGAATTTCAAATTCTAATTTTTAATCTGACGTAATTATGAAAAATAAAATAAATCTTTCAAAATGGGTTATGATTGGTTTAGGCGTTGCCTTTTTGTCTTCCTGTTCGCAATCAATCATGGACAGAATAAATACTAATCCGGATAATCCTACAACGACAGCTTCAAAGTTTATTATAACTGACCTTGAAACTTCAACTTCTTTTAATATAGTAGGAAGTGATCTCTCTTTTTATGCAGATGTCTATATGGAACATGAAGTGGGAACGTATGGTCAAATGTTTGATGCAGAAGAACGGATTTCAATGCCTGTGGCTGCTTCAACATACGATGATAACTGGGTAGAACTTTATACCAATTTCAAAAATGCAAAAATTGTTATTAAGAATTGTTCTACCGGTGGTAGTGAAGCCGGCAACAACATCACAAAAGGCGTTGCTGAGGTATTGGCTGCATACAATCTGGCGGTATTGACCGATATGTTTGGAGATGTGCCTTACACTCAGGCAGCGGATTTGACCCTTCCGGCTTCCGGTTCATACTTTCAACCTGCTATCGATAAACAAGCCGTAGTATATCAAGGTATTTTTGATTATTTGAATCAAGCCATTACTGATTTAGCAGGAAGCGATGCTGCGGCAACAGGATCGTTAGGTGCCCAGGATTTGATATTTGGAGGCGATGCTTCCCGGTGGATTAAATTTGCGTATGGCTTAAAGGCTCGTTATACGATGCATTTGTTGTACCGAAGCACCAACCCACAACAAGATTTGCAAAATATCATTACCTGGGCAAACGAATCGTTTGCTTCTCCGGATGAAGATGCCAAATATGCAGTTTATCAGGGAGAAGGAACCTCGGCTTCCAGCCCATTTGCTCAGTTCTATAATGATCGTGATTATTTCTCTGTAAGTCAGAGCTTTGTTGATAAGCTGACTGCTCGGAATGATCCGCGTGTTTATGTTCTATTCATGAATGCCCAAACTTGGGTTATCGATAAAAACCCGACGAAAATTTATGCTGCTCCAAACGGGGATCCTATTGAACAAGTGGATACGTATGATATTCCAGTCTATGAAGTGGGCTTCAAAGTGCCTACAGACTTGCTCAGCTATCATGAACTGCAATTCCTGAAAGCTGAAGCATATGCCCGTATGGCGACTCCGGATACTGCATCTGCCTGGTCTGCTCTTCAAAATGGAGTTCGCAGTTGTATTGCTACAAAAATCACGACGATGGTGAATGATGTAAATAATGAACAAGGGCTTGGTGATAGTACTATTCCAGATTCGGTTGTTGTAAAGTATATGAATACTATTCGTAAAACATTGTACAAAGCAAATCCAATGAAGGAAATCATGGTACAAAAATACCTTGCTTGTTACGGTGGCGAAGGCGAAGTTTTGGAAGCTTATAACGACTACCGTCGTCTAAAAGCTTTCGGACAACAATCCTATATTACGTTGGATAATGCATTGAATTCAACGAAATTTCCATTACGCTATGCATATGGTACGTCAGACGTAACTGCCAACCCGAATGTGGCTGCAGCATATGGAAATGGTCAGTATGTCTATACGGATCCTGTATGGTGGGCAGGCGGAACGCACTAAGTTATACTTAAATAAATAAGAAAAAGAAGCTGTCTCTGTGAAAAGAGGCAGCTTCTTTTTTTCGTTTTCGGTAAATTTGAAAACGAACGATCGTGTAGCTTAATTGCACAATATTGATCTTTTTACATTGAAGAGGGTTTTATTTACCCAAAACAAATCAGGCAGCATACATAGTACCAAAAGCAGGAGTTTATCGCTTAATGAGTCTGGAAGACGATGCACAGCAACTTGGAAAAATGAGTATCTTCGTAGGCAGGAAATGTTTTGTCCACTTGTTTATTTTTAAGTGCCTAATCGTTTCATATAAAGGTAAAATCCGGATTCCGTAGCGTATTGCGGCAATCTTTTTAAAAAAGATGACTATGAAGATTCGAATGATCAACACATCCAAACATCCTTTGCCAAAGTATTCAACGCCTTATTCTGCCGGTGTTGATTTGTGTGCCAATTTAGCTGAAACAGGACCCATTACCCTTCTCCCGTTTGAACGTCAATTGATACCTACAGGACTGTTTATCGAATTGCCTGCGGGCTACGAAGCCCAGATACGTCCGAGAAGCGGTCTGGCAATCAAACATGGTATTACCGTGCTTAATTCGCCGGGTACCATTGATGCTGACTATCGGGGTGAAATCAGGGTGATTCTCATCAATCTTTCGCATGAACTGTTTGTAATCAATGATGGAGAACGTATTTGCCAGATGGTGATTGCAGAACATCAACAAGCGGAATGGATTGAAGTAGATATCCTTTCGGAAACGGAACGTGGTGATGGTGGATTTGGCCATACCGGACGATAAGATTGATGTGAACAAATTGATCTTCAAATATCAGATTAACAAACAATAAGAGGACATGTCTTTTTTTTGGTGCTCTTGAAGACTACTTTTGTTTTCGGCTATGGGGTTAGCCGTTGAATGCTCTTTAAAGCTGATGACTCCTATCAAAATGATTAAATTGTTTTTGATATGTCAGCATGCTATTTATTTACATCTTCGGAAAGCGCTATAGTTCCATTTAGCCATCATATAAGACTCCTTTACCTTCGGAATTATCCAATAGAGTCTCTTCTCTTTTTCTTTCGAGTGACTGCTTTTGAACATGTTTTCTTAAAAGAACATCTTCTACACAGCATAGTTCGATTTATTAACCAGAAAGCACTTAAAATCCCACAGAATGTTGCTGTGATGCATATAACTGGAACGTGTAGTCCCTGTTCAGGGTTCGATATAAGTATATGGAAAGTCTCTTCTTTGACGAGCAATATGTATTGAAAACGTGCATAGTAATCTGTTAAAATAAAAATTGTATGAAAATCAAAAAAGTGCAAGCAATCGAGATTCTCGATTCAAGAGGAAATCCAACAGTGGAAGTTGATTTAATGTTGGAAAATGGGACCCGTGCCCGGGCAATGGTGCCAAGTGGTGCATCTACAGGCGAACGTGAGGCTTTCGAGCTTCGTGATGGCGATATGAAAAGGTATGGCGGTAAAGGTGTATTGAAAGCTGTTGAGAATGTGAATAGTGTTATTGCAAAAGAATTGGTAGGCAAATGTATTCATAATCAACGCGAGTTGGATTATTTGATGATTGACATAGATGGAACGCCTAACAAATCGAAATTAGGGGCAAATGCTCTTTTAGGAGTATCTATGGCTTTTGCAAGGGCTGCTGCAACGAGCGAAGAAATTCCATTGTACCGATATTTAGGGGGTACGAATGCTTTTGTATTGCCGGTTCCATGTATGAACATCATTAATGGTGGAAAACATGCGGACAACAATGTGGACTTTCAGGAGTTTATGATTGCGCCACACAGTGCTCCTTCTTTTAAAGAAGCAATACGCATGGGAGAAGAGGTGTTTCACTCCTTGAAATCGGTATTGAAAACAAAAGGATACAGTACCGGCGTGGGAGATGAAGGTGGTTTTGCACCGGATTTGAAATCGAATGAAGAAGCAGTGGAAGTGATTCTCGAAGCGATAACGAAAGCCGGTTACAAACCGAATGATGATGTAAGCATATGCCTTGATCCTGCTTCAAGTGAAATGTGGGAAGATGGGAAATACAAGATGTTCAAAAGTTCAGGGAAATTACTGTCCAGTGATGAAATGATTCAGCTCTGGGAAAGCTGGGTGAAGCAATATCCTATCGTATTGTTGGAAGATGGTTTAGCAGAAAACGACTGGGAAGGCTGGGCAAACCTGACTAAAACACTTGGCAATAAGATTGAACTGGTAGGCGATGACATCTTCTGCACAAACAAAGCCATTTTAGAAAAAGGGATTGAAAAGAAAATAGGTAATTCCATTCTGATCAAGTTAAATCAAATCGGTACTGTATCAGAAACGCTGGAAACTATCGAATTGGCTTATAGAAATGGTTACAATTGTTTTGTATCACATCGAAGCGGTGAGACAGTGGATAGTTTTATTGCCGACTTAACGGTTGGTGTGAATGCAGGACATTTGAAGACAGGTAGCGGTTGCCGTGGTGAACGTGTTGAAAAGTTTAATCAATTGATGAGAATTGAACATGAACTTGGCAATATGGCACTTTTTGCCGGCAAAAAGACATTCAAAAACTGTTAAGAAAGGATGCTTACTAATCCAATGACTTGACATCATCGGATTAGTAAGTATTCATTATGTTTTTCCTTGTATGATGTTGGAAAATGATATTTTTTTGACGAACTAAATGAAATGGTGCATCCCAATCATATTGCACTGTTTCTTTAAAGAATGGGACATTCAGTTTCCAGTTATGTAGGAGATGAAAAAAATGCACTAATTGTTAGCGTTATTTTATGAATATAATTTGTTATGGAGGATTACTTATCACTCATTGAAGATCTTGTTCGCATCAACATGTTCACAGGTGCACCAGAAATGACGCGCCCTGTTGAAATGCTTTTGAATGGCCAACAAAATAGCATCAATGTGGCTGTTCTGGGACAATTTAAAACAGGGAAAAGCTCGTTGATCAATAGCCTTTTAGATGTGGATATTCTCCCTGTTGGCGTTGTGCCTCTGACAGCTATTGTTACTCAATTACAATATGAAAAATATTCGTCAGTTCATCTGATGTTTGCTGATGGAAAGGAAATGACCACGACCCTGGAGTATCTTCCGATCTATGTAACTGAGAAACATAACCCTGCTAATGTGCGTAATGTAGCTCAAACAGTAGTTTATCATCCTGCATTGAAAGATTTCAAACAAGTTTCGTTTGTAGACACCCCCGGATTGGGGAGTTTCTACAAACATAACAGCGACACGACCATCGAATGGTTACCTTTCACGGGCGTAGCATTGATTGTCATTAGCGCTGAACGTCCTTTATCGAACGAGGACATCATTTTACTGAAGGGCATTGCTTCATATTGTCCCGATTTGGCCATTGTGGTGACGAAAACCGACTTGTTTGGCGAAAAGCAATTGGCAGAAATTAAAGATTACATTGCTGCTTCGGTGATGAAAGCCTTGAAACGGGAAATTCCGATCTTTGAATACTCCATAGTTGAGCATACCAATCGTTATAGAAAAGCCATTCTCGATCAAATCATCATTCCTTTGAATGAAACGATTAAACAAAAACGGCATGAGATCATGCTCTTTAAGTTGAAGGCAGTTATCAATCAAAGTATCGTGTATGCTGATTTGGCTTTGCAGGCAGCATTGAAAAGAGTGGCCGAAAAAACGCGGATTACGAAAACATTGCAAGAGATGGAGCGGAATCGTCATCACCATGAACGTGAAATGATGCTCTCAACATCTGCCTTTAAGGGCGAAGTGCGCGATCGGTTGGAGGTGATTATTTTTCAGCATCTAAAAGATGTGGAAAAACACGTAATGAATGTGTTTGAAATTGACTTTAAAAGCTTTAACGGCACACTTTTCAACGTGTCGAAGCAGTTTGAACAATGGTTGATTACAAAGATTGGCAACGAACTTGCCATTATTGATGCATCAAATTACGATAATATCAATCAGTTTGTCATAGACTATGTGGAGTATTATCGTTATACGGCGGTTCAGTTCAGACAACAATTAGAGGAGAAACTAATAGAAACATTTGGTATTCATTTATCGGAAGCATTTTGGCAATGTGATTTCATGGGTGTTGAGAAAACGGATGTCTCTATCTATAGAGTGTTTGATTCACAGTTGGATTCGTTGTTGTTTTTCCTGCCTATGAAAGGGTTCGGAAAATTATTTCAAAGTCATTTCAAAAAACAAATTCCGATGGAAGTCGAAAAGAACTTTCATCGCTACATATCGAATGTGACTGCCAAAGTATTTCAATCTATTGATACAATGCATGCTCAAGCCGTCAATTACATTAAATCCGAGATGGAAATCATTTTCAACATTCTCAACAACGAAACATGCAGCGCCGATGAATTGTCTTTTGCCCTTGATGACTTGAAAACAATGCAAGAGGAATTGGAAAGCAAGGAAGTTACATCGTTGTTGCAAATGAAATAAAACGCCCTTCCGATGCAAATCGACAAACAAACATTGAATGATTTGGATATCTTTTGCCCCGAAGAAGAGCGTATTTCGCTGTTTGCGTTGATTGATAAGACAAAAACCACTGGTGGAAGCGATTGCCTGCATGAGAAACTGATGTATCCGCCCGATTCGTTCGGAAAATTAATTCAGCAACAAAAATCCATTCGTTATTTTGCAGAAAGTAAAGCCGTTTTTCAACTACCAATGGGCGAAATGCAGCTTAAAGCAGTGGAAGAATACTTTGCTACTAACATTGATGTGGTTGCAACCGGGCGATGGTTGTCGAGTTTGCAATTCTGTCTTTCCGATAAATCATCCTTTCATTTTCTGAAAAGCAGTTTGCCTGAAGCGATTAGATTTGTGGAAACTTTGAAACAGATATTGTATCAGGAAGGGAACGATCTTCCGACTATTTTACAGCAGATTGATGCTCAGGTTGAATCCTTATGGAATGATAGTTCATTTAAGCAGGCACGTGAAATAACAAGACATCCTTCGGTTTCGTTTCATAAATGGTTGCAAGCAGATCGTTTGCTTCGAACCATGTTGAAAGAACGATATAAAACGTTGATTGATGCTTATTTTGAACTGGATGCGTTGTTGTCAATGGCAATAGTAACGCGTGAAATAGGTTTTCATTTTCCGGAATGGGCTGAAAGCGGGGAGACATTCTTCAACGTTGAGGAAATGTATCATCCTTTATTAAAACATGCGGTGCCTTCATCGCTAAACATGCAAAAAGAACACAACTTTGTGTTTCTCACCGGCCCAAATATGTCGGGTAAAACAACATTCTTGAAAGCTATCGGTCTGACAGTCTATTTGGCACACGTAGGAATGGGTGTTCCTGCAAAAGTTGCACACATGTCGTATATGGATCGATTGATGACCGGCATCACATTTACTGATAATATTGCCATAGGTTACAGTTATTTCTTTAGTGAAGCGAAACGCGTCAAACAACTTGCCGGTTCATTGTCAAATGGAGAAAAAGTGTTTGCCATTTATGATGAGTTATTTCGCGGAACCAATGTAAAAGATGCCCTGGATGCTTCCACAATGATTATTTCAGGATTGATGGCATGGAAAGAAAGCCTGTTTGTCATTTCATCACACCTTACCGAGATAGGAGAAACGGTACGAAGTTTTCAAAACACGCAAAGTTTGTTTTTTGAATCGTCATTGAGAGATGAAAAACCTATCTTTACCTATCGATTATTGGAAGGCGTAAGTACGATGCGGTTAGGAATGACACTGATAGACAATGAAGGAATCATGCAAATGTTGAAGCGAGACCTCCGTATTGGATAATACAGACTCACTTGCATTCACAAGGAGATTAACAGTTGAACTTTACATCCGGGAAATCAAGTCTGTTCAACATAACGATGTTATTATCGACAATATCTTTTAGAGTAATGGATTTGAAATAGTCGATGATAATGGTATTGAGGTTGTTCCAGAACTTTCGGGCATTACAATCCGGCGCTCTGTCGCATTGAGCCCCATTCACCAAACAATTTATAGGGTAGATGCCGTTGTCAAATGCATTTTGAATGTCCATCATGGTAATGCCTTTGGAATCACGCGTCAAAACATAGCCGCTTTTCTTCCCTTTTGCATTTACAATCAGGTTTGCAGTCTTTAATTCCTGAATAATACTATCAATAATACTATCAAGGTATTTAACGGAGATTTCTTGTTTTGTGGCTCACCGGACGAGGTCATTCGTTAGTCAACCTTTGTAGACCCAGATAGGTAATAAATCCGGATACTCATAATTTATTAATAGGGTAAAACGTTATAAATCCCTGTTTTTATTGGTATTGATGCTTATTCAGCATGTGTTTTACACTCACAAAGATAGGTGTTTTTTTAATAGTGTTCCATGATATGTGGTTCGATAATAGGAATCAATTACCTTGTACCATTAATCTTATTTCAAAGTGGATGGTTATTTCATTCTTAACTTTTATCAGCCCAAAGAATTTTGAAGGAGGAATCAAATTAAAATCGGATAATTTCATCAATCTGGTGCCTGACAAGGTAAAAAGATTAGCGTCATCTTTTACAATGCTGCAATAAACATCCATAGAACGTTTGACACCCGCTAAAGTAATGTTTACCATAACAACTTCAGTGGAATCATTTTTAAGGTTAGCCACTCCTTGAACCCCTTGCAGTTGAATATCGATGTCGGGGGATGCATCTGCTCTAATTAAAGACAAAAAATCGCTCTTCATCAGGTGATTGCTGCAAATAAAATCGTGTGCAGGAATAGAAACAGCAATTGATTTTCTATTTAGATAAGGGATATCGGTCATAGTGGGAATCTTCCTGAAGGATTCAATTTTTGAATATCTTAACCAAAAACTGTTGACGTTGGTATGACCCACAATTGAAAGATTTTGAAACGAATAGAAAATATTTTCCGGATTAGTATTTGCGCCAAAGACTGAAGTCCATAGAAATAAAAGGGAAAAGAAAGCAAGAAAATATTTTTGAGGAAGAATACTCATCATAAAATTAGTGTCAAGAAACGTTGTTTATGTTATCATTGAATAGCAAAAGAGGTTGCCTTATCTTCATATTCAAAACTTTGCATCTTCATCTCACAGTTCAACAAGGATGATGCAATAATTCTAAATCCGATGAAACAACCTCATTTGTGCCGGGTTGTACCTATAAATCTATTTTATCAGAATGAAATGCCCGATTCTACCATAAGACCTTTAAATCCTGCATTTGCAGTATAGGTTGTAACATTGTATTTCTGATCTACATATTCGGTTTTTAGAATAATGTTTTTAGTCAAATACCATCCGGCAGCAAGTTGAATTCTGTTGACAGACTGAGACAATTGATTGGTTCCTTCATCATAACGTACGCCTAAATAATATTGTTCTTTGTCACTTAAAGTGATAAAGGCCTTCAACTGCGAATTGATTATACGTGAATTTAGGACCATCCTGTACGTTTGTCCCGCTTGCTGTTTCAAAGGTAGTAATAATTCAGCTCTTTTATAGGTTGCAAATAAATTCATCATTAATGATTTGTCCTGATAAGTATTCCCGGGTCCCCAATGTCCGTTTGATTGATAGCCACATTGCGTAATTAGCTACTATTGGCTTATAAACGTTATAAACCGTTGATAATAATTTTGTATCTTTGTGCTCCTAAACCAAAGGGAGCTTTTCAATGACCCCAGCAAGTAACGATTTGAATCAATCTGTTGTGATTTGTTCTGAAAAAAACGATACCCCATCCTTTATTGGTATTATTCCGGCCCGTTATGCCTCGTCGCGTTTCCCGGGGAAGCCATTGGCTGATATTGGTGGGAAGCCGATGATTCAGCATGTGTATGAACAATCTTCTAAAGTGCTTGACGTTGTAGTTGTTGCTACTGATGATCAACGAATCTTCGATGCAGTGGAGGCATTCGGGGGAAAAGCAGTAATGACATCCGATCGACATCGCAGCGGTACCGATCGTTGTTTCGAAGCATTGATAAGCATGCAGCAACCTTTTGATGTTGTAGTCAATATTCAAGGTGATGAACCGTTTGTAAAACCTGAACATATTCATGCTCTGAAAGAATGTTTCCAAAAGAATGACACACAAATTGCAACATTGGTAAAACCATTTGTGCAAGATGATGATTTTGAATTGTTGTTTAATGCGAATACACCGAAAGTAGTGTTGAATAATCGACAAGAGGCGCTCTATTTCAGTCGCTCTATTATCCCGTACTATCGCAATGCACCTCATATGGAATGGCTGCAGAATCATAGATATTATAAGCATATTGGCATGTATGCTTATCGTTCGGACGTTTTGAAGCAAATTACTGAATTGCCGCAATCATCGCTTGAGTTAGCAGAATCGTTAGAGCAGTTGCGTTGGTTGGAAAATGGATTTCGTATCAAAGTAAGTATTGTGGATTTTGAAACCATAGCCGTCGATACACCTGATGATTTGCAGCGTGCACGTGACTATTATGCCAAGCTTTATTTATAGTACATACCCCAAGGAGTACTTTTAAACGATTGTTTTTTATTTTTTTACATTAAGGACGTATGGAACTCGTCACGAACATCGGGACTCGTTTCATTATAATTTATTTTCATGAAGTTATCTACACTAACAGCTATTTCGCCCGTTGATGGCCGTTACCGTTCAAAGACAGAATCACTGGATGCCTATTTTTCGGAGTTCGCATTGATGCGTTATCGTGTTCGCGTCGAAATTGAATATTTTATAGCACTGTGTCAAGTCCCTTTGGAATCGTTAGCCGGCATTGATATAACGATCTTCCCTTTATTGAAGAAGATTTATACTGAGTTTACGGAGGTAGATGCAGAACGCATTAAAACCATTGAACGAACAACGAATCACGATGTGAAGGCAGTGGAATATTTCATTAAAGAAAAATTTGACACAATCCATCTTGAAGCATATAAAGAATATATTCACTTTGGATTAACTTCACAAGACATCAATAACACTGCAGTTCCGCTTTCCATCAAAGAAGCGATGACCTCGCTTTATTATCCTCAATTGGAACAGTTGATGAAACAATTATGCTCATTATCTGAACAATGGATTGCAATACCCATGCTGGCTAAAACGCACGGACAACCTGCTTCTCCAACGCGTCTTGGAAAAGAATTGATGGTGTTTGTCTATCGGTTGGAAGAACAGTTGGCATTACTAAAACAAGTTCCCTTCTCAGCAAAGTTCGGTGGTGCAACCGGAAATTTTAATGCACATCATGTTGCTTATCCACGCTATGACTGGAAACATTTTGCCAATGAATTTGTTGGCAATGTGCTTGGCCTTCAACGTGAACAGTGGACGACGCAAATCTCGAATTATGATCATCTTGCAGCGGTTTTTGATGGTGTGAAACGATTGAATACTATCTTGATCGACTTGAGTCGCGATATGTGGATGTATATTTCCATGGATTATTTCAAACAGCGTATCAAAGCAGGCGAAATTGGCTCATCTGCCATGCCGCACAAAGTGAATCCGATTGACTTTGAAAATGCCGAAGGGAATCTGGGTTTGGGTAATGTTCTCTTTGAGTACCTTGCTGTTAAATTGCCTGTGTCCCGTTTACAACGTGATTTAACGGACTCAACTGTACTGCGTAATGTGGGCATCCCGTTTGCTCATACTGCAATTGCCATCGAAAGTTTACGTAAGGGATTGGATAAATTGGTGCTTCACGAATCCGCTATTACCCGTGATTTGGAAAACAATTGGGCGGTGGTTGCCGAAGGCATCCAAACTATTTTGCGCCGCGAAGGATATCCTGCTCCATATGAAGCCTTAAAGTCGTTAACTCGTACTAATGAGGCCATTACAGAAGCATCTATTAAAGCCTTTATTGATCAGTTAGAGGTTAGCGAATCAGTGAAAAACGAATTGCATGCCATCACTCCACGGAGCTATACCGGTGAATGAAGCGATGATGAAATCAATTTGAATAATATTATATAAACTCCATACAGTGAACAGTTTTCTGAAAATTCTCAGACGATTTATTCCTCCGTATAAAAAATACGTAGCAGGTAGTATTGCAAGTAATATATTATCCACATTGTTCAGCTTGTTTTCATTTGGTGCTATTATTCCAATTTTGCAAATCCTTTTTGGAATTGAATCGGCAACCTATACGTATCATGCATGGACTTGGAGTAGTTCTTTGGGCGTTATCACGTCAGCATGGAAAAACAATATTTTTTGGTTTTTGACCAATATCATTCATGAAAGAGGTGCCATTGTAACGCTCGCCTTGTTGGGTATTTTTCTAATTGTTACTACTTTTTTCAAAACCGGTTTGTCGTTTTTAGCCAGTTATTTCACAGTACCAATACGTACCGGTGTATTACGCGATTTACGTCGTGATATTTATGCTAAAGTATTGAGTCTTCCTCTGTCTTTTTTTACAGAAGAACGGAAAGGAGATATTATCTCACGGATGACAAGTGATGTGGGCGAAATAGAAAACTCGGTGATCAGTTCGCTCAGCATGGTATTTCAGGATCCCATTGTCATTATGGTTTATGTGATAACATTGTTTTCTATCAGTTGGCAATTGTCTTTGTTTGTGATGGTTTTGTTGCCTTTAAGTGGGTATCTGATCGGATTGGTTGGTAAGAAATTGAAGGCAAAATCGTTGATGGGCCAGCAACAGTTGGGTCAATTGTTGATTCGAATAGAAGAAACGTTGGGTGGCTTACGGATCATCAAAGCTTTCAATGCAGAAGACAAAATGAAAGAGAGCTTTTCACAAATCAATGAACAATTGAGGCGTACGTTCTTGCGCTTAAATACCCGTTACTTGTTGGCGCATCCGATGAGCGAGTTTCTGGGAACAATGGTAATAGCCATGTTGTTATGGTTTGGTGGTATGTTGATTTTGACGCATCATAGTAGCATCACAGCACCGACGTTTATTTATTATCTCATTATTTTCTACAGCATTATTAATCCGGCTAAAGATTTATCGAACGCCGCCTACAGCATTCAAAAAGGGTTGGCTTCATTGGAACGTATTGATAAGATTCTACAAGCAGAAAATCCGTTAACGATCATTGAACATCCACATCCGCTTCCTGCTTTCTATGATAAAATAGAATACCGGAATGTATGGTTTAAATATCAAAATGAATGGGTCTTGCGTGATATTGATTTGGCTGTTGAACATGGAAAAATGATTGCCATTGTAGGTCAGTCAGGTTCAGGAAAGTCGACTATTGCCGACTTATTACCTCGTTTTTATGATGTGGATAAAGGAGAAATCCTCATTGACGGCATTAACGTGAAAGATGTTGAGTTACATCCCTTACGTGCCTTGATGGGCTATGTGAATCAAGAACCCATTCTGTTTAATGATACTTTTTTGAATAATATTGCCTTTGGTGTGGAACATGCCACATTGGAGCAAGTGATTGAGGCGGCAAAAATAGCCAATGCACATGATTTTATTTTAGCTTCGGAACAAGGATATGAAACCAGAATTGGTGATCGGGGCACTAAGCTTTCGGGGGGACAAAAGCAACGCATCAGTATAGCTCGGGCTGTATTGAAAAATCCTCCTATCCTGGTTTTGGATGAGGCAACATCGTCGCTCGATACTGAATCGGAACGACTGGTTCAAGATGCCATTGATCAGTTAATGCAGAACCGTACCTCCATTGTAATTGCACACCGTCTGTCAACCATTAAGCGGGCTGACGAAATTTGTGTGTTGCACGAAGGTCGTATTGTGGAAAGAGGCAAGCACGAAGAGTTGTTGGCTCTTAAGGGATATTATAAGAGGTTGTACGATATGCAATCGTTTTGATAATAAGGGAATAGCCAGCTTAATCTTCGGTTACGTTCACTTGCCTTTGTGTTCTGCCTTCTTCATTTTCAGGCAATGCTTCTTCGTTTAAATCAGTCAAGGTGTTATACTGGTCGCTGATGTCGTCTGATAACACCTCCTCTATTTCAGTTCCTTCGTTTGTAGGCAATGATGACTCATCATCAGGCTTTTTTGAGATATTTTGTTCTTCGACTTCTTGTTGTGTCGTGCAATGAAAGATACGTCCCGGAAATAGTTCGACCCATCTAACATTGTGTGTGGCTACTATAACTGTTGTGCCGGCTTGATGAATTTCGTGCAACAGAGCCATAAGCTTTTCTCCTGTTTCACTATCTACATTCCCCGTGGGTTCGTCAGCCAGAATCAGTTCAGGAGAATTAAGAAGTGCTCTTGCAATGACAACACGTTGTTGTTCACCTCCGGATAGTTGATGTGGAAATTTGTTTTTTGCATGTTCCATGCCCACTTGTTGCAACACCTGGGTCACTTGAGCAGCTATTTCTTCCTTGTTTTTCCATCCGGTGGCTTTGAGTACAAAGGCGAGGTTGTTGTACACCGAACGATCCGTTAGTAGTTGAAAGTCTTGAAATATGATGCCTATTTTCCGTCTAAGAAATGGAATTTGTCTCCGCTTGATTTTGTGAAGATCATAGTCAAAAATATGTGCTGTTCCTGTTTTAATAGGAATCTCTACGTATAATGATTTTAAGAGCGAACTCTTTCCACTGCCTACCTTGCCTAATAGATAGACAAATTCACCTTGTGTAATGTTCCATTGAACATGTTGAAGAATCACAGATTCTCCTTGACAAATGTCAACGTCATGATAACGGATCAGATAGTTTTCTTCCATAGAAATTTTGCTGACAATTTTTTATTGCTTTCTCTCCATTCAATTGAATAATAAGTACACTGATTTCTAACAAAAACCGCAATGAACGGACGTTGTGATGGAATTGAGAGTTTGTTTCATTCAATGCGGTACAAAGTTACATTATTTTTGCTACAATCATTAACTGCATTGAGTCAAGGGAAGATATCTTTGTGTCTTTGCTTTTATTTTTTTGTGGTCATTGCGAATATTAGTTACTTTTGTTTTTTGAAAGAAAGATTTGCAACAAGATTATGGGTAAAATTAACTACATTAATGACCAATACATTTCTGTATGAGAACAAATAAAGTCGGTATTCAAGGTTTATTATTGATTGCTTTTTCGCTTTTACTTACAGTTACTGGAACATTGTTGTGGGTATGGATATCGCCTTTTATTGCTGCTGTGATGAGAATCCCAGTTGTTTCATGGACAGGTAGTTTGAACTACCTGAAAGGGTTGCAGCTGGTTAGTTCTGTGACAATGTTCTTACTTCCTCCGGTTTTATTAGCGTATGTTTTGGGTCAGAAGGTATCATCTATGCTTCAGTTTCATCGGGTAAAGAGTGTTACCTTTTGGTTGTTAGTTATAGTGAGTATGTTGGTTGCGCAGCCATTTATCAATTGGTTAGGAGATTGGAATTCTCGTTTATCCCTGCCGGTATGGTTGTCAGGCGTTGAGCATTTGATGAAGAGTATGGAACAGCAGAATGAAACGTTAGTCAATCGTTTTTTAGCTGTACATTCAATGCAGGGGTTGTTTTTTAATGTTTTATTGGTTGCGGTCATTCCTGCTTTCGCGGAAGAGTTCTTTTTTCGCGGGGTCGTTCAACGTTTGTTTGCAAAGAAAATGAATATACATCTTGCCATCTGGTTAACGGCATTTATTTTTAGTGCCGTTCATGTCGAATTTTATGGTTTTGTCCCACGTATGTTGCTTGGTGCTTATTTGGGATATTTACTTGTGTGGTCAGGGTCTATTTGGATGCCGGTCCTTGCTCATTTTGTGAATAATTTTCTTGGAGTCCTCACTGGTTATTGGGTTGCTAATTATTCCGGTTATTCTTACTTAGACCATATAGGTATCGGACATTTTGCGTGGCTTTCTGTAGTGGGTGTTTTATTGTTTGCAGTGTTAGTTTGGTTTATTCCTAAGCAAAACAAGAATAATTGTGTCTAAATGCTTTCACAATGATGAAACAATTTATCTCTGACTTTTTGCATTTGATTTATCCTAATGTCTGTCTGGTATGTCACGGAAATTTGCTTGCTAAAGAACAGTTTATTTGTTTTTCGTGTCTCTCTAAGTTGCCTTATACTTCATATCATTTGCAAAAGGATAATCCTATTGAAAAACTTTTTTGGGGAAAGGTTCCAATTGAACATGCCACTTCATTATTCTTTTTTCAGAAAGAGGCACCAAGCCAACTCTTACTTCATCATTTGAAATACAAAGGCGACAAAGAAATTGGGGAGTTTCTGGGAAGAATGTTAGGTGAGGCTCTTAAATCGGTTCCTGATTTTGATGTGGATATGATTGTCCCTGTTCCGTTACATCCTAAAAAACTTCAGAAAAGAGGCTACAATCAAAGTGAATGGATTGCTAAAGGTATAGCTGCTGTGTTGCAAAATCCAGTAGACACAGGACATTTAATCCGCGTAATAGATAATGCAACACAAACTCAAAAAGGGGTTTATGAACGCTGGGAAAATGCTTCAGGAATCTTTGCTCTTTCTGATCCAAGTGTTTTTGAAGGTAAACATCTATTGCTCGTGGATGATGTGATAACCACTGGAGCTACTATTGAAGCGTGTACTCATGTGTTGATGGAATCATCAGGTGTCAGAATAAGCGTTGCATCTCTGGCAAGCGTGTGATAGTTATTCTCTTAACCTGGCGATGATTGTTTCGTTACCTACAGTTTTTTCACCGCTAGTGACGTAAACTTCAGCGTCTAATGGTAGAAAAATGTCCACTCGTGAGCCAAACTTGATAAATCCAAGATGCTCATTAAGATGGCAACCCTTTTGTGGTGAAGCATATGTGACAATTCGACGTGCTAAAACGCCTGCAATTTGACGTACTAAGATTTGGCTTTTTAAAGGCGTTTCTATGACGACAGTACTTCGTTCATTTTCCTTGCTTGATTTTGGACGATAAGCAGCAAAATGCTTTCCATTATGATGCTTCACATATTTCACTGTTCCTGCAACTGGATACCAGTTTGCATGAATGTTGAAAAGTGACATAAAAATGGAAATCTGAATACGTTTATCTTCAAAATACTCCTGCTCAACAGTTGGTTCAATCACAACAACAGTACCATCAGCGGGGGCAATTATTAAACTGGAATCATCGATATCTCCGGCACGCGAAGGATTTCGAAAAAAATAGGTGAAAAAGAAAAAGGTAAATACCGAAATCACAATATTCACTACCAAAATAGTTTGAGAAAAGCGAAAATAGATGATGATGTTGATGATCACCAAAATGAATAATGTGGAAGATAGTATCCATCGGCCTTCTTTGTGAATTTTCATTGTGTGTTAATGTTAATGGCTTATACATTAGAAGTATTAGCACTGTTGGTTAGATGTTAGAAGACAATACGTAGTCTTTTTACGATGTTTTCAAAAGTAATAATAAATAGAAAAAAACAACCGGAGTAGTCAATAAGAGGCTATCAAACCGATCGAGCATTCCACCATGACCCGGAAGAATTTTGCCAGAATCTTTAATTTGCAAAGTACGTTTCATCAATGATTCGATCAGATCACCCAATGTGCCAACGATGGCTGTGATCATTGCAAAACCCAACCATTCGACAGGAGATAAAGCAGATACAAAATGTGCAAAAATTAGTGATATGCCACACGTGACTAATAATCCGCCAATGGCTCCTTCCCACGATTTTTTTGGTGAAACACGTTCCAGAAGATGGTGTTTCCCAAACGTGACGCCTATTAGATAGGCTCCTGAATCATAAGCCCATATTAATACAAAAAAGGCCAATAGAAAGCTCCTGTCAGCAAACAACGTGTTCATTGCATTGAGTAGTACAAAAGGGATTACTACGTAGGCTTGTCCGATTATAAATAATGACCAACTGTGAATTGGACTACTTTTGGAAGAAAACAGTTCGCTACTGATGATGGCAATACTGCCCAGCGTATATAATCCCATTGAAACAATCAACCAGTTAAATGAAATCTTAAGCGCAAGTGGAGCAGCAAACATGGCAATGCTTACGATAAAGGCGGCAGTTGGCGTTACGAAATTTCTTCCGCCATGATTTGCAACGGAATAAAATTCCCATAATGTTAATGCCAAAATGATGAGAAACAAGCTGGCAAAGAATAAATATCCGCCGAGGATTGAGCCTATAATGATGGCTACAAACAAAACCCCGGTAATTGTTCTTTTTATTAAATCTTTCATACGTCAGTAAAAAAATACTTTGTTACAGGGTTAAGTTTGGTCGTTAACAAGAATGACCCATAATTTTTTGGGTCCATGTGCTCCGAGAACTAAAGTTTTTTCTATGTCCGCAGTCCTGCTTGGTCCCGTAATTAACGAAATCATTGAAGGCAAATGTGTATTGTATTTTATCTGGATAGCTACATACGCATCTTCTACATAAGGGACAAGTTGTGATTCTTTTGCCATTACAATATGTATGGGGGGAAAGACATTCATTCTTCTTCCTGAGGCATGAGCTGAGGATACCATAACACTTCCGGTACGCGCAATAAGGTATTCACATCGAGTGATACCTACTTGCATATCGGTAAAATCGTTTGGATCCGAATTAAATGGAACACAATGTATTTGCAGCAGGTTTTGTAAGCTTGCATCGAGACAAAAAAGTGAGGTGATTTGCTCTTCTGTTACCATGTGTTTTATTAGACTCATGGCTTCTTTTTCCGATTGAACTAAAGAGCATTGTCCGTTAACAGCCTCCAATGCATTGGTAAAGCATTGAGATAAAGGTACAACAAGCTCTTTATAGCTGTTTGATGTCCAATTAGGTTCCGGTGGAAGGTTAACTGAGTGATTCTGTTGTGCGTGTCGGATACGTGTTAGTATTTCCTCACGTGAATTCGCAGTGATCATACTATTTCATTGTTCGTTGTCTGATCGTCAGTAGGGTTATCTTCTTGTTTTTTAGGCTCTTCGCTTTTAATTATACTTTTTTCTTTTTCAAGCTGATCATTAACGTCAAGTTCAAACATAAGTTCATCAGCACGGGATGTCCAAGGGCGTTTACCAAAAATATGCTCCATGTCTTCCATGAAAATCACTTCCTTATCAATCAATTGTTGAGCCAATTGGTGATGTCCTTCTGTATATTCTTTTAGAATTTTCTTGGCACGTTCAAATTGTTCGCCGATAATACGTTTTGATTCAGCATCAATCAAATTAGCTGTTGTATCGCTATATGGTTTTGCAAAACCGAATTCATAGCTTCCGGATGAATCATAATAGCTGATATTAGGCAATTTATCACTCATTCCATAATAAGCTACCATGGCATATGCTTGCTTTGTCACTTGCTCCAAATCATTTAAAGCACCGGTTGAAGGTGTTCCAAAATAAAGTTCTTCAGCAGCACGTCCTCCTAATGTTGCGCAAATCTGGTCTAACATGTGCTCTGCTGTTGTTAACTTTCTCTCTTCAGGCAAATACCAGGCAGCACCTAAGGCTTCGCCGCGTGGAACAATGGTGACTTTGACCAATGGATTTGCAAATTGCAACATCCAGCTTACTGTTGCGTGACCAGCCTCATGATAAGCAATCGATTTCTTCTCAGAGATAGTCGTTAATTTTGTTTTCCGTTCCAGACCTCCTACGATGCGATCTACTGCATCTATGAAGTCTTGTTTCTCAACTGACTTTTTGCCTTTACGGGCTGCAATAAGAGCCGCTTCATTGCACACATTGGCAATGTCTGCTCCTGAAAAGCCAGGCGTTTGGCGTGCTAAAAAGTCGATATCGAGATGTTCGTCAATTTTAATGGGGCGAAGATGTACCTTGAAGATATCAATCCGCTCGTGAAGATCAGGAAGTTCAACATGTATTTGTCGGTCGAAACGACCTGCACGTAGAAGTGCTTTGTCTAGAATGTCTGCACGATTAGTAGCTCCTAATATGATGACACCACTGTTTGACCCAAATCCATCCATTTCTGTAAGCAATTGATTGAGGGTGTTTTCTCGTTCGTCATTGGCTCCCATATTTGGATTTCGTCCTCGTGCCCGGCCTACGGCATCAATTTCATCAATAAAAATGATGCAAGGAGCTTTCTCTTTGGCTTGACGAAACAAATCGCGTACGCGAGAAGCACCAACGCCCACAAACATTTCGACAAAATCAGATCCTGACATGGAAAAGAAGGGTACATCAGCTTCACCTGCAACGGCTTTAGCTAACAGGGTTTTCCCAGTACCCGGAGGGCCAACTAAAAGAGCACCTTTAGGAATTTTTCCACCTAATTCGGTATAACGGGTTGGATTTCGCAAAAAGGATACGATCTCTTCCACTTCTTGTTTGGCGCCATCTAAACCAGCAACATCTTTAAATGTAACTTTGATATCGCTTGATGTTTTGTCAAAAAGCTGTGCCTTTGATTTTCCAACGGAGAAAATGCTTCCGGCACCACCGCCACCACTGTTCATTCTGCGCGATATAAATATGAAGAAAGCAATCATTAACACGATGGGAAGAATAGAATAGAGAAATGTATTGAAATAATCACTCTCTTTTTGATAAAAAACTTCTCCGGTAAATTGTTTATTAACCCGTGAATCTGATAGAAATTTTTGCATTTCTTGTGCAGAACCAAAACGAACGGTAATCTGAGGACTTTGCGCATATTTGGCGGAGTCTTCTCCAAATACCGGAGTTAGCAATCCTTTCTTAATGGTTGCAGTTGCATAATTTTGATTCGAGGTAACGGTGATTTTGCTTACGTAATTGTTGGTCACATATGTTTGAAAATCAGAAAATGATACTTCTTTAGAGCTGGAGGATTGTGAAAAGAAGGTCATAGCTATCAACCCAATTCCAATGAGGGCATAGAATGCATACAATAAATTTTGACGGTTGGGTTGTCGTTTATTTGGAGTATTTAATTTATTATTTGGTGACCGTCCGAGATTGTTGTTATTTGGTTCCATAAAAAGTTATTTCAGAAAATGATGTATGATGCTTTTTCACTGCCGCTAAGAGGGGCGACAAGAATTTATGCTATATCAGCAATATTAATAATCTCTGCATCAGCCCATAAATGTTCAATATCATAAAAATGACGTGGTTCACGTTGAAAAATATGTACAATAGCTTGCATATAGTCCATGGCCACCCATTGTGCATTTTCAACACCATCGATAGCTATCGGTTTGGTTCCTGCCTTTTCGTGCATATAATCTTTCACGGAACGGGTAATTGCGCTAATGTGCGTATTGGAATCACCTTCGCAGATAACAAAAAAACTACAAGCGGCATTTTCGAACTTGGTTAAATCCACTATTACAATGTTTTTGCCTTTTTTTTCTTGAATCCCTTCAACAATCGAATTGACTAAGTATTTGTTATCCATGTGTTTGTTATCCATGTGTTTGTTATCCATTCAGAAACTATTGAGTAAAATGTAAATAAAATAAAGATACTTGAAAATGCACCTTTCTCACATAAATACATAACGCTTATTTTATCAGAATATGTGTAAAGTGCTATCCTCTTGATCTTTGCTTGTGATTGAGACAGTCGGTGGCTGGAGCATATTAATATGCAAAGATAATGCTAAATTGCAACATTACATAATCGTATGTTGTCGCATTTGTATCTTGAATCTGTAACTTCTGGTTATCAACTATTAATCGCCAAGTTGTGGAAATATATAGCTACCTTTGCAGTAATTTTAAAACAGTAAAAATGACATTTGAAGAGTTGGGTATTGATGCTAACATCATGAAGGCTATTAATGAGTTAGGATTCGAAACGCCCATGCCTATCCAAGAAAAAGTAATCCCGGTTTTACTACAAAGCACACACGATGTGATTGGACTTGCCCAAACCGGCACCGGAAAGACGGCTGCTTTTGGCATCCCGATCATCCAAAAGACCGATATTTTGTTTCGCCATCCGCAAACATTAATCCTTTGTCCTACTCGTGAGTTATGCTTACAAATTGCTGACGATTTGGTCGACTATTCTAAATATGTTGATGGGTTAAAAATTTTACCTGTCTACGGCGGTTCGAGCATTGACAGCCAGATTCGTTCATTAAAGAAAGGAGTGCATGTGGTTGTTGCCACTCCGGGTCGATTGCTCGACTTGATGAAACGTGGAACCATGCAGCTTGATGCCATCCGCAATGTGGTGATGGACGAAGCGGATGAGATGTTAAACATGGGCTTTACTGAAAGCATTAATGCAATATTGGCTGCTATACCAAAAGAGCACACCACGTTGTTGTTTTCAGCCACCATGCCCAACGAAATCTCGCGTATTGCCAAAACTTATATGCATGATCCTCAAGAAATCGTGGTAGGCAATCGAAACGAAAGTACAAATAACGTGAAGCACCGTTTTTATATGGTGCATGCCAAAGATAAATATTTGGCTTTGAAACGTATTGCCGATTATTATCCAAATTTCTATGGCATTGTGTTTTGTCGTACGCGTAAAGACACGCAAGATATTGCTGATGCCTTGATACGTGATGGCTACAATGCCGATTCTCTGCATGGTGATTTGTCTCAACAGCAGCGTGATTTAGTGATGCAAAAGTTTCGTATTCGTAACCTGCAGATTTTAGTTGCTACGGATGTTGCTGCTCGTGGTTTAGATGTAGAAGATTTGACGCATGTGATCAACTATGGATTGCCTGATGATATTGAAACTTATACCCATCGTAGCGGGCGTACAGGCCGTGCAGGCAAAACAGGAATCTCCATTGCCATTGTGCATAGTAAAGAGAAAAATCGCTTACGTGATATTGAACGACTGATTAACAAGAAGTTTGAACCTGGAGTCATTCCTACCGGCAAAGCTATTTGTGAGAAACAATTGATCAATTTGGTTGATAAACTCGAAAAAGTTGAGGTTAATGAAGCAGAAATTGCCGACTTGTTGCCTGTTGCTTATCGTAAACTTGATTGGTTGACGAAGGAAGATGTCATCAAACGATTAATTTCGCTCGAGTTTAACCGCATGTTGGAATATTACCGCGATGCTGAAGAATTGGATGTGCCTGATGAAAGAGGAGGAGGTAGAACGGATCGTGGTCGAGGTATTAACAGTAGTAAAGGAGTAGCCCGTTTGTTTATCAACTACGGGAAAGTGGATGGCATGATTCCTCCTCATTTTATTGAAATCATCAATCAATATGTTCCCAAGAGGGTAGAGATCGGGAAGATTGACATTTTGCCCAATTTCTCTTTTGTGGAAGTGGATGAAGCAGATGCCGAATTAGTGATTCAGTCCTTGAATAAGATTAAAAATTTGGACCGTAAGATGGTGGTTGATCGTGCTCAGCCGGAAGGTAGTCAAGGGTTCAAGAAACAACCACGCTACGGGCAAACTCCCCGTTCGTATGGCAGTAAGCCTCGTCGCCGATAGCCAATCTGATCGTTTGCATATTGCTGAATAGATGCAATTTACTTAAGAAGCTACTTTTAGATAAAGTGGCTTTTTTTGTGGCTATTTCAAACTATACTATTTGTTTGAGCAACTTGTCAATGGCACGAATCAGGATCGTGTCGCGGTATTGTTGCGTCAAGCGCAAATAGGTGAACAATAGCGAGGTGAAGATGTTCTTAGGCGCTTTGAAAGGATAGTGCGATTGCATAGCGGAAACCCAATCCGGATTCCATAGATCTAAATCACGAAATCTTTCTATGCCGTATTGGTTGAAATAGCTCAACACTTGCTCGTCGTACCAAAAGAAGGATTCGTTCAGGTTCAAACTTTTCAATACTTCGATACCTTGTTTTTGATAATAATCGAAAAATGATTGTGGAATAGAAAGTTGTTTCTCTTCTTTTGACGGATTCAAATAAGCATATTGCCGATTGAGCGAAATCATGCTGATATTTGGCTCATTGACATGACTCACGAAAGCATAAAAACGCCATTTGTTGAGCATTCTGTTCCAGTGAACATAGGCTAAGTGTATCACCTGAAAATCTTTCACATAGATTTCGTCCGGAGTTGCAATTTGCGGCCAGGGCACTCGTACTTCGTGAATGTAATTGTCTGAAGATATCTCAGTCCCATCATCATGAAATGCCCATTGCGACCAATACTCAGGTTCCCAATAATTGGTTTTATCCTTGTTGATATTTGCCCAATGAAATTGAAATACTTTTCCTGCTTCGAACTGCATTATGTTTTGCCAATCGTTTGTTTCCTTAAAATTACCGGTAAACAATTCATCAGCATCTAATGCTATGATAATGCGATCCTCTTTTATTTTACGTGCCTCGTCAAACAGAAGTTTTCGAGTCTTTGCCTGATGCATCTCCGGCAACTTGTTATCCAACAAAATTACCTTCGGATATTTCAGGGCGATCTCTCTACTGCCATCACTGGAACCTTGATCGGCAATGATGATATAATCGGCCCACAAACTTGTGCACTGCAAAAAAATATCTAAACACCATGCTTCGTTCTTCACCGGTGTCAGACAGATCAATTTAGGAGATTGAGCATTCATATTCATAATGCTTTATATATAGCTGTGATTTGATCTGCAATATATCTCCATCCGTACTTTTCAGATTCCATCCTATTCGTTTTCTCCATCCTTTTGCGAAGCTGATCATCACTCAATAAGGTTATTACATTATTGGCAAAAGAATTGATATCTCCGAACCCGGATAAAAGCCCATTCCATTCAGGTTTAATAACCCATGGAACGCCTCCGACATTTGTCGCAACGATTGCTTGACCCGCAGCCATAGCTTCACAAAAGACGATGCCTTGCGACTCTTCTTCGCTATGCAAAACAAAGATCTCAGAGTTAGTGTAAAGTTTCAACAGATTTTCAAAACTGACATCCGTCAATACCTCAACATTATTTTCCAATCCTTTTTCTGTTATCTTTTCTCTAATCAATTGATAATATTTTGCATCCAATAAAGCACCTGCAATGGTGAGTGAAACATCAGGAAACACATTTTTCACCTTCTCCATTGCATCGATCATATAGAGATGACCCTTGCGTTTGCTGATACTTCCGACTGATAGAAGGTGTTTGCTTTCCGATCCGTTTTCTAATTGAAAAAACATCGCATTTACTCCTTGTGGAATGATCCTGCAGGTTGGCATTCGCAAAATTTTCCATTGTTTTCTGTATGTTTTTATGGCATCAGCAACATATTGAGTATCGACAATCACCGTAGGACATAAGCTAATGAAAATAAATTCAGTCAAACTTTGTACACAGTATTTCGCAAAGTTCCGGATATTAGGTTGTTTGTGCCAAAGATTTTGTTTTTCAATATGTGCCAAACCATGAATAGTGACTACGGTTGAAAGGGAGCATGTTTTCAAAAGCAGATAAGTAATGAGTGAAAACAAGCCGGTAGTATGAAGATGACAAACATCCGGTTGTTGTTGTCGGATGTACGTCAAAATCGTTTTTAATCTAAGAAGCGGGCTGTAGTTATTGCGCCTTTTCGCACGAAACCTGAACACAGAGATCTCTTCAGTCTTTTCAATCGTGTCTTTTTTGATGTCATATCTTGGAATATCAAATACAAAGACCTGATTCTTTTTTGCCTGTTCTTTTGCCAGTCCATATACAGAAGCTTCAACTCCACCTTGTATGCATGTGATATCTAATGGATAAGTGCCAATTTGAACTATTCTCATGAAATCAGTTGGAGGAAGTTAGTCGTTTAATGAACATTTGTTTTGCCATAGAGCTGAAATACATAATTTGCGATTGCGTTTTCAACAAAAAAACCGGAGTATGATATTTCCATTTCGTTGATTTAGGTTGCTTTGTCCAATCGACTTTTGAGAGTTCATGTCGGGCCATTTCCCGGTATTCAGTCGACAAGAAATATTCAAACAGGCCATATACCCTAAGGTTATCCAGCAATTGCTTCAAAGTAGCGTTTGTGCGTTCTTCATTTGATAGAAAATCCAGATTCCAAAGGATATGAGTTTTCGGGCTATGTAATTTTCCAATTGCTCTTTGTGAAGTTTCAACGTCGTGATTATAATAAGCTAACGGCTTGTTGCGAAAGGCAATCTTGTGTTTTAACGCCACACGAATCCATAAGTCAAAATCTTCACCCAGTTTTAAGGTTGTCTTAAAGCCGTTTTCTTCCTGAAAGACCTTTTTGGTAATTATGGCAGCGCTTGTCCATATCGGCATGCATAGTGTTTTGACATATACTTCGCAATAATTGATATACCCTGCTTTGAAATCAGGTTCAACACCAATGGGGGCTTTCACATGTTTTCCGCTTTTCACCTGATAGTAAGATGAACCATACAATGCTGCGTTGGGGAATTGTTCGATCAGACTTTTCATTTCTGACAAATAGTGCTTATGCCACCAATCATCGGCATCTAAAAATGCGATATAGTCGTATTTTGCAGCTTTCACTCCGTTATTGCGGGCGGCAGATACACCTGCATTTTCCTGGTTTATAATGCGTACATGATTGCTCAATGAAGTATTTCCTCTCTGTTCTTGGGTGCGTAGATAATGCTCCACGATGTGCAAACTGTTATCCGTCGAACCATCATTCACCACGATCAGTTCAAATTCGTGAAAAGATTGGTTCAAAACCGATTGTATCGCCTTTTCGATGTGGGCGGATTTGTTGTAAAGGGGAATGATGATTGAAAACATGATACTTAGTGCTAAATGATGAGTTGTAAGTAAACCTATTCTCAGAATGGAATATGTACAAAGATAAAGATTGTTTAGGAAAACTCATTCAGATGCGCTTGTTTTTTACGAAAACAAAACGATCGGGTTGCCGGCACGTAACAAGTGTTAAACTATGATCGAAATAAGGTCTTAATCGTTTTTGGAATATAGAATCCTCTTTTCCGATATGACTTGATTAATCTTCTGAATCTTATATAGATTGGCTCAGCATATGTTTTGCCGACCATTGTGGTCCATTCTGTTGCAGCAATCTCATTGCCGGCTGTCGGTTGATTGGCTATACATTCTGCAATAACCCGGTCTACTCTTTGTTTATGTTCACCATTCTCAGTATAATAACGTGCGTGCCATGTATGCATAAGAAAAGGTTGGCCTATGTGATTTTTCAGAATGGTTGTTGTTCCGTCTTGATGTGTTTCTGCCTCAAGATACAATGTCTTATAATGTTGGCTTAACCAGATAAAGAAATAGTAATAAGGCTCAATAACGCCGATCGTGTGGTCGTTTTTTAGAAATTCTTTGGGGAATTTCTTCATATATCTTTCACGATGGACCGGTTGAATATACATTTTGAAGAATGAAAAATCCTTTCTTATTTCTTTTAAATTCAAGATATTAAAGAATGGATTTGTAACAATCGGATATCCGGTTCGCATGTGAACCATGCCACCGTCAGGCATTCCGCAGTTAACATAGTTGTGTTCTAATGCATAGTCTAATAGGGATTTCAGAGCATCCATATCACACACGAAAGCGTCTTCATCGATATTGATAGCGATGTCGGTTTCAGTGTCTTCAAGCATTTGATAGAAATAGCCATCGGCCGAAGTATTGATGCATCTCACTTTCGGATAAGGCAGTTTTACCAACGAAATAGCTTTTTGATAAAGATCATCGTCCATCGAACGGGAGAAAATCTTAATACGCGGTGATTCCATGTTTTGGTCACGTATACTTGTCATCATGTTCTGTACTTAGGGCGGTGAAATGTTGCGTGCGGGAGCAATGATGGAACAAAAGTACATATTTTTTACGATGGAAAAATGTATCCAAAGATATTGGTCAATGAATTTTAGATGTCAGTCGCGGAATCTCTTTTTATTGGCACGGTTTACAAAACCGCATTAGCGGGGCAGGAACCCACTCCGGTAGTTATTTTATTCTCATTTCCTGTCTTAAAATATTCTCAAACCTTGTTTTGCTCAGGTAATGATCACCAAGTAATCTGCCGTCTTTAAGCAAGCTAAAAGTTCCAAATCCGGATGGTGCATTTTGAGCTTCTTTAGGTGTGGTCAATTTTTTTATTTTTAGATCAATGCCATTGTCCAACGCTGATTGCTTTATGTCGGTAATTGATTTTTCGTGCCACGGGCATTGGTCTGAATAGATTAAATGCCATCCTTTGTATTTTGTCCGTTCTTTTGTCCAGTCAACAAAATGTGGTTTCAGACTTTTGTCACTAAATGCTTTATACATTAATTCAAACCGTTCAAGTTTGTCAGCCATTAAAAAACCATTTTTTTCAAAGAGTGTCTTGTTTGCCATCCATGCACCGTCACTACTCATTACGCAAATACCTGACTTATTCAATTCCTTTGCGTCATTTTCACAATGTCTCAGCAAAGATGTCCCTATGTTTTTATGATGTGCGTCTTTATCGAAAAGAGCTATACATTGTATAAAGAGATAATCGTCCGCCTTAACAGGCCGCCATGCAAGTTCGGAAGGGATATATTCTATAAAACCAAGTTGTTTGTCCTGCTTGTCAACTGCAATTTTGATTTTAAGTCCTTTATTGATTTTACTTTTAAACCACTCAACTTTTGCTTTGCACCCTGGCGACTTTTCGTCTTTGATACAGTAAATGCCAATCTCTGCAACATTGTCAACGGATACATCAATGATTGCAATGTTGCTCTGTAGTCCTATGTTGATGTTGTCTGTCTTCATATAATTCTGACTAACGACATTTTTTCATGGTTTAATTCTTTTTGAGTGAATCAATGATAATATAGCTTTGAGAAATATGACTTTCCGGAATTTGAACTCCTACAAAATCTTCCCCTGGGCTTAGTGCTTTTAATTTTCCTGAGAATAAGATTGAAGTCCCCCGGAATTTACTTGTAAGCGTATCTGTAATTGTGCTAATGGCAGGCAGGTCAACATTGCATATTTTCAAGAGCGCTTCTTGCGGTACTCCTCCAACCGAAAAGGAATCCGGAAAATTTACCGATATGAACCACGCATTATTGTGTCGCAATGTATCAAAAAACAATTGAGCACGATATACGCGACCGTTAAAGTTGTCGTAAGTTACATTAGACAGAACTGTGCTATTATTGCATCCGCAATCTTTTTTACCGGCATCTTGTTCACACCCCATTGTTATCATCATAAGCAACAGAGTCAATAGAACTGTTTTTGTTTTCATACGCAAGTAATTTTTTAAGTTTCGAGTCATAAGAACGTATCATAAACTATTTCTATTACCAGCACAAGTTGCAGCTGCGCCTAAACTTGCGCTAAATAGGGGGCAAGTAGAGATGTTTGTTTCTTATTTATTTGAAAGAAACTTGAATATATTATTGATATTCACTCCAATTCCAGCAAAATTAGGTTCAAGTATAATTGTATCATTTAATATCTTTCCAATACCACCTTTTAATTCTTTTTTTACTTTGAAATCTTTAATTTCTTTTCTATCTTTTCTATCTTGAAAGACTTTTTCAATGAGTATTAAAACTTCTTGTGGAGTCCTACAAACTTTTCCAATCTCTATAAAAACTAATTTGTCCTCAGGTATTTTTTCTCTGTATGACTGCTTATTATTTCCTTTTAAAAAATATTTTGGGTGAATTGTTGTAATCATTAAGGCAGGAAGCAACTCGTTAGGGTCGATTCCATTAACTGATTCCCAAGACATTAATTCTGAGTAAAAATGGCTTTCAGGAATACCTTGAATCGCTACTGAATCATTTTCTGCGGCAAACTTTGCTATTTTATCAAAACTGTTTCGTAAAGTATTACTAATGGGCTCATCCCAGTTATAATAATCTAGAATATATAAATAATAGCTTCTTTCAACATTTTCTGGAATTGCGGCAATTGTACTTATTTTTAGTCCCATATTTTTTTCTTATAGTTTTAATTGCATAATGTATTTCGTAAATGTTTCTCTAAATTTTATTGTTTAGTCAACAACCAAACAATTAAAGTTTTCAACTTTCTATCAGTTCCAAACTTTTCCCATTTCCAGCACAAGTTTAGCGAAGCGTAACTTTGTACTAAATTGGGGCTTATTTTGTGATGTTTTTCTGCTTCTATAATTCTTCAAGAAACCGTTTAAAATCATCAATACCAGCAACAATAGATAGTTGTGAGTATGGAATACATTCAATAATAACCGCATTCTGCTCATTTACAGTGAAATTAAAAGAATTAAATTTACGATTCAATCTAATAATTACATGTTCATATTTACCTAATTTATCCTCAAAATTAATGATATCGTAATTCCTCACTCTATTATCAGGATCAACGCAGGATTTCCATGTCTCTAATGAATTAATAAGTTCTTTTCGTGTCATGATTGTTAATTATTTATTTTTGCCTACTCGTAATCTTTTTGTTTTTCCCCCATTTTCCGTAATCTGTTAGCACCCAAGGTTATTGGGTGTAGCTTCTGTCTATGTTCTTTTTAATACAAAAACTCCTGCTTTTGTTATTTTTTTGCAAGGCAGAAGCTTCGCTTTTAATTCGATTCCGACAGCTATTGGAACCGAACCAAAAACGCCATAGTGTTATGCCCATCTATGAAATTTAGAATTCTATAAACAAACGCTTTATATTACTTATTCTGTAAATCCTATAATTCTGTAAATTCTGATTCAGACAATTTATTCCAAATTTTTCCGCTGCAAATATATTGTTTTTCATTTATAAACTATCATGAAAATAGTTTATATCGTGAGCTATTTTTTATTTTAGTGTGTAAAATTCAATAGCCCTTAATTTTTTTCTTATCTGATGACTTAAAGTCGTTGGATGAGGACATCCGGCTGGACGGCATCACATCATTTCTTATCTGACTAATTTTGTCCTGCTTGATTTTTAACCTGTCCCGTAAGATTGCGAATGATGTGTCGTATGGATAATAAATTGAATTATAGCTGATTATAAATGGATATGTATTGTGAAAACTTCAATAATGACTTTTCCATTTAGAATACTGTCTATTCTATTTGGTATACTGCCTGTTCCATTTAGAATAAGGTCTGTACCATTTGGTATACTATCTGTCCATTTAGAGCAGGGTCTACTCCATTTGGTATGCTGTCTATACCATTAGGAACAGGGTCTATTCCATTTGGTATACTGCCTGTACCATTTGGTATATTGACTGACCCATTAGGAAAGGGTCTATACCATTTAGTTCAGGGTTTGATCCATTTGGAATAATGACTTTTCTATTTGGAACAAGGTATGTACCATTTGGAACAAGGGTTATTCAATATTTTACGGCCTTTTATCCTTTCGTAATGGTATCAATACGATATTTAATTCGTTGTTTTATTGATAGATACTGTGCTACATCATATCGTTCGTATCTGATTGATTTCTTTCCTGCCGGATTTGTTCTTCTATAAGACGGGTTCGGGTAAAACACAGGTTGTTCCCGATCATTCATGAACGAATTCTCTCCTTCAGCTTCTTACTAACTACTTTTTGGCATAGGGTATTTCTTTTCTGAAGGGTCATAGGAATAGAAACGGGACAAATTATCCATCTTTTTATTCCTATTTTTATGAGAACAACTATTTTCAGCCAAATCGCCGGCATTGTTTTGATGCTGCTTTTGGGGAGCGGACTGCAATTGTCTGCTCAGGACAACGAAAGTTTCTTTACCGTCAGTGGTGTGGTGAAGGACAGTCATACCAACAAGAAACTCAACTATGTGAACGTGACGGTGCCTGGCACAAACATCGGTACGGTAACTAACGCCGATGGTGAATTCACTCTTAAAATCAAATACACTCTTCATGCTAAAGAGGTGGAATTTTCGCATCTTGGCTACCTGAACTATCGCTTCGAAGTATCGGGCGATGTGGTTGGAACCACCATTCTTCTGGCTCCAAGCGCGAAACTCTTGCAAGAAATTACCGTGCGTCCCGACAATCCGCATCAGTTAGTAGCGCAAGCCATCGACCGGATTGGCGACAATTACAGCAAAACACCGACTCTCTTTTCGGCATTCTATCGCGAAACCGTGCAAAAAGGGAAACGGTACATTCAGGTGGCTGAAGCAGTGATTGATGTTTATAAATCCCGTTATGACGAATCCATTGGCCGTGACCGTGTACGTATTTTCAAAGGGCGGAAATTGCTTGCGCCTCAAAAGAATGACACGCTGGCGGTTAAACTGATGGGTGGTCCTTATTTCGCGGTTTTGCTCGACGTGGTGAAGAATCCGGATATATTGTTAGACAAAGAAACGCTTTCGATGTACGATTTCACCATGGAAGATCCTGTTTCCATCAATAACCGGTTACAATACGTAATCAGCTTCAAACCTGCTGTCACTGTGCCTTACGCCCTCTATTACGGACGTTACTACATCGACCGTGAAACCTTAGCCTTTACACAGATTGCCTTCAACCTCGACATGTCCGATCTGAACAAAGCCACGGAAGTGATGTTGGTCAAGAAACCGGCAGGGCTGCACTTCAAACCTTACGAGTTTTCTTTCTTAGTCACTTACAAACAACAAAACGGAGTGAGCTATTTGAATTATATCCGTAGCGAAGCATCTTTCAAGTGTGACTGGAAACGCCGGCTTTTCTCGAGTAAATACAATGTGGTTTCGGAAATGGTAATGACCGACAGGGAAGACCAGGGGGCGAACCCATTCCCTTTCAAAGAATCCTTTACGAAGAACGAAGCGTTTTCCGACAAGGTGAGTGCCTTTTTCGATCCGGACTTCTGGGGAGCGTACAACATTATCGAACCGACGGAATCGCTTGATGCCGCTGTCACTAAACTAAAAAAGGCGGCATTAACCAACAGTAAGATACAAAAATAGTGTATCTTTGAAAGTTGTTTGTTTCTTCATGATATGTTTCTTTTTATACCCTGAAGTGAACCCATGCTTGACGATCTGTTACTTGTAAAACGCATAAAGGATAACGACATTGAGGCCTTTGAAAAGCTCTTCCGGCTTTATTACGCGCCTCTGTGCCGTTATGCCGATTCTTTTGTCAACGACATGCCGGCATCGGAGGAAGTTGTTCAGGATCTTTTTTATGTTGTTTGGAAAGAGCGGGCACAGTTATCCATCGGCATCTCAGTGAAATCGTATCTTTACAGGGCAGTACAAAACAGAGCCTTTCATTATTTGAAACACGTGCAGGTGAAGGAAGCCTTTCAGGAAACGATGCGCGACTACGACCTTGAAACCGACTCCGCTACTCCTGAAACCGAATTGGAATACAAGGAGCTGGAAAAGCAACTGCTCGTCACGTTGCAACGTCTTCCCGAGCGGCAACGCAGAGTATTCTGCATGAACCGCTTCGATGGGAAAACCTACAACGAGATTGCACCGGAACTATCGGTATCCATTAAAACGGTAGAGGCCGATATGACCAAAGTGTTATCCATTCTTCGCAAAGAGTTGAAACACTTCTCAAACAGTAACGCTTATTTTTAACCCGATATGATGACAACGCCTAAGAACAAATCAACGATACCCGATACGGATGCTGCATGGAACACTTTGCATGACCGCCTTCGCCGGGATCAGTTATTGGACAACGTGATGCGAAAATCTTCAACCGTTCGGTGGCAAACCTCATGGCGATGGGTTGCCGCTGCTTTTCTGGCTTTGTGCGTTGGCTCGACCCTGCTGCTCTATGTGACTCACCGCCCAGATAACACAAAGCTGCTCACGGTTCAGAATAACGAAAGCGAAGGGGCTTTGGTGCAAACACTCGAAGATGGGTCTACCGTTTATTTGGCAGCTAACACTTCGTTACACTATCCGTTGCATTTCAGCGGAGAAAAACGTGAGGTCAGCCTGACAGGGAATGCCATGTTCGACATTGCCCGGAATCCGCAGAAGCCTTTTGTCATTGAAACCAAAAACATACAGGTGGAAGTGCTCGGTACTGCTTTCAACATACAGACCACTGCCGACGGCCGGTTTCAGCTTTCGGTGTTGAGGGGAAAGGTAAAAGTGAGCGACAAAACCAATGGCGAAATGGTGTTTGTGAAAGTGGGCGAACGTGTTACCATGCAGGGTGGTCATCTTTATAAAACGGCCAATCCGGACTTGTTGCTTTTTAGTCGTTACATCTCCAACATGCATTTCAAGGACGAACCGCTTGCGAACGTCATTCGGGTCATCAACCAAAACTCGGTTCACCCTGTCGTATTAAAAGGGGAAGCCATCAAACAGGACAAGCTCAATGTGCGTTTTTACAACAACAACATGGACTCCATGACCCGGATCATCAGTCTGGCGCTGCATCTGAAACGCGAGGTGAAACAGGATACCATCTTTCTGTATCAATAACATCCTTTTGATGCAAATAGTATTGATTTTGAATCTGTTTGATACACTGGAACTCGTCCCGATGTTCGGGACGAGTTCCATACGACCTTTAAAAACAAATTATTCACGTATGAAAATCATTTGAAAATGAAGTTTCCGGCAATTTTTGTAATGGCTATTTGTTTCTGCCTGCACCTATCGGCGGCAGATAACACGGATCCGCTGCAACATGTCATTCATCTTCCTAAGCAGAAAATAACGATCTATGAATGGCTCAATCAAATCAGTGACCTGTCGGGATATAATTTTATCTACGACAGCAAGTTGGTAGACAATGACCGGAAGCTCAAATTGCCGGAGGGGGACTATTCGCTTCGTGAGGCCATTTACAAGGTGTTGGGAAGCAATGATTTCTTGCTGAGGATCGTGGAGAGATACATCGTGATCGACAAGAAGGAGGCGATTGCGCAACCGTCACCTCCTCACGACAGTCAGCAACCTAAGGATACTTCGCGGTATCTTACCCTCTGCGGTGTAGTATATGATAGGATGGATATGATCCCCGTAACTGATTGTGCCATTTCCATCGAAGGCACGGGAATAGGCACGGTGGCCAACAGTAACGGGCAGTTTGCCTTGAAGATTCCTTATGCGTTGCGAACATCTCAACTGCATATTTCACATATCGGGTATGAGTCGCAAAGTTTGCCCGTTTTGCTGTTTAATGAAAATGTGCGCAACATCTACCTTACTCAACGCATCTTCCCCATTCAGGAGGTGATTGTGCGCATGGTCAATCCCCGTAAAATTGTGGAAGAGGTAATGCAATTCAGGGCAAGAAATTATCCGACAAAACCGGCTTACCTTACCACCTTCTACCGCGAAGGCATTGAAAAACGGAAAGCGTTGCTCTCATTGGCCGAGTCGGTCTTCAAGGTGTACAAATCTCCCTGCACGGAGCCTGCCACGAGTGATCAGATAAAGGTGCTGAAGATGCGAAGACTCACCAACCAATCACTACGCGATACCTTTATCCTGAAAATGGAGGCTGGTCCCGATGCATGTTTATTGCTGGACATCATCAAAAGTGTTCCTGACTTTTTGCAAATCGACGACACCAATCCGTTCAATTACAACAAGGTTGATATGACGGTGTATGATTCACACCTGGCTCACGTGGTGGCTTTTGAACAAAAAGAGAGCAACGACGATCCGCTTTACAAAGGGAAATTGTATATTGATGCACAGAACGCCGCCCTGTTGCATGCCGAGTTTGAAGTCAATCCGCGTTACATTGACAAAGCGGAATCGCTTTTTATTGCCAAACGGGGCAGGAATGTGCAGGTTCACCCTCAACAGGTCATCTATAGCGTTTCGTACAAGCAATTGAACGGGAAATATTATATCAACCACCTTCGTGGCGATCTCTTTTTCAAGATGAAAAATAAACATCAGCTATTCTATAGTCCGATGCACATCTTTCTCGAAATGGCCACGTGTTCCATCGACACCATTGACGCGAAACCTTTTCCACGAAATGAACGTCTGCAAACTAAGAAGATATTCTCGGATACGGATTTTCAGTACGATGCCAACTTCTGGGGTGATTTCAACATCATTTTGCCTAACGAGGAACTGAACGAAGCCGTCTCGAAGATTGCCGCAAAAATAGAAGAGTCGGGCGAGTAGGAGTTCTGTTGTTGGAAAGAATTGTCAGAAGTGAATGAAGTAGCTAGTATGAATCTGAAAGTCAAAGAAAAGCTTTATATATGGACAATAAGATTGAAGGATTGCTATGTGCGCCTATTGGTGGATTTCATCAAGCTGTATCGTATTGATCAGCTAAAAGCAAAAACGAAGCGACATCCCGCCGCCCCGTTTTCATACTGTCAATGCATGAAGAATGAATGTATTCGTCTGACAGTTTAAGAGGTAAACCCACATCCCGTTGCCGATATAGAAATTCGTGGTTAAAAAACTGAACAAATACGGACAGTTTGTTTGCACATTTTTTTCATCATGATGTTCTATAAATGTCCATTCCTATGTCTATTGAAGAAATAGCAGTTACTGTTACAAGCATAAAATTGTTGTTTATCTTTTGTCCTTTATTGATTTTGTTCGATAAAGTTACACAATAGATCAATATGAATGCAGAAACACACAAAAACAAAAACTTTACAATACCTTTTTTAACGATTATATCTCATTGAAAACAAGGATAATAAAAGACCCCGATTTTAAAAAAACTATACAAGGTCAAAAGTAAAAGAAAAAGCATGCATGAAAGGGTCAAAAATTGGCGAGGAAATCAAGCAGATTCTCGTCGCGTATCAAGTTAAGCTTCTTGCGCACCCTGGTACGGGTGATATGCAGTGAACTGACTTGAATGTCAAGCAAGGAGGCAATCATTGCTGAATCTAATCCGGCATGAAGCAAACAGCAGACCAAAAGATCATTTTTTGTAAGTTGGGGATATTGGTTGACGAGGCGGGTTGAGTAGTTCAGATAAAGAGCATCGGTGCTTGCAATGAATTCATCATAAAACGTAGAAGCATTTAACGGTAAAGTGGCATTTTCATTGCTGTTATGGTCAGACTTAGCATTTGATCTGGTAAGGCGAGCCATTGCCATTCTTTTATAAAGCTCTATGTTCTTCAACAATGCCTGTTGCATCTTTACCTGATTTTGCAACAAACGATTGTTCTCTTTCTCTTTCTCTACTAACGCCTGTTCTTGCTTGACAAGTGCCTTATGTTGTTCAAGCTGTTGTCGTTTGAGATGGAAACGCCAAAACAGCAAGATCAAAGCACCCGCGCTTAAGCTTAGCAACAAGAGGAGAATCATGTCCTTATTTTTTTGATTATTGATGATCAGGGTTTTGTTCTCGGCAGCAACACGCTCGTAGTTATATTTTTTCTCCAGTCCGGCAAAGCTTTCTTTCAGGGAGAGCTTGTTCAGTGAATCTTTAGCGGAAACCACCTTCTTGGAATAATAAAGCGCCATCCGAAAGTTACCTTCCTTTTCATAATTTTCTTGCCACAGCCGATCATAGTCGGGTGCCATCTCGTGGGGATTCTGGCATTTTTTTAGATAAAATCTTGCCGAATCGAGTTGTCCCGTCTGATTATAAACCATAGCAAAAATATACCATTTGCTGTAGTCATACACATCTGATATTAAAGTAGATTGGCGGGCATGAAAAAGGGCTTTGGGATAATTTTTCTGAAAGGCATAACTTACACCCATCAATCGTTGAATAGATGAGGTGAGTGCCTCTTCATGTATGGGGACAGCTTGCTTTTCGACTATACAAAAATAGACAAGAGCACTATCGAATTTACTCTTCAGGTAATAACTGACCCCGACATTAAAAAGGGCAACCACACTATTACGCCGGTCAGAGTCAGTTTGAAAAGTCGAGTACGCGAGTCGATAATACTGGCGCATGCTGTCTAATTGTCTTTGAGAAAGATATTCACGTGCTTTATCGCTGTAAATGAGTCCCAGTAGTTTGTGATTATTACTTTCGGTAGCATAGGTTTGAGCCTTCAGCAAAGCGGATGCACGTCCTTCGGCATTGCTACAATTTCCATCAACGCGGGCAAGATAGAACCAGGCATATCCTGCCCGTACGGGGTTATGATTTCCATAATACTTGGTGGCAATCCGGATAAGAGAATCGGATTTTATAAAGATATAACATTTTTCAAAAGCCTGGCTCATCAGTAACGCATAGAGCGCGTGATCGGAAGAGGAAAGGCACTTGGAGTCGGTAATGTGTTTGAGTAATGTCAAAGCACAATCGGGATGCGTTTCCATCAGGCTGTCGGCATGAAAAAGCAACATCTTGTCGTGCGGCGAAGTATGCCGGCATGAGGCGACTAAAAAGCAAAAAGAAAGAAGAATAAGCAAATGGCGCATGGCAATCACACAAATAAAAAGCAAAGATAAGAATTTTTAATTTACCATTTATTCATTTACAATTTACAATTAAATTTGTTGCCTTTGCAGTTTTCTCTGCCTTCGCCTTTGCCTTGTAGTTTTCCTCAGTTCACTGTCAACGGTCAACGTTATTCAGGCATCAAACTGTCTCGTCCTGCAATGAATAGGTGAATATTTTTGGCAATGCCCATAAATTTTCATTTGCCAAATATAGGTTGTCATGTGTTACATTCACTTTATCATAAGGAAGTTCAAGTGTATCAATTAATAATTTAGCAGCACTGCTATTTGTATAAATCTCAACTTTTGGATAAATTTTTTTCAATTGTAAACAGCTTAGTGTCCAGCCCATTAAATGATACATTGGAGATGTCCAGCCAAAGCTATCTTTGAATGGGTTTTTTGATGGTTGGAGGTAAAGTGTTTGAATCAGTTTCATGGCATTGGTTTTTTTACAAACAATATTTCAATGAGAAAGATTTAAATTATCTGTGATTCGTTTATATAGTTGCTCCTTTTCAGAAGGTCTGGGTAATTTGCCATCAGCATCAAATTGAAGATAGCGTGGAATAAAGATATAAATATCGCTCAAAATTTTACTCAATTCAGCATTAATATTATTAGTGGCAAAATAGTGAAATCCGTTTAGACAGTTTCCTTTGGCCAAAAGAATACTTTATTGTAGATGAGTTTTTAAGAACCCGGATAGGTCATCGAATGTTATGTTCGTATTGATAATTTTCCCATTCCCATCTAACAAGTAATTATAAGGAACAGCACTCACAGCCATTTTTTGAGCTTCAACCCTATCTTTGTCCCAATATTGACGCCATGGTAGTTGAAATCTTTTGATAAGAGACAACCAATCCCTTTTATCCTTTTGGTCATCAACGGATATTCCAACTATGTCAAATCCTTTTCTATGATATTCTGCATACACTTGTTTCAACTGGTTAAATTGACGAATACACGGAGCACAATAGCTTGCCCAGAAATCAACCAGAATGTATTTTTGATTCGATCCACTTAACGACAAAGCCACTTTCACATTCCCGGTAGTTAGAACCTCTATTTTAGGGAATACACGCCCGGTAGAGCTGATACGTTTTGCAGCGTTTAATTTCTCTCCCAATATTCTGCCTGAATAAGTTCTCCTTAAAGAATCTGACAATTGTTGGTATGAGTCATAATAAATTGATTTGTATCCATATATACAGAAGTTCTCTATTAATATCCATAATCCGGCATACGAATGTGGGTGGTTAGTAATGTAATGAAACAAGAGGGTGTCTTTTTGATTACGTAAGTAGGAGAATGAATCTTGTAACCTGTTATTGATCGAATCAGGTATTGTGTCATTGAATTTTTTCAACAATGCGAGTCGTTGTTTTATCAAGCTCTGTTCTTGAGAAGTGATCGGAGACAATGCTTTCGAATAAGAATGAAGATATTCCTCATTCGTTTTTGAGTTGATCACTGAAGGAGAAACTCTGCTTGAATCCACATTAAATCTTGCTTTCAATAAGCCGGGTTCAATGAAGAAAAGACCTGAATAATAATTCCTCAAAGAATCACCATATGCAAGCCTAATTCCATGGGGATAAGGTAGATTTCCACTAAAAGAGAAATGACCATCCTTTATCATGGTAGTCATCTGTTTAAAAATAGGCGCATTGTATGATGAATCTATAAATCCTGAAGACAGATAGACTTTACCACTCGTAACATTTATACTTCCCTGCAATTCAAATTTGTTATTCCCTTGTTGAGCACTACAGAAATAACTGATGCCAATAAAGGCCGATAAAATCAGAATTCGATTAAGGATAGTCATGATAGGGGAATTGGATTATTTAGTAAATAGAATATACGTGTTTTGTAAATCTGAGATTTATAAAGTACGTCCCCATATAGTGAAGACGCACTTTATATTAAAATTTTAAGAACAATATTGCCCTGCACCACATGGACCAGATGTTATCCAATTTGCGCACATTTGACCAGGACAATCTGATTGAGACTTGCAGGGTTTACAATTGCATCCTGCCATAATGTTTTTCATCTCAGCTCTGCTGAGTTTGCCTTGAATAGTTGCAAGGCTCATTTTTACAGTTTTCATATTAAAAAGAATTATAATTTGAGACACGGCGGTTGCAAATCGTGTCAACTTAGTTTATTATCACTCAATGGCAACCATAGTTGCCGTGCACTGCGCTTATCATTGAATGGTTCATTGTTTGAGTTATTCCAATAAAAAATAGGATAAATCCTCAATGCCCCAGGCTGCAGGTAGTTCATGTCCGTTGATAAAAATAGTTGGCGTGTAACTTATTGACATCGCCTGACACCATTGGTGCATCTTTTCAATTGCCTCTCCCTGTTTTGCCAAAGGTGTGGTTATGGGATGCAATTCCGCAAAACGAGTATAATCTTTTTTCTTTGGCAGGTACCAATCATCCAAGGCTTGCTTTATCTCTTGATCGTTATTGCGATGATTAAAAATTGTCAATAGATGGCTAACAGGGTTATATGCATCATGTTTCGGATCATTGGGTGTCGTAAATATTATTTTCGCTTTCAGATTGGGAATCTCTCGCAAGAGTTTCTCTATTTTAGGGTGAGCACCAGCACAAGGACCACAATATGGATTGCAAACCTTTACGAGCAAGTTGGTTGCCTCTGGATTACCCAAGTCAATGCCTAAACCGTCGGTTGGTATAGTCATCTGTCGTTGTTTTTGATGTAGGATGTCAAAAATTTCAGTGTTGAATTTCATCCTCCAATACTCCCGTTTGGTGTTCTTAGATTCTTCTAGTCGTAATAAATAGGGTTTTATCACATACCAGCTTAACACAGGCAGTAGGTATAAAAGGAAGCTAACTGCAACTGCATGAACAGAGATTTGTTGTAAAGGGAGAAAAAAGCGATTTATAATCACATTTATAGCGCCAAAAATTAATAAAGCCTGTACTGACAGACAAAAAAGACACCATTGTTTGGCTATGTGTCCTTGATAATAGATGGAAAAAACAGTGTAGGGCAGCGCTAATATATTCAAATAGGCAATTATGGTCACTGCCTGATTGATGGGATGGACGAAGAGTAATGTGAGCATACCGCCTGCAAAATAGAAGAATCCCACCTCGCTCCAACTTAACCAACTGAACACTTTGGATTGTTTCCCGCTCAAGATGGCATCGCAATTGCCTCTAACTAAACCGGTACACACCTTATGGAGGAAAGGATTATTGCTATCAATTTCGTGCCATAGCAAAAGCACGGCAACACTTATGCCTGCCCAAAGGATAAGATACTGCAGGTAAATTCCCAATGCCGATAAATCAGCAGATCCGATATTTTGCTTCAGAAAAGACAAGGTGATGCCGGTAAGAAGCAGTAATAATAGCGTTGGGATAATGTTTTTGATTAAACTTGCTCTATGATTGTTTTTAAAGTCCTTTTCGCCTGAATTAGCTTGCTTTTCGGCCATTAAATAGATGCCTCTCCAGCGTGTTGTAAATTCGGGCTTAGGAATCTTAGCGGTTTTATGATAATTACCGGTAAAATAGCTTACTTCATTTTCGGAAACATCTGTGACGATTTCCAACGGATTGGCAGCATTTCCTGAAAAAGCAATAAAAGGAAGAGGAAGTTGATCCAAATCTTTAGGATCTATTTTCCCTCCGGCATTGTGAATATTCCATTTGGTTATATACAATGGTTCGTTAATCTTTATGTTAATTATTTGAATATCAATAAGATATCGTCATATTTATTTGGTTAAGTCATTGAAAATCATTACCTTTATAGGTACTTCAACATCTATAAATTCATGATTTCCAAGACTCAACTTTCTTATTTCTGGCTATGCGAGCATTGTTTCCGGTTTTTATCCCAACCCCTCAATAAATGGCGTAGGGACTTTATAAAAGACGTT
>Ga0224527_1000201_pt1 | contig 45720 bp, 36 predicted proteins | sample CBST0metaG_FD_179882 | JGI IMG/M metagenome (GOLD analysis project Ga0224527, IMG submission 179882) | Peat soil microbial communities from Stordalen Mire, Sweden - C.B.S.T0 | ecosystem: Environmental > Terrestrial > Soil > Wetlands > Peat | place: Sweden: Norrbotten County, Stordalen Mire...
CATCACTGTAAGACAATGTGGGAGTTACTAAAAAATGTCAGACAATTTATGAAAACCGCATCACCCTTCCCAGGCAACAAACCTGGGCTAACAAAAGTGGAGCGGTAATAGGCGCAGTTATTTAGAGGAGCCCCTGGATATTTTAAATATGAAGGTTTAGGGCTCGAAATGATATACAATCCTACGACGGGTCAGGTTGGACATATTCAACCAGTTAAAATTAAGTAGAGGTGAATGTGGAATTATGGCCTGATTTTGAAGAGCAGCTAAAATGCTATCAAAATAGTATTTTTTTGATTAAACAATATATTAGAAAATATGAAACTCGCTGTGTTGAGTTAATAAATACTATTGGCAACAAAGAGTTCGATGACTGCCAAGAAGATTTTGATGAGTTGTTTGATATTCAGCAACAATTTTCCAGGATGCTATATAAATATAACTATCAGCCAGAAAAGAAAATAGCTGATTTTATATATTATCTGGATCGTGACGATGTTTACTCTCGACAGTTTTGGTATAAGAAATTTAAAGAAGGTCAGCAATGGCCTGCTGAGTGATACTCTGACGGTCAAGAATGTATGATCCCGGCCACCTCGCCGGGATACCGCTTTGTTTGCTCTATTTTTTACTTAGCCAAACTTCCCCCAGATAGCTGCTCCCTGAGCACCAATCCCTGCACCACCTGTTCAAGCTCCAGCCGTGACTGGGCCGAGAGCCGGTCAGCCTATTGCCGCACCTCGTTCAATAACGCGCTGGGTTGGGTGGTGATGACCAGACAGCCGTCCATCACCCGGACGGCCAGCGGCGTGCCGGTCAAAAAGCCGGCCTGCTCGAGCCACTTGCCCTTCAGCTTGACCTGCGGATAACGGTAGGCGTCTGGAGCGTAGCCCACAACGCTGTGGCGCAAGGCTTGGGATATGACGGGTTCTGACTTATGATGCGCATCAGCCATAATCAACTCCTTATTAGTTGGTGGTTAGCGGCGCTGCCGGGCAGCCACCCGGCGGCTCTGCGGTTGTCAAAATCGGCTCTTGTGTAGCTAATATCTTCTACGATGTGAGCAGTTGCGTCATCTTGGAACGCTTGAGCAGGCTGTCCATCAGGACAATCAGCGCTTGCTGATCCTCTTCAGACAATGGCCACAAAAGCTGACACCAGCGGTGCTAATGTGTACAATGACAACACAAACGACACCACAACGGCGGACCACAATGAGCACGATCCACTTCCGAATAGACGAAGAGACGAAACGTCTGGCGACGCAGGCGGCAGAAAGACAAAAAGTCAGTCTGACAGAGCTGATGCGCCAACGTGCAGAGGAACTGGCGGAAGAAGAGCGGGAGTATCAAAGTAATGCACATGAGTACTGGTTAGAGCAGCAGATAGAAGAAGCGTTCGCAAGTTACGAAGCCGGCGAAGATGAGTTTATCAGCAATGAAGAAATGCATGCTCGCATGGATAAACTAAAACAACGTGCTATGCAGGGTAAACTGTGACATCAGTGGTGCAATGGGGCAAAAAAGCACTGGCAGACAGGGAATTAATCTATGTCTATCTCTGCCACGAAGCAGGCGTTGAGATTGCCAATACGGTAGATGAAAAGCTCGATGCCATGGCAACGTTGTTAGAACATACGCCGATGGCTGGGGTACAAACAGGGACACTGCCCCACCAACGTAAACTGATTATGCCCCGGTTGCCGTTCATCATGGTGTATGCCGTGGACATCAACATCGTGCGTGTCGTTCGTGTGTTGCATACGGCGCGTAACGTCGCAAGTCGTTACAGCAGACATTAGCCCGCTCTCTGCCAGGTCGGCGGGTCCGAGCCGTCCCAGGCGCCCCTCTTGCGGCTGTTGGCGTTAGTGCAATTGCAGGGGCATACGTTCAAAGATTGGTACTAACCAAAATCGCGGTGGCGTTTGGGTTGGGCTACGAGCAAGCGGACAATCCAGTTTGATAATGTTAGCCGCCGAGACTCAAATGGCCGCTGGAGTGGTGGGGCATAATCTGAGTTGAAAGGGTGGTCGGACCCGGAAAAGTCCGACCGGTACTACGAGCTCACTCACTGTTTAGTACACAGCAAAGGAATGCGAGTGAGGTTGTATAGTGGCATAGCCGACCTCAATGATTCCTGAACGGTTCCAAAGTTGTCAAATCCGTTTTATCGGAAACGCAAAAAATATGGCCTGGCGGGCAGATGGCAAGATGATATCAACGCCCACTTACCGCACAATATTGCGTGACGAATAACGGCTGACGAGGCGGGTTCCCCGCTCGATTACGAAGGAAATAGCGCTATCAACGGCTCAATTGTGTTGGTGGGATAGAAATAGACAAGCCGATCGTCCTCAGTGTTAAGTTTGATGAACCCCAACGATGTATGGAACCTATCGGCATCTTCGTCTTTTGCTTCAGTGAAGTGGTCAAGTAAATTTGGCCACGTTGCCCGCAGTTTTCGGTATGAATATCATCAATTCCGGGGGCGCTATTCCCCATCGGACCCACTAATTAAATAGAACCTGAACAGCATACGTAATATTTTGTTACATCGCTTGGCGCATCATCAGCAGTGAATTATGATTCATCTCAGCTGCTGCCAGCTCCTTCATGGTTGGTAGTAGTGAGCGGGGTTGTGGTGTTGGACGCACCACAGCTTCGCGTCAATCTCACCTCTCTTCCTCGCCACACAAAAACTCGTAAAATTAGGCAAACATCCCGCAATAAGGGGTATTCCAAAAAGCACTGTTAGCCCTATAGCATATAATCTGGTAGTAAATAGTTGCCCTTCGTGTCTCAGCCATGTAATTGGTCCGCTTACCGGGATATCGCTATGACGCCAGGTATTCTCATAACAGCAGCAGGTTTGGGAACGCGCTACCGGGCCGCCGGTGGGTGCGGGTTAAAGCTCGATCAAGAATTGGCTGATGGCTTGTCGGTTTTTCAACTGACTCTGCGCAATGCCTGTGAGTCGGGTTTACCGGTGCATGTTGTGACTCGCCCCTCTTATGCTTCAATTCAGGCCGATTGCCGTGCTATGGGCGCCACATTCAGCTGCCATGAGACCCGCTGCCTGGGCGAAACCATAGCGCAAGGCGTCAGACATTGCGTCGGGTGGAATGGCTGGTTGATCCAACTGGCGGATATGCCCTTTGTGTCCGCCGGGATGCATCGTCTCGTGGCGACGGCGTTGCAACATCATGCTTGCGCCAGACCGTTCTATTGGCAATCGCCGGGCCATCCGGTCGGATTTGGCGCTGTCGCGCGCGAAAAATTGTTGCAACTCCATAACGCGGATGGCGCCCAAGCCGTTTTTCAGCATTTCCCCCCGTATAGCATTTCTGTGGTGGATGAAGGGGTTATCAAAGATGTGGACTTGCCTTCACAACTGAACCGGAAACCATGCTGATGCAAAATATGGATCGGCAAGTCATCATGCAATCCCTTGACTGGGTCGCCACAGAGACCCTCTGGTTTTGTACCGTCCTGCGCACCTATGGTTCAGCGCCACGCGCGCCGGGCGCCTTGATGACCATCAAGGCCTCGGGGCAATATTGCGGGTCCCTGTCAGGCGGCTGTGTCGAAGAGGATTTTATCGCGCGTATTCGTGCCGGTGATTTCATGCAGAGCAGTCAAATCGTACGTTATGGCGACGGTGGGTTAACGCCGAACCGCGAGCTGCCTTGCGGTGGCATACTCGACATTCTTATCGAAAGGTTGCCAGCCACGCCGGACAGTTTCGCCTATCTCACCCGGCTGGCCGAGGCGTTGGCGGGATATCAATCGTTACGCAAAGAAATCAGGCCGCCGTTTCCCTGCCATTATCTTGAAGAATGCGATTACAGTAGCAGCGCCACGGTGTGTTTTATTGATGATCGGATCAGCCTGACCATCGCGGCGGCTCCCCGTTTGATTATCGCCGGCTTATCGGCGGTGGCGCTGTGTTGTGCCGAATTTGCCGTTGCACTGGGTTTCGAAACCATCCTGTGCGAACCCCGGCCTGAAGTATTGGATAATTTTGCCAGTCAGCTTCCATACTCGGTCATCCTGAAAAAAGTTTTTCCGGCCCGCTATCTTGAAGAACAAGATTGCCATGCCAATACCGCCATTGTGGCGTTAACCCACGATCCGCGCATGGATGATCTGACCATGATGGAAGCCGTAAACACGGCGGCGTTTTATCTCGGCGCAATGGGGTCGGTGCGCAATAGCCAGAGTCGACTTAACCGATTACGGGAACGGGGTGGCTTAACGGAACTGGATTTGCGGCGCATTCATGCGCCGATTGGCATCGATATCGGAAGCAAGACGCCGGCTGAAATAGCGCTGGCCGTAATGGCGGACATCGTCCGCCAGAAAAATTCCCGTGTGAGCCAATGACGTGCGAAGGATTCGGATGATCAGATCAGTTTGTCCAGGGTAATCGGCAAATCCCTCACTCGCTTGCCGGTTGCATGGTAGACCGCATTACTGATCGCCGCGGCAACACCGACAATGCCCAATTCCCCCACGGCTTTTCCGCCCAATACCGTGGCCTGGGTATCGGGAAGTCCCACATCAATGGTGGTGATCGCAGGCACATCGGCATTGACCGCCACCAGATAGTCGGCGAGATTGTTGTTAATCACCCGGCCGGAACGAGGGTCGATGATGCCTTCTTCCAGCAGCGCTTGCCCCAAGCCCATAATCATACCGCCTATCCATTGGCTGCGAGCTAATTTGGGGTTATACAGTCTGCCGCTGTCAAAAGCGCCGACCATACGTTTGACGCGGACGGTGCCAAAATCTTCATCAACGCGCACTTCGATAAATTGCGCGCTCCAGCTATGGGCGGATACGCCATTGGCGGTTGCATGGGTTGAATGCGTCAGGGAATTGGTCAACATATCGCGATCTTGCTGCGATGTCCCCGGCTTGAAGGTATCCGCCGCCACATCCAGCTCGTCCATTTTGGCCAGTTGCAGCAATTTGCCAAACGAGACCGCCCGGCCAGGACGCATCGCCAACACGACCTGCCCATCCGCCAGCGTCACGCGGTTGCGCGCCGTTTGATACAGCGGCGAACCTGGCTGTTCCACCGCCAGGGAAATCAATTGCTCCCGCATGAGAGAAGCGGCTTTGCTGAGCGCGCCGGTCAGATTGCCCGCCAGTTGCGACCCGCCCGCCACGCCAGCACGGGGCAGTTGCGTATCGCCAAGCTGGACCTTGATGGTCTCGGAGGGAATTCTTAATATCTCCGCCGCGGTCTGCGCCAAAATGGTATAGGTGCCGGTGCCGATATCCGCGCCCGCGCTTTGCACGATCAGGGTTCCATCCTGGCGCAGCGTCAGCCTTGACTCGGCCGGCTGGTGATTAACCGGATACGTGCCTGCGGCCATACCCCAGCCGATAAGTTCATGGCCATCGCGCATCGAGCGCGGCGCCGGGTTGCGTTTATCCCAGCCAAACGCCTTGGCGCCCGCAAGATACGCTTCACGCAGGCGGCGCGTGGTCCAGGGTAGGTTGGACTGATAATCATGGTCCGCCCAGTTGCGTAACCGCAATTCCAGCGGATCGAGATTCAAAGCATAGGCCATTTCATCCATCGCCGTTTCCAGCCCAAAAGCGCTGGGGTTCTCGCCCGGCGCACGCATCCAGCCGGGGGTCACGGTATTGATCGGCACGACGCTGTGACGGGAACTGACATTGGGGACGGCATACATCAGCGCGGTGACTCTATTGCATGATTCCACATGCACATCGTGCAGCGAGGTTTCATTAAAACTTTCATGAATAATCGAGACGATTTTACCGTCGCGCGTAGCGCCCAACTCAATATTCTGGGAGGTCGCCGGACGACCGCCCAGGCCGGTGAAAATTTGCGGCCTGGTCAATGAGACCTTGACCGGCCGCTTAAGCTCACGCGCGGCGACACAGGCTAAGGCAACATGGGTATAGGGAACCGGCTTGGAACCAAATCCGCCGCCGACATACGGAGAAACCAGATGCACGTTGGCTTTATCGACACCCATCCATTCAGCGATTTCCTTCTGACCGCCTGCGACCCATTGACTGGGTTCCCAAACGGTGAATTTCCCGTCCTGCCATTGCGCGATGCAGGCGTGCGGCTCCATTGGCATATTGTATTCACGCGGTGTGGTATAGGTGCCGTTGATCCGCACCGCCGCTTGCGTCATGGCCTGGCGAGCGTCGCCTAGATTAATGCTGATTTGCTCCTGCACCTTAGGTTGCGCCCGTTTATCCTCGGCAAAGAGAATGGCTGGCGTCTGATCATAACCGACGGACACCAGCGAAGCCGCATAGGTCGCCTGTTCAAAGGTTTCAGCGATGACAATACCGATGTTTTGTCCGTTATGAATGATGATATCGTCTTGAATCGGCGTGTAGGTGGACTGCGCCGCGCCGCCTTTGGCGATGGGCGTCGGCTTATTGATTTTCAATCCGCTTTGGTGGGTATACACCGCCAGCACTCCCGGCGCTTGCTTGGCTTTATCGGTATCCATCCGTGTTATGCGACCGCTGGAGATGGTGGATTGAATCACCACGCCATAAACGACATTATCGAGTTGATGTTCAATGGCATAGGTGGCTTGGCCGGTTATTTTCAGCGAGCCGTCGCCACGATCGCGACCAACGCCGATGGCCTGATATTTTTGGTCGGGGTTGTCCTGATCCTTGGCGTCCTGCTTCAGTAATTCCGCCGCCTGGGCTGGGCCAAAACGAAGACCGACACCGCTGGCGGCGGTCACTACCGCGGTGCTTTTCAGCAAATGCCGGCGCACTCGGTCGGTGGGTTTTTGACTCATGACATTTCTCCAACGGTTAATATGGCGCGGGCGATCACGCGCGGAGCCAGGGTCATTTTGAAATGATTATGTTCAAGGGGATGCGCATTTTCGGTAATCAGGTTGGCGGCATCACGCACCGTCGCCTCGTCGAGCGACTTTCCTCTGAGCGCCTGTTCCACATTTCTGGCCCGCCAGGGTTTGGTACCGACGCCTCCCATGGCGATATGCACGTCACGAATAATATCGCCGTCCATCTCTAGGCCTACGGCCGCGCTGGCGGCGGCAAATTCATAAGAGGAACGATCGCGGACTTTCAAATAATGTGAACGATGAAGTGCGGCGGAGACGGGGATTTCCACCGCGACGATCATTTCTTCCGCCCTAATATCATGCTCGCGCTCGGGGTGGTCGCCGGGCAACAGATAGAAGGCGTCAATCGGCACGGTTCGCTCCTGATCGGCGGCATTACGCAAAATAATGCGGCTATCGAAAGCCGTCAGCATGACAGCGAGATCACCGGGATACACCGCCACGCAACTGTCGCTGGTACCCAGGATGGCATGATTGCGATTAATGCCCTGCAGCGCTGAACAGCCCGAGCCCGGGGTACGTTTGTTGCAGGCCGGGAAAGTGCCCGGGTCGCGAAAATAAACGCAGCGGGTGCGTTGCCGCAGATTACCGCCAATGGTAGCCATATTGCGAATTTGCGGCGAGGCGGCTTGCCAGAGGCTTTCATAGATCCCCGGCGCGATGGCCCTGATTTGCGGATGCATCGCCACCTGACTCATATGGGACAGGGCGCCGATATGAATGACGGCAGGGGTAATGTGAATGTCATTCAATCCGTCGATTCGGGTGATATCGATAAGATTTTGCGGTTTTTCCACCCCGCACTTCATCAAATCCACCTGGGTAGTACCGCCGGCGAGAAAACGGCTGTGCTCGTCTTTCACTCGAGCAGCCGCGTCCGCGACACTCACTGCGCGCCAATAGTCGAATTCATTCATGCTGACTCCTTGCCCAGGACAGCCGCCGCTTCTTTAACGGCATCGACAATATTGGGGTAGGCGCCGCAGCGGCATATATTGCCGCTCATATACTCACGAATTTCCGCCACGGAACCGGCATGTCCCTCCTTGATGCATGCCACCGCCGACATAATCTGGCCGGGAGTACAGTAGCCGCACTGAAAGGCATCATGCTTTAAAAAACTGGCCTGCAGCTGATGCAAGGTACCGTCTTTACCGGCCAGTCCTTCAATGGTGGTGACCTGCCTATTGTTAGCCTGGGCTGCCAGGGTCAGACAACTTAATACGCGTTCGCCGTCAATATGAACGGTACAAGCGCCGCATTGCCCTTGATCGCAGCCTTTTTTGGTACCTGTCAGCGCCAGATGTTCGCGTAATACATCGAGGAGCGTCACACGGGGATCAAGGGTTACGTCATGATCCTTACCGTTTACATTGAAATGCAGGGCGATATCTTTAGCCATAATGGTCTTCCAGTGATTGAAAGTTGAATTATTGCCACGATGTCATGAGCGAAATGAAACAACAGGGAGTCAAGGACATAACCCGACCCAATTAAAGTGTATATGCTGAAAACAATTCATGAGTTGCCTGTTCTTACAATTGTATTGCCTGATTTTTTATTTTTTGTCCGTGATTTGATAACACTTTACCGTTAACCGCGAGGTGAACATGTTACGGGGGTTTTTTGCTTTTCTCGCCGCTTTGTATTGAATTAACATTGCATGATAAAAAAACTAACAATTTTTACCCTGAAGGTTTGGCTGAGAGCGGGGGACATAAAGTCAAAATCAACTATAATTTTGACTCATACGCGGATGGCTTGATGAAACTTATCTTATTGTTAATCAATGAGATCGCCAGCCTATGTCTTATAAGATGACAGGTGAGTGCAAATATGTCAGTAAATGAAGAGATCATAACAAAACGAAATAGAAAAATGATTAATATAATTAATAAGTTAATTACTGGCGAAGGGCTCATGAGTTCGCGGCTACCAGAAGTCAATTTTCTCCATTCAACTAAACATACTCCCCGGAGTGCTGTGATGTATGAGCCCTCTATTATTATTGTATTACAGGGTAAAAAAATCGGCACTATAGGCGATAAAACATTTATCTATGACCGTAATAAATATTTAACTTTGACTATTCCCTTGCCCTTTGAATGCGAAACGGTAGGCACAGCCTATGAGCCATTGATTGGGATAAAAATCAAACTCACGCCTGCCCTGATTAGCGAAATACTACTGCAGATGGATCATCCCGCTTTAAGTGGCGAGCATATTGACTTTATCTCGACCCATTCATTAACCATGCACCAATCGGGGATACTGGTCAGGTTAGTGGAGAGCTTGGAAAAGTGTGAAACAGCGAGAATATTATCCAGGCATATTCTTCAAGAATTTATCTATAGCTTACTCATTGAGAAAGCCGGTGATGATCTTAAATTTTTGGCACTCAATAAAGGCAGGTATGGTTCGATCAATAAAATATTAAGTCTAATGCATTCTCATTATCCCAATAACTTTGATATGGCGGAACTGGCAAAAGAAAGCGGAATGAGTATTTCCGCATTTCATTCGCATTTCAAAGCTATTACCCATTCCACACCGTTGCAGTACCTCAAAGAGATCCGCTTGCATAAAGCTCGCCTGATGATGTTGAATGACAATATGACAGCATCCCAAGCAGCCAGTATTGTCGGTTATAGCAGCAATTCCCAATTCAGCCGGGAATTTAAGAGACTATTTGGTGATGCTCCCACTGTCAACTCGGCGAAAATCAAAAAAAGATGGCTGAATGATAATAGCAAGATTGAAGAATAAAACGATTGCTTAAAAAATATATTATTTAATATATTAATTATTATGAGAATTCTGTCCAGTTTTTTAGCATTATATTGTCATTGTGATGATATATTGAATTTAATGTAGTATATTGTTTTCAAGAGAGGCAAGGATTCTTTAATCTAGAATAATATTGAGTCAATCAGTTTCTCTCCTTTAATACATATCACAAAAATTAATACATATGATATTGTTGTAAATATAAGGGAATACACATGTCAAACCGTTTATGTAAAGACTGGCATCGTACAGACATTTTGTCTGCAATCAGAAAAAAAAAAGCTTAGCAGTACTGTCGCGTGAACATGGACTATCAGCCTCAACATTGGCCAATGCTTTGGATCGCCCATGGCGAAAAGGGGAACTGATCATAGCTAATGAGATTGGCGTGCCAGCTTCCATTATTTGGCCCAGCAGATATTATAACGATAACGGGGAGTTAATTGAGCGGCCTATGAGGAACGCGAAATGAAGATTGAATCATTCTATATTCAATACAATTATTTTTATTGGGTTTAAAAAATAAGCGTATCAGCCGAGTACACAAGATAATGTTGGGCTGATTTCATCTTGAGGCTCGGCTTGAATTAACTTAAGGTGGCTAGCTAAGAATAACAAAGCCATAGATAGTTGGGATAGAATGATATATTAAGCTACTTAGCATGATTAAGGAGATAATTTGTGGATTTTATTTTTTGTCTCCCATATAATTATTTCTAGGGACGTTATCATCAGATTGTTTGAAAACTGATAATGGGTTATAAGAGATTCCCCAATCGTAGTAGTCTGTTTTTTCTATTTTCTTTACTTTGCGGACTAAGTATATCCCCACCGGGAATAATATGATAGACATGACGACTTTATAACACCAGGTGGTGAAAATGATATTAATTAATTCCTGAAATCCATATTTAGATGATAAGCTAATAGGGTAATCTGTAATTAATAATACCGCCTGTGCCGTCATGGCGGAAAGCGTGTAGCGAACGATAAAAAAACGCCCGCTAAAATAAATTTTCAATTTTGATATCAATAAGCTATTACAAAAATAAGAAGCAGGCATTGATATCCAAGTTGCTACTGTCACTCGCCAGAAATCATTAAAAAGTGCATGATAGTTTTTTGCAAGTTCATTTGAATCAACTTGAATAACAGCACATATATTTATCAAAAAAACATATATGGTTTGGCATAACACAACAATCCATACTGTCCTTCCGCCCAATTTATACCCATATACTTCAGTTGAAATTGTTGATAACAAATAAAATAATGAGAAAATGATACCACTTGCAGTAATTTTAAAGCCATCAATATTGAATACTTTGAACATGACAGTATCACATACTACCATTATGGTCACGGTTAATCCTACAAAGAGGCCGTATAATTTATAATCTGTATTCATAAAATTCTCTTTTATTTAAAATGTGTTTTTACTTGATTATATCAAAATATCATTATTCCCAGATTTATTATATAATGTTTAATGCTTTATGAGTGAAGTTGATATTAACGTGGTGAGTATTTTTTTGTCAAATATATTTACTTTTTACTCTGGCTAGTTATATAAACGATTCTCTAATAAAGAGAGATTGAACATATTTTTGTAACGGTTTTATTATAAATGATACTTGCAGTATTACATTGCTAGAGAATGTATAGTAATATCACTCATGTAATTTAATTTTATCTAATGAAATATGGGCCTTTCTGTAAAAAATCATCTCGCAAGTTTTTCATCTAACTGAAAAGGCCCTTCTGCGTCAAACTATTGAATTTAATAAACTGGCGATGATTAACATACAAAGAAAATTACTAATACAGTTATAGCTTAAATTCACTGTTTTCTATCATGTGTAAACCACTAGCAGTAAAAATAAACCATTTCCCGCAACTAGAAAAATTCTAAAAAATGATTTTTAGTGCTTTTCATTCGGAGTAAAATTACCCTGTAAGAGTTGTATTTGATTCTGGTTTTTATTACGCTTCATGAGTATTAATACGCTATATATTATTAATTTCCGTGACGGCACTTTAAAAATAATAAAGTAATATTTTTTATAGCAACCTAATTACTAGGTTATTGTTTCTACAATTTTCAGCCTTAAATTATTTTTATCACCCAATGAAATTAATCAGTCTGATAACAATATTCAATATCCCATTAAATATATCATCACAAGGATAAGAAGATGCAAAAATTTGACCGAAAATTTTATAAACACGAACATGACGCATTAGCCACCATCGGGAAAAATATCACTTATTTGATGTTAAAAAAAGGGATTGATAGTGCCCATTTAAGCGCGGTTAGTGGACTAGGAACAGCTACTATTAATAGCATGCGACGAGGGACGGGAAATCCTACCCTTGCAACCATCGTTTCAATAGCTCAATTTTTAGAGGTGAGCCTTAGTGAATTGACAGAAATTGATTTGGAAAAACAGGCGAATTCTCATAAACGTATAAAAACCATTCCATTGATGAATTTAAATGAGATTAATGAATTTTTTGATAAAACACTTGAGGTTTATGACACTTATACTACTGAGATAGACATGGCGGGGGAAAATAGTTTTTTTGCCATTACAATAAATAATGATTCCCTTTATCCACAATTTTCTTCTGGCACTATTTGCATAGTATCCTTAGATGATTCACCTATTGATGGTGATATTGTTTTAGTGAAAATAAATAATCATGCACCTTGTTTTAGACGAATATATATAGAAGACAAGGGTTGCCTTTTTACCACTGTATCTTTAGAGCAAGATGCTGTTCCTTCAATGTATAAATGTTATGCTGTAGTCGGAATCTTGGTAAAAACCATAAAAAGTTTCACCTGAGATGAATAATTGTCATGGAGGGTAGTTAATGAAGTGTAGCAGAATAAGAGATTGGCTAAAAATTATTTTCAAACCTCAATATCAATTAACGCTTAGTGAAATAATTAAATCTAAAATCCCTTATAAAACTAGATATATATTCAAAGAATATGGTAGTCATGAATACATTAGCTTAACATTTGAAGATATCGAAATAAATGATAAATTAAAATATATAATAAATCCTAATAATCTTATGGATATAAATTTGCATGAATTTAAGCTAAGAAATGAACATGAGACATATCATATTATCGAAGAGTCAAGAGGCAATGAATATAAGTTAAAAAGCATGAGCGAAGAAATTATTTTTTCTGGAGAGTATATTTATGAGAATATTGATATATTCAATAATATTGATACACCAGATCTTTGTAAAATTATTTATACAACTGGATTCAATAAAGGAAGAAAGGTGTCGTTAGCATTAAAAACCATGGTAAAGAGTGAAAATACCAAAGAAGAAATTGTTTCTACAAACAATATTATTGTTTTTAAAATACCTCAATAAATTGATTTGTATTTTTTATAATTGTTGATAAATTATTGGGATTGTCTATGCCACCTTAAGCCTCATTCACATTCATTTGCTGTTAGCCGTGAGTGAGCCAGTGTTAACGGCCGGGCTTCCTAGTCCGGCCATCCTTGCTAAACTAAGTGTGGTTCTGCGATTAAAGTTACTGACGCTGATAATATGAATGTTTCCTTTCTTAAATTGTTTACCGAGTAATTGCTGCCTGGATGCTATGTTCAATATTGTCCGTCAGTTCAATTTTTTTAGGCCGAATTGGCTTAGACTTAAATAAATCAATCGTTATTTTTTGCGGATTGACCCGCCAGAATATCAAGATCTGAACTACTTACTCCGGTGGCACGGACTATTGCGGCACGGTCCAGCCCGATAGACAGTAAATTACGAGCAATTTCTTTCTCCCGCTTACTGCCCCCCTCTTGCCTTCCTTCTTGCTTTAAATACTCGGCGATAGTCATCAGATCTTCCCGGTAACGTGGCGTATTTTCTATTAGATTATGGATAAATTTTTTTGAGTCAAGCGCATTTCCCTCTTGCGTTAAATAATGCATCAAACTCTGCACCTCTTCTTTGCTGGGTTTAAACTTTCCCATCAACTCAGTGATATTCGGTAGGTGGATATTAATGTCCTTTTCATGAATATGCTTTTGCACATATTCCAACAATGCCACTTTGCGATGGGTTTTGATTTCATCGTCGGGAATAACCGTGATATCCACCAGCGGGAACGCCTGGGTATATAAAGTCTGCGCCGCGGCGGGGTTCTCGAAACAATCCAGCCAGCGCATGCTGTAAGGGTAAGGACTTTGTTTACCGTGGTAAAACAGTACGGGGACTATCAACGGCAATCGTTTATGGCCCTGCTTCAGATGACGGTGCATGGCGGCAATGCTGTAACGCAGCAAACGAAAAGCCATGATCTCGTCCGGGCTCGATTGATGCTCAATCAGGCAATAGACATACCCCGGTCCTGACGGGGTTTTCATCGAATAAAGGATATCGGAGAACTGGTTGCGCATATCGGCCTCGACAAAGCTGCCGGAGGTGATGGCCAGCGTGCTGAAGTCGCACTTGGCCTGCAATGCCGGCGGCAAGTGAATTTGCAGGAAATCGGCAGCGACGCTGGCATCGCTGAAAAATTTCCTGAAAAAGGAATCATGAGGTGTAGGGAAAGTTGTCATTGACGCACTGTAATGACGCCATCCTCTACAAAATATAAACGCCATCCGGTCCGAGTGGGCTTTAGAATAAATTTTCAGGACGTTTCACAGTTAAAATGAAACAGTGCTATTTTTTGCAATCCCTTATTTTTAAAATAAATTAAAATGTTGAATATATCAATAAATGTATTTGGTATAAACATTAATAATCTATTAATCCAATATTTATCCATTACGATTTTTATCTTTAATGGATGGGGATTTTTGGAAAGAATAATGAGACATTAAACAATTTATTTTTGACGTCTGGCAAAGAGTATGAAAGTAAAATGGAACAAAGGGAATCTGTTAAGGAACCATTGAGACTAACCATGCCATTCTATAACTTCATTCACATTCATTTGCTGTGAGCCGTGAGTGAGCCAGTGTTACCGGCCGGGCTTTCGAGTCCGGCCACCCTTGGTAAACTGATTGCGGTTCAGCTATCAAGGTTATGTCCGCTGTGAATCCTATTGTTTCACTTTTCGGATTACTTTCCGAATTATCCCGACTGGATGCTGGAGTCGATAAACTCCAGCAGTTTTATTCAGGCACCCTAAGTCACGGGCCTGCTTGAACCCCAATTTCCGCTCCATGACGTAAGTGCTACTCCTTTGCTTATTGCAGTAATGCTATATCCGGTATTGTTCATCGCTGACTTTTTCCAGCCAGGTCACTGGACTGCCATTGAGCGATTCCGCTATGGCGATATGTGTCATGGCATTGTCGGGAGTCGCGCCGTGCCAATGTTTGACGTCCATCGGGATCCAGATAATATCGCCTTGATTCATTTCTTTAATCTCTCCGCCCCATTCCTGAAGCCAACCCCGGCCCTGGGTAATGATGAGCGTTTGACCCAATGGGTGCGTATGCCAGGCAGTACGGGCGCCGGGTTCAAACGTGACGGTGGCGCCGCCGACCCTGGCGGGTTCGGTGGCTTGAAAAGGCGCATCAATTCTGACGTTGCCGGTAAAATAATTTTCCGGGCCGGGTTGTGATGGTTTGGAACCGCTAGGCGTTATTTTCACTTAGTTTGCTCCCTACGCTATATCGTTTTAAAGGCCGGTCGACTATTTTGCGCGCTTAGTGACTCTCGCCGGTTACAGTGAACAGCATCTGTATAGAGTAACTGTAGTCACTGTGTGATGGAGAACCTAGGGGACAAAATGCTAAAAGAGAACTTCAATGATTTAATCTCTTTATCGAGGCATTACGCTACCATTGATGCGTTTTACCCAGCGTTGCGCGTAAATAAGCGCTTTGTCACAAAATAGCGACAAAATACCCGGATATTACATTAAGCGATTCTTATGGATCCCCCTTGCCTGGGGATGAGCCAGTGAACATGTTATGATAGTAATCAGTTGATTATCACGGCGCCGCTTGATGACCAATGCCGACGCCGCGAATGAGATTAAATAAGACCACTTAGGGGCAGCCCCAGCGCTATGATTCGTATAACGACCTTATCCAATCCCCGTCTGGCCCAGGCTTTTATCGATTATATGAAAACTCAGGGCGTGACGATAGAAATGCAGCTTGAGGGCAAAGTCGCCGAGCTGTGGCTTTCCGAGGATGAGAATCTGGCCCTGGTTGAGGAGGCGTTGGAGATCTTCCTCAAGGATCCGTTGCATCCGCGTTATCAGGTGGCCAGTTGGCATTCCGGCAAAGCCTCCGGCGGGTTGTTTCACTATCACCGTTCATCATGGCTACCGGTATTGCGCAGTCAGGCGGGGCCGCTTACCCTTGGTTTGACATTAGTTTGCGTCCTGGTGTTTATTCTGATGAATGTGCTGGGTGACGGCCTGGTCATGCGCTGGTTGGCATTTCCCGCTTATCCTGCTCAATACCGTCAGCTCTGGCGTTGGGTTAGTCACATTCTGTTGCATTTCTCGCTACTGCATTTATTGTTCAATCTGGTGTGGTGGTGGTATCTCGGTAGTGCGATTGAACGGTATCGCGGTTGGCGAATACTGACGTTACTGACGGTATTGTCGGCGGCGGTGAGCGGAGCGGTGCAATTTCATTTTAGCGGCCCTTTATTCGGCGGCCTTTCCGGTGTGGTTTATGCCTTGATGGGATATGTTTGGTGGTATGGCGAAAAGAATCCCGGCAGCGCATTGCAAATGCCACGTGGAGTCATCGTTTTTGCTTTACTGTGGCTAATCGCTGGTTATTTCGATATTTTGGGTATTGCCATTGCTAATGCAGCTCATGTTGCGGGGTTGGTTATCGGATTAGCAATCGCATTTTGGGATACTCGTCACAAAACTGGGGCTAGTCGCCGTTAGTGATGTTCGGGCAGCAGAGGAATTGACGTGAAGCAAACGCAGCGGCATGGTGCCATAATTGAGTTAGTTCGCCGGCAAGGCTATGTGAGTACCGAAGAGCTAGTCGAACATTTTGCAGTCAGCCCGCAAACCATTCGTCGCGATTTAAATGAGCTGGCTGAAAATAACAAAATTCATCGTCATCATGGAGGTGCGGCTTTGCCTTCCAGCTCTGTCAATACCGCCTACCATGATCGCAAAAGCATGTGGTCGGCCGAAAAAGCGCGCATCGCTCTCAGGGTGGCCAGCCAGATCCCTGACGGCGCCACCTTGTTTATTGATATCGGCACTACACCCGAGGCGGTGGCGCATGCCCTGCTAAACCACAAAAATCTGCGGGTGGTCACCAATAATTTAAACGTCGCCACCCTATTAACCGCCAAAGATGATTTTCGGCTGATTCTTGCCGGCGGCGAAGTACGTTCACGTGACGGCGGCATTATGGGCGAGGCTACGCTGGATTTCATCTCCCAGTTTCGCCTTGATTACGGTATTCTCGGTATTAGCGGCATTGATATGGATGGCTCCCTGTTGGAGTTCGATTATCATGAAGTCCGGACCAAACGGGCTATTATCGATAATTCCCGTTGCGTCATGCTGGTAACCGATCATTCCAAATTTGGACGCAACGCGATGGTCAATCTTGGCAAAATGTCGCTGATAAACTTCCTGTTCACCGATAAGATGCCGCCGCCAAGCGTGATGAGCATTATTGAACAATCCGAAGTTAAGCTGGAGCTCTGTTAGCGCAGCGATATTTTAAAAGTATTTATCAATGCTCACCTTTTCAAGACCGTTGACTATCCTTTGATCATCGCGGACAAAACGCTGTTTTTTTTACGATAACTACTTTAACTGGCGCGCAGGCGGTGATTGCATGCGCCATGACGGTTGTCCCTGAGAATGACGTGTTTTACTGGATGTCTTTCCGTATCCGGCATTGATCAACTTATTACCCACAGGATAGAGACGCTCTTATGCCGAAACTCAAATTTGACAAAGTTGCCTTTCAGTCTGCCCTGGATAGTCAGTGGCAAAAAAACGGTCTGCAAAGCGCGCAGGATATGACGCCATTTCAATGGTGGCATGCGGTCAGCGCGGCGGTGAACGCCTTAATCCCCTGGCAATCGACAGCCCGACCCGATAAAAAAATTTTTCGCCATGTTAACTATCTTTCGATGGAATTTCTTATCGGGCGTCTGACCGGCAATAACCTGATCAATCTGGGCTGGTACGATGGGCTCAAGAAACTCTTGGCGGACTACGACGTTAACCTGAGCGACTTGCTGGAACAGGAAGTGGATCCGGCGTTGGGTAACGGCGGATTAGGGCGGCTGGCGGCCTGTTATATGGACTCCATGGCCACGGTGGGCCAGCCGGCTATGGGTTATGGTTTAAATTATCAATACGGTTTGTTCCGCCAGCAATTTTTAGCCGGAGAGCAATTTGAAACGCCGGACGATTGGCATCGTGAAGATTATCCCTGGTTCCGGCACAATCCGGCCTTAAATGTTAAGGTGGGATTTGGCGGCAAGCTGGTAAAAAAATCGCAGGGCCAAGTTGACTGGGAACCGGCATTAACGCTGAACGGCGAGGCATGGGATCTGCCGGTGGTGGGTTATGAGAACGGTGTTACCTTGCCGTTGCGTTTGTGGCAGGCAACTCATCCTCAACCCTTCGATTTGGCGTTATTCAATGAAGGCAAATTTCTTAAGGCGGAACAAGCGGGTATTGAAGCCGCCAAATTGACCAAAGTGCTTTATCCTAACGATAATCATTTGGAAGGTAAGCAACTGCGGCTGATGCAGCAATATTTCCAATGCGCCTGCGCGGTGGCGGATATCCTGCGGCGTCATCATTTAGCCGGCCGTTCAATTGAAAGCCTGCCCGATTATGAAGTCATTCAGCTCAATGATACCCATCCCACCATCGCTATTCCCGAAATGCTGCGTATCCTGCTGGATGAGCATCAATTGTCGTGGCGAGACGCTTGGCATATTACTTCGCGCACCTTTGCCTATACCAATCATACCTTGATGCCGGAAGCCCTTGAGCGTTGGGATGAGAAACTGGTCCGCGCACTGTTGCCGCGCCACTTCGCCATTATCCGGCAAATCGATCGGGAATTTAAAAAACTGGTGCAACAGCATTGGCCCGACAATGAGGAAGTTTGGGCCAAAGTGGCGGTGCATTATGATAAACAGGTGCGGATGGCCAATCTGTGCGTCGTGTGCGGTTTTGCCGTTAACGGCGTCGCCGCGCTGCACAGCGATTTGGTGAAAACTGATCTGTTCCCTGAATACTATGCGCTATGGCCGCAAAAATTTCACAATGTGACCAATGGCATTACCCCGCGTCGCTGGTTGAAGCAGTGTAATCCGGCGTTGGCGAAGCTGATTGACAATACCATCGGCAAAGGATGGGTTACGCGGCTGGAAGAGTTGAAACAGTTGGAACCTTATGCGGATAACGCCGATTTTTGCCAGCAATATCAGCAGATCAAGCACGATAATAAACATAAGCTGGCGGCCAAGATCAAACAATTGACCGATATTACCGTAAATCCCGAGGCGATGTTTGATGTGCAAATAAAACGGTTGCATGAATACAAACGGCAACATCTGAATCTTCTGCATATCATGTCGCTTTATCGTGAGTTACGGGAAAATCCGAGCCTGGATCGCGTCCCGCGCGTGGTGTTATTCGGCGCCAAAGCGGCGCCGGGTTATGCCTTGGCCAAGAATATCATCTACGCCATTAATCAATTGGCGGACAAGATCAATCACGATCCAAAGGTGAAAGATCGTCTGAAAGTGATCTTTTTGCCGGATTATCGTGTGTCGCTGGCGGAGTGGATGATCCCGGCCGCGGATCTGTCTGAACAGATTTCCACTGCCGGGAAGGAAGCTTCGGGTACCGGCAATATGAAGCTTGCGCTCAATGGCGCACTGACGATCGGTACGTTGGATGGCGCGAATGTGGAGATAGCCGAACAGGTCGGCGAAGAACATATTTTCATTTTTGGTCATACCGCGCCAGAGGTGAAAGCGTTGCTGGCCGAGGGTTACAAACCGGCGCAATGGCTCAAAAAAGACAAAGCGCTTAAAGGATTACTGACTGAATTGGCCAGCGGTATTTACAGCAACAAACATAAACATGCCTTTGATCCATTGCTGCAAAGCCTGCAACAAGGCGGCGATCCCTATCTGGTGCTGGCGGACTTCAATGCTTACTGCGAGGCGCAATTGAGAGTTGAAGCGTTCTACCGTCATCCTGAAGATTGGACGCGCAGCGCCGTGCTCAATACCGCGCGCGTCGGTTTTTTCAGTTCCGATCGTTCAATTCGCGATTATCAGCAGCGCATTTGGCAAGCAAAACGTTAAGAGGCCGCGATGGATCCTAAAGCATTAGAGCAATCCGCTGAACGGGCGGGGATCATCCCTGAATATCTGGATGCCTGGGGACAGCACAAAATCATCAGCGCCCAGACCACACGGCAACTGCTTGACGCCATGGCGGGATCCGGCAGGCAACCGGAACGAGAGGCGCCGTTGCCGCCGGTATGGGTGTTGCGCGAGGGACGGGCGGTGACCTTGACGGTCCCGCTGACCGAACCGGCTCAATGGGTTTTAATCGAGGAAAACGGGCGGCGGCATGAGGGGGAAACTCACCGAAGCCGTATGCGGTTACCGGACGGATTGACCACCGGGTATCATAAACTGACGCTCCAGGCTGGAACGGACCTCTGGCATTGCCAGGTCATCGTCGCGCCGGCGCGCTGTTACGAGCCGATGGCGTTACAAAGCGGACAAAAGTTATGGGGCGCCACGGTCCAGCTTTATACCCTGCGTTCGCCGCGAAACTGGGGCATTGGCGATTTCGGCGATTTGGCCTTGATGATTGAAGGCACCGCGGCCCAGGGCGGCGCTTTTGTCGGGCTTAATCCCATTCATGCTCTTTATCCCGCATTGCCGGAATGGGCCAGTCCTTACAGTCCTTCCTCCCGGCGCTGGTTGAATATCATTTATATCGATGTCGGCGCATTGCCGGATTTTCAACAAAGCGCAACGGCGCAACAATGGTGGTGCTTACCAGAAACGCAAGCCGCTTTAACCGCCTTGCGCGACAGCGATTTGGTGGATTATGCCGGGGTCATGGCATTGAAGCTCCAAGGGCTGCATGAGGCGTTCCGGCAGTTTGACCTTCGCGCCGCTGACGATCCCTTAAATGGGTTGTTCGAGCAATTTGAACAAGAGGGCGGCGAGAGCCTGACCAACCAGGCCACGTTTGATGCGCTGCATCGCTACCTGACCCAGGCGGGACAGCCGTCAATGGGTTGGCGGCAGTGGCCGGAGCGGTTCCGTCAGGCGGACAGCGAAGCGGTGCGTGAGTTCAGCCGGCAAAACCCGTGGGAAATCCGTTTTTTCAAATGGCTGCAATGGCAAGCTGCCCGGCAGTTCGAGCAATGTTTTCAGCTAAGTCGCCGCTTAAATATGCCCATCGGGTTATATTGCGATCTGGCGGTGGGCGTCAGCGAAGGGGGGATGGAAACCTGGTGCGATCGTACGCTCTATTGCCTGACGGCTTCCATCGGCGCCCCGCCTGATAGGCTCGGTCCGCAAGGCCAGAATTGGGGACTGCCGCCTCAGGATCCCAATGTTTTGGTTGACCGCGCTTTTGCGCCCTTTATTGCCATGCTGCGGGCGAATATGCGTCATTGCGGCGCATTACGCATGGATCATGTGATGTCGCTGTTGCGGCTATGGTGGGTTCCCTTGGGCGAGAGCGCCCAACAAGGCGCCTATGTTCGCTACCCGGTGGATGATTTGTTGGCGGTGTTGGCGCTGGAAAGCCATCGACAGCAATGTATGGTGATTGGCGAGGATTTAGGCACCGTCCCCCCCGAGATCACCGATAAATTGCAAGCCGCCGGTATCTATTCCTATAAGGTCTTATTTTTCGAGCGAAAAAGCGCCATAAGCTATCGCAGTCCCGACGAATATGTCCCACAGGCCATGGCTACCTTGACCACGCATGATTTGGCCACGTTGCGAGGTTTCTGGCAGCAGGAAGATTTGCGGCTGGGTAAAGCGTTGAATTTGTATCCGAACGAGGCGGTTTATCAGCAATTGGTGACGGACCGACAGCAAGCCCGTCAAGCCTTGCTCGATGCCTTGCATGAATGGAAATGCGTGCCGGCCAGATTCAGTAAAAATGCTCGACGGGTTGTGATGACGCCGATTCTGAATCGCGGGCTTCATCGCTATGTGGCGTTGAGTCGATCAGCCTTGCTGGGCCTGCAACCGGAAGACTGGCTGGATATGGCGCTGCCGGTGAATGTGCCTGGCACCACCGATCAATACCCCAACTGGCGACGAAAGCTAAGCCGCAATGTGGCTGAGATTTTTGAAGATCAGTTAATTATCAGGTTATTGCGCGAGGTAGGGAGACTACGTAATAAACACCGGGAAGAAAACGACGATAGGCTTGATAAAATCAGTTTGCTTAAGCGGTGAGCACAGGGTGCGCAGACAGCTGCCGGTGCGTTGGCAATACTGGACCCATCCTTGGGCCTCGCCCCTAAGGGGCCGCGACAAGTCGCGTTCAACTCTGTTGCCGACAGATTTGTCGCTGCGTCGCGGCCTTCCTGCAACTCGAATTATTTAGGGTATAAGCCGCGATTTTCTTAATAATAAGAGTGTTCGCCACGCTGATGTTCGGTGAGGTCGCGAACACCTTTCAATTCAGGGAATTTTTCCAACAGTTCTTTTTCAATGCCTTCTTTCAAGGTGTAATCCACCATTGAACAGCCATTACAGCCGCCGCCAAACTGCAAAATAGCCAGATTGTCTTCGGTGATTTCCATTAAAGAGACCTGGCCGCCATGGCCGGCCAACTGCGGATTGATTTGCGATTGCAGAACATATTCCACACGTTCGATTAACGGCGCATCATCGCCAACTTTACGCATTTTGGCATTAGGCGCTTTCAGTGTTAGCTGCGATCCGAGTTTGTCGGTTACAAAATCGATTTCCGCATCCTGGAGATAAGGCGCGCTGAGTTGATCGACATAAGCGATGATTTTATCGAAAGTCAGCGCTGTGTCGGTGTCTTCAACCGCATCGGGAGGACAATAGGAAACGCCGCATTCCGCATTCGGGGTGCCTGGATTAATGACGAATACGCGAATTTGGGTGCCAGCTTCCTGATTGGCCAGTAATTTAGCAAAGTGTTCCTGGGCAGCATCGGTAATCCGGATCATAGCATTCACTCAATAGTTGACTAATCTAGTCGGTTATAATAACCCCAACTTCCCGCCGACTACAAGGTTCGGCAGATACACCATATCTTGACGGTCTTTGCTCGATGCGCCAGCAGCAAGCGGGACAGTTCTTGCGCCGTGCTGCCGGTAGTGACCACATCATCCACCAACGCCACGGTCTTACCCGCCACATCGGCATTGCAATGAAAGGCGCCGAGCAGATTGCCGCGCCGGGCGTCCGCATTCAGCGTTTGCTGAGGCGCGGCGGCGCGGATGCGGAGCAAACCATCGGCCTGATATTCGACGCTTAACCAGCGCGCCAGATGACGGGCCAGCAGTTCAGTTTGATTATAGCCTCTGCGCCAGTGCCGGTAAGGATGTAACGGCACATTCAGTATGAGCTCAGGTTTTGGCAATTGTTGTTCACGGCGTGCTTCCAGCCAACGCAACAGCAGCAAACGGGCCAGAACGCAGGCAAGACCGGTGCCGTCCTGGTATTTGACTTTTTTTATCAACTGGCTGATCGGCGCTTGATAATCAGTGACATACAGGAGTGACTCCCATGCCGGCGGCCGCATAAGACAACGCCCGCAATCCCGGCGGCTATTGCCGGCGGGCAAGCCGCAACGGGGGCAACAACTGTCTCGGCCGTTCAATAACCCCTTGGCGCAGGTCCGGCAAATTCCGTGATGGCTGAGCCACAAAGGTTGTTGGCATAGCCAACAGAGTGCGCTAATTGTTAACATGGCTGGTTTTCCTTAACCTGTTCACGACGAGAGACTATAACTGATGACCCGTCTTTATTGGCAGAGTACTGGAGAAGGAGATCGCGAACTCGTGATGCTCCATGGCTGGGGGCTGAATTCCGAGGTATGGTCTGGCATTGTGCCGCAACTCTCATCGCATTTCCGTCTGCATTTGGTGGATTTGCCGGGTTATGGCCGCAGCCAGGGGTTTGCCGCGCTAACCTTGGAGCAAATGGCGCAAGTGGTGGCGGAACACGCGCCGGAACATGCCTGGTGGCTGGGCTGGTCGCTAGGCGGGCTGGTGGCCAGCCAAGCGGCGTTAACCCGCCCCGAAAAGGTCAGCGGCCTGGTGACCGTCGCTTCTTCGCCTTGTTTCAGCGCCGATGAACACTGGCCTGGTATCAAACCGGAAGTTCTCACCGGTTTTGAGCAGCAATTGCGTGAGGATTTTCATCGCACGGTCGAGCGCTTTCTGGCGTTGCAAACTCTGGGCACGGAAACGGCACGACGGGATTCTCGTCAATTGAAGCAAGTGGTGCTGGCTCAATCATTGCCAACGGTGGCGGTGTTAACCGGCGGATTGGATATCTTGCGCATGGCGGATTTGCGTCAGCCGCTGACGTCATTGAATGTGCCGTTTTTCCGGCTGTATGGCGCCCTTGACGGACTGGTGCCGCGTAAAGTCGTTGCCTTGCTGGATGACTTATGGCCGCAAAGCCAGAGCCATATTATTGCCAAAGCCGCTCATGCCCCTTTTATTTCTCATCCAGATGAGTTTTGCCGGCATATTATCGATTTTGTCGCGGCTTAATTTGCCAGACACCCCGCATTTTTTATCCGCCCGAATGCCGCCTTTATTGGCGGTAAATAATTAGCTGTCTGGTTGTTAACTGTTAATCAGCAAATTTCTTCCATAATTGATGAGCGCGAGAAAATGATGCTTGTCTGCTTAGCGATTTTGCCGGAGCACTGTCATCATTAGTTCATTTCTCAATAGGACTTGCGCATCAATGTTGCATAACTTATCCAAAAGGAATAGCGATGAAAATATCAACTCTGCTGGCGGTGGCATTATTCGGCGGTCTGACATCCCTAAACGCGTTGGCCGCGGATGAAATTACCGAGCAGGAAGCAAAGGATAAAGGCTATAAAAAAATTGCCACACTGCATATCACTTCAAAAACCGCTTCGCCAATGGAAACCAAAGCGATGTTATCGCAACGGACGGAAGAAAAAGGCGGAAAATATTTTGTCGTGGTAGATGGGCCGGAACATCACGAGCACAGTGCTACTGCCGAAGTCTATGAATAGTTATTACTGATATCCACGTTATCATCAGATGCGGGTTTGGCGCCCGCATTGTTTTTTTGTTTAAAATCGTAGTTTAGCGGATATGTCGGCCCTATTTCAGCATCAGCCCCGGGAGGGGAAAACTATTCATCAAAGATAAAATAGGACTATTGCGCAACGCTATTCTCCAGCCACAAGTATTGAAACGGCTCAAGGGTTAACGGGGTGCCCGCTGTATAGGGGCGATGACTAATGACGTCTTGGTAATGTCCGTTAGGCAAGGTGCAACTGAGTACTTTGGCGCCCAGATTGAACAAGCACAGAAGAGTTTGCCGCTCGTGTCGTCGGTAGAAGGCGAACAATGCGTTTTCCCCTTCCATCAATTCCATGGCGGCATCAGGATGAAAGGCCGGCTGTTTTCGCCGTGTCTGGATCAGGCTGCTGAGTTGATGGAAGATACGCGAGCGAAGCGAACTTTCATCTTGCAGCGCTGCTTCAATGCTCGGCAGCGGGTATTTTTCGCGGTTTACCGCACGGTTGCGGCCGGCTGCCTTGACCCCTTCATAATCATTGCGCGATCCGAGTATGCTTTGTATGTAAATGGCGGGCACGCCCGGAAAAGCCAGCAAAATGGCATGCGCCAGCATAAAACGTCTCAGCCGGATATCATCGGTGTCTTTGCGTTGATTAAGGGCGTCCAGAAAGGTCACATTGATTTCATAAGGGCTGGTGGTCCCATCGGTATTTTGTTTGTAGGATACCAATGCCCCCTCGGCTTCCAGGTTGCGCACCAGATTATTAATTTCAATTTCCGGCAAAATCCCGCGTAAAGCGTTCATGCCGATACCGTCGTGTGACGCGAGAAAATTCAAATAGGTGACATCGCTCCGGCCGCTTTCCAGCGATGTCGCCCATTGCCGTAGCGCGCGGCTGCTGCCGTTATGGATCGCATGCAAAACTAACGGCGGCAGGGGAAATTGATAGACCATATGCGCTTCATCATGACCGTTGCCGAAATAACTGACATTGTCTTGGTGCGGTACATTCGTTTCCGTAATGATCACAGTGCCCGGCGCCACTTCATCCACGATGGCGCGAAACAGTTTCACCAGCAGATGTGTTTTGGGCAGATGGATGCAGCGCGTACCGATCTCTTTCCATAAGTAGCCCACGGCATCCAGTCGAATGTAATCCGCCCCTTGGGTCAGATAATGCAGCAACACGCCGACGATACTGATCAGCACATTGGGGTTGCCGAAATTGAGATCCACCTGATCGGCGCTGAACGTGGTCCATAAATAGCGCGTTTCCTCATTTTGCATGGTAAAGGGCGTCAGCAGAGGGGACGTGCGGGGCCGGGTTACGGTGCTAAGGTCGGTGGCGGGCGGCAGGTTGATAAAAAAATCCTGATAATCCATTTGTTGCGCACGATAACTTTCCAGCCATTTGCTATGCGCGGAAATGTGATTACAAACGAAATCGAACATCAGCCGTGTGGATTCATGCAGGCGGCTGATGTTCTGCCAACTGCCGACGATGGGGTTGACCTGATGATAATCAATGACTGAGAAGCCATCATCCGAAGAATAGGGATAAAAAGGCAACAGATGGACTACGTTGAAAGTCTGTTTTAACCGCTGATCAAAAAAGGTGGTTAGCGTGGACAACGTGGGCTGTTCGGCTTCCATGAACTGGTCAGCGTAAGTGATTAAAACCACATCATTTTGGTCCCAGTGATTTTTTCTCGGCTGCTGTAAGGTCGATTTGGCGAAAGTTATTCGACTTTTGATGGTATCCAGCTGCGCCTGGGTGAGCGACGAGGCGTAGATCTCTTTGAGTAACCGAGTAATGGCTTCCATCATTGCACCTTGTTGATGTGACGACGTCCTGAAACAGCATAACCGTGGCAATCAGGCCATGTTGTCAATGTAGCCATTAGATTTGAAATCGCCAACCTTCTTATTGGTGTCGTCGCGGTATACCTTGGGGTTTTTTATCGCGTAATGGCGATTAATTGTCCAATTAACAATGTGTTAGCAAGGTGAGAAAATTTCTGTTCCGCCTGGCGTACTACTACGCCGCCAGACTGGATATTAAGCGGGATTAATGAGCTGGCTTGACGAGCCGGTAGGTGACAAGACGGCATCGCCGGTTTTGCGGGCAATGTTTGCAACCGCCGCTATCGGCATGGTTTTCACTCTCGGCAGTATCGATGCGTTCGACCTGGCCCATAATGATCAACTGCTCCAGCATGGCCTGCGTCATGGCGCTGGTGAGGCTCAGTTGCGCGCTGAGTTGAGTCGCATCAGCTTGTCCGCGCAACGCCAGCGCGTCGCGTAATTGCAGCAGGGTGGACATGGTTTACTCCCCTTGCCTGCACTGCGTGATAGGGGCATTTTTGCGCAGGGATGTTGCTGGTTGCGGCAACGGGGCGGTGAATCGATGGCGCAAAAGGTAAAGACTCAACACAAACAAGCCATTAAACATGGCAATCAGCATAATGGCGAACAGGCTGGCCGCCGGGTGTTCGGTAAAGGTGGCCAACTGATAGAATAAGGTCGCCAATGAATAAGCCACATTGATTCCCCAAATCACCGACAACATCATCCATCCGCGGTGGCTCTCGCGTGCGATGGCGCCCATGACGGAAACGCACGGCACATACAGCAGCACAAAAATCAAATAGCTGTAGGCCGAAGCATCGCCGCCAAATTTACTGCTCAAGATACCCATGGCGCCTAAACTCATCTCGCCGTCGCTCTTGCTGGCTTCAACGGGATGCGTCAAGGCGCTCAATTGCAAGGTTTCCTTGAGTTGCCGCCAGGTCTCTGTTACCGCGGCCGATAATTGGGATGCCAGATCGAAGTTATCGGGGTCAAAGGTTTCCAGCGTGAGATTTTCAGCGGTATACAACTGATTGAGGGTGCCTATCACCACTTCTTTAGCCATCACGCCGCTCATCAGCCCGACGGTGGCCTGCCAATTTTCGGCCGCCACGCCCATGGGCGACAACAATGGCGTCAGTACTTGGCTCACCGATGCCAATGCCGAGGCGTTGATGGATTCCGCCGCTTTGCCGCGCAGGTCGAAACTGGTCAAAACGCCAATCAACATACTGGCGAGAATAATGACTTTGCCTGCTCGCAGCAGAAAAATCCGCAAGCGCTGCCATGTTTGCCGCAGTAAGGTTTTGAGATGAGGCACATGATAAACCGGTAATTCCATGATGAAGGGCATCGCCGCGCCGCGTAACAGGGTCGACTTAAGCATCAGGCCGGTCAGAATCGCTACCGCGATGCCAAGCATATAGAGCGAAAACACCACCGATGCCCCGCCTTGGCCGAAGAAAGCGGCGGCGAATACGGCGAAAATGGCCAGACGGGCGCCGCAGGACATAAAGGGCGCCATCATGATGGTGATTAGCCGCTCGCGCGGTGCGTCGAGCGTACGCGTCGCCATGACCGAAGGGACATTACAGCCAAAACCGACAATCAACGGCACGAAGGATTTTCCCGGCAAGCCCAGCGCCAACATCATCCGATCCATCACAAAGGCGGCGCGCGCCATATAGCCGGTATCCTCCAGTAACGACAAAAACAGATACATCATGCCGATTTGCGGTATTAACGGCAGCAGGGTGGTCAGGCCGCAGCCTATGCCATGCGCCAATATTCCTGTCAGCCAATAAGGAAAATGCAGGTAATGACCCAGCCATTGCACGCCATTGATAAACAATGTCGCTGAGCTTAGCTCGAAAAAGGGTTTGAAGGCGCCGCCGATATTGATCGCCATTAAAAACATCAGGTACATCACCAGAAAGAATATGGGTACCCCTAGCCAGCGATTGAGCACCAGCGCGTCCAGTTGACGGGTAAAACTGTTGGCTTCGGTTAAATGGCTATTGCTGACCGCTTCACAAACTTTGCCGATTTCACGGTAACGGGCATCAGCGATAACCAGCGCCGGGTCGTCGTCCAGCGTTCGGCTTAGCTCGTCCTGAGCGCCTATCAAAGGATATAAGGCGCCTTTGGCCCTGATTCGGCTGTGAATGTCGCCTTCCAATAATTGCAGCGCCAGCCAGCGCCTGCGGCGCTCAGGCTGTATCGCCGTCAGCCACGGGGTTAATTTGTCTATGGCCTGGATGATGGCGGGCGGGTAAACCACCGGCGATGGCGCGGGTGCGACCGTTTGCGCCACCGCCTGTTTGAGCTCGATCAGACCGTCGCCACGGTTGGATACCAAGGGTATTACCGGACATTTTAATCGGTTGGACAATGCCGGAATATCAATATGGATATGCTGTTGACGGGCAATATCCAACATATTCAGCGCCACGATACAAGGTATGCCCAATTCAAGGATTTGCAGGGTTAAATAAAGATTGCGCTCAAGGTTCGAGGCGTCCAATACATTGATCAACAGGTTGGCTTCGCCCTCGAGTATAAATTGACTGGCGATTTGTTCGTCCAGAGAAAGCTGTTCCGACAGTGTGGATAATGAATAAGTACCAGGCAAGTCAACCAGCCCGACGTTTTGCGTGCCATAGGTAAATTCACCTTCCTTTCGTTCAACAGTGACGCCTGCCCAATTACCTACGCGTTGGCAACTGCCGGTTAATTGGTTGAACAACGTTGTTTTGCCCACATTGGGGTTACCGATTAGACCGACGGTCAGCTTATTCATATCCAGCGCAATATCCAAATCAAGGAAGGATCAATTAAACATGTGAATACTGTGGTTGTATAAAAGACGCATTCATTCAGGCATTAGTCATGGGCATCGAGTATCAACTGGGCAAAATCTTTTTTGCGCAAGGCCAATTGCGCCCGGCGCGTTTCGATTTGAATCGGATCTCCGAATGGGGCGACGCGTATTACCTGGAAGAAGCACCCTGGCAATATGCCCAAGGACAATAATCTTTGCCGATAAGCCGGGCTAATATCTTTTGCATAACCGGTGATTTTATAGCGTTGCTGAGGTAACGGATGCATAAGTTTTGTCCTCGTTTGAGTCATTTATCACTAATAGCCGTTATAAAATGGGCAAAAGGAATAACTGAGCTTTTGTGTTAGCACAATTATATAAATTATTATTAAATAGAGAGATCATAAATCAAACCTGTTTAATAGTGGAATGACTAATAAAATAGAACGAGTTCTGTTATTAATGAAATGACTAGGATTTTTTAACACCAATGAGATTCATTTGCAAATAAAAATTTTTCTCGATTAGACCTGAAGTCAATTTAAATGAAATTTTGAGAAAATAGAGGATAAAGATTGTTTATTTCCAAAATAATTTATTAAAGTAATAGTATTATGCTAAATAAATGCAACTTGAAAGATGACAGGTATAATTACATTATTTATTGTTATCACGAATGCGACGGATACCGATCGGTCTTATTTACTATTTTCTGCCGAGGGTTCGGCGCCCTAAGCCTGTGTAATGCGGGCCGATACATACGTATCGGGCCCAGGCTTTTTCAGTGTTTTTTACTCAGGGCGGCGGCCAGGGCATCGCTCATGGCGCTGTTACCGGCGGCCGAGGGTTTGGCTTGGCGCGGCTTTGCCGCGGGACGCGCCTGTTGCTCGCGCCGTTTATCGCCGCTGTCGCGCTTGACGGTCGTTTCCCCCGGTTGTTCGTCCAGCCGCATGGTCAAGGCGATGCGTTTGCGAGGAAGATCCACATCCATCACTTTGACTTTCACAATATCGCCTGCTTTGACCACTTTATGCGGATCGTCGACGTAATGCGCCGCCAAAGAGGAAATATGCACCAATCCATCCTGATGCACGCCAATATCCACGAATGCGCCAAAATTGGTGACATTGGTCACGGTGCCTTCAAGGATCATGCCCAGCGTCAAATCGTTCAGCGTTTCCACGCCTTCGGCGAAGGTGGCGGTTTTGAATTCCGGCCGCGGGTCCCGGCCCGGTTTTTCAAGCTCTTTGATAATATCGGTCACGGTCGGCAAACCGACCCGTTCATCGGTGAATTTTACCGGGTCCAGCGTACGCAAGGCGCCTGCGTTGCCCATGACCTTATCCAGCGAAAGTTGTATGGTCTGCAATATGCGTTCTACCACAGGATAACTTTCGGGATGCACCGTTGACGCGTCCAGGGGATTATCGCCATGGTTAATGCGTAAGAATCCCGCGCATTGTTCGAAGGCTTTCGGCCCCAGACGGCCCACTTTCAGCAATTCACTACGATCACGGAAACGGCCGTTTTCATCGCGCCAGTTGACGATATTCTGCGCAATCATGCGGCTGAGCCCGGCTACCCTGGCCAATAGCGGAACTGATGCGGTATTCAAATCGACGCCAACGGCATTGACGCAGTCTTCCACTACCGTATCGAGCTTTTTCGCCAACAAACTTTGACTGACGTCGTGTTGATACTGGCCGACCCCGATGGCTTTGGGGTCGATCTTAACCAGTTCCGCCAAGGGGTCTTGTAAGCGACGCGCAATGGAAACCGCGCCGCGCAAGGAGACGTCAAGATCAGGAAATTCCAGCGCCGCCAATTCCGAGGCGGAATACACCGATGCGCCGGCTTCGCTGACGATGACTTTCTGTGCCGTGACCGCCGGAAACTGCTCTTTTACCAGGGCAAAAAAGCGTTCGGTTTCACGGGAAGCGGTGCCATTGCCGATGGCCACCAGTTCCACCCGGTGTTTAATGCATAGAGCCGCCACCGATGCCACGGCCTTCGCGGTCTGCCCGGTATGAGGGTAGATGGTGTCGGTGGCGATCAGTTTGCCGGTGGCGTCCACTACCGCTACCTTGACGCCGGTACGCAGACCCGGATCCAGCCCCATGGTGGCGCGTAAGCCGGCTGGCGCGGCCATCATTAAATCATGCATGTTGCGGGCGAAAACCATAATGGCTTCTTCTTCGGCTTTTTCCCGCAGCGTGCCTAATAATTCGGTTTCCAGGTGCAGCGAGATTTTGATGCGCCAGGTCCAGTTGACCACCGATTTGCGCCAGGCGTCGGCCGGTTGCTGATTGAAGCGAAGCTTGAGATGATCGATGATCATCTTTTCACAATAGCTCTCTTGCGGTGGTTCTTCCGTCTGCGGATCGGCATTCAGCGAAATTTGCAAAATGCCTTCGTTGCGGCCGCGGAACATCGCCAGCGCTCGATGGGACGGCACCAGGGCCAACGGCTCCTGATGAGCGAAATAATCGCGGAATTTCGCCCCTTCGTCCTGCTTGCCGTCAATCACCCGTGCAACCAGGTAGGCGTTCTTCGCGAGGTACTGGCGGACTTTAGCCAGCAGGGCGGCATCTTCGGCAAACCGTTCCATCAGGATATAGCGGGCGCCATCGAGCGCCGCCTTGACGTCGGCCACGCCTTTTTCGGCATTGACATACTCCGCCGCAACGGTTTCCGGTTGCTGGCCGGCATCTTGCCATAACGACTCGGCCAACGGCTCCAGTCCCGCTTCAATGGCGATTTGTCCGCGGGTGCGTCGCTTGATTTTGTAGGGGAGATACAAATCTTCCAGTTCGGTTTTGCTTAACGTACCGTTGATGGCAGCGGCCAACGGCTCGGTCAATTTGCCTTGATCATTGATGGATTTCAGAATTGTCTGGCGCCGATCTTCCAGTTCCCGCAGATAACCGAGACGGATTTCCAACTGACGCAATTGCGTGTCGTCCAGTCCGCCGGTGACTTCTTTACGATAGCGGGCAATAAACGGTACCGTATTGCCTTCATCAAGCAGGCCTATCGCGGCGTCGACTTGTTCTGGACGCGCCTTAAGCTCGGCGGCGATAAGGCGATTGAGTTGTTCATTTATCATACTGTTTTGGTCGTCATCACGTTATGGGTAACTTCTTCAGTGGACAGTTATACGGATTGCGTGAACAAAATGCCAGCCGTGCGAACGTTCCGGGCGGAAGTGAACTGAGGAGCGGGATCGCCCTCCCAATGTTTGTGGTATATTTTGCTGGTCCGGCATTGACCCTTTTGTTAAATGGTTACGATGAAAACAAATCTAATTACCCGTCAGGGTTATGAAGAATTACAAGCGGAACTGGAATATCTTTGGAAGCGCTATCGTCCCGAAATCACCGAAAAAGTTTCCTGGGCCGCCAGCCTGGGCGATCGGAGTGAAAACGCCGATTATCATTACAATAAAAAAATTCTGCGTGAAATTGATCGCCGGGTACGATATCTGCGTAAAGTTTTAAAAGAGGCGCGGATCGTCGATTATTCTCCACAGCAAGAAGGCAGAATCTTCTTTGGCGCCTGGGTGGAAGTGGAAAACGAGCAGGGCGAGCGGATAAGTTTCCGGATTGTCGGACCGGACGAAATTTTCAAACATAAATCCTATATTTCCATCGATTCACCCATGGCGCGCGCGTTAATTAAAAAAGCAGTGGATGATGAGGCCGTGGTCGAAACGCCTAATGGTCAGAAGATCTGGTACGTGAATAAAATTACCTATCAGGCGCAATCGGAATAAACTCCTGAGATCAAGGGGTCAAAAGGTATGGATTGCGTCGGTGTGAGCCTGGCGTGAAAATAATGTTGAAAAAGCGATTAGTCTGGCCATTCCGCCGGTGTGATAATGACCGTCGCGTATAAGGGTCCCAGAAATCGCGTATTGTGGATAAAATCGGGTGGCGAGGGGTTGATTAGGCACTTTGGGATATATTTTTTCTGGAATGTGTGGATAACTACGTATTTCCATATGCTTTGTAACAATTTTGCTTAGAATATACACCTGAAACCGCTGTCAGTGCCTTACAGGTTTCTGAACAATACGCATACGGGCGTATCGCCTTTGGGAGAGAGACAATGCAAGAGAATTACAAAATCTTGGTCGTTGACGACGATATGCGTTTACGGGCGTTATTAGAGCGTTATTTGACCGAGCAGGGTTTTCAGGTTCGTAGCGTTGCCAATGCGGAACAGATGGATCGTTTACTGACGCGCGAGTCGTTTCATTTGATGGTGCTGGATCTCATGCTGCCAGGCGAAGACGGTTTGTCTATTTGCCGCCGGTTACGCAGCCAGAGTAACCCGATGCCAATCATTATGGTGACGGCAAAAGGCGAAGAGGTCGATCGGATTGTCGGTTTGGAAATCGGTGCTGACGATTATATTCCAAAGCCTTTCAATCCGCGGGAATTGCTGGCGCGCATCCGTGCTGTTTTACGACGTCAGGCCAACGAATTACCTGGCGCGCCTTCGCAGGAAGAAGCGGTTATCGCTTTCGGCAAATTCAAACTTAATCTGGGTACCCGCGAGATGTTTCGCGAGGACGAACCCATGCCGCTGACCAGCGGTGAGTTCGCGGTGCTGAAAGCCTTGGTTAGCCATCCCCGCGAGCCATTATCGCGGGATAAGCTGATGAATCTGGCGCGCGGCCGCGAATACAGCGCCATGGAGCGTTCAATAGATGTTCAGATTTCCCGTCTGCGCCGTATGGTAGAAGAAGATCCGGCTCACCCGCGTTATATCCAGACGGTTTGGGGTTTGGGTTATGTCTTTGTGCCGGACGGCAGTAAAGCATGAGGCGATGGCGCTTCTCTCCGCGCAGTTCGTTTGCCCGTAGTTTGTTGTTAATCGTCACCTTGCTTTTCGTCAGCTTGGTGACGACATACCTCGTGGTGTTGAATTTCGCGATTCTGCCCAGTTTGCAGCAGTTCAACAAAGTCCTCGCTTATGAAGTCAGGATGCTGATGACCGACCGTCTTCAACTGGAAGACGGCACGCTGCTTGAGGTGCCGCCGGCTTTTCGGCGCGAAATTTACCGCGAACTGGGCATTTCGCTTTATACCAACGCGGCGGCGGAGGAGAGCGGATTGCGCTGGGCGCAACATTACGAGTTTTTGAGCCAGCAAATGGCTCAACAACTGGGCGGGCCCACCGATGTGCGGGTGGAAGTCACCAAAAATTCACCGGTGGTATGGCTGAAAACCTGGTTATCGCCTGATATCTGGGTCCGTATCCCGTTAACCGAAATTCATCAGGGCGATTTCTCGCCTCTGTTCCGCTACACCCTGGCCATAATGCTGTTGGCTATCGGGGGTGCCTGGCTGTTTATCCGCATGCAAAACCGGCCGCTGGTGGACTTGGAACATGCCGCGCTACAGGTGGGGAAAGGCCTTATTCCACCGCCGTTACGGGAATATGGCGCCTCCGAGGTGCGTTCGGTGACCCGGGCATTTAATCAAATGACCGCCGGCGTGAAAATGCTGGCCGATGATCGTACTTTATTGATGGCAGGGGTCAGCCACGATTTACGCACCCCGCTGACGCGTATCCGTCTGGCGACCGAAATGATGAGCGAGCAAGATGCCTACCTGGCCGAATCGATCAATAAAGATATCGAAGAGTCTAATGCGATCATTGAGCAATTCATCGATTATTTGCGCACAGGCCAGGAGATGCAAACCGAAATGGCCGATCTCAATGGTATTTTAACCGAAGTGGTCGCCGCCGAAAGCGGCTACGAACGGGTCATCGAAACTGAACTGTTTGATCGGGTCCTGATGGTGAATGTGAACCCGCTATCCATCAAACGCGCAGCGGTTAATATGGTGGTCAACGCCGCGCGTTACGGCAATGGCTGGATCAAGGTCAATAGCGGCAAAGAGCCGCAACGGGTGTGGTTTGAAGTAGAGGATGACGGACCTGGCATCGAACCCTCCCAGCTCAAATATTTATTTCAGCCATTCGTAAGGGGCGATAGCGCGCGCAGCACCAGCGGCACCGGGTTGGGACTGGCTATTGTGCAACGTATTGTCGATGCCCACGCAGGCACGCTGGAAATTGGCAGCAGTGCGCGGGGCGGCCTGCGTATACGCGCTTATTTGCCGCTGCCGGTGAATGTCATGGATCATACGACCAGTAGCGCAATGCGCAAAGCGGGTTGATCTCGCCCGATAGGCGATTCTCGATAATCCATTAACCCTGGCCAAAAAAAAGCCCTTTATCCTTCAGGGAATCTTCCCTGGGAATAAAGGGCTGAGCCATTTTGCTTAGCTCACTGCTTGGGGTTTCTTTATGTCGGTTGTCACTATGACGGTCTCATCCCTGAGAGCCGTCAATTATTTGATCAATTAACGTCTCGCCTTGCGGCTTGATGTCGTTGTTAAAGTTTCGGTCCGGCTTTCACTAACGCCTGGCCTGCCGGGGTAACGGTATATTTATCGAAATTGGCGATAAACCGCCGTGCCAGATCTTCAGCTTTTTCCTGCCATTGTTTCGGATCTTCATACGTTTGACGAGGATCGAGAATATGGCTGTCAACGCCTTCCAGGTTCATCGGCACCGCCAGATTGAATATCGGCAGCGTGATGGTTTCAGCATCGTCAATATCGCCACTGAGTATGGCATTAATGATATTACGGGTGGCCTTGATGGAAATACGTTTACCGGTACCGTTCCAGCCGGTGTTCACCAGGTATGCTTTGGCGCCCACGGCGCTCATGCGTTTTGCGAGCACTTCGGCATATTTGGTCGGGTGCAAAGATAAAAATGCCGCGCCGAAACAAGCTGAGAACGTGGGGGTCGGAGCGGTAATTCCCCGTTCAGTACCCGCCAATTTCGCGGTGAACCCGGACAGGAAATGGTATTGCGCCTGTTCAACGGTCAAACGGGACACCGGCGGCAGAACGCCGAAAGCGTCGGCGGTAAGGAATATCACCTTAAGGGCGTGGCCGGCTTTAGAAACAGGTTTAACAATATTTTCAATGTGGTAAATCGGGTAGGAAACGCGAGTATTTTCGGTTTTGCTGCCGTCATCGTAATCCACATTGCCATCGGCCTTGACTACGACGTTTTCCAGCAACGCGTCACGGCGAATGGCATGATAAATTTCCGGTTCGTTTTCTTCGGACAGATGAATGGTCTTGGCGTAACAGCCGCCTTCAAAATTGAAAATGCCATCATCATCCCAGCCGTGTTCATCGTCGCCGATGAGCCGCCGGTTCGGATCGGTGGAAAGAGTGGTTTTGCCGGTGCCCGACAAGCCAAAGAAAATCGCTACGTCGTCTTTAACGCCGACATTGGCGGAGCAGTGCATGGAAGCGATGCCTTGCAGCGGAAGCAGGTAGTTCATCATCGAGAACATACCCTTTTTCATTTCGCCGCCGTACCAGGTACCACCAATTAATTGCATCCGTTCCGTCAGATTGAACGCAACGAAATTTTCGGAATGCATTCCCTGTTTTTGCCAATCCGGATTAGTGCATTTTGCACCATTCATCACGACGAAATCAGGCTTGAAGTCCTTCAACTCTTCTTCGGAGGGACGGATAAACATGTTTTTGACAAAGTGCGCCTGCCAGGCGACTTCAGTGATGAAACGGACTTTCAATCGGGTATTTTCATTAGCGCCGCAGAATGTGTCCACCACAAAAAGACGCTTACCGGAAAGTTGTTTGCTGACTAATTGTTTAAGCTGGCTCCAGGTTTCCTGGCTGAGCGGATGATTGTCGTTATTACCTTTACCTTGATCGGACCACCAAACAGTATCGCGGGTCACGTCATCGCGAACCAGATATTTATCTTTTGGCGAACGTCCGGTAAAAATACCGGTATCAACAGCTACTGCTCCGGACTTGGTTACCGTGCCATGTTCGAAACCTTCCAGTGAAGGATCGGTTTCTTCCTGGAATAATTGCGCAAAGCTTGGGTTGTAAATCAACTCACTGCAGTCGGTGATGCCATAGCCGACAAGGTCATGCGCACTGATACCATTACTTGCCATCTGACGACTCCTTAGCTTTCGATTAATGCCTACGACAATTGTAGGGATTCACAGGGCCATCACTGAGAGGTGAGTCATGAATTAACTTAAGTCGTCATTATTTACAAGGATTTGGGTGCTGACGCATAAAACAGGCGTCAGCTTGAGGTATTATCACTCATTAGTTGTGCCTGAAATTCGGCAAAGCCTAACGATAATTATTAATGTATTTGTGCGGTAGTACCGTTGCGCCCCAGTCTGATAGCCGCTACATCTTTTTCATCGAAGCGGTAAAGACTGCCGCAGAAATCGCAGTGCATATCAATCTTCCCATCTTCCTCAAGCAGGTCATTCAAATCCTGTTCCGGCAGCGTCAGCAGGGCGTCAGCACAACGTTGACGCGAACAGGTACAGCGAAAACGGACTTCCTGCGGCGGATAAAGCGAGACATCTTCTTGATGATAAAGGCGATATAACACTTCGTTCGCCGGCAGACTAAATAATTCTTCCGCTTTGACCGTGGCGGTCAGCTGCGCCAGATGTGTGAAATCATCTTCGCTGGCATTTTGCCCCGGCAGTATCTGTAATAGCATGCCCGCGGCGGCGACCTCGTCGTGCAAATTACCGGTGCGGATAAACAGCCGGGTCAATAATTGCTCGGATTGCATAAAATAGTTTTCCAGGCAATCAGCCAGGCGTTCGCCTTCCAGCCCCACCACGCCCTGATAACGTTCGCCTTCATCCGGCGTTAACGTGATGACCAGATAGCCGTTGCCCACCATTTGTTTCAGCGTGCTGTCATCGGCTATCGGGCCTTTGACGCGGGCTACGCCGCGCATATGCTGCTGATCGTCGCCATTGATGACGGCCAGGGGCAAAGGACCGTCGCCCTGCAACTGAACGGTTATTTCGCCCTTGAATTTCAACGTGGCGGTGAGCAGGCTGGTGGCGACCAGCATTTCGCCAAGCAGATTCTTAACGCAAGGCGGATAATCATGTTGCCCGAGAATCTGCTGGTAGGTCTCATGCAGCGTCACCAGTTCACCCCGGACGGAGTAATTTTCAAACAGATAACGATGCAGTTGGTCTTGAATGGCCATAGTTGTCTCTTGTGTCGCGGACAGCTTATACCCGTCATACTTCAAGCTGCAGGTGCGTTGGCTTTCCTTGCTTACCCCAGTCACTTACCTGAGTAAGCTCCTGGGGGTTCGCTGCGTCGCCGCCTTCCTGCAACTCGAATTATCTAGGGTAAATACCCGTCATACTTCAAGCTGCAGGTCCGCTGGATTTAAATTTAATCAGGTTGCGGCGCTCTTTTTTGTCCGGGCGTCGATCCGGATGCGTCACATTCTGCGCATTGATTTTTCGCGCGGCGGCCAGTTTTTCCCGTTTCGCCATACTCTCCGGTGTTTCCAGGTAGAGTTGTTGCGCCTGGTCGGCCGAACGACGCTGCACCGTGAGCGTCAGTGCTATCACCGTACGTTCGTCATCGCCCTGACGGAGCGTAATTTCAGCTCCGCTTTCCATGACTTTGCCGGGTTTGGTCCGTTGTCCGTTGTAATGGACTTTCCCGCCTTCCACCATCTCGCGGGCAATGGCGCGGGTTTTATAAAAACGGGCGGCCCAAAGCCACTTGTCGAGTCGAATACTTTCATCCTGAACCTGGTTATCCTGATGTTTCATCGTGCCTCCTGATGACGTCCCGCGAATGTTCGCATCACAGCTTGCCACTTGACCCGGTAGCCGTCCGGTACGAAAAGGCGCCAGAAATTCCGTTCGCCGCGACAAAATGGCAATGTCCGACGCCAAAAAGACTTTAGCTGCCTAAAGTGACGCTGGTCTTCCTTGGGATAATTCAATATAGGGGTGAAAAGTTATTATTCAAGATGGCAGTCCGGCCGAAGGCGGCATTTCGTTGACCGAGTGCTTAGAACCCGAGATTAATTTAGATTAGCATATTTTATTGCTTGTTTGGGTGTGATGAACTAAAGCAGTTTCGTCGCTGGGGCTTGTGGTAAATCCGGATTGAAGCAGCTTTCGTAATAACGTTGTATGTCTTGACTGCGATGGCGGCTCTTCAGCAGGCGCAGAATGAACAGGCCCAGATTGACCAATGCGCTGATAATAACCATCAGCAGCAGCAGGCTGGTGCCCAGATAACGCCAAAGGGTAATGGCGTCCGGTTCGCTGTGCAGTGAAATATGCCGGGTGCCGTTGGCGTCGATGCTGATATTGGTGATAATGCCCTGAGCGCGGAAGGGGGTATGCAACAACATGGTCGAGAGTCGTTGCAGCTCCCGCCATTGCGCCAAGCCGGTATAATCATATAAAGAACTTATCGGTAAGGGGTGGTCCACCAGTAATTTGCCTTCATCGCTGCTGATCAGTACCCCGCCCGGTGAAGGGCTATTAAGCGCGCTGGTCGCCAGTCGTGTTTCGCTGGCGAAGAACGATGCGGTGGCGCCATTAACGAGGCGCTCCAGCGTTTCGGCGCTCACCGGCCGCAGCAAAACATTAACGCCCTTCAGCGTCCCGTTACGCGCACGCTTAACCACCGACGGCCAATCGCGCCCATTGGCCAAATTGACCAGGGCGGTTTTCAGCCGTGCGCAAGCATTATCGTCATGGCAGAGATCCTGCGTTTTCAGAATGATACCGGCAAAATCATCCAAAAGGATCATTCCCGATTTCTGGATGGCATCCGCCAGGACCGGATTGATTTTCGGATCGTTATTGATCTCGGGATGAAGTTGGGTATCGACGGTATCAAGCAGGGAAACCGCTTTATCCACCGTTTCGGATTCCGGCGTCGGCAACGGTACTGCGTTATTCCAGTAAATGCTGGAACAGTCGAAAGGGATAAACGGTATTCTGGGGCTGACCGTAAGCGTCGTGTCCACATAACACATACCGGTTCCTTGCGTCTCCAAGGTGTCGCCGACGCGTAATCGCGCCGTTTCAAGCGTATTGACATCCGCCGCCTTGATATTTTGGGCGCCTTTGAGCCATGCCACGCTTAACGACAGCGGCAGGGAAAGCGGCACATAGGCCAGCAACAGGCAAAGAATCAAGGTTGAGCTGCAGAATAACACCAGATTTTTCCCCCACCGTTGCAGCGGGAAATGCACCATCTCGTCATGAAGCGAAAGAAAACGGCCTTGCCGGATAACCTGACGGTTGATATAGATATCGACATCGGTTTTTTTGCCCAAATCGTGAGTGATAAAGGGCAACCAATGAGTGGGGTATGTGAGGTCGATGATACCTAGCGAAATGGTGCTGATGCGGTTTTGGTCAGTCTCGCCGAACAGGCCCCAGAGTTTTGGCGTGCCGGACAGGCAATGAACGTCAAGTCTCGAACGCTCCGATGACGGCCGCCATAACAGCCAGACGGCCCAGAGGATCAATACCCCGGCGATAGCCACCAACCAGGGCACCGCCACCACCGGCGCCAATAAACTCATAAACAGCAGTATCAGCGCCGCGCTGATCATGGCGGCGTCCCGGATGCCGGTAGAACGATTGACCGCCTGCTCCTGCGGCGTTTCCTTGCGGATATTCAACAGTTCGACCTGTTCGTTCTCCTGCTCGCGAATGGATGAGTTAGGCACCACTTGCGGCGGATTGCTGGCCGGCGGCAAAGAATACACATAATCCACCAGCGAATGACCGTTGAGGCCAATAACCAGCGGAATGCCGGCGGTTTTTATGACTTCAATATGATTTTCTTCCGCAATGTATTGTTCCCATAGCGGCGGCAGGTGAATTTCAGTGCTGTCGAGATAATAACGCCATTTATGCGGCGCATCGGTCGCCAGGCCGTAGCGGGTAATCGCATGGGTGACCGCATAGATATTTTCGCTCTTTGGCGTCAAAGCCAGGGGCTCCGTCGACGATACCGGGCCCAGCGGGGAATTGCGCTGTAACTCTTTATTTTGTTGGAAATAATTCTTGATGGCGGCACGTTCTTCCAAAGTCAGTTTTCGCGGCACTGGCTGCAGGAAAGGCAAGCGTTTGATGGCGGAAGGCCGGATCAGTTTGCGGCAAAAACGATAACTTATTAATGCGATCATACAGGCAAAGAGTACGGACAATACAATGACTATTGTGCTCATGCCATCCCCATAGATACACGAAAAAGTTACGACATATCAGGAAAAAAAACGTATTGAACCTGTGCCCGTCATCATGTGATAACTGTCGGCACAACTGACGCGTTCGATTCAATAATGGTTAATCCATACAGAAACGGAACAGTACGAGTCTCAATACTAAGGCTAGATTAACAATCCATTGAAGTCTGACATATCGGTATTTTCCTATTTTAATCGCAAATAAATTTTTTCCTTGCCGACGCATCGTTATGGTAGGCCGATTATCATTGATTAGGGTAAATCATCATATCGACCCTGCTTGTCGGTTGCGGCGAAGGTTCGCATTAATGCACAATGCAATCAAGCGCTAAAAACGGCTAACGTTACCACTGTCAACATCCAGTATAGCGATAGAGCGGAAAACAGCCGCCGCCTTCTACATCTGTTGTTTCGTCGAACAGGCGGTTATGCTGAAGCATACGCTGGGTCGGCTTCGGGAACATTATGGATAAGCATCTGCAAAAACCTAAAATACATAAAATTGAGACTGTCGCACAATCCCGTTTGTTTAATGTGGAATCTGTTGACCTCGAATTCAGCAACGGGGCGCGGCGAATTTATGAAAGAATGCAGCCATCGGATCGCGAGGCGGTCATGATCGTGCCGGTCATCGACGCGCATATCATCCTGATTCGTGAATACGCGGTGGGTATAGAAGAATACGAACTGGGGTTTCCCAAAGGATTGATCGATCCCGGAGAAGACGTTGTCGAGGCGGCCAATCGGGAACTGATGGAAGAGGTGGGCTTTGGCGCCGGCAAAATGCATATCTTGACCAAGTTGACCATGGCGCCGTCCTACTTCTCCAGCAGAATGAATATCCTGGTGGCGGAGGATCTCTACCCTCAGCAGCGCCAGGGCGATGAACCTGAACCCTTGCCGCAGGTTCGCTGGCCCATAGCCAACATGATGGATTTACTGAACGAGCCGGATTTTCGTGAAGCGCGAAATGTCAGCGCCCTGTTTCTGGCGCATGCCTGGCTGCTGCATAAATAAAAGTGGCGCAATAACGATTTGGCCTAAAATAGGCAAACCGATTAATAAACATTGGTGATTTATGCGTCGCCCTTAGAATTTATAGCTAATCGATATTCAAGTTTTAAGCAGTCTTATGTGGACTATAACGACAAGATAAAGCATAAGCCGTGGTTATAGGTGTTAACACTATCATTCGCGGTCAAGTTTAATTCCCATAAAAAACGATTATATTCTTGTATGAAAGGGGCCGGCATTCCATTGACCGGGGTAACCACTTGTTGAAATTATCTTATCATTGAGTTAACGCCATTAATAAAATTTATCAATGATTGGCATTACCAACTAGAAACCATAATGCCGCGTTATATATAAAGTATGGAATCAGGCAGAGTGGTTAATAAAAATTAATCAATCCGCTTGTTGAAGCAATAAGAATAAAATTCTTCAGTAATAGTATTAATGGTTTATTGCCAAATACAGAATTACAGCCCATGCCATAGTCTAATAATTATCTTTATTTTTCAATTAGTTATATGGAATTTAGTTAATGGTTCTTCTGGTCTAACTATCAGAAATGAACTGGCATATATAATGAATTTATTAAACATTATATTAATTTTCAACCAAAGAATTATAGTAACTTTACTTGGTTGATAGATATTCATCAATAACGTTGTTAAACGCTTAATCTTCTTGTGTTGAATTTTACTTATTGCTAAAAATAGCATTGTTATCTGTTTTAAATTTATGCGTCAGATAACATTTGACAAATAAAAATAAAAAAATTATTGATAATGAATTCAGGAGAAATTATCTTCAATAAAAAGCTGATAATCTGAATACACGTCATCTACCGCTCACTCAGCCATTTACGGTTGAACGATAAATATTACCGCGGTTTTTAATAAACCGGCGATGAATTTTTATGAATGAAAAAGTGATGTTCATGCAGGGAAATTTTATTGATTCCAGATACGGCTTGCCAGCAATGTCATGGAATCGTTTTAGTTGCTGTTCCTGACTTTCTCAAATAGACCCGGCGTGAGCTGCGCTTGGCTAAAACGCCGCCCCGGTTTTATAAGGAGTTTGCTATGTTTTTCAATGCGCTTACCAGCAAGTTCAAACAGAAAATGTATTGGCAATTATGGCAAGCCCGGCAGATTGAGCAGACTGCAATAGTCCGCCCATTACCGAGATCAGTACGATGGCCGCTATTGCTGGCGGCTGCTCCGTTTTTTATTGTCTTGCCCTCTCTCGCAGACGGTAATGGCGGTGATAATCCACAGCCTTATATCAGTTGGGGTTCCAATGGCGGCGCGGGCGGCGGCGGCGGGTCCGGTGGTTTAGGGGGCGCATCGGACGGTCAGACGCCACCTCATATTTTACCAGGTAACCCAGGCCTGAGTAACGGTACTGGCGGTGCTGGCGGTGACGGCAATGTGAATGTGTCAGATGGGGAGGCTGCTGCTGGCGGTGTGGGCGGCTTAGCGGGTAATGCACTAGCTCCGGAAGGTGGAAACGGAGGGGTTGGCGGTGATATCACCGCTGCTAGCAACGGCGCGGGCGGAGGTGGCGGCGGCGGCGATGGGATGCTGGGTTCGATAACAGGTGTTACCGCCTCCATCATCGGGGGCAATGGCGGCAATGGCGGCACTTATAGTGGCACGGCGGATGGACAGGATGGCGCTGCAGGCGGGGGAGCCGGCGCCGGCGCGGTGATTGATGTTGCAGGCACCATGAGCACCTCGGTGAATATCACCGGCGGGACGGGAGGTAACGGCGGTAACCCAGGAACGAATGGTGCGGGTGGGTTCGGCGGCGGCGGCGGTTCAGGCGTTAGAATAATATCGGATGGCGTTAGCCTAACAAATACAAACACCATCCTTGGCGGTAACGGCGGGGCAGGCGGGAGCAGCACGTATACTTTTGTAAACCGTGGCGGAAATGGCGGCGCTGGTGGTGCGGGTATTACCAGCCTTACCGGCCTAACGACTAGTATTATTAACCAAGGCACTGTCGAGGGCGGCGATGGCGGCAGCAACGGGACTCACGCTGGCGGTGCGGATAGGCCCGCAGCCCCCGGCGGCGCCGGCATGATCGGTTCGAATATGGCTATTGTCAACAGTGGCGTTATCACCGGCGGCATGAGCGGCGATGGTCTGACCCAGGCCGATTCCGTTAATTTTCTCTCAGGTGCCAACAGCCTGGAATTGCAGGCTGGCTGGGTCTTAAATGGCAATATCATCGGCGAAACCGGCAGCACCAATACGCTGATTTTGGGTGGTGATACCACTGTTTCCGGCGGTGACGGTATCTCCATTAACACCACTTTTGATCTTAGCCAAATCGGCGAAAAATATCAGGGTATCTCTGCTTTTGAAAAAACTGGCGCCAGCACCTGGGACTTGACGGGTACTACTGATTCAACCGCGCCATGGACCATAGCGGCGGGCACGCTTGAAATGGGCGCCGCCAACGCCATCGCCAACAGCAGCGGCGTGACCGTCAACAGCGGCGGCACGCTGGCGCTCAACGATTTCGACCAAACCATCAACGGTCTGGCCGGCGACGGTAGTGTGACGCTGGGCAGCGCCAAGCTGACGGCCAATAACGACAGCGGCGACGACACCACCTTCAGCGGCGGCATCAGCGGCACGGGCAGTCTGGACAAGGAGGGGGCGGGCACGCTGACGCTCACCGGCGAAAACAGCTACAGCGGCGGCACCGCTATCAATGACGGCACGCTGCAAATCGGCAATGGCGGCACGAGCGGCAGCATTACCGGCGATATCGCCAATGCGGGCAATCTGGTCTTTAATCGCAGCGACGATAACGCCTATGGCGGCGTTATCAGCGGCACGGGCAGTCTGGACAAGGAGGGGGCGGGCACGCTGACGCTCACCGGCGAAAACAGCTACAGCGGCGCGACTACCATTAACGATGGCGCGTTGGTGATGGGCGT
>Ga0224527_1000202_pt1 | contig 45639 bp, 43 predicted proteins | sample CBST0metaG_FD_179882 | JGI IMG/M metagenome (GOLD analysis project Ga0224527, IMG submission 179882) | Peat soil microbial communities from Stordalen Mire, Sweden - C.B.S.T0 | ecosystem: Environmental > Terrestrial > Soil > Wetlands > Peat | place: Sweden: Norrbotten County, Stordalen Mire...
TAGCTTTGGCTCGAAGGAGCGAAGGTCGAAGATGGGGTAGGCGACTAGCTGTCCGGGGCCGTGGAAGGTTACGTCGCCACCACGGTTGATCTCGTGGATCTCGACGCCTCGGGAGGTGAGCAGCTCGCGAGGGGCAACGATGTTGGACTCGTGGGCATTGCGTCCGAGAGTGATGACGGGCGGGTGCTCTACGAACAGGAGTACGTTGCCGATGCGGTTCTCTTTGCGGAGTTCGACGAGAGTTTCTTGAAGGCGAAGGGCAGTTGCGTAGTCACGGCGTCCGAGATTGAGGATGGAGATCATGCCATTACTAGGATACTCGTCTGGTTCCCACATTTTCGTCGCAAAGAACGCGACGAAGATGTGGGCCACCACTGGATGCTCAGGGAAGTCAAAAGACTGAGTTCAAAGACAAAAACTGAGTCAAAAGACCCACATCTGCTGAATGCGGCAGATGTGGGGCACCATCCCACCCAGCGGCACCCGATAAGTGAAGTTGGTTAGAAGATGAACTTGGCCGCTAGCTGGACTTGGCGGGGGGGCATGGCGTTTACGATTTGGCCGAAGCCTCCGCTGCTGATGTTTCCGTTGACGGCGGCGGCTCCGAAGAACTGGCCGTGGTTGAAGACGTTGAAAGCTTCTACGCGGAACTGGAGCATCTTCGCTTCGCTGAGGATCACTTCCTTCTGCAAGGACATGTCGAAGTTCTCAAGACCGGGGCCGTAGAAATAGCGACGACGAGCGTTGCCTATTTTTCCGAGATAGGCAGCATTTGTCGTCAAGTCCGTGGGGAAGAGCGAGGTATTGAAGGCTTCCCCTCCGTTGCGGGGATTGTTATTGAGGTGCAGGTTGCCGGGATTGACGAATGGGGTGTCGACACCATTGTTGTTGATGCCGTTGGGCATGGAACCCTGCAACGAACTGTCAGTGTTGTTGTAGAGCGTAACGGGAAGGCCAGAGGAGAATCGCGTGATTCCTGAAAGGGACCAGCCGTTCGTCAAGCGATTTGATTTGGCGAAACGATCAAATGGCAGGACGTAACGATAGCTGACTACAAAGTTATGACGGAGATCGAAGGCCGAGATCGCTTTCGTCATTGCTGCGCCCATGGGATAGACGGGTTCGGAGAGGCTCGAAGAATCATCGAGCGACTTGCCGTAGGTGTAGGCTCCCATCAATTCGAGGGACTTAGTGTTGTGGCGCAGGGTGGCTTCGAAAGAACTGTAATTGGAGAAACCGATTGTCTTCTGGTAGGTGATTCCGTCGAAGTTGGAGTTGAACGGGCCTCTGACCTGAACGGTTGTTCCGTCTGCCTTAGTGAATGTTCCGCCTTCTGAAAATGGGCCGCAGACGTTGCTACCGGACGCTACGAGACTTTGGCTGCCTACGCTGAGGCAAGTTGCAGCGTTGCCGGGATCGGCCGAGGTGAGGACCAGAAGGTGATGCGCTTGGGAACCTACGTAGGCTAGTTTCAGGAATGTGTTGCGGGCGAGTTCGCGCTCAAAGGAGAGATTGTAGCTCTCGGTGTAGGGCGAAGTGTTGCGATAGTAGAAGGCCGGATCTCCGGTGATGGGCGCGTACTTGGACCAATCGACGGTGGTATTCGGATGGCTGGCCGAGGCTCCAAAGGCGGGGATGGGCGAAGGATAGGGCTGGCCATTGGTTTGGCCCGTAGCAGCAGCGACGAAAGGCTCATCGAACTTCGGATGTCCGCTGGTGCTGTCGTAGTCATAGCCGTAGGGAGCGCAGGCGCTCATGATTCCGGCGGAGAGGCCTTCGAAGGCCGAGTAGAAGAAGCCGAATCCGGCGTGAACGCTGGATTGACCGGAGTGGCCGAACACCTTCCCGAGAAGACCGCTATCGAAATTGGGCGAGTAGGTGGCTCCGAGGCGCGGAGAGAAGTTATCCCACTTCGTAGGAGACAGGGTCGAAGGAATTCCGGGATCTCCGGGGAAGACGATTCCGGTGGGAGCGCCTGGGTAGACGACTGACTGTTGCCCGAGGACGAATGTCTGAATCTGGTTGAACTTCTCATGCCAGGGCGGAAGAACATCCCAGCGCAGACCATAGTTCAACACCAAATTGGGGCGCACCTGCCAGCTATCCTGACCGTAGGCTCCGATGTATTTGTTGCGAATGTAAAAGGGGCTGGCATCACCTTGTTCATAGGTGCTGGCGACGCCGAGGAGGAAGTCGGCGTAGTCGGAGCCGGTTTCGGAACCTTGGAAGACGAAGGAGCCGTTGTTGATGGAGTTGGAGTTGATGTTGACCTGATCGAGGTGGAGGCTACCGCCGAACTTCAACGTGTGGCGTCCGATTACCTTGGAGAAATTGTCGCTCCACTGGTAGGTGTTGTTGACCTGTCGCTCTCCGGTGACATCGACTCCGATGGTGAAGTCGTTGAAGGCAACGTTCTCGATTCCTTCAATGCTCTTGTTCAACGGGACGATGCCGAGACAGCTTGAATCGGTTCCATCGCACTCCTTGAAACCTTGGGAGGCAAGAGACGTGCCGACGCCGCCGACGGGCTGTCCGATGATGTTGAAGTCGCGCATGTAGCTGAAACGCGCTTCGTTTACCGTGGACGAGCCGAAGCTCTTGGTGAGTCCGAGGGTGATGAGTTGGGCGCGGCCGTTGGAAGTGGCGTCGAAGCCCGGTACGTTGGCTCCGCCTTGTGCCGTGGGATACGGATTATCCATTTTGTACTGATCGAAGAAGTAGTAGGCGAAGAAATTGCCGAAGCGGGTGTTGGCGTCGAAGCGGGCACCGGTCTTATTGTCGGTGAGAGTTTCGTTCTCTGACGAGTTAGAAAATGTCGTGGTTCCGGACGTGGCTTTGGGGATGTAGTTCCGGAGAAATGTCGCTGGTGCAGACCATAGCGCACCGGGAACAACGGCGTTCGGAAAGACGCACTGCGAATAGTTGGTACAACCTTGCGTATAGTACGGTTCGTTGGTTGTGACGGTTTGACCAAGCTTGGACGCCAACTGAGCGGCCAAGTAATCCGTGCTGACCTTTCCGGTGAGCTGGCTTGTCATGTCAGAAAGATTGCCGTTTTGAATTGCGTTGGCGCTCGGGACCGTAATGTTTCCGGTCTCTTGGCCCTGCGTCATCTTGGTTCCCTGATAGTCGAGGAAGAAGAACGCTTTGTCTTTGCGGATTGCGCCGCCGAGGGTTCCGCCGTATTGGTTGCGCTCGTAGGCGGCACGATCTGTGGCGAAGTAGTTCTTGGAATCAAGCGCGGTGTTGCGGAGGAATTCGAAGCCGCTACCGTGAAGCTTGTTGGCTCCGGATTTGGTGTTGACCAGCACCTGGCCGCCGCTGAAGTTTCCGAACTCGGCGTCGAAGTTGCTGGTGATTACTTTGAAGTCCTGGATGGAATCAAGGTTGGGAACAATCGCAGTACCGTTATTGAAATCCTCTTCTACCGCAGAGCCATTGACCGCAAATCCGTTGCTGGTTTCACGCTGTCCGCTTACGGATAGGTTTCCAGGGTTTAGGTCACCGGAGGGCGGAGTGGCGGTACAACCCGACATAACGACCGCGTTGGGCTGCTGCGAACTCGCCGGAATTACGCCTGCCTGCATCGACAATAGATCGGTAAAGCTACGCCCATTCAATGGAACGGAAGTCATCTTCTCCGCAGAGATCGTCTCGCCGATTTGCGAGCTCGTGGTCTCAATGCCGGGAAGCTCGACGGTCACGCTGAGCGACTCGGTTTGGGTCGCAAGCTGCATCTTCATGTCGACGGCGAGGACTGCGCCGGAAGCTATGTCGATTCCCTGCCGAACGATGGGCTGGAAACCGATGGCACTGAGCTCCAGATCGTAACGTCCCGCAGGAAGAACGATACCGTAGACTCCTTCGGGACCTGTCGTTGTTTCCAGGAACGCCCCAGTGGCGAGATTGTGAGCTCGCACCTTGGCTCCGGCAACAACGGCACCTGTGGGATCGGAGACTGTGCCGCGTACCGTGGCGGTGTCACTGGGCACGGCAAGCAGAAGGGATGCGCACGCGAGCAGGACGAGAACAATAGAGACGTACTGACGAAGCTGGACGCGAAGAGAATGACGAAGACCGAAGTTATTCATTTATGCCTAAACGTGAGACTGCGTGAAATTGAATATGATTTTCAATTCCCAATATACATTCCCGATTTCAAAGTGCATGTGACTGAAATCACGTCGCGACGTGATGATGTGGCGCGTTCGAGCTATCCGCTGGGTATATTTGGCTGCAAAGAGTTGAAAGCAGGATAGTTATGGGGTGGCTAAGACTCTATAAGCCGCGACCTATTTTTGTTCGAATTTCTCTTCTAGGGATGAAACGTACTTGATAGACGCTGCCACGAAATGCGGCTGATATGGGGTAGGTTGAGATTTCGATGGCGGGTGGGATTGTCTATTTTCGGAACTCTGCTTTTCGCAACCGAATTGGGCATCTTAAACGAGGACTCGCACCCGTGCTCTGGGTGTGTTCCACCGGAGTAATCTATTCTTAAACTTAGTTACGGTCTTGCCGTGGGACACCCACCCCCCTCATTCCATGAATCGGTGTGTAAGATGACTTGCGTAGTGATTGCACTGAACGAGTATGCTCGTGACATTATCAGCGCCTCATTGAAATCTCTGGGATCAGAGGTTGTGTTACTGAACTCGCTGGGAGAATTGTCGGCGACGCTCCAGCAAACTCCCACAAGTGGAATACTGGTGGAATTAGCGACTGCAATAAGAGCTACGCCACAGGAGAAAGCATCCACAAAGGATTTGATTGAACTCTACCCCTATGACAAATTCAAGGTCACTGGAAATGTAGTTCAGATGCTCGGCAGAATATCCGTGGGCAAGTTTGTCGACGAGTGTCTTCAGTTCACGCCGAGACGTATCCGAAAAGAACTCAGACAGGTCAAGTATCTTGCAGTTCAAATCTCTGCTGACAATACATTCCAAAATGCCGAGAAAGCTGTGACGGCCAATGTTTCCAATAGCGGCTGCTTTGTGTACAGCGTTCGCGAGTGGAATGTTGGTGATCGCGTATGGTTGCGGTTTCTTGACAACGAAGCCGATTTCCGGGGCACTGTCCGCTCATGGCTTCCATGGGGGAACAATAAGTACATACCCGGTATTGGCATTGAACTCGATCCCAAAGAGGACGGTACAGGTATTGCCAAGTGATCTACTTCGGTGATGGACACGATGCAAACAAAACCCCGCACTCCGCAGGATCAAGCGGTAGGCGGGGTTTCCAGCCTTGAGCTTTTAGTAAACTACCCAATCAACTTTGCGGCTTCCTTTGCAAAATAGGTAAGGATGATCGAGGCTCCGGCGCGCTGGATGCTGAGAAGCGATTCGAGCATGACGCGATCGTGATCAATCCACCCGTTCTGCGCGGCAGCCTTAATCATCGCGTATTCACCGCTCACCTGGTAGGCACCCAAAGGAACATCAAAACGCATGCGGGCCTCGGCAATTACGTCGAGGTAGGCGATTGCGGGCTTGACCATAATCATGTCCGCACCTTCCTCCATGTCGAGTTCGATTTCTCGCATGGCTTCACGGGCATTGGAAGGGTCCATTTGGTAGCTGCGTCGATCTCCAAAGGATGGAGCAGAGTCGGCAGCTTCACGGAATGGGCCGTAGAATCCGCTGGCAAACTTCGCAGCGTAGCTCATGATGGGCGTGTTCTCGAAGCCGTGAGCGTCGAGCGAGGTGCGAAGGGCGTCGATACGTCCGTCCATCATGTCCGATGGGGCGATGATGTCGATTCCGGCTTTGGCCTGCGCTACGGCGGTTTTGGCGAGCAGGTCGAGCGAAGCATCGTTGACGATCTCGTATTCGGTTTCCGGAGTGCCTCCGTCTACCTTCTTCACGATGCCGCAGTGTCCGTGAGACATGTACTCGCAGAGACAGACATCTCCCATGATGAGAAGGTTGGGAATGGCGGCCTTGATGGCTCGGGCGGCGCGCTGCACGATGCCGTCCTCGATCCAAGCTCCGGTTGCGATCTCGTCCTTTACCTCAGGCAGGCCGAAGAGGATGATAGCGGGAATTCCGAGTGCGTAGACCTCGACGCATTCCTTTACCGCTTCGTCTACAGAGAGGTTGAAAACGCCAGGCATGGAACTGACTTCCTTACGGATGCCTTCGCCGGGACAGATGAAGAGTGGATAAACGAACCCGGCGGGAGTAAGGCGGGTTTCGCGCACGAACGAACGTAAGGCTTCGGTGCGACGCAGACGGCGCTGACGATTAATAGGAAAGGCCATGACTGGAAAAGTATAGCCCTGCGCAGGGTACAAGGGGATGTGATTACGATCACAGGACTAATTGCGCGTTTGGCGGTGCTCCGCGCTGTGGCATAATTTGCGGCATGGATATCCAACCTGATTCCGCGCCTGTAGATTTCGCAGAATTCGACTCAGAGCAGGAGTTTTTGGTCGTACGCGCGCTGCTCGAATCCCAAGGGATTGAGTGCTTCAGCCCTATGTTAATTAGCGCAATGAAGATCTCAAAGCGCTCGGAGCAGGGTCTCACGCTACAGGTCCGCGAAGAGGACGTCGACGCCGCGCGCGCCATTCTCGAAGCTCCGTTCCAGGCCGAAGCTTCTGACGAAGAGGATAGTTAGAAGCTGAGCATTGGGGCGATGAATTCGAATATTGCTTTTTTGTGCAACAATTCAACGCATGGCTCACGACGAGCATGGAAACGTAGATTCCGAATCGGAGTTGGTGGTTGTGGCTCAGTTCCTGATGGAGCAGGAATTTCTGTTCGCTCGGGGACGGTTGGAGTCGACGGGAATTGAGTGTTTTTGCTCTAACGAATACCTCAGCCGGATCAGCAGCGGCATCTATAACGGAATGACCGGGGGGATTGCCCTCAAGGTAAGAACTGAAGATTTGGCGGATGCGCGCGCCATCCTGAACGATCCCGGCAAACCCTACTTGGTGCGATGAAAGGCCTGAAAGCTTCCCATGAGCACACACGAGCGCCGTTTTGATCCCACAAAGATGGAAAGACTGGAATCCCCCGAGCGAGGCCAGCAGTTTCCGATACACGCAATCATGGACGCAGTCGGCGTTTGCGGAATGCTGAATGTGGCCGATATCGGCGCAGGCACGGGGTACTTCACCTTGCCTATCGCTGAGCGCGTGGCTCCCGGAAAGGTGTTTGCCGTCGATCCATCGACAGAGTTGCTGGATGTGATTCGCGGCAAGCTTAGCCGGGAGAACGAGCCTAAGAACGTTGAGTTGGTTGCTGGAGATTCCTCTGCAACCGGGCTGGTGGAGGTATCGTGCGATCTGATTTTTCTCTCCGCAGTGTGGCACGAGATTGACGATTATGCCGCAGCACTTAGGGAATTTTCGCGAATTGCGACGCCAAACGCAAAGCTGGCCATTGTGGACTGGAGTCCGGACGCAGCGTATCCACCTGGGCCTCCGCTTGCCCACCGGATTGCGCTCAGCGACGTGGAGCGGACTCTGGAGGAAGGTGGCTGGAGCGTGGTGAAAAGCGATGTGATGACCCAATGGACCTACATCGTTGTGGGGCAACTCTCCTAAAAGACTAGCGCTCTCCTCTGAAGCCGATGTGGGACTTTTCCGGTAGAGAGATGGTGGTTCGTGTGCACGTATATAATTTCGACGTGACGTGGGATAAGTAGAAACAGCATTTGTGCGGAAGGAAGAAGCATGCCGACTGACGTAGTTATGCCTCAGATGGGCGAATCCATCTTTGAAGGCACCATCACAAAATGGCTTAAACAACCGGGCGACAAGATTACACGGGACGAGCCCCTATTCGAAATCTCAACTGATAAGGTCGATGCAGAGATACCCGCACCGGCATCTGGCGTGCTGAAACAGATATTCGCCGAAGAAGGAAAAACGGTACAGGTGAATTCTGTCGTCGCCGTCATCGATGAATCCGGAACGGCGGTAACCACGCAGGAATCGTCGAAAACCCCTAAGGCAACGACGGCACCCGCGACCGGTTCGCCTTCACCGACTCCCGTAGCAAATGAAGCTCCGACCAGCAAGCCCGCAGCGAGTGGCCCCGCAACGGACGTGGTAATGCCTCAGATGGGCGAATCCATCTTCGAAGGAACAATCACAAAATGGCTCAAACAAGTGGGAGAACAAGTCACCCGCGACGAGCCGCTGTTTGAAATCTCGACGGACAAAGTTGACGCAGAAATACCAGCACCGATTTCCGGCGTGCTGACCGAAATTAGGGCTGAGACCGGCAAGACGGTACAGGTGAACAGCGTAGTTGCCGTAATTGGCGGCGCTGGTGCGTCCATCAGTGCCGAACCTGCGGTGACCGCTCCATCTGCGGTATCAGCGACGGTATCCACGACGAGCGCCCCGCCTGCTCCTGCTCAAGAGCAAGTCTCAGTGTCTGACGAGGAAGTTCGCACGTCGCCGCTGGTTCGCAAACTGGCTTCCGAACACAATGTAGATCTGCGCAATGTTCAGGGCAGCGGAGCAGGCGGACGCGTCACGAAAGACGACATTCTTGCCTTCGTTGAGCGAGCAAAAACCGCACCCGTCGCAGCGGCAGTTCCGAGCGCACCCCCGGTGGCTGAAAAAGTTGCCACGGTTACTGCTTCTGCGTCTCCGACTAAGTTTGCAGGCACGCCGGGCGTTGTCGAACCGATGTCGGTCATGCGCAAGAAAATTGCGGAGCACATGATTGCTTCGCGACGGACAAGTGCACACGTTCACACCGTCTTCGACGTGGACATGACTCGCATTGTGAAACTGCGCGACAAAAATAAGAGCCGCTTCCAACAATCGACCGGACTGAAGTTGACCTTCACGCCATTCTTTATTCGCGCGGTGGCGCAAGGATTGCGCGCGTGGCCGATCATGAACTCTTCGGTGGAAGGCGACAACATCAATTACAAGCGCGACATTAACATTGGAATTGCAGTTGCGCTGGATTGGGGACTGCTGGTTCCGGTTATTAAACACGCAGATGAACTTAGTTTTGTTGGGCTACAACGAGCCCTTAACGATCTTGGAGGGCGAGCGCGCACCAAGAAACTGAAGCCCGAGGAAGTATCGGGCGGCACGTTTACCATCACGAATCCTGGAATTTTCGGGGCGAGTTTTGGGCTTCCGATCATCAACCAGCCACAGGTTGGGATTCTGGATCTTGGGGCAATTGTGAAAAAGCCGGTCGTACTCACGGACAAGGAAGGCAATGACACGATTGCCATCCGATCCATGATCACCATGGCGATTGGCTTTGACCACCGCGTCGTTGACGGTGCAGTCGCCGATCAGTTCATGATGGTTATTAAATCAGTCCTTGAGAATTGGAGCGAGGCTCTCTAAGCGGTTTATGAAAGGGTGCGGCGGGCTTCGGCTCGCCGCGCTCGTTTCATAACGCAAAAAAGCGGCGGTAGTCCCGTAGGACCACCGCCGCAAACCTCAACCCCTCGTTCACTTCCCCTTAGCCCAAACTGAAGCATTCATGCAGTCCACCACACCATCAATTACCTTGCTTAAACCAGCTGTAAACTTCTCCGCATCCACGATCTGCTTCTCTTCCACCGCGTTGCTGATCCCCAGAGCCGCGCCTATGAATGACATCACAGCCTGTTTCTTCTCGCTGCCTGACTTGCATCCGAGCAGTGCTTCGATTCCATGCACGACCGCCGGAACAAAGGAGATTCCTCGCAACAAACTTGAGAGAAAGATCATTTCAGCAGGCCTTTGACTTCTTTCAGGACTGCCGATAATTTGTCCGCGTACTTCGGATCAGTTGCCCAGTGCTTAGCTATCTCCGCGATGAAACCCTCTTCGTCATTGCGGTTCTCTCTCGCCCCGGCGTAGACCGCTCCACGTTGCAGAATTCCGTCGCGACATCGGAAGCAGTCCTCCATCGAGACATACTTTGCGAACTCAGCCTCGACCACGACGGTGACACCAGCTTTGCATTCATGTGTACTCATTTGAACGCACTCATGCTTACCGTGTGCTTTAATCCCGAAATAGTTATTTGCCTCGCGTGAAAGTTGAGACGCTCCCCAGTTGCTCTCCAACGCGGCTTGAGCCACCGTCACCATGGCTGGCATTCCGCTTTGTTCAGACACTTTTACCGCCGCGAGTTTTGCCTGCTCTACAAATTCATGTTTTGTCATCAGTGATGTACCACCCTCATCGATTCCAGCGCCAAATGCATAATCGTTACCAGCACCCCCGCCGCGACGCCTAACCCCGCAGTGCGTTGCAGTGCCACTTCATGCCTCTGGATTCTGGTTTCAAGTTCCTGAATTTTTCCTTCGTTACCATTGCCGACGATCCACCGCATGTGAGTTTTTAGTTCGCCGAGATCTCTGAGTACACGCTCTTCAAAATTCGTCATCGTCACACTTCCAAATGCAAGACTGTCGCATAGGGTGAATACTTCGTCGGAGTGCTTGCGTCGTACTGCCTCAGATAAAATTCCTGCGTCACGCAGGTATTTGGCAGAGTAAAACTCCGGCTGTTGTAGCGACCAACCAGGTTCTGGTTTAGCGTCATCCCCCATCCCCAATCACCCTCCACGCGCACTTCAATCCCGCCTCCAGAGACGGGATCCGCGCCCGCATCTACCGTCAGCGTAGTGGTTCCCCACGTGGTGATTCGCGCATCAGGAAGGCCCGCAGGACGCATCGATACGTCCTCCTGCAGCTCGCTTGAAACCACCGTAATCAGCGCATTGTGTTTTGCCTGAGCAATTCGAAACGTGAAAGGCTGTGCCGATTCATTGGCCATCTGCAACTTGAATTGCGCGAAGCTATCTGAGAGATCCTCGAACGCTATCTCCACTTCACGCACGATCACCGAACAGTTCAAGCCAAGCGAAGATGAAGCGATATTCCATTGCTCTCCTGGGTACACGTCGCTCGCGCCTTGCGGCAGAGCTCCAATCCAAGCCTGGTACTTACCGCTGCTTCCCGATTGCGTCAAGTCGTCGAGTAGCGCTCGCGCCGCCTGCTCGCAATCGAGCGAAGTACGCGGTGTGGGAGAATCAACACGCACCACCATGGACCGCGTGCCGCTGCCTTCAGTGTTCTGCATCGCTTGAACACGTTGCGAATCCACCACCCGTCCGCAGGCCAATCCCTTAGCACGGTAGAAGACCTCGATCTGTTCATTCGCAACCGGTTCAGCAGATGAGCTAAAGTGCACCGCAGGAGTCAAGGTCACATAACATTCAGCGCCTGCCGTAATATCTCCGATCAGCCGCGTGCGCCAAGGTTGCCCAGGTGCGGCCGACTGTACCCACACTGCGCCATCATTCGCAGCCTGAGCGTGCCCAAGCGTGCAAGAGAGATTCGTTCCCCAAAGCGGTTCATAATCCGCATACGCCGGAACGTTCAGCAGTGTTCCGTCAAAGATCACGACCTGTGGTGTGCTGGTAGTGGATGCGTTCGTTGGGTCGATCTCACGCATCGTTAATACGACGTGTGTTGTGCCAACCCAAACCTGCGAGCTACGAGCGTTGCTTCCGTTGTACGCGCTGCTCGAATACGATTGCCCCGCGCGAATCGGTTCCGGATGAAACAGTAGGGTCCGAAACTCATACAGCATGGTCGGAGAAAGTTGTTTCACCGAAGCATTCATCACTCCATTGATCACCGGCGAAGCTTCCCCGTTGAGTAGCATCACGCCGGCAATGCAGTTACTTACGGATGCGCCTCCGTTATAGAGGCCGCCGACAATTCCCTGCCCGCTTACATAGCTGATTCCGGTTTGCTCCAGAGTGATTAGCCCGCCGAGTTCTAACAAGTCCCTAAATCGCAAAGCCACCGACCCTGCGCACGCGATACCGCCTTGCGTGAATGTCAGCGGAGTCGGAAAATCACTCACCCACTTGGTCGTGTCGAGCACCCCGCTGTGAAAGTCGTCCTCCACTTGGACCGCTGATTTCAGCTTGAATGGCGGATACGACATAGTGAGGACCTTCTGCCTGCCTGTTGCCGTGAAACAATCGCGAACATACATCGTGGGCTCGGTGCTGCCGATCACCGTGATGTCATTTGCAACCGTTCCGGCCACCGCCAGATTGAGTGCTTCAAGCGAGAAGCCCGGATCGTTCTCCGTAAGCGTCCTTGTAACTACCCCCACCGGGGTCATTGTCAGAGCAAGATTTTCAGCGGACAAAACAGACCGTGCGCAGTTCGCTACCTGTTCTGCCGCCATGCTCCAGGTCTCTCCGCTTTCCACCGCAACAGTTCCGGCCTCGACGATATCCTGCACGCCAGACACATCAAATGCGGCATTCGCCTCTTCGGCCAGTTGTCTAATTACTTGCCCTGCCGTACACCCACCCATTGCCGCATGCTCGGTAAGTACGGTGTGATCCAGCGCAGAGATCTCTCCCACCGCATTCAACGTGCCCCGCAGAATCGGCGTTCCCTGTTGTACCCCGACATACTGCGACTGTGGTGCAGTTTTCAAATATCCGCTGAACCACAACCCACCTGCATCCCGATAGAGCCGAACCTTACTGCCAGCCTCAGCCGATATGACTGATCCCTTAACAATGAGCGAGGCCGTTAGTACCGGCGGCTGATTCAGCTTCCGCACAATTTTCGGTGGCGCTTCGGCGTCGAGCAGCGAAGTGTAATCAATTTCTCCCGCGCCGCCCAAGTTATCGATCGTTAGTTTCATATCGCCTCTCACCCGATCTCTATTTGCGGTAATCGCATCCAACACAAAAGGGGCGAGTACTTCGCCCCTCTCGAATATGCCCGACTCTGAAACTTCCGCAATCGTCTTGCTGCAGACTCAGTTGCGTCAGCGACTGATTGATCTCGGCATACCCAACGGCCTGCCTCTCGAAAATCTCAGCCGACACCTCGCCCACATTTCAGTTCTTGGACGCAGTTTCGCAGAGCACACGCTGCCTCTGTTTCTCAGTGTTGCGGTTGAGCACAACGAATCTCTCGCCGCTCTCGGAGTGGCACTGAAATGCGACCTGGACGAACTCCGCGACGCTCTTATCGATGTTGATCCCGACCTGATTGCGCTCACGCAACTGCTAAACCAGCGTTAAGAAATGCGGATTAATACGCGGGAGTTCCCGCCGCTGGAACGTATGTGCGATAACACACCACGTTCTCTCCGTCATTGCCGTCTGTGTAAGCCATTGCAACGAACTCCGCATGCAACAGCGTGGTATCCAATCCACCAGCAAGTTGCAGCAGGGTCTCTTCTGCCGGAATTGCAGTCTGCAATCGTGGGTAATAGAAATAAGCTCGTCCGCCGCTCGTCTCTTCCAGTGCGAACAATGCCGACCATTCCTGAAAGAAACTTGCGCCCTCGCGATCCACGAACGCTACAACCTTCTGCAACCGTGCGCCGCTCGCAGGAGTTCCCCCCAGTAACGGCGCATCGAGTTGCAACCCCGTAGCCGTAATCGCCTCCACGCAGCCCACGTTATAACTCACGCGACGCACTGCATCCGCATCCATCTGTGCGGTCGTACTCGCGACAGCTCCTGTGATCCCGGTACCCATGTCGGTGATGCCGCTGACGTAATCCACATCGACAACAACTAATTCCCCGACCGAATAGTTACCCAGTACAGCAGGATCGAGAAGAATCTGCGATGCCGAAGAACCCACGAGAATCGGCTGCCCTGCCTTTGCCTGTCCACCTGATGCTCGCGATTGCGTACCTGCGCTCTCCAGTACATTCATATGCTGTGATCCGGCCGCCAAAGCCATCTGCAACTTACCCCACTCGCAAAAATCAAGTTGAACGCGCGCATCGATAAGCTTGCGAAACTGCACTTGCGAAATCCCCGCGACTCCGGTCCGCACCGCACCCATCGTCGACTTCGCCAAGCGCTTGAAATTCTGAACCAGCCCCAGGTTCACCCACGGAGACGGTGGATTCTCCAGATCAAAACTTCCCGAAGGATCGAACATCGTTCCCGTCTCCGTCGTGCGATTCACCGGAGCGAAGTATGCGCGCACCTTACTGCAGTATTCCTGCATACCCGCTCGTTTCATCATGCCGCCTCCGAGAAGTAGTACAACCTCATTGTTGCCGTCTGTTGCAGCAATCCATCTACATCGGTAGAAGCCTTCATCACCGGCATCGTCCAAAAAATCATCGTCTCCAGCCCAACCGGCGGGTTTTTCGTAAAGTCATATTTCTCCGCGCAGCGCTGCTCACACATTCGCGACAGTTCACTGTCCATCGCGGTAACAATACGCCCGCGATCCGCTCGCAATCGCTCGTTGGACCCCTTGCTGCCATAGCTCACCTTGCAATCCACATACATCAGCGAACCCACAGCAGCCGCCTGTCCGCCGTCTTCCCAACTCAACAGGAAAGTCTCCAGAGGCGTCTCTGTCGGCAGCGGAGTCTCGTTTTCCAAGGTCACCACTGCTGAACGTGAAACGCCATCCAACACCACAGTCCGCGACGGATTCACAACTGCCAGATTATTCGCGAGATTCTTAAGAAACGTGTCCTTTGCAGCCTGCATTTATGCCTCGATTTCTAATTCGTAAATCAGCTCTGAGCCGCCGAAATGCTTCACCGTCACCGACACGATCCGGTACTGCGTACCTCCCGCCTGCAACATGGACGCCTCAACCATTTGCTTCGTATCCATCGCGCCAACACCGCACAACGCTCTTTGCAACGTCCCCTTGGTGACTAACGCAAGCAGATTTGCTCCCGGCGGATCCGTCTGCAACAACACCGGCTCCAACTCTGCTTCATTCACCATCGGCACGCTAAGCCCAAGTCCGGTCTGCACGTTCGTCGTCGAAGGTTGAGGCACCAGCAAAGAAGCCCGTCCCGCACCGAGCGTGCGCAGCATCGCCACCGCCGCGCGCTCCAGCCCCGCAGCTTCGTTACTCATGAAGCCAGCCTCTGCGCTACAAACGGCGCAAGTAGTCGCTGCACATCCGAATCGATTAGCGAGTCGCTAAAGTACTGCAGATACATGCGATCGATTTTTTGCCTTGAAACATTCAGTGCCGGAGTTGCCAACGCATTCTTGGCCAACTTGGCACATGCTTGCTTCACAGCTTCGGGAACGACGCTGTACCCCGCCGTATAGGTAATCTCCAGATCGCCAAGCGCAGGTGACAGCAATCCTGCGCAAACAATCACTTCGCCACTCACCGCATCCAGATCGAGCGAAGCCGCTGGCACATTGATCCACATGTTTGGCGCGGCAAACGCTTGTGCCAACTCCAACGCCAATTCGTTCACCGTGCCCCATTCATCGCCTCTTGCCGTATACCGTCCCCGAGCCTGCACAATGGGCGGCGACACGCCATCCACCGAAGCCAGCGGAAGATAGGAAAGCCTCACCGTCCGCGACCGGCCCACTCGAAATCGTTCCATGTACTGTGTAATGCCAAAGCCCGACCTTCGGCAATGTGCATCAATCAAATCCGACGCCGCACTCACCAGGCTGTCTGGAATCGTCTCCTCCAGCCCGAACAGCGTGTATTCATCCGCCGACAGGTACGCCATATCCGCTCTTCTCCCGCATTCTCAATTACCCATTACGCAATCAAAGCAGTGGCCCCACGAGGAACGTATCTTCCCGGTTCCTCGTGGGGCCATATGGTAACTTAGCGGTTCACAACGACCTTGGCGTGTGCATATCCAGCGCCCTTCACAACCACTCCGCCGAACTTCACGACCACTAACTGGCGAGCGAGTGCACCCTGCAGTCCAAGCTGGAATACACGGGGATTTGCGTCGGTCAGCCAGTGATACTCGATCAGGTTTTCGGTGACGATGTATGCAGGCAGCACTGCTGATCCGCTACCCGGTGTTCCGCTGTAAGGCAGCGTCCATTCCGGAATCAGCGGCAAATCACCGGCCTGAGTAGACAGCGTCTTGACCGTTAAGCCACCAGCCACCTGTGTGGTCGAGAGAACGATATTGAACTCCTGCTTCATTTCGCGATCGATCAGATCCAGCAATACCGGATTGGCGTAAATGGCTGTCGGGCGAACTTCAAAGCTGGAGTTCGAAACCATCGCCGCAACCTGCGACTTCAATCCATCCACAATGCTTTCCGTAGTAGGAACATTCGCAACATTGCCGCCGTCATTGATCTGTTGCGCAGCGCCGTAATATTGCATCGTGGTCGGAGCGCTCAGCGAAGTATCGTTTCCGTTCCACAGTGCAACATCGTGAGTACGCATCACGCCATCCACTGCGTCCGCCAAATCCTTCGCCTGCAAGAAAGCAAACTGTTCCTGTTGCTGACCAACTTCAATGTCAAACAAGTTGTAGTTGATTTGCGAAACCAGCGCCTTCAGAGGAACCGAACGCTCCACGCGACTCGGAGCATTCACCGTAGCCACAATATTCCGTGGATCGACAAATCCATTCGCAGCCGTCGGAGAAGCAATCGCCGTCTGCTCAAAGAAGCGCGAAGGATGACCAGTAGCCGGAACATTCAGGATGCGTTGTCCAAATGCACCACGGCGACGGACAATATCAAAAATCTCTGTCTGGTACCGGTCGATCTCAACTGCGCCTGGTGCCATGAAATCTGCTGCGGCGTGCAAATCAACAAATTGCGTATTCATTCTGTGTGTTCCCTTTTCTGCCGAACCATCTGTCCGGCCTCGTTATCCCGTCGCACCGGCTATGCCCCGGTTGTTCAAAATCTTTCCGCCCGATCATCGAGCGGAGTTCGCCGCGTCAGTTCTTAGGCGATCATTCCCGCGCGCGCCAGTTCGGCCTTCACCGCAATGCGCTGCTCCACCGTCAGAGTTCCCAGAGCCTGGGCCAGAGTTCCCGCTTCGATCTGCATACCTTCGCCCACGCCGCTCTTCGCCAGCAGTGAACTCACCACCGGAACAAGCGTCTTGCGACCCACTCGTTGCCGCAGTTCGCGATTCTCTTTTTCAAGCTTTTCCATCTGCGCACTTGCCGATATCTCGGACTTTTTCTCTTCCTCCGCTGCAGGCTTTTCCACGGTAGCGATAATGCGATCGATCTTCTGATTCAGCGCCTCATACTGCGCCTCCAATTTTCCGATCACCTGTTCCAGAGCCTGTGCCGCGCTACCCAAATGTGCTGCACACTCTTCCAGTGAATTCTTCTGAGTTGCGCTGTTCTCTTCCTTCATGCTTTCCCCCAATAGAAAAGCCGGCTCAAGGCCGGTCGCTTTCGTTATAAAAATCCACACGCGAAATCGCCCTAGTCTGACAACTCCACATTCGTGTTTTGGTACGCAGCCTTATCGCGCAGCAAAACTGCCGCTCCCGTGAACTTGAAGTCTGTCGCCACCCACACCGCGGCATCTGCATCCGCAACGCGAACGTCGGCAATCTCGTAACTCATTCCCAGTTCCCCTTTGCGACGAGCCATCTCGTTCACAACCTCCGGAAAGTCCCTGGCAAACAAGTACCCTTGCACATCCACTCTGTGAGTTTTTCCCGCCGCAGGTCGCAAATCTGCCGAAGTAATAATCCCCACTTTCCTCTGCGCGTCGTGACGATCCAGCTCCGGAGCGTAATCCACCGCCATCCCCAGCAGCGAAGGCAACGCTCTCTCCGTAGCCTGCGACGTCAGCATCACCTTATGCCCTCTGGCCCCACTCGGAGCCCGATCCGAAGGCGCATTCGCCACCGTCAGCACTCCGCGAAACCCTCGCCGATTCGGATGACCATCCACTTCCGGCATTGCCAGCGCCATTGCCTCCCAGTGCATCCTCATTAAGCTTTCGCCCCCGTATTCTCCAGTGCCTGCCATCCCCTCGCCGCCCTCGCTTCGTTCACCGTCAGTACCCCGCTGCCGATCAAAATCTGATCGATCTGTGCCTGCTCCAGCGGATCGCTGGCATCCAGGTCGAGAAACACGAATTCCAAATCGTTCCACCCCAGCCGTTTTGAAATCGCGTCCCGAGTAATGTGCTCCGAAAGCAGCCTAGCCGTCGGCACAATCGCCGTCCTGAAAGCCTCATCTGTCAGCTCCTGCGCGGTCGATTTATTGACATCCGCCTCGACTCCCAGCAACAGCGGAGGCAGGTCGAATGCAGAGGCAATCACGCGAATCAGAAACTCCTGCCACGCCAACCGCAAATCCGAATCCGTTCCCGCTCCAAACCGCAATACCTCCGGCTTGTTTTCTGCCGCCAAAATCGGAACCCGCCCCGTGCCTTCAATATCGTCCTGCCACCATCGAATCAGCCGTTCATGCTGTCCCGGATCCATGTCCTGCATCCACAACGCATACTGCACCACCGAGTTGCTCGCCAGCTTTGCCGCAAACCGGTGCGCGCCCAGAAATTCATGAATCGTCTCGAACGCAACCTCCAACCTCCCCAGCCCAAACGGAGTGTAGCTGCGCGCATTCAACCGTATGTAAGACAGTTCGTTGTCCTTCAGCTCAATCTGCTGTCCCGCGCCAACAGCCAACGTCGATTGCACATAGCGCACCGAATCTGGATCGCCGTTCCAATCCGCGCGCATCTGAATCGTCGCCCCGTCCACCGGATAAATTGCCAGCGGCTTCTCCGTATCACCGGTCAACCGCAACTCCATCGCGCCATACCCGCCAACGATGATGTCCTCCAACACTTGCTCCGCCAGCGAGCGAAACGAGTCGTCCGGATTCGGACCTTCCAGCGTCTCCGTCAGCACCTGGATGCGCTGTTGCATCTCTGCATCCATCTCACGACCTCGCCTGGGCTGAATCCGCCAGCTCATTCCCGCCACTCGATCCTTGATCGTGTTAATCGCCTTGCGTGCGATCGGAGTCTCGGCAAAGCGGCGCAGTGCTTCCGGAGTCTTCTTCGGAAGCAGTTCCGCCCGTGTCCCAAACGTCTGCAAAATCGATGGCAGTGCGGATGTCTTGCGCTGTACCGCCGAGGCGTCTTTTCCCGCCAGCACCCGCATCCCTGCCCGCCGCACCGGCTCCCAAATCTTCTCCGCTATCGTCATTTGCTCTCCCGCGCCGAATCCCCTGCGCAATAAAAAAGGACGCCGAGGCGTCCCTAACACTCATCATCAAAATGTCGAACTACCAACATGTCGAACTACCGAGAAAGCCTCCGGTGCCCCGTTTCTGCGCCAGATCCACCGGCGTAGAAGTGGGAAACAGTGCTCTCCACCCCATAGTCTGATCTTGCTCTTGCCCTTAAGCTCTTGCCTTTAAAACGCCGCTCTACTGCAGCCCCATCCTCTGCCGTACGCTCTCAGCAATCCGAGGCAAGTCCGCCGTCGTGGCAACCATAATCTGGCTAGCCGACAAAGTCTCCAACGCGAACATCGTCGCATCATCGTTGCGATCAATCTCGCTTTCCACAATTGCCGTCAGCGCCGTCTCCGCCTGTTCAGCCCGCATCACGCCCTCGCGCAGCTTCGGATAAGTAAACGCCAGCACTTTGGCCGAGTTCACATCCGACTCCAGAGAAAGCGCCTGATACATATGCACCGTACCATTCGGCATGTAAGCCGCGTCGATCTTCAGCGGATCACCGCGATGGGTGTAATCACTCGCCGCAATGTTGTGCCTCATCAGATTCCAAACCCCCTGCCGTTCGAACTCCCCGCGCATCGTCTGAAAAATCTGCATTCTCCCACTGGCCACGCGCCCGCTCTTTTTCCCGCGTTCCAAATACATCTCCGCCAGCAGTCCAATCTCTTCCTGCGGAGATTCCGTCAGCACCGCTTTCGTCGGAGTCAGTCGAATCGCATTCGAGAACGTATCGTTCATGCGTTTCAGCAGCCATTCCTGATTGCTGAAACCCTCCCCCAGGCACTCCTTGATCTCCCGTTCCATCCCTTCAAGAATCTCAACATCGGCGTCCGGATCGAGACATCGCACCCGTTTCCAGTCTTTCGTAAAGCGCACGTCTGCAAAGCCGCCGCTGCTTTCAAACAGCACGACTCCCACATTCACAAACTCGTCCTTCACTGCGTCCGGCACATACCGCAGCAGAAAGAACTCGCATTGTCGGCGCTCTTTCATTCCCACCTTTTCTTTGGCGCGTAATCCCAACGCTCCGCTTCTGCAGAGCGCAGAACCTTAACCCAAATCCCCGGCAATCCTATAATCCTGTTCCACCCCTGCAACAACATTCCCCACTACCAACTTCTCCCAATTCCTCAATTGACCACATCTCGCCATTTTGGAAAAGGAGCCCGGCTCGAATTCCTAAATTGGAGTATCAACTCAGCCACGCGTGCCCGCCGACGCCCCAAATGTTCCACCAGCCGCTCCATATCGGAACTCTCGCCGTACCAAGCCGTAGGAATCTCCTCCGCACAACGCCACATCGCCTGTTCGTCCATCCTCTCGATGTTCCCCAACCATGGCTGAAAGCTCTCCCAGCCCGTCACATCGCGATAAACGTCGTTCCGCCCATACACACCCCGCAGCGGAGCATCCGGAAACGACCATTCCCCTGCATTGAAGCAATATCCCTGGTCGATGAACGACACCGTGAACTTCCGCTCCCGGCTTTTTTTCCAGAAAGCAGCCTGACGCCCATTCGCGTTGCAAGTCCACTTGTCCAGCGCCAGTATCCCCGCGAATGCACCCAGGTTCCGCACCCGGTCAAGCAGATGCTCGGGCAAATAGTCATAAATCATCCCTTGCATCGGAGGCACCACAAAACGCGAACCAAACTGCAATCCAGCCGTACATGGCTTCGAACCATGTACCAGTTCAAACTTCAATTCCGGCGTGTGCTCAATCAGCCACGGATTCACCTCGACCACCTCGGTCGCCGGCACAGGCAATCCCGCCGTCTGCGCCAACCGGGTCGCCAACATCTCGTTCGCTAATACCCGCGTATGTTGCGGATTATCCTGAAACTTCACCACGTAGAAGTAGCCATCCGAGCACCGCATCAGATGACTCTGTGCACCGCCCCTCATCCTTCGTACGTGCTGTACTGCGGCAACCGCCAAAACTACCCCCGGCCCGAACGCGACAATCTGCGATCCTTAGGCCAATTGCTCCAAGTTATACTCTACCCCGCTCTGCACATCTCTGCATCGCCGCACCGTCGGTAAGTGGGTGGCAAACTCACCGCTTCCCATGCGCATGACTCGGCTCATACCGATACCCCGAATCCCTCACCGCCAGAGCCATCGCCATCGCCATAATCGCGTCGTCATGCGATCCCTCCATCGCTGCAATCCGCCCATCCACATGCCGAACAAACGTCCTGCACTCCTCCAGCAACCTCCGACTCGCAAACAGCTCCGGATGAGCCACCAGGATCGCCCCAAACCGCTCCAGCATCGTCGGACGCGTCAACACCGTCGTCACCCACCCCGAGTACCTCTGCGTACGAAACAGGAACGGATACTCCTCCACGCGTTCCAGCATTGCCAGCACCGCATGCCCATGATTATTCCGTTCCACCACCATCAAAGCATTGTTGTACTCACGCCCCAGCTTCGCCGCCTGCGCCGCCAGCTCTTCCGGAGTGTAATGTCCGTATAACTCTGCGCATTGCAGCCCGCTCATCCGGTCAATCACCTGGACACACGCATAGTCGCCGCCCGCGCCGCCCCCAGCAGCATCCACGCCCATAATGTACTCGCGCCCGCTCGCCGAAGGCAGCCACACCTGAATGCGCCCGTTCTCTCGTGTCTCCAGCGGATCACCTAGGTCAAGCATCCGGCTTTCAATCTTCCCCGTGTCAAACACACCCGCACCGCTAGCCAAAAAGCACGTCGCCGGATCCTCCGCAAACTCCTCCGCCGCCCGCACGCCGAAGTTGTTCAGCGTCTGACGTCGAAACGCAATCTGCTCCAAATCCAGCTCATAGATTTCAATCAGCCGCCGTTCGTCCTGACTCAACTCCCCACACAGAATCTCTTCTGCTTCCCGCCCTCCAATCCGATACCCCGGATCTCTCCACCACGGAAAGAAGTGCCTGACGTACCGCGTCTCACTCGCCCTCTGCCATTCGCGATAAAAACACCCACCCATTCCATTCGGAGTCGATTCCAGCACGATCTCCCCACCCGGTGGCACGGCGGCCCGCAGCGAAGCCAGAACTTCCGGCGCATTCGCTCCCCACCGTGCCACCTCCGAACAATGCAGGTTCTGGATCGTCAGTCCCCGTCCAGCGTTCGCGTCCCCTGCGGTCTCCACGCGATACTCGCTGTCCAGCCCCGGAAACACCAACTGCCTCCGACTTGACCTCGACCTCTTCAGCGCTCCGCTCTTCAGGTCCTGTGGCAGGTTTTCCACGAACCTGTGCACCATGCGGAAAATCTCCTCCGCTGCCTCTTGCGTATGCGCTACCTGCACCGTCAAAGTGCCAGGCCGAGTAATTGTGCTCAGAAAGAATCTCGCCGCCACCCACGTCGAGATCCCCATCTGCCTTGCTTTCAGCACAATATTCTTCGACCCGCACCTCAACTCAAATTCCTTCTGTGCCGGATTGGCCACCAGCTTCACCAACCGCCCCTGCTTGTTGCGAACCGATAGCAGGCTCTCCGCCAGCACCTCGCGATAACTGCCCGTCCCCACCCGCTTGTCCAGCCTCTTGCCAAATGCCACGAGGGCCTCCAAATCCATCCCCTGACTCTGGGTTTTGGATCTGGAAGCCCCCACCTGCCGTATCGCCTTCGTCGCCGTCACCACTCACCTCGCCTGCGTTCAGAAACCCAATTTCATCTCCGCGCCCAACAAATCCTCACCACGCGCGCCGAACGCCTGCTCCACCCTCTGCCAGTCCGCCGGACTCCAGCACCGCACAACCGACTGCAACTTCGCCGCCCCACTCGATGCACGTCGCACAGCCGATGCCTTCGCCTCGTCCGGAGTCTGTGCCGCCAGCAGATACCCATCCAGCACATGCACCGCCGCATCCAGAGTGCTCAGCACAACCTTCGCCTTCGCCTGGCTATCAGGATTCTTAATCGCCAACGCCGCAAGCAACCCTTGATCCGCGTCGCTCACCAGCGCATCGACCACACTTCCTAGATTCGACCACCCCTGCGTCGAGGGTGCCGCCGCATAAGCCCCGCTCACAATCTCCAACTCCTGCAGGTCGGTCTGTACCTTGGCACCGACCGTCTGCACCTCGGAGGCTTCCGCCGGATCGAGTGCACCCACCACATCCGCCGCATCCCCCGCCAGCCCCATCACCATTGGCAAGTAAGCATGAATGGTACTTGCGGCCTTCACCGCATCCGCCTTCGAACACCCCGCCAGACAAACGACCATCCCCATCCCCGCCATCACAACCCACGCTCGAGCCCATCTCTTCCCCATAGCACTCCCCGCAAAAAAGCCGCCATTCCCCTGGCGCGCCTCTAACCTGCTCTTGCCCCTGCTCTTTGGTAGCTTGTATCCGAAACCTCGGGTGCTCCACATCCGCCGTTTTTAGCGGATGTGGGAAACGAACCCTCCACCCCTGAGGCTTTTGACATGCCCCTAGTCCTTCGCCAAAACCCCAAGCGCAGCCGTAGCCAGTGCACTAGCCAGCGAAACCACAGTCCCTGTCCCGACATGTCCCAGAGAAACCCCCTGCTGCTGCAAAACACCCAGCACTGTCGTCACCGCGAGCAACAACCCTGCGATACTCGTTTTCGGCTCCCCAATCAATCGCTCTAACATTCCTAGTCTCCTCCACGACAAAGCCGCCCCGAAGGACGGCTTGTTCGCTACCAACGCATTTAGTTAGTTCCCCACACACTGATACCCAACCACATCCGAACCAGTCCCCGTGATCGTAAAGCTCGACGTCGAAGCATTCGCAATCTTCACCGCCGCTGCCGAACTCTGATCCGTCCCCGTACAAACAAACGAACCAGCCGAACTGAACACCGGAGCAATCCCCGCCACCGTCACGCTTCCGCCCGACAGTGTTGCCGAGCCGTAAACAAACCTCACGCTTGCACTCGTATTCGTATTTGCGCACGATGAAGTCGTCCCGCACGAGTACGCCGTAGCCCCACTCACCGTGATACTTGCATCTGGAAGCGTGTAGTTCCGATTTCCTGTCAGCGTCGAAGTCTGAACCGCCCCGTAATTCGCGCCATTCCAAATCTGCAATCCGCCGGTTGCCGGAATCGAAACCCGCTTCGTCGGCGTGAACGTACTCCCAACCGTCAGCCCACTGTCAGCCGCAAAGTTCAGAGTCCCAGCCGCATTTTCGATCGACGCCGGAGCCGTGTGTTTTGCCGTGTACCCTGTCCCATTGTTTCGCGTCCCAAACCCTAACAGGTAGTCGCTGCCCGAAATGACTTGATTGAAGAAGAAGCCGTAATCGTCCTGCCCACCAATCCTGGCCGATGTCACGCCATTCCCTTGAACATCCAGCGTGTAGCTTGGATTAGGCGTTATCGGCCCAATTCCCAGCCCACTGCTCCTGAGTGACATCCACTGAGTTCCGCCCACTCCGCTCTTGAAGTTGAGAACCCCGCTAGCTGTGCTCCCGGCCATCACAACGTCATTCAATCGGACATAAACGTCCTGCACGTTACCAGCTCCCTGTACCGTAATGCCGCTCGCGGCACCACAACATCCATCCGGGCTAAACACCGCGATATCCCCAGTCGTGGACGTGTTGTGAACAGTCACCGAGCCCGCATTCTGCACCACCGGAGTGTTCACAACCGGAGTAGTTACGGATGTACTAGCCGCAACCGTCGGAGCCGTCAATGACGTGCTCGCCATGAGCGTAGGCGTCGAAATCGTCAGCCCTGACGGAATCGTCAACCCCGAGCCACCGAAGGTTGCAAAGGTGGTGGACAAGTCCGCCGTCTTGATGCTCAGACCGTTTCCTCCCGTGTTACCTGCAAGCGCCACGTTCTGGAGTTTCAGATAGACGTCATTGCCATTCCCCGCCCCTGAGATCGAAACACCCCACGGTCCCCCTATATTCCCATTGGGAACGAACGACGCAATATCCCCAACCGTCGAGTTTATGGACGTAAACGTAAACTTCTTCGCGCTCGCGCCGTACCCATACGGAAGCTGATTGGCTCCCATACCGTAATTGTCGCGATAAACCGTATCCGATGCAGCGTCTGAGAATACCGCGCTGAGGTTCACCTGGTTTGCTTCAACCACGTTTGACATCGCTCCCGCCGTTGTAAACGTCACTCCAGCCTGAAGCAGGTTCCCGCTAATCACACACGATGTGACGCAGGAAACATCTCGAGCCGTCCCACCACCAGCTATGAAAAAGTTGTTATTCAAAATACGTGCGTAGCCAACCGAATACACACCAGCAACAGTGATAGCTTCCACATGGTTGTCTTGAAAGGTTGTAGGCCCAACTCCGCTTGCAGCCACATACAGCCCATAAGCGAACGAAGTGATGTGATTGGAGTGAATGAACGAAGAATCCACGCCATTCTGATAAATCCCGGTCCCGCCGCCACTCATCGAAACGCCGTGTATCTCAGTGCCATTCGAAGCGATATTTCCCGGTGACATTTCCTGATAAACCGCCACGCCTGTTCCGCCCGGACTCAGATACCCACCGCGAATTTCGCCCTGCTGCGCCGCCGTCTGCCAAATACACTTCGCCAGCGTGCCGTTTCCCAAGCAGTTAATGTCCTGCAAAGTGAAGTGCGCGATTCCATCCAGATGAATACCGAACGCCGCCGTCCCACTTGAGTTCGACACAATCGTCATGTCGCAAAGCTTGACCTGCGATCCCGTCTGGCCTGCATTCCCCGTAACGTGCAGAGCGCCGTTCGTACCGGTAATGTTCAGCACTGTCCCCGGCCCAACTCCGCAAATCTCATACTGCCCACGCGCCGCCGTCGCCACCAGAATCTCACTGCTCAGGTTGTAGGTTCCCGCCGGAATCTCAACCTTTCCTCCCGCCGCTGGCAGCGCATTGATCGCCGCCTGGACTGAAGAATACGCACCCGCGTTCACCACTCCATTCACGCTTTGAGCCGTAATCGTCGTTGCGTTTACCGCTCCCGGAGCCGTCCCGCCAATCGTTCCCGGAGAGCCAAGATTGGGCACCGCCTGGTCCACATATCCCTTATTCGCCGCGCCTCCCGGATCCGTAGGAACCGGCACTTCCGGTGAAGACACAAAGGTCTTCGTCCCCTGAATCGTCTCCGCTCCCGTCGTATGTACCAACGAGCTAGGAGTCAATCCAGCCAGCACCGAATCGATGTAATCGCGACTCACAAACTGCGCAGCCACGCTCTGCGTCACCACTTTCGCTCGAATTGCCGCAATCGTAGTAGTCGCCGTCGCCGGAACTACCCAGAGCTCTTCGCTCGTAGTCCCGTCATCCAGCTTGATCACAACTTTGTAGTAGCCACCCGCCGGAGTCGACCCAGTATTCGGAATCAGCGGAATGGAAATCCCGCCATTCGCGCCAACGGAAACCGTCATTCCCCCCGCCGCCACCGCATCCCCTTCGGTAGTCGAGAAGCTGTTCCAGCGAATCGTAACTGTCCCCTGCGCGAAGCTCCCATCCGCTCGAAACAGCGTGTCCTGAATCAGAGTCTTCGCCGGATCAGCCTTCGCCCCCGTCGCGCCAATAAGAATTGCCACCCACACAAAAACCAAAAGCCGCCTGATCAGGCGGCTTGAACGTTCCATTCCAAATGTATTCATCCTCTTCTGTCGCCATCCTTTCGGCTTCCCACTCTGGAGTTCCCCACATACCCCTTCAGGAAATCTTCCACGCTCTGCACATACACCTCGGCAAAGTCCACAACATACCTCTTCATCTGGATCAGGTGCTTAGCATGTTCCAGCTTGTACCCCGTTGAGCACAACACCGCCAGCGCCATCATCGGAGCCCGATGTACCCCCGCCGCGCAATGTATAAACACCTTTGCATGTGGATCCTCAAGCGCGTGCAACGCAAACTTCACTCCGCGCTCAAACACCCGCCTGTCCTTCGGCAAAAAGTCATCGTCCACCGGATTCCACAGCACTTCCACTCCAGCACGCTTGCCCAGAAGTGTGTCATCGAATTCAATCTGCATATCGATCACGTGCGTCACTCCAGCCAACGCCACTTCGTTCATCTTCTCGTCCACCCAGATCCCGCCGCCAACCGCGATCCGGTCCGTAATCCACGTCATGTCGATGCTCATGCTAGAGTTCGCCTCTGTTCATCCCGGCTTCCGAGCCGACTTCCCACCCTGTATCTCAACGGCTAATCTTCGTTCAAGGTGCCCAATTCTAGCCGCGTCTTTCGGCTAGGTGGAAACTTGTACTTTCACCTGCCCAACTTCCGCCAATCCCTCTTCCGCCGCGCCCTGCCCAGCCGCACTGGATTCAGCTTCATCCAATCGTGCCAACACCAGCTTTGCCCAAGGCTCGCCGCCGTCCTGCTGTTCGGCCTCACTGTCAAACATACGTTTTGCGCCGGTCATCTCCAGCAATGTCTTGGCATGCGTGTAGCTTCCCTGCTTCGCCGCCTCCACCATCGCTTCCACAATTGCCGGGACCGATCCCTTCATCGTTTGTTTCGCGATTTCAAACGGGTCCATCTCGGACGCAATCATAGTCTCTGTTTCCGATCGCTCCGAAGGCTCAGGAACACGTATTTTACGATGCTTTCCAGGATTGCGCCTCGGCTCCAGTTCGACACCCTCTTCGGCCCTAAGCTCTTCTTGTTTCTTAGACGCTTTCTTTGCACCTTTTTTCGCAGAAACTTTGACCACAGAAACTTTGACCGGCACTTTCTTTACGGATGCTCCCGCCTCACCGATCCGTCCCCCCTCAGGAACTCTCTTTCCAACGCTTCCAGCCTTCCCCCCCGCCTTCGGCTTCTTCGTCGATGCCAACCGTCACGCCCCTCTCACTTGCCCTCTTATCTTCAGGATATCAAGTTCACCCCCCTCATCCCCTCACCTGCACCCCAAACTCTATTTGCCATGTAATGAGAAGCTTAGGCCACATTTACAAAATTTCAGCTATTGACAAGAATTTCCCGCAAGCGTTTTTGCCCCGAATCGAGCTTATTTCGCGCCCGCAATCCGACTGCGAAACATTTGCTCTTGCCCTTGTTTTTGCTCTTGCCCTTGTTTTTGCTCTTGCCCTTGTTTTTGCCTTGTTTTTGCCTTGTTTTTGCCTTGTTTTTGCCCTTGTTTTTGAGCAGTCATTCCGAAGCCGCAGGCGAGGAATCCCCGTGCTGCTCAAACCTGCCGTGCCGCTCAAGGCAACTCAACCGAAAACCTCGCCTATAAATTTGGGAAGTACCCGAGATTTCTTGATTCCACTCCGCAGCACACGCAGCGACCAAAGGCTGGCCCTCAGTTCGCGCGCGACAATTTTCGAAGCGGATTGGGGAACACTCGCCTTCTTCGCTCCTACGTCTCAATCGAGATATGTGCCACCCGTCCCACCAGGTGATCGGCAAACGTCTCGCCCTTTTCCAACTGCACAAATCCCAAGGAACACTTCTGATTTTCAGGACGAAGCGTAAGTTGATTCCCCTGCAACTCCGCATATCGAATCTTGAACGTATCCCCGCTCTTAATGACATACATATTCGGGTCCTGACGCCGATAATCCCGCAGCGAATTGTAGTGCCGGTCAATCAGCAGAGTAGCCCCCGGCAGCAGCCTCGGACGCATCGCCATCCCCGAGTCCTTATCCGCCTTGATCAGCACAAACCGCTGCCAATTCCTGCGCTGGTTCGCCATCTCCGAACGAATCCGCCGAAGAAAGCTTTTCTTAAATCGCAGATGCTCCACAACATCTCCCGGACCAAAATCGGGCTGCAGCAAAGCCGCGCTCCCCACGACCGGTATCGAGTCGAACCCGACCTCGCCACCCTCCGCCGACGAAGCTTTCCTCCGCTCATCCGGCATCAGATCGCGTACCTCCAGTCGCAGAACTTCCATCACCCGGTCCATCGCTTCAATGCTCAAACCCCGGCGTTTATTAAGAAAATTGGAGACATGAGCCTGCTGAAATCCAGCTCGCCCTGCCAGTTCCGTGCCCGTTAACTCACCTGCTTCAATGCGCTCATATACCAGCGCACGCAATCGATCCTGCAAATCAGTAATCAACATTGCCCGCCCCGCGAAAGGTTTCATCGAAGTATAGCTTTAAGCAATACGTACAAACTTTAGTAACAACTTCTAGCAATATTTCGTTGACTTCGCATTTCCTGTTGCTCAATGATTTAACCCAACAACTCATTCGGTTATCGGCTAGGAGCGGCGGCAATGGAGTACGACAACAAAGCTTCCAACGAAACTACTTTTGTCGAGTTTCGTCGCAAGGTTCAGAACTCTGAACTACTTGCATTGGGAGTCTCACAACTTCTCCGGGAACTACACTTCACCGGTCGTCTTAGCGTTGTCATTCAAAACGGCACAATCTTGAAGTCTGGTTACGAAGAAGGTTACTTTACCCGCAAAGACGAGCGCAGACTGACCTGATCTCAGGTCGCGGGCAGAGTAACAGTCATTTGACGGCAAATCCACCGTGGAGGAGCCGATAAAACTTATACGAGAAGCAGGTCGTCGAAAAAAAATCGAGCCCTGCCGCTGGCACAAGTGTGATGCTTGCCCGGAGTCCGACTCCTGCAAGCTTTGCTCTCCGCCAGTGGCGGGGATTTTTTTTGCAGGGGGCAAATGAACAATGAAAACCAAATCTGAACCATTGCAGCTACGGAACATGGAGCTGAAGTACTGCGAACGCTGCGGAAACATCTGGCTTCGTCGCGCAGGCAGTGAGAGAACCGAATGCGCTCCATGCGCCAGGGCCGAAGCCTCGCTTCGCCTCGGCGGTTCAATCTCCTTTTTGCAGGTCTGGACTCGACTCCGGGCGGAGGCATAGGTATCAGCATGAATGAAGTTCGCAGTAATTCCGGTTTGCAAATCGTACCCGGCGGGCATCGCCCCCAGGTGGACACTGAGAATCTCCCTGCATATCGCCCCTACACGCGCGCTCTGCTCCGGCGCTACTTCCGCATGGCGGTCGATATAGGACGCCTGCCCAGCATCCTCGGAGGACTCTGTTTTCGAGCCCGTGTTTCTTCCTACAAACTCCATACGTTTGAGGACGCCGTCATCTTTGTTCATGACATCGAACGAGTCTTCGACCGAATCGAACGTCACTCGATGGAAATCATTGCAGGCGTAATCCTGCTCGACTACAGCCTCCCGGAAGCGGCACTCCGGCTCGGCATTACCGTTCAGCGCGCCGAGCGTCGTTACGCTACGGCCATCGATTCGCTTTCCGCCGTCCTTCTTGAGGTCGGTCTGCTTCGTCCCGTCTTCACATCGGACGAGGACCGGCAGAGTCAAACTCCGGCCCCTGAGGGGACACTTCCCCCCAAAAAGCCGCCTGTTTCGGCCAGAATCGAAGCTTCGGCAGCCACTCATCGCCAATTATCCGGAACGAATCCACAGCAGCCGTAAAAGGGACTCTGTAAGTGTGAGCTGCCAGCCAAGCAGCTCCGCATTTTTTCAGTGTTCTTCTTCATATCTGCTTTTCTGTTATCATCGGCACCGCGTCGCCTTTCGATGAGGCACGCGGTGTTTTTTTATTCCAGCCCGGAGAATCCCCGTGAGCGATATCGCTGTTACGCCCGTTCCTCCTACTCCATCCCTCCGTCGCGACGAAGAGATCGCATTGGAGATGATGAAGTTTGTCGCAACCACAACCGGCTTCGGCCGCACCGCGACCGGCGCCGGCTTTCAGGGAAGCAACGACTCCCGCGCCGAAGACTACGCCAAACACCTTCTCGACCTTTACGGACAGTGCCTCGACGCCGTGCGAGCCAAGCACTAAAGCGACGAACAAATTGCTCAAAGCTTTAGCCCATTTATAGCCGCAAGTTAAGAATCATCTCTGCGGACCTTACTCCCTTTAGGCCAGGATCGATCTATAGAATCGTTCCTGTGCTGCATTTTGTTCGTTCTGAATTCGAACCACTCCCAATCCGGTACACTCGATATGTAACCGGAGCCGACTCAATCCGAACATGAACAAACGCACTCCTGCATCCGACGCCACCATCTCCGTTCACGCCGGAGAAGACCGCCACGGCCGCAACGCGCCGCTCACTACTGAAATTCAACAGACTGCGGTTTTCGCCCTGCAGAATACGGAGCAACTACGCCGATACGCCGCAGGTGACCCCGACGTGTTCCTCTATACCCGTTACGGAAATCCGACACTGCGCGCAGCGGAAGAGAAGATCGCTGCGCTCGAGCAGGGTGCCGACTGCGTACTAACTGCCAGTGGCCTTGCCGCGGAACTTGCCGTAGCTCTGACCCTATGCAAAAGTGGCGACGAAATCGTCTCCATGCTGGACATCTACGGCGGTACTACCAAGCTGTTTTCCAACTTATTGGACCGCTGCGGTATTCGTACCCGCTTCGTTCCATTTACTGAACTACCCAACATCGACAGCTACTTCACCCGCAAAACGCGAATGCTGTTTCTGGAGACGCCCACCAATCCAACCCTGCGCTGTGCTGACATTGCTACTCTCTCAGCGCGCGCCCACAAGCGCAAGATTACCGTAGTGGTTGACAACACTTTCGCAAGTCCCATTCTCCAGAAGCCGCTCGCGCTCGGCGCCGACATCGTCGTACACTCGGCCACCAAGTACCTCGGCGGTCATAGCGATCTCACCGCCGGTGCCGTCGTCACATCGCGCCGCTGGTCTGACCCCGTTCGCGAAACCATGATCTTATCCGGAGGCTGCTCCGATCCCGGAGTTGCTTACCTACTGCTGCGCGGATTGAAGACTCTCGACGTGCGCATGAATCGCGCCTGCCGCAATGCAGCTACAATTGCAGAGTACTTGGTCGCGCACAACAGAGTAACTCAAGTCTTCTATCCTGGCTTGACTGATTCGCCTTCGCACCTTCTGGCGACTGCCCAAATGAGAGATTTCGGAGCCGTGGTCTCGTTTGACATCAAAGGCGGAGGCCCTGCAGCCGAGCGTTTCATCGATTCACTGAAGCTGTGGTATCTCGCGACCAGCCTCGGAGGAGTCGAATCTACTGTGTCCTATCCAGTTCTCTCGTCTCATTCCAGCGCGACACGTCGCGAGTTGAAACTTCTGGGAGTCTCGCCTGCCACCATTCGTCTTTCCGTTGGAATCGAGGAAGCGGCAGACCTCGTTGAGGATTTGGAGCAGGCTTTTGCCAACCATTAGTTCCGAAGACAACAGTCCGAGCGTCCCAAATTGGATAGTAGTATATGGTTCTCAAAGCTGCTCAATCATTACCAAAAGAGTAACCTCAGTATTTTCAATGATTGACCCTTCCGTGAATCGTTCGTAGATTTAAGAGAGCGCGATGCTCCGGAGGTTGACGACCACACCGACTGGAACCGCACACACTAATGAATCCTTTTTCTCGCGCAATTCTCCCGACCATACTGATATCGAGCCTGCTTCTCGCCTCCTGCGAACCTGATAAGAAGGCTGCATCCACCCTTCCTGCAAAGCAGGCCACAGCGCCGCCGCCTTCCGCGCCTTCTCCCGAGACGCAGACCACCGCGAAGCCGCCCGCACCGCGAGCTGCCGCGCCCCAACCCTCGACAGAAACCGTGCAGCAGTTGATTGCTCACGCCGAAACCGAGTACGCCCGAGGCAAAGCCAACTACGCTGCCGGTCACATGGAAGCCGCGAAAGACAACTTCGACTCCGCATTCAACCTTCTCTTGCGCGGCCCCGTCGGCGTGCAGAAAGACGAGAGGCTCCAAAGCGAGTTCGACAGAATCGTCGAAGCCACGCACGAGTTGGAGTTGCAGGCGTTGCAAGCCGGTGACGGATTCACCGAGCAGCGCGCAGAACCAGCCCCAATCGACGAAGCCAACAACATCACCTTCCCCGTAGATCCCACCATCAAGGCGAAGGCGCAGGCTGAGTTGGCGAACACCCACAGCGATCTTCCGCTCATGCTAACCGATCCTGTAGTGAGCTACATCAACTACTTTTCTTCCCGTGGACACGGCACGATCGAACGCGCCTTGATTCGTCGCGGGCGTTACCTCGATATGATTTCTCGCATCTTCCAAGAGGAAGGCGTGCCGCAGGACCTGATGTTTCTTGCTCAGGCCGAATCCGGGTTCCATCCTCTGGCGTTGTCGCGCATGGGTGCGCGAGGAATGTGGCAGTTCATGCCTTGGGACGGCACGCACGCCGGCCTACAGCGAAACTGGTGGGTCGACGAGCGACAGGACCCCGAAAAGGCGACACGTGCCGCAGCGCGTCTGTTGAAGGATCTCCATAACCAGTTCGGTGATTGGTACTTGGCGATGGCTGCCTACAACTCCGGACCAGGCACCGTGCAGCGCGCAGTGCAGCGCACCGGTTATGCCGATTTTTGGGAACTCTACCGCCGCAATGTGTTGCCGGGTGAGACGCGCAACTACGTCCCCATCATTCTGGCCATGACGATCATGGCGAAGAACCCGACGCAGTATGGCCTTGACCATCTTGCCGTGGACTCACCAATCAAATCGGAAACGGTGAGAATCCACTACCCGATTGACCTCCGCCTTGTTGCCGAGTGCACCGACTCTTCCACTGCAGTCTTGCAGGAACTAAACCCAAGTCTTCTGCGCATGACCACACCGAAGGATATGGATTTCGATCTGCACTTGCCCCCTGGCATGGCAGAAAAATTCCAGAAAGCAGTGGAGGCCATTCCTGAAGAGAAGCGGGTCTCTTGGAGATATCATCGCGTCGAAAGCGGGGAAACCTTGAGCGAGGTCGCCCGTCGCTATCACACGACGACCACGGCCATCGCCGAAGCCAACAGCCTGGAAGGTACGGAACTGACGAAGGACACTAAGCTGATCATTCCCGTTTCACCCGCCAAGGCAGCGGCTACCGAAGGAAGCAGCCACACCGCGGCGCCATTGGCGAGCTATAGCAAACGCCCCGCGCGTTACACGGTCCGAAAAGGCGATACGGTCCTTTCAGTCGCCGATGACTTCGACGTTCCGGCAGAAAAGGTGCGGCAATGGAATCACCTGAAAGGCAACGCTCTGCGCTCTGGACGCTCTCTCACAATCTTCAAACCGTCTGCGGGTGCCGTAGTAGAACGAACTTCTGAAACCAAAGTCCGGCGGGGGACAAGCTCGAAATCGGCGAAGTCCGTACCGGATCGCGATGATCACACATCCAGAAAAATCTCGCACAAAAAAATGAGAAAAGGACAAGTTTCAGCAGAGGAGACAGCCGCGAAGGGTGCTAAAACACAGGCTCCCGCGACAACATCGAGGCCAGCACACAAGAAGCATAAACGCCGAGCATGAAAAAAATGATGCGTCTTTTACGTACGGAATAATTCATTCCGTTGCATCGCAATCGAGGCTGAGTTATTGTGTTCGGGTACGGGGGCGTGCATTCTGTAAAAGCAATTGTGCACGCGTTAGCCACAGAAGCGACAGCAGTCGTGTTGTACCTGTGCTCAGTAGTCCGCGAGCGCGGAGCGGGAAAAGATACCAGGAGGAGACATGACGTTCGACGAAACTCTTTACGGTCGCGGCAGTGATGATGGGGATGACTTCGGCGATAACGAACCTTTCGAAGATGTAATTGACGACGAAGAGGAAGAAGAGCTGGAAGACGACGAGGACGAAGCGGAGGAACAGGAACTGGGCCACGCTGAAGACGAGGCGGTAGCTCCTTCCGCAAGCCGAGCTCAGCGCGACGAAGAAGACAGCGAAGAGCCGAAAGAAGAGGAACCCGAGTCGGCTCCTCCAGCAAAGAAAGTCGCCAAGAAAGCAGCTAAGAAGCCCGCTGCCAAGAAGGCGGCCACAAAGAAGGTCGCGGTAAAGGTAGCCGAAAAGAAGGCTGCCGTGAAGGCCCCGGCTAAGAAGGCTGTCGCAAAAGCACCAGCTAAAAAGGCACCTACCAAGAAAGCTGCTGCCCCTGCGAAAAAAGCGGTGGTGAAAAAAGCGGCGGTCAAGATCGTTGCTAAGAAAGCAGCCAAGAAGGCGGCAGAAAAGCCCGCTCCTAAAGCTGCAAAGAAGGTAGCCAAACCCGCCAAGAAAGCAACCAAGAAGGCCGTCAAGAAAGCTTTGAAAGCCGTCAAGAAAGACGAAAAGCTCGCCAAAAAGGCCGACAAGAAGAAAGCTTCTCCAAAGCCTGAAAAGAAGGTAAAGGGCAAAAAAGGCAAAAAGGGAAAGAAGTAGCTATCCCTGAGCTCTCCAATGCCGCGGAGTTCTAATCCGCGGCTTTTTTTGCGCATGCTTCGCGTTTTCCGGAGCAAAAGAAAACCCCAGCCTAATCGCGACTGGGGTTTTGTTCGAAAGATACGCGGAACTTTAAGCTGCTGCTGCGGCCTTCTGGTCCTGTTTCGTAAGCTGTTCAACGGCTCGACGAAGCTGCTCATCGGGCTGATTCTTCTGCGGCTCGGGCTTTTCAGTCTCATCCGGCGTCACGTCGGAGTCTTCCGGCGAGATGAAATCCTCCGCTTTGTCGGCTACTAGAACATTGGGAGTAATAGCCGCGTCCTGAATTGCTTTGCCGCCCGGCGTGTAGTATTTGGCAACCGAGAGAATCAGTGCGCCGCCATCCTGAAGGTCAATCGTCTTCTGAATGGAACCTGCACCAAACGTCTTATCGCCGAGAACATCGCCACGCGCGTTATCCAGAACCGCACCTGCAACGATTTCAGCAGCTCCAGCCGTGGATTTGTTGACAATCACGACCAGCGGCAGCGTCGAGATTGCCTTCGAAGGGTCGGCGGCAAAGTTCTGCCGGGGGTACTTCTGCCCTTCCACATAAGCGATCTGGCCGTGATTCAAGAACAGGTTCGCCGTTGAGATACCCTCAGCGACTTCGCCATCTCCTGAGTTGCGGAGGTCAAGAATCAACTTTTTCGCGCCGCTCTTTTGGAGATCTCGGACTCGCGAGGCAATTTCCTGGCAGCGCCCTTTCGGAAAGCCCTCAGTGCGGACGTAGCCAATCTGGCCGTCCAGCATCTTTGAGGAGACAGACGGGTACTTCACCAGCTCGCGGGTAATCGCAATCTTCTGGGGCTGAACCTTGGTGGGTCGGACCACGCTGAGATTGATGATCGAGCCCACTGGACCGCCGAGCAAACCCGTGAGTTCCGCAACGGACATTTCCCGGGTGCTCTTGTCGTTCATGGCTTCAATGATGTCACCCGCCACAATACCGGCCTTGTCGGCAGGGCCGCCCGGCACCACCGAAATCACGTCACCATAGCCGAACCGCTTGGAAACTGCCGCGCCTATACCAGCCGGGGGCTGTCCCATCTGCTTGTAGCTCTTGTATTCATCCGGACTCAGATAGCTGGAATTGGCGTCAAGCGCCTCAAGCAGCCCATGCAGAGCTCCGTTGCTGACCTGCGGAATATTCGGATCTTCTACATAGTCGGACCGAATCCGCGATAGGACTTCGCTGTACACACCGAGTTGGCGATATGCGCCGTCATTGGCACTGCCCGCTTTGACGCCAACGGCGCCTGCAACAGCGAAAGCAAGGACGAGAAACGACAACAGGAGGAGAGTTGTTTTTACGCTCTTTGACATGGGTCCTTCAAAAGCCAGCCGGAACTATCGCAATTATACGGCGAACTGAAATGCAGCCGAGGCCTAAGCCTTGCTTTCTTTTAGACGCGCTTCAGCAGGGAAAGGTAAAAATGATTTTTGACTCGTCAAATTCAAGATATCTGGCAGCCCCATGGCACAGCGAAGCCATCGAAATGAACGATTCCGTCAGTGCGAAACACGTTGAGCCTTGAATTCATTGACTCGCAATGTATTCAACCGCGCTGCCAGCCCTGCTTCCTCTGCCACATCTATCGCATCTGACGATTGTAAGGTTCGCCAAAAGTTCAACAATCGCTCGACTTGGCATAGTGGCGCACGGCATTATTGAGATGTGTGAATCACGGTATCCGCTCAGGACTTATACACATTAGAGACGCAGCGTGAAGCACTCGGCGGCGCGCCGGGGGCAGAAAGGCAATTCAAAACACATGTCAGCGAATGTGCAGCAGCTTGAAACGACGAAGTCATCGGCGCTGGACCAATTGTGCGTAAATACAATCCGCACTCTGTCCATCGACGCGGTCCAGAAGGCAAACAGTGGACATCCCGGAGCCCCAATGGGTCTGGCTCCCGTGGCGTACGTACTATGGGACCGATTTCTGAGGCACAATCCCACGGATCCCCGCTGGCCGAACCGAGACCGCGTGGTGCTCTCTGCTGGACACGCCTCCATGCTTCTCTACTCGATGTTGCACCTCACGGGATATGACCTACCGCTCTCCGAGCTCCAAAGATTCCGTCAGATTGGTTCGAAATGTCCGGGGCATCCGGAGTACAACATCACTCCGGGCGTAGAAACCACGACTGGACCCTTAGGGCAAGGCGTTGCGAATTCCGTGGGTATGGCGATCACGGAACGCTGGCTGGCTGCCCACTTCAACCAGTCCGAAGACAAGATTGTTGATTACCACGTTTACTCGATCTGCTCTGACGGCGACATGATGGAAGGTATCTCGCACGAAGCCGCCGCGCTGGCCGGGCATCTGAAACTCTCAAACCTGACCTGGTTGTATGACTCGAACCATATCAGTCTGGACGGACCGACGACTCTGTCCTATAGCGACGACGTGGAGAGCAGATTCAAGGGCTATCACTGGAACGTGCTGACGGTGGAGGACGCAAACGATCTGGAATCGGTCGAGGCCGCGATCCGCGAAGCACGAAAAGAGACCGAACGGCCTACTCTGATCGTCGTCCATACCCACATCGGGTACGGCTCTCCGAACAAGCAGGACAAGAATACCTCGCACGGCGAAGCGCTCGGTGTAGAGGAAGTGAAGGCCACCAAGCGTTTCTACGGATGGCCCGAAGATGCCCAATTCCTTATTCCTGAGGATGCCGGTTCGCATTTCCGCAAAGCAGTGGAGCGCGGCAAGAAGCTGCAATCCGACTGGAAAGCAAAGTACGACGCTTGGGCTGCCAAGAATTCCGGGTTGGCTGCACAGTGGGACGGAATCATGGGCGGCAAGTTGCCCGAAGGTTGGGATAAGGACATTCCGGTCTTTCCTGCTGATACCAAAGGAGTTGCGACACGCGAGGCTGGCAATAAGGTAATGAACGCCATCGCGAAAAACCTGCCTTGGCTGCTCGGTGGCTCCGCCGATCTAGAGACCTCCAATAAAACGAAGATTGACGGTGAGAAGAGCTTTGAGAGCGGCAGCTACGGCGGACGTATCCTTCGTTTCGGAGTACGCGAGATGGGGATGGGCGGAATTCTGAATGGGATGGCTGCAAGCGGACTGCGCGTTTTCGGTGGAACCTTCATGGTGTTCAGCGATTACATGCGTGGAGCATTGCGGTTGGCTTCGATCATGGAACTGCCGGTGACCTACGTTTTCACCCATGACTCGATTGCTGTGGGCGAAGATGGACCGACGCACGAACCCGTGGAGCAGGTCATGTCGTTGCGGTTGATGCCGTTTATGCGGTTGATCCGTCCAGCGGACGCCAATGAAACCGCGGTTGCTTGGAAGATGGCGATTGAGGGCACGAAACATCCAACGGCTCTGGCGCTGACGCGGCAGGCGATTCCTACATTTGATCGCACGAAATACGCCAGCGCGGAAGGACTTCGCAAGGGCGCATATGTGTTTGGCGACGTGGAAGGAACTCCGGACGTGATTTTGATCGGCACGGGAAGCGAGTTGCAACTTGCTGTAAACGCTCGGGAAAAGCTCGCGACCGAGGGGATTAAAGCTCGCGTGGTGAGCATGCCTTGCTGGGATCTTTTCGAAGAGCAGAGCGCCGAGTACAAGGAAAGTGTGCTGCCGAGTGCGGTGCGAGCTCGCGTTGCGGTCGAAGCCGGGATTCCAATCGGCTGGGAGCGGTACGTAGGTCTGGAAGGAAAGGTTGTGGGACAGAAACAGTTCGGCGCATCCGGTCCTGCCAGTGAGGTATTCAAGCACTTCGGCTTCACGGTGGATAACGTTGTGGATCACGCAAAAGAGTCCATTGCGGTGGCGAAGAGCTTAGGGAAGAGATAGATGAAAGTTGCAATCGCGGCAGACCACGCAGGTGCCTTGCTACTGAATCCCATCGTGGAGGAAGTTCGCAGGCTGGGCTACGAACCTCTGGATCTGGGTACTCACGATTCCGTAACTCCAGATGACTATCCGGATCGCGCCGCAGATTTGGCAGCGGCGCTGTTGGACGGACGTGCAGACCGAGGAGTTCTCGTTTGCGGTAGTGGCGTGGGTGCCTCGGTTGCAGCTAACAAAGTACGCGGTATTCGGGCCGCGCTTTGCCACGATACGTATTCGGCTCACCAAGGCGTAGAGCACGACAACATGAACGTGCTTTGCCTGGGGGCGCGAGTGATTGGTGAGGCACTGGCAGTGGAATTGGTTCGGGCCTTTCTGCCCGCGATTTTCAGCGGTGAGGAACGGCATGAGCGGCGGCTGGCTAAGATAGCCGTCATGGAATCACGGTTCTGAGTCATCGATCTACACAGGAGATAAAGTAAATGGCCAGCAATCCTTTGGCAGAGTTGAGCAAGTTGGGGCAAAGCCCATGGTATGACCAGATGACCCGTTCACTGGTCTCCCAGGGAACGCTGAAAAAGATGATCGACGAAGATGGGTTGCGCGGACTGACCTCGAACCCGACCATCTTCGAAAAAGCAATCTCCGGCAGCAAGGATTATGAGGACGCACTGAAGGAACTGGTCGGCAAAGGTGCAGAACTCGGCGAAATTTACGACGCTCTGGTGGTAGAAGATATCGCGAATGCAGCCGATGTTTTCCTTCCCGTTTACAACAGCAACAAGGGCGAAGACGGTTTCGTGAGCATCGAGGTTTCTCCTCTGCTGGCACAGGACACGGCAGCCACGGTGAAGGAAGCCAAGCGATTGCATGGAAAGCTGGCGCGCCCGAACGTGATGATCAAGGTTCCGGCCACACCTGAAGGGATTCCCGCGTTCGAAGAGTTGATTTCGGAAGGCATCAGCGTCAACGTGACTTTGATATTTGCAGTCGACGTTTACGTGCGGGTTGTTGAAGCCTACCTGCGGGGACTGGAAAAGCGGATTGCCAAGGGCGGAGCGATCGACCGTGTCGCTTCCGTGGCAAGCTTCTTCGTCAGCCGAATTGATTCTGCGGTAGACAAGAAGCTGGAAGACATCGCGAAGGCAGGGCGTCCGGAAGCAGCAGAATTCGCCGGAAAGGCTGCAATTGCCAACGCGAAGCTCGCGTACGAAAAATTCCAGCAGCTATTCAGTGGCGCGCGTTGGGAGAAGTTGGCGAAGGCCGGTGCGCAGATGCAGCGCCCGCTGTGGGCATCGACCGGAACAAAGAATCCGAAGTACTCCGACGTGCTGTATATCGAGACGCTGATTGGACCGCACACTGTGAACACGATGCCTCCGGCGACCTATGACGCTTTCCGCGATCACGGCAAACCAGCCGTGGCCATCACGAATGACATCAAGGGCGCGCACGAACTATTCGACAAGCTGAAGGAGTTCGGAATCGATTTGACGGCCGTCACTGACGAGTTGACCGTAGCTGGCGTCAAGAGTTTCTCGGAATCCTATAACAACCTGATCGCGGTGATCGAACGACGTCGGCACGAGGTCGCACATGTCTAACGTTAGCGAAGTTGCGCTGGGAGCAGGACAGGCGGAGTTTGAAGCCGCACTGGAAGAGCTTAGGGCGAAGAAGACCGTTTCCCGCATCTGGCAGAAGGACGCCACGGTGTGGTCAGACAAGCCTGAGCATCAGAAGATCATCTCGAATTCGCTGGGGTGGTTGATCGTTCCGGGACAGGTTCTGGAGCGCGTCGCGGAGTTGACGGCATTTGCGCAGGAGATCAAAGCGGCTGGATTCACGCACGCGGTAGTGCTGGGAATGGGCGGGTCGAGTTTGTGCCCGGAAGTTCTACGCCAAAGCTTTGGTCCGCAGAATGGCTATCCCGAACTGCTGGTATTGGACTCTACGGTTCCAGCAGCGGTGGCCCACATTGAATCGCAGATCAAACTCGAAAACACACTGTTTATCGTGGCCTCGAAGTCGGGATCAACCACCGAACCGCAAATGTTCGAGCGCTATTTCTATGATCGCGTAAAGCGAGTGAAGGGCGAAAAGGTTGGCGAGAACTTCGTAGCCGTTACGGATCCCGGAACCTTGCTGGAAAACCAAGCGAAGGAACAGGGATACCGCAAGACCTTTGTGAACTGGGCGGATATAGGAGGGCGCTACTCGGCGTTGAGCTTCTTCGGCATGGTTCCATTTGCGGTGATGGGCGGCGACGTGAAGACGCTTTTGGAGCGCGCAACGGCTGTGGCGAAGGCTTGCCAAAGCGAAGATGTCGCGACCAATCCGGGAGCCGCACTGGGTGCGTTGCTCGGATCGCTGGCCAACAAGGGTAAGGATAAGTTGACTCTCGTGGCCTCCAAGGAAATCGCGTCCCTGGGACTCTGGATCGAACAGTTGGTAGCCGAGAGCACGGGCAAGGAAGGCAAAGGGATTGTTCCGATTGCCGGTGAGGCTCTTGGGGAAGCCACGGTTTACGGAAAGGATCGCGTTTTCGCGTCGATCACTGTAGGCACGGGCGAGGCCTCGACAGACGCGAAGATCACCGAGCTGGAGAATGCCGGATTCCCGGTTGTACATCAGCAGTTGAGCGGACCGCTCGATCTGGGTGCGACGTTCTTTGTCTGGGAGTTTGCAACAGCAGTAGCGAGCTCTCTGTTGGGCATCGACGCCTTCGATCAGCCGAACGTGCAGGAATCCAAGGACAACACGAAGCGGATTCTTGGCGAGTTCGTCTCTAAGGGTGCGCTGCCACAGCAGACTCCAGTGGTGCAGGACGGAGCGTTGAAGCTTTACAGCGAAGACAAGGGGCTTGGCACAACCTTGGATTCGGCAATCGCCGCTCACTTGAAGAAGGTCCACGCGGGCGACTACGTGGCAATCACGCAATACTTTATTGAAACTCCTGAAGTTGAAAGCTTGGTACAGCAACTGCGTTTGGCTGTGCGGGCAAAGACCGGGGCGGCGGCAACGACCGGGTACGGTCCGCGCTTCCTGCACTCCACCGGACAGTTGCACAAGGGCGGCGGAAACAATGGCGTGTTTCTGCAACTGACATCGGAAGATGCCAAGGACGTTGCGATTCCGCGCGAGCCGTTTGGATTCAGCGTACTGAAGCAGGCGCAGTCGTTAGGCGATCTGGAGTCTCTGCTAAAGCACGGACGGCGAGCCGTGCGGACAGATTTGGGACTCGACGTGGTAGCCGGACTGAAACGCTTGCTTCAAGCAGTAGAAAAGGCGTAAGACAAGCGGCGCAGCCCAAGAGGCTGCGCCGAATTGTTGCGGCCTAAGACTACTCCACAGCATCAAAAAGAAACAGAATCTCTGTCTTAACCGCGCCGCGATCCGTGGGGGATCACGGCCTTTGGACATGAGAGATCAGAATCTCCAACGCGTCACAGGGCACACAAAGACATGAGCACTGTAATTCCCGCGACTCCGACCGCACATACCGAAGTGCAGCCGCTGCCTGTAGCCGAGCCGTGCATACTGATTATCTTTGGCGGGTCTGGAGACTTGACTCGACGCAAGCTGCTGCCTGCGGTCTTTGACCTGACTTCCATGGGCTGCACGGAAAAAGGATTCGACATTGTGGGCGTCGGGCTCCCGGCAATGAATGACGAAGAGTTCCGCACATCAATGCGGGAGTCAGTCGAGATGTCGAATGACGCTCGCACCTTCAGTGAGGAGAACTGGCAGAAATTTGCAGGCAAGTTGACCTATTTGTCGGGCGATTTGGACTCAGTGGACACCTATGCAGAACTGGCGAAGCGTCTGGAAGAGATGCGGGCTGCTGGTGCCAGTGGAAACCACCTTTTCTATCTCTCCGTACCGGCTTCGATTGCCCCAAAAGTAATTTCCGGGCTGGGCGAAGCAGGCTTGAACCATAACGAAAACGGATGGTCGCGCGTTGTGGTCGAAAAGCCCTTCGGACGCGATCTGGACACGGCGCGAAGTCTCAACAAGACGGTTCTCAGCGTGTTTGAAGAGAGCTCCATCTACCGTATCGACCACTATCTGGGCAAAGAGACGGTGCAGAACATCCTGATGTTCCGCTTCGGCAATTCCCTCTTCGAGCCTCTGTGGAACCGCAACTTTATCGACTACGTTGAGATCACGGCCGCCGAACCGCTGGGAGTGGAGAACCGTTCGAAGTTTTACGAAGAGACGGGCGCCCTGCGCGATATGGTCGCCAATCATTTACTCCAGTTGCTATCGCTGACGGCCATGGAGCCACCTTTTAGTCTGGATGCCGACGCGGTTCGCGAACAAAAGGTGCAAGTGCTAAAGGCGATTCGCCCAATGACCGTAGAAGAAGTAGCAGGGCGCACGGTTCGAGGACAGTATGGTCCCGGAGTTCTGGAAGGTAACCTGGTGCGGGGATACAGGCATGAACCAGGGGTGGCAGAAGACTCGCTCGCAGAGACTTTCGTCGCGCTGGAACTGCGGGTAGACAACTGGCGCTGGTCAGGAGTGCCGTTCTACATCCGCACGGGGAAGCGATTGGCTTCACATACCACGGAAATCCGAGTGCATTTCAAGCCCACGCCGGAAGCATTGTTCGTGAGTGGGCAAAACCGGCAACCCGAACCGAACATCATCAGCATTAGGATTCAACCGGACGAGGGGATCGCAATTTCGTTTGGGGCGAAGCGTCCCGGTATCGGCATGAACGGGATCACGGTCAAGGCAGATTTCAGCTATCGCGAAGCCTTTGGAATGAATACTCCCGTGGCCTATGAGACTCTGCTGCTGGACGTGATGATGGGTGACGCCACGCTGTTCACGCGCGGCGACGAAGTGGAAGCCGAGTGGCGCATTGTGACTCCGATTGAACATGCATGGGCAGAACTCCCAAAGCCGCAGTTTCCAAACTACGCAGCGGGCAGCGAAGGACCAGAGATCTCCAAGGCCCTGATGTGGGGTGACCGTCACTGGAACACTCTGCGGAGAGATCCACGCTGATTCTCGCTGAGGAACCGAGTAATTCGGATGCGACTGGCATCCCATGTACCGGCAACTATAACTAAGGTAGGAAGAGCAGGAAGGTTTGCATTGATTTGGACACTCTTTGTGGTTCTGCTGGCGGGTTGGACCGCAGGCGTAGTAACGGGAGACTCGTTCGGAGGTGGGCTTCATCTGCTTCTGCTGGGAGCAATCGTTCTGTTGTTCCTGGAGACGCTGAGCAGCGGCCGACGTACCCAACGGTGAAGTCATTCCGCACAGTTTTTGTCTGCACGCTTGTCTGTTTCTTGTTTGTACTTCCCGCACAGTCCTACTCTGTTTTAACCCACGAAGAGCTGATCGATTTGGTGTGGGACGATAGCATTCGTCCGCTTCTGCTGAGCCGCTATCCAAACACAACTCCCGACGAACTGCGCCGCGCTCACGCTTACGCATACGGCGGTTCGGTGCTGCAAGATCTCGGCTATTACCCCTTTGGAAGTCACCTGTTCAGCGATTTAGCACATTACGTGCGAACGGGAGATTTTGAGAGGAATCTCTTTCTAGAAGCAACAAATGTGAATGAGTTGGCATTCGCGGCGGGGACACTGACCCACTACGTTTCCGACATTCATGGTCATCCGTTTATCAATCGCGCTGTGCCCATTGAATATCCCAAGTTGCGCAAAGAATTTGGTTCGGTCGTAACCTACGATCAGGCCAAGCTCGAACATCTACGGACTGAGTTCGGCTTCGATGTTTTACAGGTGGCGCGACATCGCTATCCGCCCCAGAGTTTCCACGACTTCATTGATTTTCAAGTGTCCAAAGAACAACTGGAACGGGCTTTCCAGCGAACCTATGGGATTCCTTTGAACTCCGTGCTCACGCACGAAGATCTGGCGATTGGAACTTATCGGCGGGCAGTCAGCAAGGTTATCCCTGCGATGACAAAGGTCGCGTTGGCGAGTCGAGGCAAGGAGCTTGCACGCGAGGTTCCGTCGTTTAATCGCAAACTGTTCCTATACCACCTCTCCCGTGCAGATTACGAAAAGAATTGGGGACGCGATTATTCAAAACCCGGTCCTAGAGCACGGGTGCTGGCATTTGTACTGCGTTTTGTGCCGAAGGTTGGACCTTTCCGTGGACTCTCCTACAAAGATCCAACTCCGAAGACCGAAGAGCTGTACATGGAAAGCGTTAATCAGACGGTAACGTCATTACGCGCAGAACTAAAGAAGGTCAGGCAAGCTGACTTGGATTTCGCAGCCATTGATCTCGACACTGGAGCACCCACCCGCGCAGGAGAGTACAAACTGTCGGATGACTCCTATCGCGAATTGGTTCGCAGGATACAGAAGGACAAATTTGCTCACATGGACGCCGAACTGCAAGTGAGCATGGACTCCTATTTCTCAAATTTTGGGCCCACATTGCGAAATTCCCGCGATACAAAGCGCTGGGCAATGGACGAATCTGCACTGCAGCAGTTAAAGATGCTGCCAATTCCACGATCGTCACGCAAGGAGACCGGCGTACGCATTGACAGTGCCCCGAAGGCCCAATAGAATCAGTGTTGTCGGTCGCATGGTTTTGACCGCATTCCGTCTGCTTGCCTTCGTTCTGAAGGCCCTTCCAGCAGGCACCCCGTGGCGGCGTAGCTCAGCCGGTTAGAGCGACGGTCTCATAATCCGTAGGTCCGTGGTTCGAGTC
>Ga0224527_1000204_pt1 | contig 45586 bp, 33 predicted proteins | sample CBST0metaG_FD_179882 | JGI IMG/M metagenome (GOLD analysis project Ga0224527, IMG submission 179882) | Peat soil microbial communities from Stordalen Mire, Sweden - C.B.S.T0 | ecosystem: Environmental > Terrestrial > Soil > Wetlands > Peat | place: Sweden: Norrbotten County, Stordalen Mire...
GGGTGGGCGCAGCGACGGTGACCGGGGCACTCGGCAGCGTTACCACAGAAGGCGATTTTCCTATGAGGACGGCGATGGCATGTTCGTAGCTGGAGCGCTGAATATCGATGTCGGTGGCCTGCACCTGCGCGGTTTGCAGTTGAGTACGGGCCTGCGTGACGTCAGAGAGCGGTGAGGCTCCGCCTTCGTAGCGGTCCTCTGTAAGTTGCAGAGCGCTCTGGAAGGCAATTACGGACTCATCGAGCAGTTTGCGCTGGGCATCGGCAGAGCGCAGGTTGAAGTAGTTGATAGCGAGTTCGGCCTGCAGGAAGAGGCGCACGGATGCAAGATCGGCAGCCGAGGCTTGGGCCTGTGCGCGACTCTGAGTTACGCTGCGCCGGACGCGGCCCCATAGGTCGATCTCATAGTTTAGATCGAGAGGAAGTGTGAAGCTGCCTTCGCCGTTATTGGCATTTGAACTGCTGAAGTACGGCTGATTCGCGGAATCGCGTACAGTGCCCACGCTGGGGTTGATTCCGACGGTTGGGGCCTCGGATGCGCGAGAAAAACGAATTGCAGCACGTGCGGCACGAAAATTAGCTTCGGCCTCTTGCAGCGTCTGGTTGGCGGGGACAATCTGCGTCTCTAGAGCATCAAGTTGCGGATCAGCAAAGAGCGTCCACCAATCACCCTTCGGCTGCGTATCGCTTGGTTGAGCAATCTTCCATCCATCTGAGGATTTGAAGTTCTCAGGAAGGGTCTCCTTGAACTCCGGTGCTGTAGGAACGGAAGGACGCACATATTGCGGCCCCACACGGCATCCGACAAGGGAAAAATCCAGTGCACACGCAAGCAGAAACACTATGGCCGGACGGGTCATCATAGCTTTCCCTGCGGGGTGACAAATTTTGCGCGGACAGGAGTCCCGTTTACAAGAGAGTCCGGCGGATCAATGATGATCGCGTCGGTGTTTGTAAGACCTGAGGTGACTTCGACGGAGTTTCCAAAATCATTACCAATGGTGATGGGCGTAAGTTGCACGTGATTGTCGCGCACCACGCCGACGCGTAGTCCTTCCGAACGGAAGAGCAACGTGTTCGAAGGAATTGTGACCGCACCCGCACCGGCAGGAAGATGGAAGTGAACAAAAACATAGGCCCCAGGACGTAGCAAGTCGTTCGCATTGTCAACATCAACTTCTACGTTTAGAGTGCGCGTTGCGTGGTCGATAGCGTCGGAATTGCGCACGATGGTGCCTGTGATCTTCACGTCGGACTTGGAATCCCGCGTGAGCGCGGCACCGTCTCCATCGTGGATGAAATCGGAGTAGACCTCTGGTACCGCGACATAAACGCGTAGCATTTTAACCGCAGCTAAGTGAAAGAGCTCACGCGGGTTGTTTGATCCGGAACCAGCTTCGATGAGGTCGCCGATATCTGTGTTGCGCGCGGTAATGATCCCGTCAAAGGGTGCGGTGACGCGTTCATAGCTCTGCAGCTGTTCGAGCCGCCGAACGTTTGCCCTGCTGGCGTCAACTGCGGCCTGTGCTGCAATGTGGTTGCTGCGGGCCTGATCGGCTTCCTGTTGGGAAACCGCATGCTTGACGAGAAGACTTTGCCAACGGTCGCTCGTGACTCCGGCAAGTCCCTCGTTAGCTTGCATCCTCTCCAATTCAGCGCGAGACTGCTGGAGTTGCTGGTCGATTTCTGGAGTCTCAACTACGGCAAGAAGCTGGCCCTTGCGCACATGCGAACCGATATCGAAGTACCACTTCTTCAGGTAGCCATTGGTGCGCGAATAAATAGGTGTCTCGGTGAATGCCTGCACGTTGCCGGGCAGTACCAAGTCCTGCGACTGAGAGCCCAAACTGGGATGCACTACGTTGACGACCAGTAAGGCGGCCTCATCGGTAGCTATGACCAGCTTCTTCTCGTTGGAAGAGCGCAGATATAGGCCGTAGACAACTGCAAGGAGAAGAGCGGCAAAGAACAAGATGCTGATCGTGCGTCCACCTCCGGGATTAGCAGGTGGTTCCACGTGCGCTACGTCGGCGTGAGCTGGCACCACGTCGCCCTGGGCGTCTATTGCAGATTGTTCTCGTGAGTTCATAATCTTCTCCGAAGTGCGGCTATTTTCATTTTGGTTCTCTTGGCTGGGGCTCATGCCTGCACTTCTGTAAGGCGTTTCTGTTGGCGTGCTTGCGTGCGCTTCTCCGTCCCGTGAATGAGAGCAAAGACGCTTGGCACAAACAGAAGAGTGGCAACCGTGGCGCAGAGCAGGCCGCCAATTACGGCTCGGCCAAGGGGTGCGTTCTGTTCGCCACCGTCTCCCATGCCGAGCGCCATGGGTACCATACCAATGATCATGGCCAGCGCCGTCATGAGCACGGGGCGGAAGCGAGTTGTTCCTGCCTCGATAGCGGCATGAATCGCGTCGCCATGCTCATCAAGGCGAATCTTGGCAAAGGACACCACCAGGATACTGTTAGCCGTAGCCACTCCCATGCACATGATGGCTCCCATCAATGCGGGTACACTCAAGGTCGTGTGTGTCAGGAACAGGAACAGGACTATGCCGCCCAGCGCCGCAGGCAGAGCCGTAATGATGATGAAAGGATCGACCCAGCTCTGAAAGTTGACAACAATCAGCAGGTAAACCAGCAGGATGGAAAAGATCAAGCCGCCAAGCAGGCCGAAGTAGGCGCTACGCATGGTTTCAACTTGTCCCTTCAGTGTGATGAAGGTGCCGCGTGGAAGCGAACCTTTGTTTTGATCGAGAATCGTCCCAATCTGGCGGCCTACGCCACCCAGGTCGCGGCCCTGTACGTCGCCATAAATGTCGAGGACGCGGCGAATGTTGTAGTGGTTCACGACCGCCATTTCATGTCCGCGCTTCACGCTGGCCAGGTCGTCCAGAATTTCCGGAGTCGCCGTACTGGCATGTGTGGTGCTATTGCTGGTGCGATTAATGGGGATATTAGTGAGATCCTGAATTGAATCCATCTTGTACTGTGGCGTGCGCGCAACTACGCTGTAATTCACCATGTTCTTCCAATTTAGGAAGAACATGGGGGTCACCTGAGCGCTACCGCTTAAACTATTCAGCAAACTTGTAGATACGTCGCGTTCCGTGTAACCACCCTGAGCGGCCTTAGTGCGATCGACATCGACCTGCAGCGTTGGATAGTCGAAAGGCTGCTGGATGCGAAGGTCGGTCAGGCCGGGTACCAAGCGCAACTTGGCAAGAATCTTGTCTGCCTGCAGCTTGCTGGCCTCAACGTCGTTCCCTTCAATCTGTATATCAATCGGCGCCGGTAACCCAAAGTTGAGCACCTGCGTCGTGATGTCGGCGGGCAGGGTGTAGAACGTCGCTCCTGGAAAGATGTGCGGAAGATCGCGGCGAAGCGCGCTGACGTAGTCTTTCGTGGGGTGATGTTTTTCGTTCAATGTAACAAGGATGTCGCCATCACTCACTCCGAGTGTGCCGTTTGAAAGGTGCTGCGTATTCATGGTGCTGTAAGGTAGGCCGATGTTGTCGAGAAGATTGTTGATCTCTGTAGGCGGAATCTCCTTGTGGATCTCGTCCTCGACCAGATCGAACAGGCGTGCTGTCTCTTCAATGCGCATCCCAGAAGGTCCGCGAACATGGAGAATGAACTGGCCACTGTCGGTATCGGGAAAGAAGTCTTCACCCAAAAACGGAATAAGGAATGCAAAGAGAAGGAACAAACCGAGAAACGCAGGGATAAATAAGTGGCGTTGCAGAACCACTTTCAACAGCAGACTGTGATAGCCCCCGCGTATGCGCTCAAATCCGCGCTCAAAGCTTTGCTGAAAGCGAGAGAAGAACCCCTTGCCTGAGCCGTCTTCCTTATGAACACGCAGCATATACATAGCCAGCGTGGGTACCAGAGTGCGGCTGAGAATGTAGCTAGCCAGCATGGCAAATACGACCGCCTCGGCCAGTGGCACAAAAAGGTAGTGTGCGACTCCCCCGAGAAAGAACATTGGCAAGAAGACGATACAGATGCAAAGCGTGGAAACCAAAGCCGGAACCGAAATCTGTGCCGCACCTTCAAGAATGGCCTCGCGCAGCGGGTATCCGTCTTCAAGAAAGCGCTCGATGTTCTCAATGGTGACGGTGGCATCATCCACAAGGATGCCGACCGCCAACGCTAGTCCCCCGAGCGTCATGGTGTTGATGGTTTCTCCCATCATGCTAAGGACAATGACGGAGCTGAGAATCGACAGTGGAATGGATATTGCGATTATCAGTGTTGATCGCCAACTGCCGAGGAATATCAGAATCATGAGCGCGGTAAGCGCGGCGGCGATGATGCCCTCTCGGATAACTCCCTGTACAGCAGAACGCACAAAGATGCTCTGGTCGGAGAGCGGAGAGATCTTCAATTCGGGCGGAAGTGTGCTAGCTACTCGCGGTAGGACCGCCCGGATGGCTTTTACAACATCCAGCGTCGAGGCATTGCCGTTTTTTAGAATGGAAATCAATACGCCGCGGTGGCCATCCTGCCGCACAACGTTGGTTTGCACCTGAAATCCATCGCTCACGCTGGCCACATCCTTCAGATAGATGGTTGTGCCGTTAACCTGTTTCAGTGGAATGTTCGCCAGCTCTCCCACGGTACGAGGGGAACCGTTGGTCCGCACATCGTACTCGGACTGACCCACCTTGATGGTTCCAGCCGGCATGACCACGCTCTGCTCCGCTACGGCATTCAACAGTTCGCCTGGTGCAATGCCCTTAGACTGCATTGCGTTTTGGTCCATGTTGATGTTGACCTGTCGCTGTTTGCCTCCGAAAGGAGAGGGCACGACGGACCCAGGCACGGTGATGAGCTGCGTGCGGATGAAGTTAGTCGCGTAGTCATTCAGTTGCGCCTCGGATAAATCGTGTCCGGAAATTCCCAACTGGAGAATGGGCACGCTTGATGCCGAAAAATTGATGATCATCGGCGAGAGGGTGCCAGGAGGGAGTTGGCGCAACTGGAATTGCGACGCCGCGGTGATCTGGGCATTTGCTGTGTCGATTGACGCGCCCGGCTGCAAAAACACCTTCACAACGACCACACCGTTATAGGTGGTCGATTCAATGTGCTGGATATTGTCGACCAGCGTGGTGAGAGCCTTTTCATAAGGCGTCGTGAGGCGGCCTTCGAGCTCTTCCGGATTCAAACCTGTGTACTGCCAGCCGACGGAGATGACGGGAATATTGATGTTAGGAAAAATGTCCGTAGGTGTACGCAGAATGGCTATAGGCGCGGCGATTAGAATCAGAAGCGCAAGAACGATAAACGTGTATGGCCGATTCAGGGCTAGTTTGACAATCCACATGCGTCCTTCGCCTCACTTTTGGGGAATTGGTTGGGAATGGGTTTTCTGCAGCGTATATCGTTAATTTCTATGTTACGCGTTTCTTTCGCGTTGTTCCCCCCGCCTTAAGGAAAGAATGGTTCCTGCATCGAACTCAGGAATTAACGATATCTTTGCGAGGTTTAGGGCCCAGTAAAGGAATCCACATGCTTCAATGCACAATTCACCCACGGTATGGAGGAGATAGGTAAGCGTGAACCAAAAGGGACTCACAGCGCGACCATGTGCCACTGCCTGAGCCCAGTTGGGCTGAGTACCATGACCAAACTCGCACCTGCCAGAATCGGCAGGCTCATCATGGGAGTGTGGTTCCTGTCCATGTCAGTGGGAGACTACATCGGGGGACGGCTTTCCTGCCTCTACGAATCGCTTCCATTGCCGAGCTTGTTCGGAATCGTGGCGGCGATCTGAACTCCGGGTGGGTGACGGACAAGCCGGACCGAGCATTTTGTCGGATCATGGCACGGTACGGAGGCACTCGCCATGGAGCGAAATCATCGATCCAATACAACGTGCGGCTGAATGCAAAATAGCTGTGGATCACATGTAACTAAGCCACTTGTTCTGCTTGTGCTCAGCCTTGTAATTGGCGTACCAGGCACATGGGAAGTAGAGCAGCACGATGCTAAGTATCCAAGCGAAATAGATCATCGGCAGATTAAATCCAAAGCCCGGGGAAGGATGTCCGATGAAGAAGCCTCCGCCCATCCAACCGAGATGTTTCGCCGGTTCGTGGAACGCCGTGGCGAGTGCAAGCGCTACGAGGTGCGTCACAAAGAGGTGACAGATGTAGTAGAACATTGGCACGCGTCCGAAGACGGCAAGCTTGCTGGAGAACTTACCACGTCCCCAATCGAGCCGAGTGGCTAGCGCAAGAAACAGCAAAGCTGGACCAATTGTCATCAGCAAGTAATCAAGCGAGGGCGGGTACTTTGTCGTGTTGAGAAACGATGCGACCGTCATCGCAGTGCTTTGCATGTGGTGCCATGGGCCAGTCGCGAACATGTCAGGATTCGTCCCGTTTCCATAAAGATTGGAACTGCGAAGAACAATGAACGCTGCTGTCGTGGAAGCCCCGATCCACGCCGTGTACTTCACTCTTTGCCGCGATGTAATGACGACTCCGAAGCAGAACCCGGCGGACATCACCGCAAACCAGGGCAGGACCGGATACATGACGAAGAAGAATGGGTGGGGCGGCGGCTTCAGCAGTCCTGGATCGTGGAGGACCATCCACACTTCGCGCCATGGTGTTGAGAGCGTATTGGCGCGGATGCCGTCGAACAGGTTGTGCCCGGCGATCATGACAAGCGATAGCGGAGCAAGCCATCGAATCGGAATGTAAACCAGTCCGGCGAGAATGATCATGCAAACGCCGAGCGCGAAGATAACGATTATGTTGGGGATGGGCACAGGAATGAACGTCCACGCAAACCAGACGATTGTGCATTCAAGGACGATGAGCCAAAGTCCCCGTGTCCAGAGGAAGCGGCTAACTTCAGAGGCGCTTCGACGCGCGAGCATTAAGTATGCACCGGTGCCGGCGAGGAAAAAGAACGTTGGCGCGCAGAAGTGCGTCACCCAACGCGTGAGAAATATTGCAAGTGAGTTATGGGTTTCGAGAAACTCTGGAGGAGCCGCGCGCCAAGTCATGAAGTCGCGGACGTGATCCAGCGCCATGACGACCATAACAAGTCCGCGTAGTAGATCGACAGACATAAGCCGTTGAACGCCAGCTCTGACTTCTGCTGCGTCGAAGACATCGAAACCAAAAGACGTGCTCCCCAAAGCACCTGCGCGTGACGCCATACCCACCCCCGAAGTGAAAACAGGATACCCGAATTCCACTGTAATGGTGATGATTGTTCGGGTAAAAGTGTGAGAGTGAATATGTCCTAGTCACCAGGAATGCCGAAAAGCATCGGACATAAACCGGTGCCAAGCCGCATGCCCAGCCTTGAAGTCGGCCCAGGAGGGCGTGTGTCTTACAGAATTCAGACGATCACGGCAGCAGACGACCTCCGTATCTCACCTTTTCACGAGGGCGTTGTGAGCTATGGCACGCCGACTTGGACTTGGTCAGTCGTAGTTGGTGACTCCCGTACTTAAAATGTCGGAAACAGGGACAACGCAAGCCATGGAAAACCATCAAACAATTATTGTGAGCAGCTTGCGGTCCCACTAGAGGTTCAGGGGACTGGGAGCTTCAGCTCAGCGGTTACGTGGTCGGCTACCGGTGGTCGACAGCATGCGTCCCGCGATCAGCTCCACCGCGATCCGCACCAGGACGATGGCCCGGTTGCGAACTGGGACAAGTTTACGTCTCAGCTCAGCTTCCATTCTTATGCTCCCCGATGCTCCAGCATCCAACTTCGCAGGACTAAGAGGATTCCCGCCCTCACAATTCGATGCATCATAATCGAAAGCCGATAACGATTTCGGATATGGACAACGACAGTTCTCAACAATTTCTTTACTCGGGGCTCATCCGGATGCACATCCTTCATCACGCGTCCGTGGAACCGGTTTTCGGCCTGGGAATGATCGAGGAACTGGGCAGACACGGATACAGGCTCAGCCCTGGGACGCTCTACCCGGTTATGCACGGTCTTGAGCAGAAGGGGCTGCTTCGCTCGAAAGAGCAGCTAGTCGGGGGCAAGATCCGGAGAGTCTATGCCGTCACGCGGAGCGGACGAAAAGCTCTGGATTCTGCCAAGGAGAGGGTTCGCGAGCTATTTGGTGAGCTTTTTGAAGACAACGAGGATGAGAATCGATGAGTCTTTCCCGACGTAATTTTCTGCATATGACAGGGGTACTCGCCGGTGGCACTCTGCTTTCAAAAGTTACTGCACAAACAGAAGCCACTGGACAGATGAGTTCTACTCGCGCCGAGGGTGCTCCCGACTATACGATCAAGATTGGCGCGAGCCCCATCGAGATTGCGCCCAATCGCATTATTTCCACCACGACCTATAACGACCAATTCCCCGGGCCGTTGCTTCGTTTCAAAGAGGGGAAGCCCGTCACCATTGATATCTACAACAACACTGATACACCGGAGCAACTCCATTGGCACGGCCAGTTGGTCCCCGTGGACGTGGACGGGGCAGCGGAAGAAGGCACGCCTTACATTCCTGCGAACGGCAAGCGTCGAATTACCTTCACCCCCGGGCCGTCCGGCCTGCGCTTTTATCACACGCACAATCGCGCAGGAGCGAACCTCGCGGCGGGCCAATACAGCGGTCAGGTCGGCCCCGTGTACATCGAGCCATCCCATGAACATGGCGACTATGATCGCGAGGTCTTTCTTACCCTAAAAGAGTTTGAGCCAACCTTCAGCCGTGGCGGGGATATGGCGATGGACTTTCTTTTCCCTGCAACGAAAGCTAGGGCGCTCGAAGAACAGGGCGAGTCCGCTATGAAGGTCTCGCTGGCCAAAGGAATGCCGAAGGGATACGAGGTCGGTTATCGTTCCTTCACCATCAATGGCCGAATGATGGGGCACGGAGAGCCGGTTCGCGTGAAGCAGGGCGAGCGAGTCTTGTTTCACATCCTGAATGGCAGCGCCACGGAGATTCGCAGTTTGGCCCTGCCGGGGCACACTTTTAAAGTGGTCTCGTTAGATGGAAATCCAGTACCCAATCCCGCCTCTGTCCCGGTGCTTTGGCTTGGAACAGCCGAGCGGATCTCCGCTATTGTGGAGATGAATCACCCCGGAGTCTGGGGCATGGGAGATACTGCTGACGACGACCGCCATCATGGCATGGGAATTGTGATCGAGTATGCCGGACATTCAGGCAAATCACTGTGGATTGCTCCGCCACGTTTCCGCTGGAACTATGCCCGCTTCGCTAAGCCCGGCGCCAGCGCGCCTCTGCCGGATGACACCTTCGAGATGACCTTCGTGAAGGAGAACGCTGCCGAAGGAGGTTTCAATCGGTGGACGATTAACGGAGTTTCGTATCCCATGGGCAACGAGATGGCCTCGGCGTCGTTTCACTTGAGACAGGGGAAGCGTTATCGAATTCATATGCGCAATGCCAGCGATGATGTTCACCCGATTCATCTGCATCGGCACAGCTTTGAACTCACAAGTCTGGCTGGAAAACCAACCTCCGGAATCATGAAGGACGTTGTCATGCTCGGAGGATACCAAGAGATCGCAGTGGATTTTGTTGCTGACAATCCAGGCATGACGCTCTTCCATTGCCATCAGCAGTTACACATGGATTTCGGCTTCATGGCTCTCTTTGACTATGTCTAAGCGAGCAGCGCCTGGGAGTCGACCCTGAAAAACACGCTTACCGTGCTCATCATGTAACGCCGTGATCACAATCTCGGCCATGAAAAAAGTAGACCCGTCCTTTCGCACTCGCAGACCTTCTTCCTCAAATTCCCGGCGGCAACCGCTGTCAAGCATCGTCTCTGGGGAGTGGCCGTGCGCACAGTCCCATTGCTTAAGAAGCGTAGGCGGCGCAGACTCGATTTCGGCCACCAGACTTGGCTGCATAAAGTTGCTCGTCTGCCTGGGAGAGAATGCTCACTGCTGATCTTCCGGGAGCGTGCTGGTGTCGAGCACTGATCACTCCGAGGCTCGCCGTCACGTGGTCTGAGACGGTCGAGGTGCGGTGTGGAAGCGCAAGGTTGTTGATGCGCTCCCGGATCTTCTCCGCCAAGATGAGTGCCCCTTCGAGATTTGTCTCCGGCAGCAGGATGACGAACTCCTCGCCCCCAAAGCGGGCTGCCATATCAGTTTCTCGAACGACGACTTCTCCGATTGCGTGTGCCACCTGACGAAGGCAATCGTCTCCGCAGATGTGGCCGAAGGTGTCGTTGAACTTCTTGAACTGATCGATGTCGAGCATGATCAGGGAAAACTCTTTTTGGGAGCGTGAGTGTCGGGCGTATTCGTGTGCCAGCATGGCATCAAACCGGCCACGGTTTGCCAGTCCGGTGAGAGCGTCGGTTGCGGCGAGTCGAGTGAGTTTGTCTTGAGCTGACTTGAGCTTGACCTGATTCTTTACTCGTGCCCTTACTGCGACTGGATTGATGGGTTTGGTGACGTAGTCGACTGCACCTAATTCCAACCCTTGTGTCTCATCTACCAAACTGCCAAGACTTGTGATGAAGATGACGGGGATGGCGCTGGTTTGAGCATCTGCCTTCAGTCGGCGGCAGACCTCGTACCCATCCACCCCCGGTAACATTACATCCAGCAGGATAATATCGGGCATCTTGGATGCGGCCATCGCGAGAGCAGTCTCGCCATCGCTTGCGCAAAGCACCTCGTATTCTCCGGTGAACGAGTCGACAAGCAGATCGAGATTCATCGACTCATCATCCACTGCAAGCAGGCACGGTCGGGTTCTTATCAGCGGAAGCGAAACAGTGTGGGGTGCAGTGGGCACGGAAGGAGATGTGCTCCGCTCGAGAGACGCGGCTGCGGCTATTGCGGGACGGAGCGCAGCTTCCATGGTCTCAATCAGCGCGTCCAGTCCTTGTGTCTGTCCGTTACGAAGAGCCTGCTCAACGGTCGCTGCGGCTGCGGCTAAGTCTTTCGCTTCCAGAGTCGCCGCAACACCTTTCAAAGTATGAGCCAGACGATCCGCCTCTTCGACCCTCCCCTCTGCGATCTGTTGGCGCAACTCAGATGCGGCACCCGCGTAATGTTCACTGAAGTGCAGCATCATCTTGCGGAGTAACTTTGGTTTTCCGTTTGTGCGCTTCAAGGCAGTGTGAATATCGAACGGAGGAAGCTGCTCGGGAATGTCGTTGGAAGTGGCAGACACAGATGCGCGTGCCTCGACAATCGGCTGCGGCGTCGAACGCGCAGGCATCCATCGGATGAGCATTTCCGTTAGGCCGTTCGGACTGATCGGTTTTGTGAGATGGTCATTCATCCCGGCATACAGGCTCCGTTCGCGATCGCCGCTCATGGCGTGGGCCGTCATAGCGATAATCGGCAGGTTTTGAAATCGGCGATCAGCACGGATGAGCTTCGTTGCTGTAAGGCCATCCATTACGGGCATCTGAATATCCATCAGCACAAGGTCGAAGGCCTCCGCAGCGATCCTATCTACCCCCTCGCGCCCATTGACGGCGGCCGTGACATGTATACCAAGGTCGGCGAGTAGTTCTGTGGCGAGATCACGATTGATCTCGTTATCTTCAACGAGCAGGACGCGCCTTTTAGCTAACCCCTTTTCGGAATTTGCACTTATTTGCGGCGACATACCGGTGCGTTCGGGGTTAAGTCCTATCGCAGCGCTTATGGCATCCATTAAATGTGTATTGGTAACAGGCTTGTTCAAGAAACCGTCAACCGCGTCCCACGAGAGGCCGGCCATTACTTCTTCGCGCTCAAATGCTGACACCATGAGGATTGCTGGTACAGAGAAAGTCGAATTTGACTTGATGCGGCGGGAGGTCTCAATACCATCGATGCCAGGCAGTTGCCAGTCCATCAGGACAAGATCCATCCGCTGGCCTGTTTGTGAAGCATGGGAAAGTGCAGAGAGGGCCTCTTCACCAGAAGAAACTGCCCTAGTATTGAAACCGCTGTCGTCGAGCATCGCTACAAGTAAGTCCCGAGCACTCTCATTGTCGTCCACAACGAGGACGGATTTCCTGCGCTGAAAGTTGAATTTCGTTTCGGGGGACAAAGCGAGGCCATCCATCGTAGTTCCAAAGTTCGCTGTAAAGCGAAACGTGCTTCCTTTGCCGGGTTCGCTCTCGGCGGAAATTTCTCCACCCATCAACCCGCAGAGTTGCCGGCTGATTGCCAACCCGAGGCCAGTGCCGCCATACTTGCGAGTGAATGAGTTGTCCGCCTGAGTAAAAGACTGGAAGAGCTTGGAGAGCTGCTGCGAAGTCATGCCAATTCCCGTGTCAGATACGGAGACTTTGAGGCGTGTTACGGCGAGCGCAAGATCTTCAACTGCGACCTTAACGATGATCTCGCCTCGCTCAGTGAACTTGATCGCGTTGTTGACCAGGTTGATGAGAATCTGACCCAGCCTCAAGGGATCTCCGACGAGCAAAGGTGGAATGTCTTTTTCTACATCGAAGGCCAATGTAAGGCCCTTTTGCTGTGCCTTCTGACCAACAATATCGACGAGATTCCTCAAGACCTCATCCAGAGAGAACGAGATTTGTTCCATCTCGAGTTTTCCCGCTTCGATTTTGGAGAAGTCCAAGATGTCATTCATAATGCTGAGGAGCGAATGCGCGGCAGTGTCTATCTTGGTCAAATAGCCGTCCTGCTTTGCGGTCAGCCCTGACCGCAGGGCAAGGTGCGTCATCCCGAGAATGGCGTTCATTGGTGTCCGGATCTCATGGCTCATATTCGCGAGGAAATCCGACTTTGTCCGGTTGGATACTTCAGCAATCTCCAGCGCCCTACGCGATGTCTCATTCGCAGTTATAAGTTCGGTGACATCCCAGTTGGCACCGATCATACGCATCGGGCGGCCACTCTCATCCCGCTCGACCTTTCCGGAAGCGCGAATGTGGTGCACGCTCTTGTCATCCCAAACAACACGAAACACCGTGTCGTAGGGGCCACTTCCGTTTAGGCAGTCGCGCAAGGCCTGCTCGGTCGCATCGCGATCCTCCGGGTGCAGATAACTTCTCCATATGTCGTAGTTCTCGGACTGGTTGCTATCATTCAACCCATACAGCCTGTACATCCAGGAGTCCCAACTCAGTATTCCGCTCGCGATGTCCCAAGCCCATATCCCGATTCCGCCGTTTTCAGTGGCAAGCGTGGCTCGTGTGTTGGCCTCCTGCAAGGCAACTTGTTCGGCTACCCTGGCGGTTACATCCTGGAAGGCCCCGACCAGTCGAACCGGTTCGTTATCGCGATACTCGATTGATGCCGTCACCCGCACCCAGATTGCGCGCCCATCGGCTCTTATCAATGGCAGATCCAATTCAAAGCCACTGCGTTCGGCCATAGCCTTCTCCATAGCGGCACGAATCATCGGCCTTGCTTCGGGCGTATAAAAGTTCATTCCTTCCTCAAGGGTTGGCTGATAGTCCGGCCCAACTCCTATGAGGCGCCGGATTTCGGCGGACCAAATCAGTTCGTTGGTGACGAGGTCGATTTCCCATCCCCCGACACCAGCGAGTCTGCCGGTGCGATCCAGCGAACCCTGGATGTTGCGCAGGGCCTCCTCGTTGCGTTTCCGCTCAGTAACATCGCGCGCTGTGGCAAACACACCTTGAAGAACCCTGTCACGGTCGTAGAAGGTAGTCGCGTTATAGGAAACCACAGTGAGTGTGCCATCCCGCGCGCGCGCGGTTAGTTCGTAATTCGTAAGTTTGCCCTCGGTCAGAACGCGGGCGATGGCAGCCTCGGCCTGGAGCGGATCAGTAAAGTAGTTCTTGAAAGGCGCGCCAATCAGTTCGTCGCGTGTGCAACCGGTGAGCGCCTCCGCTTGCTTGTTCACGTCGGTAATGAAGCCAGACGGATCGGTGGCCATGATCGCGTCTATGCTGGATTCGATCAGCGAGCGTGTGTAGAAATGCTGATCGCGCAGTCGCTGGCCGAGCCGTTTCCGCTCTTCCTCGATCTGCTGCCGGGCAGTGTTGTCGGTGCCAATGAGTAGATAGCCTATGATTACGTCGTGCTCGTTGCGCAGCGCTGTTACAGATACCGCCGCAGGGAACCGGCTCCCATCCTTGCGTATTTTGGTCAGCTCGTAGATATCTTCGAGACCACGCGAGGCTTTATACACCACGGCTTCGAAGCCCGGCGCAATCGGTGTGTCGAATTCGCGGCTCAAAGCTTCGGCGCGCACGATCAATTCCTGGGAATCGTGAAAATCGGCTGGGGTGAGTTTGTTAACTACCTCGGAGGCTTTGTAGCCCAGCATCAACTCGGCGCCAACGTTGAAGACCTGGATGACACCATTTGCGTCGGTAGCGATGCTTGAAAGACTAGCGTTGTTGACAATCGCGTTCTGCAGCGCCGCTGCCTTGTTCAACGCTTCCTCTGCTTGCCTTCGTGCCGTATTGTCGGTGCCAATTAACAGGTAGCCGATGACGGTTTCCTGCGCGTCGCGGAGCGCCGTCACGGACAGCATGGCGGGAAACCGGCTTCCGTCCTTGCGGACGTAAGTCAACTCGTAGATGTCTTCAATCCCGCGCGACGCTTTGAAGACCAACGCCTCAAATCCTGGCGTGATTGGGGTTCCGAGTTCCGCACTTAACGCTTCGGCGCGCGCAATCACTTCCTGCGGATCGGAGATGTCGGCAGGAGTGATCTTGTTGATTACTTCGGCGGCTGTGTAGCCCAGCATCCTCTCGGCACCGACATTGAAGATCTGGATGACACCCTTCGCGTCGGTGGCAATGCTCGAGAAATTGGCACTGTTAAAAATCGCGTTCTGCAGCGCAGATGCCTTATGCAATGCCTCTTCTGCTTGCTTTCGCGCGGTGTTGTCGGTGCTGATCAATAGGTAGCCGATGATGTCGTCCTGCGCGTCGCGCAGCGCAGTCACGGACACCACTGCGGGAAATCGGCTTCCGTCCTTCCGAACCCTAGTCAGTTCATAAATGTCTTCGATCTTGCGCGAGGCTTTGAACACCAATGCCTCAAATCCTGGCGTGATCGGGGTCCCGAATTCGGCACTTAGTGCTCCGGCGCGCGCAATCAATTCCTGCGGATCAGAGAGGTCGGCTGGCGTGATCTTGTCGATTGCTTCGGCGGCGGTGTAGCCCAGCAATCGCTCAGCACCGACGTTGAATATCTGAATGACGCCTTTTGCGTCGGTAGCGATGCTAGAAAAATAGGCGCTGCTGAAGATCGCGTTTTGCAGCGCAGAGGCCTTGTGCAATGCCTCCTCCGCATGTTTTCGAGCAGTGTTGTCGGTCCCAATCAACAAGTAGCCGATGACGTTCGCTTGCGCATCGCGCAGTGCCGTCACCGACACCACTGCTGGGAACCGGCTCCCATCCTTGCGGATGTATGTCAACTCGTAGATATCCTCGATGCCGCGCGAGGCTTTGAAGACCAATGCATCAAACCCGGGCATGATCAGTGTCCCGAGTTCGTCACTCAGTGCTTTGGCGCGCGCAATCACTTCCTGCGGATCGGAAATGTCGGCAGGGGTGATCTTGTTTGTCACTTCGGCGGCGGTGTAGCCCAGCATCCTCTCAGCGCCGACATTGAAAATTTGGATGACGCCCTTGGCATCGGTGGCGATGCTCGAGAAATTAGCGCTGTTGAAAATCGCGCTCTGCAGGGCGCCCGTTTTGATCAGATTTTCGGTGTGTTTATTGTGGTCGATTGACATGTGCTCCTCGTCCCACTTTTCAGGGAGGAAGTTGGGCGGGCATATTCGATCTGTACTCAGGAATCACATCGGAGTGATTCTACGACTGCATCATAGGTAACGATAATGGCACGCATACAAAGTTATGACTGCTTAAACGTGCTCTCACTTCGCGGGTCTTTCCTATTCGGGACGCATCCGAGCTAGGGCAGCCCCATGCTGAAGACACTCTCCGCGTCAGCCACACATGGAAGACATCTCCGTCGAAAAACTGGAGACTCAGCATTGGTGAAGTAATAGGAGCTAGTTGTTCTTCGAGATTCTGGGGAAGTAGATGGTGAAACAGGTGTATTGCCCGAGTTCGCTTTCGAGTTGCAGGTATCCGCCACTTTGTTTCACGATGCTACAGACAGTTGCAAGTCCCAATCCCGTCCCTTTACCTACTTCCTTTGTAGTGAAGAAAGGATCGAAAATTCGCTTCTGTAACTCACGGCTGATGCCCATTCCAGTATCGGAGACCGACAGCTTCACGTAGTCTCCTGCTGGTGTACCCTGCAACCATTCGACGCCCTCTGCCACTATCGTTACATTCGAGGTCGCGACTTTAAGTGTGCCGCCTTTTGGCATGGCATCTCGGGAGTTGACGCTAAGGTTCATTAGAACCTGGACAATCTGATTCGGGTCAGCGTGAATTTTCCAAAGTGACGGCGCCGGATCAACCAGAAATTTAATATTTTCACCAATGAGCTGCAGGAGCATTTCGGACGTCGCCGCGATGGACTCATTCAGATCGAGGATGACACTGGAACAAATTTGCTTTCGGCTGAAAGCCAACACTTGGCCGGTTATACCAGATGCTCGCTCTGCGGCTTTGATTATCTCAAGTGTATGTTTGCGCAAGGTGTTGTCGAACGTAGGACTTTCTTGCAGGAGTTCGGCATTGCCCAATATAACCGTCAGAATATTGTTGAAGTCATGAACAATGCCCGTCGTGAGTCGCCCGATGACCTCCATTTTTCGACTTTGCTCCTGGGCAGCAAAATTCATCGTAACGTTCGATAAATTGGCGGGTTCTTCGACTCTCCCAGTTGCGGAAGTTGGCTGCGCTTCCGCGATCGGCATCGTTCTTGCGGGCATCCACCGGAGTAGAGTTTCGGTCAGTCTACCGTGATCCATCGGTTTGCTGACGTGGTCATTCAGTCCAGCATCCAGACTTCTCTGCCGGTCACCGTCCATGGAGCGGCCTGTTATTGCGATGATGGAGAGTTTACTGAAGCGCTTATTGGAACGGATCAGCTTCGTTGCTACCAGCCCGTCCATCACTGGCATTTGGAGGTCCATCAAAACCAAGTCAAACGACTGCTCCTTTACCAAGTCCACGCCTTCGCGGCCATTGGCCGCAAGGGTGACGGATATGCCGAGATCAGTCAATAATTCGGTTTCTAGGTCACGATCAATTTCATTATCTTCAACCAGCAGGATTCGCTGTCCGCCGAACTTGGAAATTAGATTCCCAGAATTACTCTCGGTCGAACGAATCCAAGAGTCGGGCTGAATGCTATTTGCTGGGCACATACGTGACTCCATGGGACCGCGTGCGTTCTCTTCTTCCGCTGCTATCGGCATCAAATCAGAAATCCTTGATGGATAGCTCTGGAAGCAGGGCAACTGTTTACCACTTATCCTAAGAGGCGTAGGCAGCACAGACGCGATTGCGTCCACCAGCTTTGGCTGCATATAGTTGCTCGTCGGCCTGGGAGAGAATACTCACTGCTGATCCTCCCTGACAGTGATGGTGTCGAGCACTGATTACGCCAAGGCTTGCAGTGACGTGGTCTGCAATGGTTGAGTCCTGGGCTGGAAGCGCGAGTTCGTTGATGCGCAACCTTATTCTTTCCGCAATGATGAGCGCTCCTTCAAGGCTTGTCTCTGGCAGTAAGACCACGAACTCCTCGCCTCCGAAGCGGGCTGCCGTGTCGGTTTCCCGTACGACGACTTCCCCTATGGCCTGAGCTACCTGCCGAAGACAATCATCTCCGCGGATGTGGCCAAAGGTATCGTTGAACTTTTTGAACTGATCAATGTCCAGCATGATCAGTGAGAGCTCTGTTCGTGAACGCGCGTGACGAGCGTACTCGTAGGTTAGCATGTCCTCAAACCGACCCCGATTTGCCAATCCGGTTAGAGCATCGATTGCCGCAGGTCGCATGAGCTTGTGCGAGATTACTTTTGTAGGGTTCTCTCCTTGTGAAAGCTGCACGGGAATGTCGTCGGATACAGAGGCCGTAGACGTACTCGCTGTTTCGAGTTTTAGCTCTTGGTCCGCACGGGCAGGCATCCACCTGATGAGTATTTCCGTCAGAGTCTCAGGGCTAATTGGCTTGGTCAGATGGTCGTTCATTCCTGCATACAAGCTTCGTTCGCGATCACCGCTCAGTGCGTGAGCAGTCATCGCGATGATAGGTATGTCAAGGAAACGTCGATCGGCACGGATGAGTTTCGTTGCCGTCACTCCATCCATCACGGGCATCGTGATATCCATCAAGACCAAGTCGAAAGGCTCTCCCGCCATCCTGTCTACGCACTCACGACCATTGGCGGCGATTGTGACATTAATGCCTAGGTCACCGAGCAACTCGATGGCGAGATCTCGGTTGATCTCGTCATCTTCGACAAGCAGGACACATCTGTTCGCTAGCGACGTGAGATCGCGGCTTTCCAGGGCGCTTTCATGGTCGTTCACCGCAAGAACAGATTGTTGCTGCGGGAAGGTGAATTTTGCGGACGGTGATACCCCGGCACATTCCATCGAGGTAGAGAACTTCGCAGTGAGGTGAAAGGCGCTTCCTTTCCCGAGTTCGCTTTCCACCGAAAGCGCGCCGTCCATTTCTTCGCAGAGTTGCTTGCTGATGGCGAGTCCCAAACCGCTGCCACCATCTCTAGGACTGAATGAACTATCTAGATCAGTGAAGGATTGCGAAAGGTTGTCGACCTGCTTAGAGGTCATTCCTATTCCTGTGTCACATACGGAGATGTGAAGCCGTACGCCTGAAGCGGTGGCGTTTTCAGCGGCTACCACAACCATGACTTCACCTTGCTTCGTATACTCGATTGCATTGTCGACCAAATTAACGAGAATCTGGTCAAGCCTCAAAGGATCTCCGATGAGCGCGAGCGGAGTGTCTGCTGCCACCGAGAGGATCAGGGAAACGCCTTTCTGCTGCGCTCTCTGCCTGCCGTTATCCACCACATCGTTCAGCAGTTCCTCCAGCGAGAATGACACCTTTTCCATCGCGTGAATTCCGGCGCCAATCCTTGAGATGTCTTTAATGCCGTCCATGACGCCGAGGACCGAGCGTCCGGCTTCACCGACCTTGGACAAGTAGCGTTGCAGTTTTGGATTCGGGTTGGTGCGTAACGCCAGACGCGCCATTCCCATAATCGAGTTCATCGGTGTGAGGATCGCATGGCTCATCTGCTCAAGGAACTCCGATTTTATCCGGTTCGAATCCTCGGCGATCTCCATTGCGCGCCGCGTCGTATTGGAAACCTGGCTGAGTTCGGTAACGTCCCAACTTGCGCCAACCATTCTCATGACGCCACTATCGTTCCGTTCCAGTTTTCCCGAGGCATGCAGGTGGTGCACGCTCCCATCATCCCAGATAACGCGAAACACTCTGTCGAAAGGCTGTGTGCCATTAACACAGTCTCGCAGGGCTTGTTCGGTCGACTTGCGGTCTTGCGGATGTAGGAAGCTTGTCCAATTGATATAGCTCGCGCGCATGCCTTCCTGAACGGTCACGCCGTGAAGCCGATACATCGAGGAGTCCCAACTGAGTTCACCTGTTGATATGTTCCAACACCAAATGCCGATGCCACTGCTTTCGATCGCGAGCGTCGCTCGTGTACTGGCATCATCTAGATTGCTCTGAATCTTGACTCGCCCGGTGACGTCTGAGGCTATTTCTATTACTTTGGTCGGCTTACCGTCCACGCCCATAACCGGATTGTAGGTGGCTTCGATCCAGACTCGATTGCCGTTTTTGTCAATTCGGCAGAATTGCCCAGCCTGATGTCGACCAGCCCTGAGCGCCAACCAGAATTCCTTGTATTCGGTGCTCTGTTTGCAATCCTCTGTAACGAAGACACTGTGGTCTTTGCCAGACAGGTCAGTATCTTTGTAACCGAATGCACGCAGATAGTTTTCGTTTGCCTTGATGATCGTTCCATCTAAATGAAACTCAAGCATCATCTGAGACCGGTTTATCGCTTCGATCTGCAACTGGCAATCGAGTGCATCGTCTCTCCGTTTCTTTCGCGCAGTAGTTAAGGAATAGAAGAAGGGGTGCATGAATATATCTGCAATACCAAGGCCGATTTTCTTTCTCATATTCGCACCTGTGCGGTTCAGGAGTGTGGGATCGCTGGCTGCAGAACGTTGTCCCTACTCTCTGAAGCGAGAGTAGCGTAGGCCATGGTGAATTGGGAGCTATGATTTCCGTTCGAAGTTCCCGACCGTCCGAAACGGAAATCAGACCGTAAGGTTCCCACTAAGTTCCCGACAGCTTACGTAAAAGAGGCCCGAGAGTGAAGGTGTTGTCCCTGCTGGCTCTAATGCTCCTCAGGCTCTCAGAAATTATGATATGCACGTGTAACTTCGCATCATGGGGAACTGAAGGTCTGTGTCTGAGGTGCCGATGAAGCCAACAGGTGAAGAAAATGAGCCAATCCAATCGAGCCACACAACGCCATAGCCTCTACGAAAATCTTCTCGTCAGCTATGAGGGCTTTGCCGGTGCTGTTTCCACTCGCGTACCAGATCTGAGCACCAGTGGCATGTTCTTCCATTGTGCTGAGCAATATCCTGAAGGAGCTGTGTTGCGCGTAAGGTTCCTGCTCCCTTGCACTAACGTACAGATAGAGGCTCGTGCTGAGGTGCGGCACTGCGTTGCAGGAGTCGGTGTTGGCGTTGAGTTCATTCACCTGGATGACGAGCAGTCAGCAGCTATCGAGCACGAACTCTCCTATCGCTTCAATCGTCTGGAAGGCAAAAACAGTTGGCGGGACCACTTGGTAAACTAGGCTGCAAGCTGGCCCAATTGTAAGTTGAAACTATTAATTGTTTGTTTTAATTGCGAGTCGCACTCATCGGCGATAGTCATTACGTTGCCCAATAGTAAGCTAAAATCCACGGTGTTCAGGTTCTTCTGCAGGGTGTGGAATATGCTGACCTGCAAAATACGAGATTCCTCTACCATCATCGAAACTGTGTAGCCCTGCGATTGACGAACTTTGCCATGTTGCACAGCAGCTTCCGATACCGCTTTCGTACCAAGCAATCGTAGCACCCTTAATCGTTGACAGAGTTCTTCAAGTATTTCAGGAAGATGTCCGGCGCGCTGTATTTGATCCAATGGCACGCACGTCAACTCTTCTTCCTGCTCAACCCTGGACAGCCATTCGCCGAATTACGTTTTTTAAACTGCATATGAATCCATCCATGCGTTGTTGACTTGTCGAGTACCCAGCTTCGTTGTCTTCTTCAGGGGCTTCACCTTGAGTTGTAAGTATGGTTAGAGGCCAAGCCTTGATTAGTAATAAAGGGGGGCACTTTGAACTCCACAGCTTCGACTGAGAGTCTAGTACGGATCCTTCTTACGTTGGGAATATTTCGAGCAGGGAAAGCCAAGTCGGGTAGATCAATCTTCCTCGGATTTGTGTTCGCTCAATGTTCCGCTATTGGAACCGTCCTCATGCGGGAGTAAGTACCTCAATACAGGCATTTGCGAGAATTCTTCTGTTGTTGTGACTTGCGTCGCGAGAGGCATCGCACCCATACTCATCGCATAGCAAAGTAACCCATCGCCTTGAAATGAAAGGGAACCGCGCTGGGATGGCCCGGTTCCACACATTTCTAAAGAATACCTGCGATCTTCTTTATCTTCGGTGACGATTTGTCCATCATTCCAAGTTGCGCTAGTTTAAAAAGATTGGATCTTCACGAATGGAACCGAAGGCTTTCCGGGCTCTACTTCAGCAGACTTTGGCAATTCCACTGTTAGTGCTGACACTCCTCGCGATGGTGCTTGTGGGCGAAATTCAGTTTCTGAGTAGTTCCCTGGGATGGGTGGACCACACAGACCAAGTGATAGCCGGCAGCCGGCAGATGATTAAGCTAATCATCGACATGGAAACAGGTGTTCGCGGATACCAGAACACCGGAAGGCAACTGTTCCTCGAGCCTTACAACAAGGCGCAATTGAGTATCGACTCAACCGCTGACGCCATCGATCAGCTTGTTTCCGACAATCCCTCCCAACAATCCCAGCTAGCGAACATCCGCAGAAGCTTTGATCAGTGGAGGTTGCTTTCGGGACAAATCGTCGAGACGCATCACGGCGGCCAGGAGAGCGAATACGCGGTCAACATCCAAGGTCAGCAGTTAATGGATTTGGTTCGTAAAGAGAACGAAGTATTTATTGGAACAGAAGAAGGGCTGCGTGCCGAGCGGGTTAAGAAAGCTCACAACGCTTTTACCCTGCTAACCCTTTCTTGTGCGTTGCTTAGTTTAGGAGCCGGAGTTTTCTTTGCGATCTTTTTTCGGCGGCAAATGCGCTTAGTCAGGGCAGACTTTCAGAAGCAATCCGAGGCTGCAGAGACACGCGAGGAGGAGCGGAAACTTAAGGAGACGGAGTTACGGAAAAGCAATGCACGCGTCGAGCTTTCCGCTGAAGTTGCAGGCTTGGGTGAATGGGAGATTAACCTGAGTGATCGTACAGGCTCCCGTTCGAAGCGCCACGATGAGATCATGGGCTACGACTCGCCACTTCCAGTGTGGAGCTACGAAATGTTCCTAGACCGCGTGCTACCCCAGAACCGCTCTGAGGTCGAGGCAAGTTTTGCGACGGCGCAGATTGTTGGAACTTGGGATATAGAAACAGAAATATCCCTTACAGATGGAGAGGTACGATGGATCTGGGTATGTGGTCGCTGCGTGCCCAATGAGACGGGACAAGCCATCCGGATGTTCGGAACACTGATGGACATTACCAGCCGCAAACGAGCGGAGCAACGAATTCTCCACCTTGCGAGTATTCCTGAATTACACCCAAATCCGATCGTCGAGACCGATCTGAAAGGAACGCTCACCTACATCAACGCTGCAGCGCTTCGGCAATTCCCGACACTTGCTGAGCTGGGTGCAACGCATAGTTGCCTCACTGGATTGGATTCGACCATAGAGTTTTTAAAGAGAAGCTCGGGCGGATCATTCACACGGGAAATAGTTAACAACGAGAATACCTACCTTCAAACAATCCACTATGCCCCGGAACTTGGGGTTATACGCTCTTACTTCTCCGACATATCTCATCTGAAGCAGGTTGAGGAACAACTGCGCGAGAAAGAAGAGCGTTTCCGCTCGATGTTTGAACACGCTGCCGTTGGCATGGAGCAAGTGGCTCCAGATGGCGTCTTCGTCATGGTCAATCCCGCCCTGTGCCTTATGTTGGAATATAGCAATGATGAACTGGTGGGAAAGAACTGTAAGGAGGTTATTCATCCTGATGACCTGAAGCGCCAGGATGAGCTACTGATGTCGCTATACGCTGGCGAGGTCGATTCCTACCAGATGGAAAAGCGTTATGTGTGCCGCAGTGGAAACACGATATGGGTGAGCACCACTTCGTCGCTAGTGAATGACGCCTCCGGAAATCTGCTATATAGAATCTCCATCGTCGAGGATATCTCCAAGCGAAAGAAAGCCGAAGATCAAATCCAACAAGGGCAAAAGATGGAAGCTATCGGTAGGCTCGCTGGCGGCCTCGCGCACGACTTCAACACTTTGCTCGGCGTTATCCTAGGCTACTCCGATCTGGCACTGGCAGAGCTTCCTCCGAACAGCCTCATCCGTTCTCGCGTTGAACAAATAGAAAAATCCGCGCAGACCGGGGCTGTGCTCACAAAACAGCTTCTGGCTTTCAGTCGTCAACAGTCCATTTCTCCGCAAGTAATCGACCTCCGTGGGGTTGTGCTCGGAATGGAACCAATGCTGAGACGGTTGCTGTCTGAGGACATCGAGATACTTGTTCTCTGTTCCGATGAATCCTGCCCAGTAAATGCTGATCCATCTCAAATGCAACAGGTTCTACTCAATCTCGCAGCCAATGCAGGTCATGCAATGCCTCGCGGTGGCACCTTGACCATCGATGTGAGAACCGTCGATCTCAATGGAGGCGTTCGGAATTCAGTGTCGATGATTTCCCCACTAAAGGAAGTCCTCACGATCAGCGATACCGGAAAGGGAATGGCTCCAGAAGTCATGTCACACATCTTCGAGCCATTCTTCACGACAAAACCCATCGGCGAAGGAACGGGGTTGGGCCTTGCCACTGTCTATGGGATCGTCAAACAGAGTGGCGGAGAAATTTCAGTCTCCAGTGAACCGGGAGAGGGGACAACCTTCAAGGTATCTTTGCCACGTTCCTTGCAGGACATCGCAGTTACGGTGCCCGTTAACTCTAGCGTTGAGCGACTCACAGGGAACGAAACGATACTGCTCGTTGAGGATTCAGCACCTCTGCGAGAATTGACGCGGGAAGTTCTGGCGGGAAAGGGCTATTCCGTCATCGAAGCGACAGACGGAATTGATGCGTTGGAACTCTCAAGAAATTACGTCGGCACGATCGACCTCTTGATTACAGATATTGCAATGCCACGTATGCGGGGAACTGATTTGGCAGAGTACTTGGTAAAAGAACGCCCTGCAATCGCTGTGCTTATTTTGTCGGGCTATGCCGATGATGCAATCTCGCATATTGCGCACCCAGGAAGGATTAGCAGCCTGGAGAAACCATGCGCGTCCTCCACACTTCTAAAGACGGTGCGGCGAGTGCTGGACGAGTGGCAGGCGACTGTCTTGCAGAATGCAAGTTGACCGCATGTCAGCATCATGCATATTGCGCCCATCTCAACTTGGCACATCTGAATCTAAGCTAGTAACAGGCTTTCCAATGGGAAAAATGAAACGAAGGGGACCCAGCGGCACACGGTCCGATCATCGGCCTCATTCTTCGGACGAGATTCGCGTGCTTTACGAAGATGATGCCTTGGTGGTGGTCGATAAACCGCCGGGACTTCTGTCTGTGCCAATCAAGGGTTCTAGTGTTCCATCGGCTTTATCTATAGTCTCCGCTCAACTTGAGCATGGGGAGCAAGCCCGAGTTGTGCATCGAATTGATCGTTTCGTTTCCGGCATTTTGCTATTTGCGAAAAGTAAACAGGATCGGGACGAGCTCGTGCGGCAGTTTCTCGACCATACTCCGATAAGGCAGTACCTAGCCGTGGTGCGCGGTCGGCTTAATGCTGAAGCTGGAACGCTGGTGCACTATTTCCGACGCGAAGGGATGTTTCAACAATTGCGGTCGGCGCGAGATCCCCAAGCTGCGCGTGCCGAGCTTCGATACTCCACAGAACGGCTCTTTGCGGAAGCTACGCTCGTTCGTGTTGAACTGGTGACCGGATTGCAGAACCAGATACGAGCCCAATTCTCGGCCATGAGATGTCCGGTCATCGGCGATCGAAAGTACCACAGCTCGGAGTCTTTGGAGCCGCGAATTACTCGGGTTGCGCTTCATGCCGTGAAAATTCAGTTCGTTCATCCACGCTCGGGAAAGAGCGTTTCGATTGACTGCGAACCGCCCTCAGATTTCCGGAATCTTGTTCGAGTGTTGTCCCACTCAAGGCGCGTTGCTTGAGTTGTGCGACTTCTATTCGAACTGATGACGCGACACGGAACGCTGGTCCTAACGTTACTCACAGCATTCAAGCTATTTGGTCTATTTGTGCGTGTTGGCCTCGGAATGCTGCAGCGCCTGCGAAGAAAATTCGAGGGCTTTCTTGGACAGTTCATGAGCCTTTTCAGAGAGCTCGTGTGCGGTAAGGTGATCTCCCTTGCCGTGAGCGGTGGCGGCCGCTTGATGAGCGTGTGCTGCGAGGTTGTGAAGTTCGGATCCGCGATCGTGTGGGCTTTGCGGCATTCTGGTTCTCCTCTCCATATCTAGATGCGACAATCGACTGCACCGAGCGGTTGTTGGCGCGTTGATTGTCGAATTACTGGTTGTAAGAAGAATTCGCAATTCTACCGTTGCCCTGTACAAACTGATCGGGCCTAGTTGATGGACGACCTGCTCCCAAAGTCTGGCAGACCGGACAAAGTACAGTTTGTGTCAATTGATCAATCTTGACCAGTAATAGAGCGTCGAGGTGTGGCATCGTGCTTCGGGGCGGAGCAAGTAGATCATGTCAATTTCCGAACTCCGTCTGCAGAGGATTGAAACACAAAGGAGAGTAGGTATTATGAATATCAAGATCGCGTGTGTAGTCGCGGTTGCACTGATGGGGAGCGGACCTATCTTTGCTCAGAGCGGCAGCCAGAGCAGTACAGACCAAAAGAATGAACAACCAGCAACGTCGGGACCGCAGGCTTCCGGACATACGGATGCCAATGGTGATTTGCCAGGAGCAAAAGAAAATGAGCGCCAGAGCGGCAGGACCTCGCAGGCGCCGCGTAAGGAGGATCGACCAGGAGCGATGGGATCGCCAAACACCCCAGATGAAGGGACGACTCCAAAGGGCGAGACACCTGCAACGGGTGGGAGAGCAGTCGGACAAGAAGGTTCGTCGCAGAAGGATGACGCCCTTCCCGCAACGGACGACCCAACGACCTCCAACACCGGGAACGTCCCCAACAAAGACAAGGACACCAATTCAAAGAAGAGCACATTGCCCTCGCAGAAGAAAGCGGACGACGGCACGCTCAACCCGAATTAGGAGGCTTCGGACAGGTTATTAGTAACCGTCGAGCGGGCCCGCCCCTCGCATACAGAAAACAGATTCCTTTCATCTGAAAGGAGTGTTATCGCTGCCAGAGAATATTCGCAACTTCCAGAGGGATTGCCACGCCTTCGTGGCGTGGTATCAATCGTGCCGTGTAGTCAGCCGCCGGACGGGTGGCTGGGACCTGCGCAGCATAGACGTGGCAGCCCGTACCTTCCGGTTGACCTGTGCATTTCATTTCCTGGCAGAAGGCATGGTCAGAGTCGGCTCCGTTGGCGTATAGCTGGACCCGAACTGCGTCCGAGGTGAGATCACCGAGATATAACTGAACCTCAAAGATGTGTTGCCCGTCTTTCGTATCCGTCTTTACTGGTCCGAAACGTATCCCTCTCCAGTGCTGCTCCACCTCATGTTGCCAATCGATCACTTGTTTGCCGGCTGCTCCTTGGTTCGCGGCGCGCTCTCGATAGGCGGCTGCGGCGGGAAGATAGTGTTGCTCGGTGTATTCCCGGACGGCGCGATCGGCGGAGAAGCGCGGTGTAAGCTGCGCCATGCTTTCCCGGATGCGCCCGACCCATACGGTGGGAATGCCCTTGTCGTCACGTGCATAGAACTCTGGAATTACTTCCCGTTCCAGAATTCCGTACAAGGCTCCGGCTTCGGCAGCGTCCCAAGCCGGATCGTCGCCATGTTCTTGCCCATCTCCCAAGGCCCAACCGACTTCTGGCGTGTAAGCTTCTGCCCACCAGCCATCCAACTCGGATAAATTGATGCCTCCGTTGACGAGAACCTTCATACCGCTTGTTCCGCATGCCTCCCAGGGGCGCCGGGGCGTATTGATCCAGACATCGACTCCGCGAACCAGGTGCTCCGTCAAGCGCATGTCGTAGTCGCTCAGGAAGACAACGTGCGATCGCACCTCCGGTCGGTGAATGAATTCCATCCATGCATGGATCAATGCCTGGCCCGGCTTGTCCTCTGGATGAGCCTTACCGGCGATGATGAGTTGCACTGGACGCTGAGGATTCGTAAGCAGACGAACAAGACGCTCTGGATCGTGCAGCAACAAATTTGGCCTTTTATAGGTCGCAAAGCGTCGCGCAAAGCCAAGCGTTAGCGCGTTGGGATCGAAGAGATGCTTCGCTGCTTCAATCTTCTCAGGCGGCGTACCGGTTGAGGCTAGTTGGAGGGACAGCCGTTCGCGAGCGTGTTCAACCAGATGCTCACTGGCAGTATTCCGAAACTCCCAGAGCTTGACGTCGGAGACACGGCGAATATCTTGCTCCAGACTCTCTGTTTCTCCGAGCCAACGTTTTTTGCCGCAGCTTGTCGTCCAAAGCTCATCGGCTGCTGACGAGTCCCATGTAGGCATGTGGACTCCATTGGTTATCGACCCGATTGGAACATCCGCTTCTGTCCATTGCGGAAACAGTGGCAGAAAGATGTGTCGGCTTACCTTTCCGTGTAAACGACTCACTCCATTTACAGCCCCGCTTCCGCGAACTGCGAGATAGGCCATGTTGAAACTCTCTGACGAATCGTTCGGGTTTTGGCGTCCCATGGCCAGCAAGTCATGCAGTGTGATGCCGAGCTTTGTTTCGGCATAGCGACTGAGATATTGCTCAATTAGGGACGGAGCGAAGCGGTCGAATCCGGCAGCCACCGCCGTATGCGTGGTGAATAGATTACCGACCCGTGTCGCTGCCACTGCCACTTCGAAGGAGCAGCCTGTTTCGTCCTTGAAACTTCGAGCGCGCTCCAAAACGGCGAAGGCGGCGTGCCCCTCATTTAAATGACAGACCTCTGGATTGAGTCCCAATGCCAGCAGCAACCTCCATCCACCGATGCCCAGCAACAGCTCCTGCTGGAGGCGCAACTCTGGGCCGCCCCCATAGAGTTCGCTCGTGATCCCTCGGTGAGCAGGAAAGTTTGCTGCATCATTACTGTCGAGCAGATAGAGCTTCACTCGTCCGACCTGGACCTGCCAGGCACGCAGCCAGACCGAGTATCCGGGCAACGCGACCTCCAAACGCAACCACTCACCGTTTGGCTGGCGCACCGGCGTGATCGGCAACTGTCCTGGATCGTTATACGGATAGAGGGCCTGCTGCTCCCCATTTCGATCAATCAACTGGCGGAAGTATCCCTGCTGGAAGAGTAGGCCCACTCCGACCACTGGCACGCCAAGATCGCTGGCGGCTTTGAGCTGATCGCCGGCGACGTTGCCGAGTCCGCCCGAGTAAATGGGCAAGGCTTCGCTCAACATGAATTCCATACTGAAATATGCAACGCAGGTTGGCAGAGACTCTGGATGCTTCCGCTGAAACCACGCCGGTGCTTTCGCCGCCTGACGGCTGACCTCAATCAAATCATCCAACTGTTTCCGGAAAACGGGATCGGCCAACACGCGTTCGATCTGGTCGCGCGAAGCCGTTTGTAACACGACCCATGGATTAAATGTAATTTCCCAAAGTCGAGAATCAAGTTGCCGCCACAATCCGTCGGTGGCGTGATTCCACGACCAGCGCATATCCAAGGCAAGCTCTGCCAGAGAGTCGAATCCTTCGATTTCCGTGGGCAGAAGGTTGTAAATCGGGTGACTAGTGCGAATCTGGTCGCTCATGCTTTCTCCGAGGGAATCCAGTATAGCCCAACGTGCAGCGAACCAGCTCTAGCTCTCAGTAACGGCACTAACGCCACCGCTAAAGTCGCCAGAATTCGTTTTCTGCGCGCCGGTGACGGTGCATCTTGTTGAGTGTCTCGGATGTAAGCGGCCCCACGGGCGCAGGTACTGTTGCTCGATGTTCAGTGCACTTCATCTCCGCCGCTTGCACGCCTCTGGATTAGACCTCTGACAGAAAATACAAGTAGGAAATTCGCCCCTGCTTCGCTCTATGCCGCGGGATGCAAATCCGTGATGGTGGCATCTTGTTGATCGACAGCTTCCCGGATCGCTACTTCCGCGTCACTCCGTTCGGTCGCTGTGGGCGGAAATGCTTGGATCAGACCATGAAGGTTTGGTTGCATCGCGGTATGGTCATTGCCAACCACTAGCTCCAGTGTGCGAGCGAATTCCAAGGAGTGGAATCCAGCACCGAAGCGTACGCCGTCAACGTGCGACCATAGCGGCTGCATCCACAACTCACAGACGAGCTTCCACTCACCCCTAACTATCGATGCCCAGACCTTTATAAAGCTGAGTGTGCCATCACCTCCGGTTTGATATTCAACGTGGATCAATCCGGTGGCCAAGTCCGGCATCACCTCGCCCCAGCTCCAAACCACAGCGGATTTCAGAATGTGGTCCAGACGAGCAGCGTGCATTGACTGTTGATCGATAGCTGTTGTCACGATTTGTTCCTTTTGTAATGCGCCTGCGCTGCTTGGGAAAGTGGAAACTGACTCACGTTACCTACCGAATACCGGTACTGAAGGGAGTTAGACAGCCGTTGCCGGAAATCTTGCGCTGCAGTAGCGGATTCTCGGACCTTGAGGAAAGTATCGTCCTTGCGATGGTTTGAAACTGTTCAATCTTGCTCACAAGGTCTGGTTGTTCGCAGGCTGTGCTGCTGCGAGAGGTGTTGTGAAAACTACGTGCATTTTGTTCGGATCCATGCAGGTGCGCAGATCTGACTCCTCCGCCTTTCGAACTGCCGCGGGCAGGCGTAGCGATGCGCCCGCAACATGGGCCACTTGCTTAGTGACCCGTTTGACTGGGCATTACGATTCGAAACGATCATGCGCGAAGTGAGTCGTTCCCAAGCAATGGCTCAGCGGCTTTAGCCAGCATGTGGGACACTCCTCTGCGGCTCTCTCTTTGCTGAGTGGAGTGCACTCACGATGAGCTCCGCGCAAGCGTCAAGGCCGATCGTGCTATTCAGGCATACGTGGTATAGCTGGCGGTTGTCCGAATCGCAGCCAAAATAAGTCTCCGCATAGTGAATCCTCTCCGTATCGACTTGGTGCAGCAATCCCACCAGGTCACGTTCGTGGGGGTGGCGTTGTTTCATGCGGTCCAGTTTTTCGGGCATTGGTGCGTATACAAGCACATGAAGTGCCTGACCGACTTGACGAAGTACACACTGCGAACTCCTGCCGACAATTACGCAGTTTCCGGCGTTGCCCGCCGTCATGATGATACGGGCCGTCAAGCCCTGCAGAGTGTCATTGTCGATCTCGATCTCCGGGGAGTCGCCCAGATAGAGTGCCGATCCGCCGTGACGGAAGCAGCTCAGTAGTTTCTCCCACCATGCACCGGATTTCCCATCCAGTTGCTCTGCTAAGGCAAAGTCAATTTTTCCCATTAAGGCCACTCGCTCAATGAGCTTTCGATCGAGCAACTCCCAACCCAGGAGGTCTGCCACCTTCCGCCCGATCTCCGATCCTCCGCTGCCATACTCTCGTGTAATAGTGACTACATTGAACATAATTTTCTCCTGCTTTCGAATCAGCTATCGTGCCTTTCCTCCTCACGCCAATAACCATTCACGATAACCAGTTATGGTTATGCCCGGTCCAGCTTCCTCGGCGGCGATCCTTGGCAGGGGGCGTCTCGGGTGCTCGAACCGGGCGTGCGAAAAGGAATTAGTCCGTGCGTCAAAGACGTGAGGATCTCGCCTTGCTATGCGGCTAGGGCCTCAACGGCGTGTATTGTGTATTGGACAGGATGGGTGGTGGTGATGATGTCTTTAGCCTTTGCCACTTCGGCAGCCGTCCCATGGGCTATCAGCAGGAATTGATCCGACTGGAGTGCTGTTTCGTATTCCAGAATGCTGTCCTTCGGTATACCTATGCTGAACAGCCCCGCTCCCAGCGCGCTTGCTCCTCCTACCACAACTGCGCCTTCCAACCCTGCGACGATCCAAGCAACGACGGGGCCTGCCGCTAAGATTGGTCCGATACCCGGTATGACGAAAAGGGCAGAGCCGAATAGAAGGCCCCAGAATCCTCCCCAGAAGGCACCAACCTTTCCCCAATACTGCATGCGGTCACCGGTGTTGTAGTACCCGACGACCTCTTCATCTGTGTGGTATCCTCTGCCAACAATGGACAGTTTGTGCATGTCGACCCCGCCACGCTGAAGCTCCTTCACTGCTTCCTCCGCGCCGGAATGCGTTTGATATATCGCGACTACTGAATTCTCTTTTGACATGTTGTACGCTCCTTAGGGCCGAAGGTCATTCTCAAATGAGCAGACTGCGTCCCGGTCCTGATACTGACAGCGGCATCCCGGAAAGACTGGTCACTATTGCTCAATGTCGATGGATATGAACGCATAACAGCCGCGGTGATAGCAGAAGACAATTGTGCGATGCCCCTCGATATCTTTCGCCTATGTTCTGGCGCGGATCGCGCGATTGACTTCGGTTGGAACGTCCCTGAAGAGCGAGCAGGTCTGTTTCAGCTTTGAGTGTCGGATGTCGTTGAGTTCCTGACCTGCTCCCATCATCAGGAGCTCCGCAGCCTCATTACACAGGCGGAGCGAGCGGTCGAAGTTCCTATCAATTCTCTCAAGCTCAGCTTGAATGGTTGCTGTCGCTTTTGTCTTTGCCCGTGAATCGTAGTTAGTCGCCATTGCATACCTCGCCTGAAAATAAAGCTGCTTTCGACCAATCCAACTTGACGTCCGAATCAACTTCGGACGTCAAGTACATTAGGATATAGGTGCTTGTTAAGGAAGAGACGGCTCGTGTTCCGTTTCGTGCAGCCAATATGGCGGCTGGCCATAATGAGAGTAAAGGAGTTCTTCGTACTCACGGGTGATCGCTGCGGATTCGTCAAACGCGGGGCCTCTTTGGATGGCATTGCGGGAAAGGCCGACATAGACTGTCGAGTCCGTCCAACTCACGCGCTTGATCCATGCGGGTGAAACCAGGACCTTCTTACCCGGCCACCAGTTTCTCGTGGCTACCTCCATGTATCGGATAGCCCAGTCTTCATCGTCAATGACAAACCCTGCCACATGTCCGATTTCACCATCGGTTGCTTCGATCTGATAACCCTTGACGGCGTCGGTGCTGCGGAGATGCGAGTCCGTAGACTCTCTTCGGATCCTTTCCGCCAGCGCCTTGTCAGCAGCAGTTGTCGGGATGACAGGCAATCCCGACGGGTACAGCGCTGGCCCCCACATGTAAGGACCGCCCCAATAATTGGGGTAGCCGTAATACCCGAGGTATGCGGCCTCGTGCTGGCGGGAGACCGGACGGTGCGTGTCGATGTCGGGGCTGCCCTCTACTTGCTTTCTTGTCAGTGTCACATCCAACCGTCCGACCCGCCAGTCAGTATCGACGATTGAAAAAGGTGAGATTAGGACTCGCCGTCCTGCAAGCCAATCTCCGGTTTCAACTGTAAGGTAGCGAATGGCCCATGTGTCGTCGTCGAAATAGAACTGGTCTACGGTCCCGATCTCGCCGTCCGTAGCTCTGATTACCAAACCCCTCAAATCCTTTGCGTTCGCCAACATTGTCTTTGTTCTCCCGCGCGATTGTTGTAACGAGTGAATTGGAAGCTCAAACGTTTACTTGCATGTGCTACTGCTTCGGCGGCTTTGGGCCAGAGAGACGCACATCGTCTGACACATCGAAATTCTTGATGTTCTTTTCGAACAACTCGGAAAGGTGAGCGGCGGTCTTGTCATAGTCGGCTTTATCCGTCCAGGAGTCGCGTGGCATCAGCACTTCATCCGGCACGTCGGGAACGTGCTTGGGCACGGCCAGACCGAACGCAGGATCGAAAACGAATTCACAGTTCTTTAGTTTGCCTTCTATTGCCGCTGTCACCATCGCGCGGGTATGCGGGATTGCCATGCGCTGGCCCACACCATACTTGCCGCCCTGCCAGCCGGTGTTCACCAGCCAGATTTCAGCACCGTGTTCTTTTAGTCGCTTGTGCAGCAGCTCGGCGTAAACCCGTGGAGCCTCCATCATGAAAGGCGCGCCGAAGCAGGTGGAGAAGGTCGCTTGCGGCTCCTTGACACCGATTTCCGTTCCCGCAATCTTCGCGGTATAGCCGCTCACAAAGTGGAACATGGCTTGCTCCGGAGTCAGCTTCGAGATCGGGGGCAGCACTCCGAACGCATCTGCGGTAAGAAACACCACTGCCGTTGGAAGTCCTCCTACGCTCGGAATCACCGCGCCGTCAATGAACTCGACTGGGTAGTTGGCGCGAGTGTTCTCTGTGATGTGGTCGTCGTTATAGTTGGGATGGCGATTCTCGTCGAGAACTACGTTTTCGAGCACTGCGCCAAAGCGCAGCGCGTTCCATATCTGAGGTTCATTCTTTTGCGAGAGGTTAATGCACTTGGCATAGCAGCCACCCTCGAAGTTGAAGATACCGTGCTCGCTCCAGCCATGCTCGTCATCGCCGATGAGGCGGCGGCTTGGGTCCGCCGACAGCGTTGTCTTGCCAGTACCCGAGAGGCCGAAGAATAGCGCCGTGTCACCATTGGCTCCAACGTTGGCAGAACAATGCATGGGGAGAACGTTCTGCTGTGGCAGAATGCAATTGAGGGTCGCAAATATCGATTTCTTCATCTCGCCCGCGTAACCAGTGCCGACGATCAGCACGATGCGGCGGGTGAAATTCACTCCGATGAAAGCATCCGAGTGAGTGCCGTCCACCTTGGGATCGAGCTTTAATCCTGGAACGCAGATTTCGGTAAAGTCCGGAGCAAAGTTTTCGCGCTCGCCTACGGAGGGTCGTACAAACTGGTTCAACACGAACATGTTGTGCCAGGCCTTTTCGTTGATGAAGCGAACCTTTAGGCGGTACGCCGGGTCGGCACCGGCGAAGAGTTCCTGCACAAACAGTTCACGGCCGTATAGGTATTCAATCGCCTTGTCGTAGATGTCGTCGAACAGGTTCTCGCTGCACGGTTGGTTGATGTCGTTCCAATCTACGTGACTGGCTGCGGCGTCCTTGACGATAAAGCGGTCTTTCGGAGAGCGTCCCGTTCGTGATCCGGTCAAGCAATTCAGGCCGCCATTGTCTGCCAGTACACCTTCTCCGCGCTGAAGTGCGAACTCAACCAGCTTGGCAATTCCGAGATTGATGTGAACTTTCTCCCCACAGATCAGTTCTGAGAGTTCAGCTACCTGCGTTGCTTTTGTCATGTGAACCAGATCCCCTTTGCGTTGTGCCGACTTTACTCAGCGCGGGGGATGAGAATCTGAGCCATATTGCTCACACTGCACCAAAATTTGGGGGGTGAAAAATGTCTGGGGGGCGAGATCGCGCAGAGTGTTTATTCCTGATGCGTTCCCGCTGATTGCGATAGCGTGGCGGCGCAGTGCTGTTTGCGGCAATACGATCTTTGGTTGCACATACCTATTTTGTTGGGGCCACCGGAATGTGATCAAAACGGCTCAGCGCTGGAGCTTCGACTCTTGGATTCTAGTGTTGTGAACCACAAGGAGATCACGACAATGTCCAATCAGCCAAACCGCCCGAAGCTAGTTATCTCCAAGACTCCAACGGAGACTGAGAAGCTGGAAGATCAACAGAAGCTGGACCGCGTTGCAAATGATGCGGCGGAACAAGCAGTGAAAACCGAACAGCGATACGATCAGGGCCACGATATCTTTACAAAGTAAGTAAAGAAGGAGTGATCTGTTGCTCTTCGCCCGCTCGATAGCTCTGCCCGTTGGATGAGTGTCGAGCTAGCTGGAGAGCCAAGGTAAAGCCCGGAGAGACTCTCTTGCAGCCGCTGCCCTCGTGCCATTGGCGGCTGTACTCGTCGCGTTATGAATTGCGAGAAGGAATGAGTAAAATGAAAAAACACTCACACAGGTCCGCTGTCGCGAAGCAGAGATCAGTCCAACAGTCTACTGCTTCCGCAACCTCAACTGCCGATAAGATCGCCCCAACCAATCCGGTCCACCTTCTGCAATTTGAACCCCCGCCTGTGCGCACGGTACAACCCGCGATGGCACAGCTCTTTGACGAGATACGCTGTCGCGCCTACGAGTTCTACAAGGAGCGCGGCGGCCAACACGGTTCTCATGAGGCTGACTGGCATCGTGCTGAGTCAGAGGTGCGTTCAAGGTACGCGGCGTAGGATCTCCCATTGTCCCGCGCTTGCTGATGGAACAATCGGTAATGCAGATGCTCTGGAATTGCAGAACCACTTGGTTTTGCAAGGAGTTGGAATGCGTAAGCGATCGAGGCTGCCCATGTCGTCTGATAGGCGCCCTTGTTGATGACTTCTGGCTGTCAGGCGATCTTGAGGCGATTGAATATAGGGATCTTCACAACGTCCACGATGAATGCTAAGGCAACCGCTCCAGCAAACGTTTCGGCCATGACGAGCACCGGAAGACTCACCATGGCGATTCCGCAGCCGGCCATGATTGAGGCGATTGATAGATCGACAACCGACGAAAGCACCAGCCAACTGCTTGGGCGGGTCGACCACAGACGTCGACGAGCCCTGTTCGTGTAGGTCGTTGCCTGGTTGCCAAACACTATGACCACGAAGGCAAGAGTCTGGAGCGTTTCGATTCCAAACCCCATTCGAAACTTTCCGATCGCCAGCACCGCGGTGCAAAACACTAGCTCGGATATACCCATGAAAACACCAGCGATTGTCAGGTTGCCTACGCGCCATGCGTTTGGTTTGGGAGACGCTTGCACGTTATCCGTTGTCAAAGACATGCCGAGGAAGTCGCCCGTGATCATGATAATGACCATTAACATTGGAGTCAGGATTGCATGCCCAGTCATGATCAGACCCGCCCCCAGAAAGAGCACCTGCACAATCTTTTTTGTAACGGAGTTCAAGGTGTAGGTCAGGATGCGCTGGAAGGTGATCCGACCCTCCTTCACCGCAGCCACAACGCCTTCCAGCCCAGGTGTGGTCAGCACGATTCCGGCCGCCGACTTGGCGACGTCCGTAGCCGTGGAAACCGCGATTCCCATCTGCGCTTGCCGCAGCGCAGGCGCATCATTGGCCCCATCACCACACATTCCGACGGTGTGGCCGCTTTTCTGGAACGCCTGCACGAGGTGATACTTATCCTCCGGAAGAACTCCGGCGAAGACGGAGAACTCTTCTGGACGCACGCCCTCTGGTATGGGGCCGGGGGGACAGATCGCGCCATTGAGTCCCACGGCTTTGGCAATGATCGATGCCGTCGCCGCGGCGTCACCAGTCACCATCACCGTGCGCACGCCCAAGGCATACAACTCCTTGACCAGCTCTGCCGCATCCGTTCGAGGTGGATCGCTCAATGCGATGATTCCTGCTAGCCGCATCGCTGTTGGAGCTCCCACCGCAACCGCCAGCACCCGGAATCCTTTTTCTTCAAGATCGTGCGCTGTCGCCGCTGCCGTGGGCGAAGCATCAGTTAGCTTGATGACCTCCGCGAACGCACCCTTCACGATACGCTCCGCGTTCCCGCGCGCATCCACCGTTGTTGCTTCGGACATTTTGGTAGCTGGATCGAACGGAATGAACTTGGTAAGTCTTGGCAAATCGGCGGTGTTCTTTTTCGCGGCGGAAGCGCGGATGGCCACATCCACTGGATCTTGTCCGCCATCGGAACTGGCTAGGGCCGCCAGCGCCAGTACGTGCTCCTCATCAAAGCCCGCCTCAGGATGAACGGCCGTGAGCGCCAGTTCATTGCAGGTTAGCGTTCCCGTTTTATCCGAGCAAAGAACGTCCAGGGTGGCCGCTTCGTCTACCGCAGAAAGTCGCGTTGGCAGTACGCCCAGGCGGGCCAGTGCCTTTGCTCCGAGCGCCGCAGCAAGTGTAAATGTGGCGGGCAAGGCTACAGGAATCGATGCCAAAACGGCTGTGAGCACGAGGGGAACAATTTCGCCGATCCGCATCTGATGGACATGGGCATACGCCACCAGTAGGACGATGATCACGCTGTTGAATATGACAAGATTTCGCACCACCCGCACGACCGTCTTCTGTTGTGTGCTCTCGACGTGGGCTGTCCGGACGAGTTCCGCAGTGCGTCCAAACTTCGTGTTCGCTCCTGTCGCGGTAACGATCGCGGTGGCCTCACCGCGCCGAACCAGAGCCCCCGCGTAGGTCTGCAGACCCGCTCCAGCTTCGATTGGGACAGATTCGCCGGTGAGCATGGACTGGTCGAGCAGGATTGACCCTGCGATTAGCTTTACGTCGGCGGCAACCACGCCGCCGAGCGACAGCTTGATCGTGTCGCCGGGCACCAATTCAGTGGCGGGGATTTTCTTCCAAACGCCGTCCCGCATCACCGAAGCCGAAAGCGCAAGCCTTGATTTCAGTGCGGCGAGAGTTGCCTGTGCACGCCCTTCTTGAAAGAATCCGAGAGCAGCATTGAAGACGAGGAGTCCTGCGATGACCGCAGCCTCGACATATTCGTGGAGCACTGCCTGAAGGATGATCGCAGCTTCCAGCATCCATGGAACTGGCGCCCAGAATTTGGCAAGCGCCATCCGCCAAGGTTGTATCGACATGTCGGCCATCGCGTTTGTGCCATACTTCGCACTCAGCGCCTTGGCCTCGTCGCTCGTCAAACCGCCTTCACCGTTTTCTTGTGTTGGCGGTGTGTTAACGGCTTCTCGATCTTTGTTGATAAGGCCATTTCGGTTCATAGTTGATCCTCCATTTGCGGTGGGTGCATGGGATCGAGTGTTTACTACACTGCGCGAAGAATCGGCAAGGACCGTCCCTTTGAGTCCTCCGTCGCATCTCGAGAACGACCGGAGTTGGCGCAGTTAGGAGGTAAGCTAAGCTGCGATACTCGACGTCTGTCCCAAAAAACTGGTGAGGGTCTGCTTCAACTGCGAATCACATTCGTCGGCGATGATCATGACGTCCAGAAGTAGCAAGCTAAAGTCCACGCTGCTCAAGTTCTTCTGTAACGTGTGAAATATACTGACTTGCAGGATGCGCGATTCCTCTACGATCATCGGGATCGAATAGCCTTGTGATTGTCGGACTTGACCGTGTCGGACAGCTCCCTCCGACACCGATGTCGTCCCGAGATTGCGTGGCAACCTCAACCTCTGAACGAGTTCCTGAAGTAGCTTTGGAAGGTGACCGGTGCGCTGCTCTTTGTCCAGTGGCACACAAGTTAACTCGGCCTCTTCCTCAACTCGGCCCAGCCACTCCTTGATGGTCTCCGTAATTTCACGTTCCAGTATCGAAGCAATTCGCTCCGTGTTGGTGATCTTTCGCGGTTCGCGTGTCTTCAACTTATCGCGAATGATCGCGATAAGAGCATCGATCGCCATCGGTTTCAGCAAAACTTCGTCAGCTTGCAACAGGATTGCTTCTGCCGCCTCCTGTAATGCGGGGTATCCAGTGAAGACCAATGTGACTGCGCTTGGGTTGGTGTGGCGCATCGCACTCACCACAGTGAAGCCGTCACCTGCTTCCGGCATGTGCAAGTCGGTGAGAAGAACGTCAAAAGGTTTTGTGTCGATCAAATGAAGAGCTTCGGAAACATTGGCGGCTGTGGTAACCAAAAATTTATTGGCTCCCAACACGGCAGCAATGGCCTTGCGCAGTTCCCCGTTATCGTCCACCAGCAGAATCTTCGGTTGCTTCGATTTGTTGTTTGCTGTTTTCACTTTGACCTGCTGCGATGTACTTGGTGATGATGAGTGCTGGGGCATCCTTAGAGCGGTCCTCTAAGAATTGTCTCTAGTATTTGATGTTGGTTCCTTAAATACTGGTCAATGTTGACCATATGTCAATGGATAGAGAGCCTTTCATATCGTTTAGGAGCGCACTAGGGCGATCACACAGGCCTGGCTAGTCGGAGGAGTCATCTCGCATCAATATGTGCCAGGTGGGTTGTCGGCTTGCTTCTGACCGAGAGGTTGGTTTGTAACTGATACAAACAATCACCAAGTTGTCGGAACAGGCTGCGGCTAGCAAACTCCAACTAGTCGGGTGGAGGCGGCAGCTCTCTAATCATGGAGAACTACGCTGACCAAGGAGCTATGGACGTTTACCTTGCCACCGTTGTACTCAATGAAACCCATTTCCCTGAATCGATTCATAAAGAAGCTAACTCGCGAACGGGTCGTGCCGATCATTTCTGCGAGGGTCTCCTGGCTCATTTTCGCAATGAGCGGTATCGGTTTCGATTCCTGACCAAAGTTGGCCATCAGCAGGAGAAGGCGGGCTAGACGTTTCTCGCTGGAATTGAAAAGGTGATCTACCAGATCAGCTTCCATGCGAATATTCCGGGACAGCAGATAGGCAAGAAAGTGTTCGGCAAACTCTGGTTGCTGATGAAGCAATGCGACCATAGCGACCTTTTCGACGCGCACAATTGTGCTCTGCTGAGCGGCGCTGGCTGTTGCCATGTGGAGTGGTTGCCCCGCCAGACATCCTTCACCGAAGAAGCTGCCTTCCAGCAATAGAGCTACCACCGCTTCTTTGCCGCTCTTCGATACCACTGTAAGTTTCACCTCGCCGCTTTGGATGTAAAACACCGCATCTGCCTTACCCCCCTGAGAGAAAACTGCCTCACCGGGGCGGTAGGCTTGAGTAGTTTTCGCAGAGGAAAGTCTCGTTAATAGAAGTTGGGGATCGAACTCGGCAGCCTCTCCATGTGGCTTCTTTGCGGAAGGCAGTTTCACCAAAGGCGATGACTCCTGGGGCAAAGACTCACGCGTTTCATGGCGATCCTTCGTTCTCTTCTTCAACACGTCGATGTGTTTTGAGACCATCGTAATCTCCTACACGGGCGGTACCTGCGGAGATACCAAATGAAATAGATAGTGCCGCCGACAGAAGTCCGTTCATCACAATACCGCAATTGGGGTGATTCCCAGAAATTCTCAAGATGAAGTCACGCAAAACTGTGACATTTAAACATTCATGCATCTTCCGGATGTGTAGCCGCATCGGAGGTAATCTCATCTCTCGATGTCGGTATCATGCAGAGCAACTTGCACAACGCCGACGTGACTGCGGCAGTCATATCGCTTTTGTTTCCGACTGCAACGCGGTTTCTGGACTATGCGGGTGGACAGGGCATACTCGTGTGTATCTCGCGTGCGATATAATCGTGTAAGAGGTAATGACGATGGATGTCTTATACAAGGCGAATGCAACGGCCACAGGCGGCCGACTCGGTCACGTTGCAACGAGTGATGGGGTTCTAGAACTCGAGTTGGTAATTCCAAAAGAGATGGGCGGATCGGGTGGAGCGAAGACCAATCCCGAGCAACTGTTTGCTGCTGGATATGCGGCGTGTTTTGATAGCGCGCTTCAGCATGTTGCCAGACAGCAAAAGATCAAGCTTAATGACACAAGCGTCAGCGCTACCGTGGGCATCGGTCCGAACGATTCAGGAGGGTTCGGTCTGGAGGTTCATTTGGGGGTAAAGATTCCTGGCGTAGATCGTGATGTCGCAGCGAAGCTGGTGGAGCAGACCCACCATGTCTGCCCCTACTCGAACGCGATTCGCGGCAACGTAGAAATCACAACAACAATTCTCTAGATTCGGAGGTTAGCCTTGCTTCGGGCTAACCTTTTCCTCATATTGGATATGGTTCCTAACATGCGAAAGTATCCCGACAGCATCCTTTATTTGGACGAGCAGATTTGCTTCCCGCTTTACGCTGCAAGCCGACTTGTTACTCGCCTCTACCACCCACTGCTTGAGCCAATGGGAATTACCTATCCACAGTACCTCGTGATGCTAAGTCTGTGGCAGCACGGTGATCTTACGGTATCGCAGCTCTGCGCGAGGACTGTTTTGGAATCAAATACACTCACTCCGCTACTCAAAAAAATGGAAGTGAAAGGACTTATCTCTAGAAAGCGGCAGGCAGACGATGAGCGGGTTGTAGAGGTGTCTCTCACCAAGCAAGGCAGAGCTCTTAAAAAGCGCGCACTGGAAATTCCGCCGAAGCTTTTCGAGAGCGTTGGGTTCCCGCTGGATAAAGGTTTGCAACTGCGATCGCTTCTCAAAGAATTGGTAGCTCACCTTACTGTCTAGGACTAAGCCGAAGATCAGCCGATTTAGATTCCACAGAGAGAAGAGAAGCTCAAGAGAGACATTCCACGGAATGAAGGTTTAGGAGAGTAGCGATGTCAGTGAAGTTTTATCCGCAAATCCTATGTTGTTCTTAGAATGTGAAAGTCGATGATAGAAAAATGCTTCTATTGCCGGCGCTCGAAGGCCCGAAGAATCCACCTGCGAGTGATTGTGATCTGCCGAACAATGGGGACGTCAGCGTGCCATTCGGAGCGCCCAGATTCTCATGGTTGAAAATGTTTTGGCCGAAGACTGCAAACGTCAGATTGTATTTGTGTGGGGTTGTGGCATCCATCCGTCCGGGGCCTGCTTGAGACCCGCTTAGTCCTCTGCCGCCGAGCCCACCACCATGCGGACCACCGCGCTGGCCACCACCGTTGCCATTGCCTGCGACACGCGGACCAAATCCGAACACCTTGCTGATTCGCAAGTTTAGGCTCACGTTGGCTGGTCCTGTGCCTAAGTTGTGAGGGATGATTCGTTCGCTTGCGCCTGTTGGGCTGGCGAGCGGATCGGGATCGAGGCAGCCGTAACGGGTAGAGATCGCGTTGGGCTGGCCGCAACTCTGGGCGAAGGTCGGACGAGCGTTGAACTGGTTATTGCCCGTCAGATCTGTGCCTGTGGTGATGTCATATGGAGTTCCGGAATTGATCGAGAGGAATGGAGAAAGAGTGAACTGCCATGGCGCCGTTAAACTGCCGAGCAGGACAAAACGGTTATGCACGTCGAAGCTGGCACGGCCGTAGTCCAGCCCGGCATGGCCAGCGACGGAGGGGGTGAAGGCTACGCCACTACTATCTGCGTGAGCATTGTTATAGGTGTAGAAGCTGAAAATGCTGAAGCGGGGGTAGCGGGCCGTCAGTGAGGCAATAATCTGATTCTGCCGGTACACTCCGCCGGATTGAAACTGCATATCATTCTCGTTAGGTGCGGGGATTGGGGTAGTCGGATATGTGATCGATTGCAGATTGTCTTGAGGAAAGTTACCCACGGCGCTGGCGTTATCAGTTAAGAAGGTGTGCACGCCGCGGCTATACAGGTAGCTGATGTTGCCGGTCATTACTTTGCTCAACTGCCTATCAACGCCCACGGCTGCCTGCATATCAATCGCTGCGTGGAAATGGGGGTCGACGGAGTAGCCAGTAGGCGCTACAGAAAGGCTGGCTCCGGATATGGGCACAACTTGGGTTGGATTGTAGAAGTCCGGATTGTTAATCGTAAAACCTTGCTGATTTGGCACCAGGTTTGAGCCGAGCGGAACAAAGTTGTTGTGAATCGCTTGGACGATGTAGGGCGTGCCCTGGGTAGAGCCGAGCGTGTTAGGAACCGTGAACCGTTGGTAGAACCATCCATAGCCCGCGCGCAGTACTGTCTTTGGCTGCTTGTTCGATCCCTGCTTGCCGAGGCCATAGGCCAGGGTTATCCGAGGCGCCCAGTCATCTTTATCATTAATCCGATTTTGAGATTCCCAGCGTACTCCGTAGCTGAGAGTGAATCGCGGGGACAGTTTCCAGTCGTCCTGATAGAACAGCGCGCTATCGAAGAGAATGGCCCGCGCAACGAAATTGTTAATGTGAGTGTAGGTGTATTGCTGCGGCTTGCTGGCCAGGTAATCTGAGGCGCCGGCAAAGATGTATCCCCCGTTCGAGCCCGCACTGGTGTAGTTTGCATCGCGATAGGCACGGAGACGCATTCCGAAGTTTAGCGAGTGTTTGCCCTTGGAAGCTGCAAAGTAATTCTGCAACTCGTAGTCATCCTGATGGTCTTGTGCAGTGCCTGAGTTGTTGCCGCCATTTACGAAGGCACCCTGCACGGTTACCGTAGGCAATCCCGATAGCGGCAATTGTTGATTGCGAATACGCCGGTATTGGAAATGGATATCGTCCACAAGCCTGGGGCTTATGACCCAGCTATCGCTAACTTGGAGGGTATTCTCAAAATTGTGTGTGTTGTAGGCCTGCGTGGGTAATGTGAGTGCGCTAAGGCCAGCATTCGTCTGCACGGAACGAAAGAATTCGTCGCGGATCGTAAGCGTGTTGGATTGGCCAAGGGTGAAATCGAAACGCGGGCTGATGTCGATGCGGGAACTTGGATTCGTGATGGCTTCGTTCAATATTGAGGAAGTATTGGCGGGATTCACCGCATCCACAATGCTCTCGTTTTGATTGTCTCGGACAAAGCTACTTAGGAAGTAAGAGCTCCTCTTGGTGAGCGGCCCGCCAACGTTTGCATTGAAGTTATAGGAGTAGTAGCCGGGTTCCTGGAGACGGGATTCGTCCGGCTTGAGATTGGCATTCAGGATTGGGTTCTGCGAATTCAATGCTGAATAGTTGCCGCGAGATTCAACCTGCCCGTGCAGTTTGTCGGTTCCGGGTTTGGTGAAGATCTCGATTCGTCCGTAGCCGAGTCGATCGAACTCTGCCGAAAACGGATTCTGGTTGATGCGTATTTCCCGGATTGAGGATTTCGGCGGAATCTGGCCGCCGGTGAAGCCGTCAATATAGATCTCGCCGCCGTTTGGCCCCGCGGCCGGACCAGCTAGCGCCTGCAACTCACTTTGCAACTCATCTGGATCATCGGACAGCGCGTCCAGATCTTTGTCCTTGATGACGATGGCGTTCGCATTGGACTCCGGAGAAGTATCCAGGGTCATGGTCTCAGACTCGACCTTGACCTGTTGCTGCTCGACGAGGATCTGGAGTTTGATATCAACTTGTTTGCTCTGGCCTGTCATAAGCGTAACGGCTTTGGACGCGAACGGCGCGAAGCCCGGTGCGCTGGCGTTCACTATGTAGCTTCCGGCTCTAAGGTTCTTCGCCTGATAAAACCCGGAGTCATCTGAAGTCACCGCTGCCACGGCGTGTCCGTCGGTTGTGGTGATTCTGACGCTGGCGTGCGGAATCACCGCGCCGGTCTGATCAGCCACTGTGCCGGTCACGACCCCGTTGTTCGTTTGTGCCAGTCCCGCTGCGGTGAGCAACAAAATCAGCGCGGTAAGTAAGAAGCCGAAACAACACGAGATACATCTGCCACTCACACCGTCTCCCAAGAAGGCTGTAGTACCGGAAGCTGGCATAGCTGCATTGCGTTGTATTTTGCTCACAATTCTCATACTTTTTCCGTTGCTCAGCGCGGGCGCAAACCTCTTTTCTGGATTTAGAGTCAGATGCCTACCTTCAAGCTTGTAAATAATCGTTAACGTCTTTACGGAGGCTTGGGAGAATTCAGAGTAGGTGTTTTGCGGATTCCTAATAGTTACTTTTTTGGCGCAGAGGCGGGAAAAGGTGGGCGGGCGAACCTTAGGCTGGATGAGCGAAGATGGGGACCGCTACCGAAATGGCGAAAAGGATAACTTGCTGGTTTCGGAGAGCCAGCGGTCAACCAAGTTAACAAGCAAACGGATGGTGAGGCAGCGACAAATGCCGCTAGTGCAACGTGTCTACAGTCTCCTAAGCTACGGGAAGGCTGTCTTTCTTAGCCTCGGCCGGCTTGCTGGGATTGTCATTCACAGCATCTTTGAAGTTCTTGATTCCCAGCCCCAGACCTTTGCCAACCTCTGAAATCTTGCTTGGACCAAATACCAGAAGGGCAATGATCACGATCACGATCAAGTGCATCGGTTGTAGCAGTCCCTCAAACATAAAAGCCTCCATTTAAAGTTTCGTGCACGCGTCTACATGCTGATATTGGTAAGACTAGCCGTTGGTACGTCCCAAATCCAGTGACGTGCTTCACAGTCTGAGGCTATCTTTCGATATGGCCCTCTCCCCAGCGGCCAAAGGATGATTAGTAGTAAGTGTTCGCTTGCTGGTTACAGTTTGCCGCAACATTCTTAGGCGCGATGACCGCTGACAGCCGATCCGGCGGACGGCGCGAGGCGCAGGAAGCTGATTAAACCTAGCATCGACAGGGCCGCCAACAACCCGAAGGCTAGATGGAAATCTGCATTAACCGGTTCGCCCGCATGCTTGTGGAATGCCATGGCAAGATGGAGCGACAGCGCCCCAATGGCGACCCCCATGCCCGTAGATATCTGTTGAATCAGGCTGCCGAAAGATGACGCACCGTTCATTCGTTCGGTGGGGATGTCGGCATAGGACAGTGTGCTGATTGC
>Ga0224527_1000214_pt1 | contig 44888 bp, 30 predicted proteins | sample CBST0metaG_FD_179882 | JGI IMG/M metagenome (GOLD analysis project Ga0224527, IMG submission 179882) | Peat soil microbial communities from Stordalen Mire, Sweden - C.B.S.T0 | ecosystem: Environmental > Terrestrial > Soil > Wetlands > Peat | place: Sweden: Norrbotten County, Stordalen Mire...
CCTCAATGGATGTGAGGGCTTCCGCTTCGGTGGCGCGGCGCTCCTGGTTCAGGCGCTCCAGCTTGGCGGCCAGTTCGGCGGCGCGGGCCGGGGTGCGGGTGGTGAACAACTCGATGACTTCCGAGGCCACGTCCATGCGTCCGGCGGCGTTGATGCGCGGCGCCAGGCGGAAGGCTACATCGAAACCGGTGATCTGTTTGGCGGCGGGATCGAGGGCGGCCACGTTGAACAGGGCGCGCAGACCGGCGCCGACGGGCTGGCGCAATTCCTTGAGGCCGAGGGCGGCGATGACGCGGTTCTCGCCCTTCAGTGGCACGGCGTCGGCGATGGTGGCGATGGCCGCCATCTTGAGGAAACTGGGCAGAATCTTGGCGCGGGTGCGGGCCGGGTCGCGCCGTTCGAGTACGGCCTGGGCCAGCTTGAGGGCAATGGCCGCTCCGCATAGGGATTTTTCAGGATAGGCGCAGCCGGGCTGGTTGGGATTGAGCACCGCCAGCGCCGCAGGCATGGTTTCGTCTGCCGCGAGCAGGTGGTGGTCGGTGATGATCAGGTCCAGACCCAGGTTCCGGGCAGTCTCAGCCTCGGCAAAGGCGCGCATACCGGTATCGACCGTGATGACCAGGCGGGCTCCGTCGGCGTAGGCGGCTTCGAGCACGCTCGACTGCAGGCCGTAGCCCTCGTTCAGCCGGTGGGGCACGTGGAAGCGCGCCACGCCGCTCAACATCTCGATGGCGGTTTTGAGCAACACAACGGCGGTGGTGCCGTCCACGTCGTAGTCGCCGTAGAGCAGCACCGGCTCGCGGCGCGCAATGGCCGCCTCCAGCCGTTCGACGGCCGCGGTCATGCCCAGCATGAGGAAGGGATCGTGGAGGTGGGTGCTTTCGGGGTGCAGAAAGGTAAAGGCGTCTTCGGGCTGGGTGATGCCGCGGGCCACTAGCAGCTCGGCCAGGACCAGGGGGAGGCGGGCCTCTTTGGAGAGGGCTTCGGCTTCGGCCGAATGCGGTTCGGCGAGAATCCAGCGCTGGCGCAGAAGGCTGCGCGGCGGCGCCGGGGGCCGTCCCACCGCAGGGGGTGGGACGGCTGGACCGGAAAGAGCCGTTGAGCTAGCGATGCCCAATCGGCTTACTCGTCCTCATCGTGATCGTGACCGCAATCGCAATGGTGCTCGTCGTCGATGACGATGTCCTCAAAGCTTTCGATGTCTTCGAGCAGAGCCTGGTAGCGCTCATACCATTCAGTGGTGGTTTCATGGATGAAGACCAGTCCCTGGTAGACGAAGCCCAGCTGGATGTAGCCCAGCATGCCTGCATACTTGCGCAGCCATTGGGCTTCGACCAGTTCGGTGGCTTCTTCGTCGGGGAAGTTCATCTCCCCGGCTTCTTCAACCAGTTCGTCGAGTTCTTCGCGCTCCAGCGTCATTTCGCTGAAGGTGACAAAGGGAGCGCCGACGTGCTTGGCCATCTCCACAAAGTCTTTCCATGCGTCAGGGTTACCCTGTCCCTCCCACACAATGGAGGGAATGTCCTCGGTGACGTATCCGGGGACGCGGTGCAGGCCGTGACCTTCAATGAAGGCCACCATGTCGTCTTTTAGCGAGAGAAGGTTTTCCGTGCTCATAGTCAAGCTTCTATTTTCGCAGATGAGACCGGGGTAACGCCGGAGGAATGTGGAAAGCCGGGGCCAGTTCCCGCTGCGGGCCACCCTTTCGGCAGGGCGAACAGGCTCTGGCGCGGCAGGCGCCCGGGGCCTTACTCTGGATAGAGCATTCCCACTTTTGCCGCCTACAGAATCCCGGCAGGCGAGGGGGGCTCCTTCCCGGCCGTCGCGGGCAGGCCCTGGCCAGCGGGATGGTCGTGCACGCTGGCCCAAGGGCGACGCGTGAAGTGAAAATGCTCTTGAGGGGGAGAACCGTTGCCCGCATTTGAACATCATGTTTTTGTTTGCCACAATACCCGGCCCGAGGGTGCGCCCCGGCGGTCTTGCGGCTCCCAGGGAACAACCGATTTGCATGCCCAACTGCAGAAGCTGGCCAAGGATGCCGGACTGGGCGAGACGGTGCGCATCAACAAGGCCGGCTGCCTGAACCAGTGCGAGCACGGGCCCATGGTGGTGGTGTATCCCGAGGCGGTCTGGTACGGCAACGTGCAGCCCGCCGATGCCGTGGCCATTGTCCAGGAGCACCTGGTGGGCGGGCGGCCGGTGGAGCGGCTGCGCGTGGCCGACGAGTGCCTGAACACCAAGACCTGTCCGCACCGGAGCTGAACAGGACCGCTCGGAAACCGGTCGACTGCGAGGAGTTCATTCTGCAGACGGGCGAGCGATTGATTGAGGGTGTGCGGTTTTTCAGTTTTGGCGACTTGGACTGTTTCATTCGGCGTATGATGCCTGTTGAAAATCAACAGGAGATGTCATCGGCCATGAACAATAGAACCTTCGCTAATGTCCTTTTGCCCGCATTGCTGATTTTTGTTGGCGGCCTGGTTCCGGCGTCCGCAGCGCAACCCACGGTTCTGGGACCTGAGTACACGCTGACCAAGGTTGTCGCTCCCCCTTTGCAGCGGGATGAAAAACACTGCGACTACTTCCTGTGGACCAAGCTGGGGGGCACCGCGCAGCGCGTCAGCTTCAGCTACCTGCTTCCGGGCGGAAAATCGGACAGCGATACGCCGCGGATCGAGAACGTCACGGTCGTCATCAGCCCGGGAAAGAACATTCCGACGGCGCGGATGGTGGGCACGGACGACTACAACCGTACCCTGTGGCAAGTGGAGATGGCGAAGGACGTCTACGAAGCCAATGCGCCGTGCCTGCATGGCGTCACGTTGGCACCGGAAGCCGGCAAATAAGGGATGGTCCCACGCCGCAGGGACTGGGTGTGGGATGTCCCTGGCCAGGGAGAACAACGCGCTTTCGGCGTCCAGTGGACGCCGGGAGGGCGGAGTCCCTTGCTTGGAGCGGCAGAGGCCGATGGTCCGTGGAAAGACGGGCAAAGCAAGGGACGGAATCCGGTTGAATCCCCATAACCTCCGACAGAACGGTGTACACGAGGCAGCCCGATGGGGTATCCTGAGCCTTAACCCATGATCTTTTCTCGCGATTACATAGGGTATCTGGCCCGCCGTACGGTCAAGCATCTCATCGACGCCAAGATGATCACCACCACTGACTTGAAGGTGACCGAGCAGCGCGTCAATGAAGGCCTGATCGATGAACTTTCTCTTGAAGACCGCATCAACGAGGAAGTGCGCGTGATTCTCGACGCGTATTCCGAAGAGATGCGCAAATCCGGCGCGCAATATGCCGAGATGTTCAAGAAGGTCAAGACGGAACTGGCCAAGAAGTACAAGGCGGTGCTATGAGGATCAGCCCCGACAAGCTCAACAAGCTGGCCCACACCGTGGCCGACACGCTGGCAGAGATTGACCAGGTAGGGTTCCTGGAGGATCGCAACACCATCCGCCAGGAGGCGCGCAAAGCGCTGACCGCCCTGCTGACCCAGGAGGCCGGCATCGACACCGCCGCCCGGCTCAAGATCGCCAACCAGCGCAAGATCATCCTGGAAGGCTCGCAAGAGTGGGAAATCCTGTATCGCAAGTACTACAACGACGAAGTGCGCAAGCTGGGCATCTGATTTCGAGTCCGCTCGACGCCCGTCCTCTTGGGCGACAGACCTTTTTTGTTGCAGTCGATGAGCGGCTTTGAACGGCTGCCCGTGCAAGTGTACGGCGCGATAAGGCGAATCATCTCGCAGGAAAATTACAAATAGATTTTGACTTTACAGCCTGCGAAAACTCACGCTGCACGGGCAATCCCTGCTTCTCCATGCTCATGGCAAGGTTCGCGCCGCCGAAGAATACGTTCTAGAAACGCGTTGTCAGGCGCAGACTGAAGCTCCGGCCGGGCGCGATGGCATTGCCAGAGAACAAGCCGCCGAAATCCAGGACATTGAGCCGGTTATTCAGGTTGTCTCCATCGGCCTGAAAGCTCACATTGATCTTTTCGCTCTTATACAAGTCCGCGCCCAGGGCGGAATTGATCGTCAATAGCGGCCGGATGCGCCCGCGGTCAAAGTTGATGCGGCTCACTACCGCAGTGCCGTACTGCGTCAGCGCATCTGCTTCACTGCCTCCGTACGTGAAAGGCAAACCCGATCCATAAGAAAAACCACCCGCCAGCCACATATGTTCCTTTGGTATAAAACTCGCGAAAGTGGTTGCGCTGGAATGTAGTGATCGGCGTGGAGTCTGCATTGGAATTGAGATCATCGGCATTGTCCCGAACCATGCCCTGCATGGCGCCGAGGCTGTCGGTGGAGAAGATGTGTTGGTAGTTTAAGGTGCCGATGGTTTCGACGTTGTCTCCAGTTTGCAGTTGCCCCGCCTCTTGTTGCACAAGTTCGTTGGGGATGTCGAAATGCGCGAGTTCATGTCGTACGCTCACGATGAGGCGGTCGCTTGGGGTGAAGTCGCGTTCGTACCTGGCCGAATAGCCTTCGGTTGTTCCCTTGTTGGTGAAGTTCTCCGGGAGGACCGGATTGAGAAAGTGCTTGGATGTGGCGTCCGAGACGGTTGCGCCTAGCATATTCCTGCCCCAGGTTTCCTCCACTTGCCCGTACGTACCCAAGGTGCCATACGTGCTACCTGAGACTGACCACATCCCGTGAAGTCCGGGCTGGGAGTTTTGCCGGGTGTTGATCTCGACGACGCCACCCATTTTTCTTCCGTACTCGGCGGGAAATCCTGCGGTGTAAATGCTCATCGATTCCAGATCGTCGGCTTCGATCTCCGGTCCAAAACCTGGCGAGCGATTGTCTGTAAGGGGGATTCCATCGATCACGAACTGGGTCTGATACTCCGACCCACGCGGATGCAGCACGGCGTTTCCCTCATAGAGCCAGCCGGGCTGAGTGTTGACCAAATCCTGTATGGATCTCCCAGGCAGGGACAGCGCCCGATCCTCAATTTGCTTTGCTCCAGTCTACATCGTGGAGGATGGCCGATTCGGGTCGATCAGCGTGGTGGCCGCGTCGACTCTGACAACGGGCTTCCTAGAGAATGGCCGCGTGCATGGGCACGTGATGACAATCGGTCATCACAGAAACTCAATTCGTCATTGGACGCGGGCCGACATATCGGCGCAAAGTTCCGGCATATCGCGGCCCTTCCCGGGATCGCTGGAGGTGCCGGTGAACACGCTGTTTACACTCGTCTTTCCGCGCGGTACTGCAGCCGTCGAAGAGGGCCTCCTGCATATGAGACCCACTCGTCGAAGTTGGCGGATGTGCCGACTCCGAAGGATCAACGCCACGACAGATCGGTGCGGAGTTAGCGCAAGTTACATCTGCCGAGCCAGCCCATGTGCTCTCGGCATTCGGGCACTGCGCAAAGAAGTCAGCTTGGAACCGCTCGCTCTGCACCTAGCCTTTCGTGTCTGGAACCTTAGGCTGCCACAATTCGATGGGATTCCCCTCGGGGTCATGCAGGCGGGCGAACCGGCCGTTGGGATAAGACTGCGGATCAATCTTGACCGCGATTCCAGCGGCTTGTAACTGGGCCGCCATTTTGTCGAGATCCCGGACTCGAAAGTTCACCATCCAGAACTTGTGGGCATCTCCGAAATAGTTGCTCGTCTCCTCGAAAGGAGCGAAAACGGTGGGTCCTGCCTGTTGCTCCCACACGGAATCCTCATAGCTCGATGGTGTGAGCGAGATCCCCAGGTGTTGCTGGTACCAAAGGCCCAATGCTTTCGGATCGTGAGATCGGAAGAACAATCCTCCAATACCCGTCACCTTTTCCATCTTCGTTTCTCCTGCAATCCCATCACGAACAGGAGACCCTGCAGGGGGAGGGGAGACCTTTGGCTGCGTGGCTGTCTGCGCAGCGATGGCGAGTTGGTTCCGGCTCCAGATCAAGCTGGATCCAAAAGCAAATGACAGGGTTCGAAGCAACTGGCGTCTTTGAAAACGCATTCCATCCTCCATTCGTGAGGAGCGCGACTCGATTCACGATACCTGCGCAAACGGCTCGGTCAGTGTCTCGCATACCCCTCGATTTACCATTCAAGATAGTGCGCGATGGGACTCTTGTAAATCGAATGTTGTGGGAGCAAGCCTTTCTGCAACCACTGTGCCCGCCGCTTCAAACGGGCTGCGCGGCGACGAGGAGCCGGCTGGAAGATCGCACAGCAATGGCCGGTCACTGGCTGGCTTATTGTTCGGTGTGTTCCGTTCCCGAGATCGCCAATGTGAGGCCGCGGGCCAGTCGAGTTCCGGGGCCCGAAAGGGGTGAGGAGTCATAAAACAGGCTGGTGGTGCAACCGTGCTCTGTCAGCGTGCAGGCTGAGCGCTAATTTCAATCGCGTTGACGATTGGGTAGTTTACCTCAGGGATGAAAGAGAGTTCGATCTCACCCTGCGCCGTTGCCTGAATATTATCGAATGTCTTTACGACCGGGTTTGATCCACCTTCTGCCAAAATGTCAAAGTTCTTCAGAATCAGGTTTCCATTACATGAAACATCGAAGATCCGGCTGCCAGGGCCTCCGGCTCCGGAGTTGTCCTTGCCGAACCAGGGTTCGGAGAAGAACAACGTGACACGGTACTTCCCAAACGGAACAACAGGGACGTTGTAGCGGAAGCGCCCGATTCGGTTGTAGCGGTAGATGCTGTTCCTTGAGGCCCTTGTCAAATCGGAGAACTGGCCTCTTCGGCCTCCGGCAAAGTACCGGTCAGAAAGCCATATGTTGTTATCGGAGTCTTTAATCGATATCGGGCTCGCGGTAATGCGAACAGGCAGCAGAGACTCGGAATCGGCAGGCAGAATCTCAACCGCATCCAACAACGATACTTCGCTGGTGTAGTCCAGATGAATTGCACCATCGGCTTCAGGTTGCACACCTGTCAAAACCAGGGAGGTTGCGATGCTATCTCCACCGGCATGGTCGACCACATCGAACGTAATGCCGGGGCCGGCATTGATGGCGAGAACCACGGGACTCGTTGCCGTCGCCAGGTCGGTAGTTTCCGCAAAATGAAAGTGGATTTCGTGGCTACCCGGATTCACGGGGAAAATGCAGTGGGCAATGCCACGAATGCCGCCTAAATATAGATAGGGGTCCTCTGTCCCCGCGATTTTCTGAGTGGGCACAGTGATGCTATCCCCACTTGAGCAATATTTTCCGGGCGCCCAGGAAAATCCGGAGTGATCGACATAGGGTTGACGGCCGGTTCCCATCAGTGCGTGGATGGCGTTCTTCGGTTGCGGCACAACGGCGAGCGAATCCTTGCGAACTGCCGCTCCAGGTTTGGCCGCATTTCTGTGCACCAGGAAAACAACCCCACACAAGAGGAAAAGTGAAGCCGTCGCGATTGCCGCTACGCGCCATCGCAATCGTTGCGGGGACTGGATGTTGAGTTCCGGAACGCTTGCCGCAGTCAATTCCCCCGCCGTTGGTACGGCAACTTCATCCACCGCAGTGCCTGTGCTTTTGTGGATAAAGGCCGGCACATAATGGCCAGTGGGCATCAGAATATGAACGGCCCGGTCTGCTCCGGCCGTTTGATAGACCTCTTGCAGGCGTTTGCGGAGTGAGCGGGCAACCACCCGAACGATCGTATCGGACTGGGGGTCGAAGTCGGCGCGCCGTCCAAGCGCTTCGACCGCGATCGAATGTTCCGTAATCTGGTCGTCTTGATCCAGAAAGTGCTTTTCACAGATGTAGGTAAGCACTCGGGAGAGATTATTGGATCGGCCAAGCAGCCCAGAGTTTAGCAGCCAGTTCAGCTCTTCCTTTTCAGCTTCCAGCCTCTTCAAAACCTCGGGCATTTGCGTCAACTCTCCAGTTCAACCCGAATTTCCATTTGCCTGTCCGGCTAGGAGTCTGTCGGAGATAGATTTAATATCATTTAAAATCAACAACTTACAAAATTCACATATTTTCGCAAGTCGTTGATTTATAAGGTTTTACTGAATTCGATTCTCTCATCCCGACACATCTAGCAAGAATATACCACCTGCCGCGTTCGCTCGCCCGCGAGCGCTTCGATCTACTTCCAGTATGGAGGCCGGGGCTACCTCACCGGAGCGGAAGCCAAGGTGCGGATTCCAAATGGCTCATTTGAATATGGGGTAGGCGGTTCCGCGTTTCAGACCTTTTCGTTCACATAGGGAGGATTTCTGTAACATGTTTATTATCTTATGGATGAGTTGAAGTTTAACAACGTTAACGTATGATGCGCGCGGTTCTTCATAATTTGCAACATATTTATTATCAATAGTTTGTAGGATACAGTGCGTGTTCACATGGGTTCGCCCCTTTTTTCACTTTCGATTTACATGACAGTCCCAAAAAACGGGTGCTAGTGTCGGTTTCAACGAAGCCCAAACCGCTAAGTACCACGCTCCTCGTTCCAACAGGGTCAACCTGCCGGAGAGGGGAGTTGTGTCGGTGAACGGGCTGGAATGGGTTCGTTACAGAACATCGGAAGAATGCCAGCATGATCGCCTTCGGGGCCCATTTGGCGTTCATTCTGGCCGTGAAGCAAGAGCTGAAAACGCAGAGGATCTCATTTCACGTTCTTCAGCGAGCAGACTCTCAAACGTTGGAAAGCGGACCATGCAGGCTCACTTTGGCACGACCGCGGATCAAGAAGGAATAAAGGAGCAACACATGAACTCAATTTCTCGGAGGCAGTCGATCATGGCATTTTTGAGTCAAAGACCGAATCTGTTCCGCCATTTGGCAGGTCTCGTACTACTCCTCGGTCTGGCATTGCTGCCTGCCGCGGCGCAACAAATTACCGGAGCTATTGTTGGTACCGTGAAGGATCAGCAGGGCTCGGTGGTCACCACGGCCAAGGTGAAGGCAACCAACGTGGATACGGGGTTCACCCGCACGGCGCCGGTAAACGGGTATGGCGAGTTCCGTATCGATAACCTTCCCATCGGCAAGTACACCGTTCAGGCGGACGCCGCCACATTTGAGCGCTATGTGCAAAGGAATCTCGCCCTCGACGTGAGCCAGACCCTGTCGCTTGACATCAAACTGGTGGTGGGCGCGCAGGATATTACCATCACGGTCGATGAGGCTCCCCCGCAGATCAATACGACCGACGCGGTGTTGGGACGGACCATTGAGCCGGCCGAGGTCATCGGCCTGCCGCTGGTCAACCGCAATGCTTACACCGAACTCTCCCTCACGCCTGGCATCATGGCCAATACAAGCAGCACCACCGCGAACCCCTCCGGCACCCCCAATTTCCAAGTTGGCCTGCCGTCCGAAACTGTCCAGGTGAACGGCTCGCTCGACTCCGGCAACGGAACCGTCGCATTCTATCTGGATGGCGGCAACAACATCACCGGTATGCGCAACTACGGCAACCCGGCTCCCAACCCCGACGCAATCGAAGAGGTCCGCGTCGACACCAACGCATTCGCGGCCGAATACGGTCAATTCTCCGGCGCTATCGTTTCGGTTGTCACAAAGTCGGGAACAAACAAGTTCCATGGCTCGTTGTTTGAGTTCAACCGCAACACTGACCTCAATGCCTGGAATTGGAATCCATCTGCTGGCTCCATAAAGGCCCCTTACCACCGCAACCAGTTTGGCGGAACCGTCGGCGGCCCCGTCAAGAAAGACAAGTCCTTCTTCTTCTTCAGCTATGCCGGCCTGCGGCAGATACAAGGCGGAACAGTCTCAGGCGCTACAGTGCCCACGCTTGCCGAGCGTCAAGGTGACTTTACCCAGTCCTCGCTGACCTCGGGCCTTATTTACAAGCCGGGCAGCGGTAAAAAGGTTCTCGAGAATGGTGTAAACAATGGCCCCGGTTGCTCGGCCGCCCAGATATCCCCTGCTACTGCCGGATATTGCATTGCGCAAGCCGACCTGGACCAGACCGCTCTCAACCTCGCGCCCACAAAGGCCTCCACAAACCTGGTTTCCATTCCGTTGCCCAACGGCGCTGCGGTTGCAAAGACTGGCGGCGCATTATGGTCAGGCATCTACAACACTCCGACAAACCAAGACGAATACCTGGCAAAGTATGACGAAAACCTCGGCGCCAAGGACCACCTGGGGGTGACTTACTTCTATACCAACACGACGTCGACTCCCAGCGGAGGCGGCAACGTCAATTGGACCGGAGTTCAGTCCCACTCTGGACAGACGAATGTCAACATCAGCGACGTTCACTCCTTCAGCGCCAACCTGGCCAATCAAACATGGATCACGTTTACGCGCGCCATGGGCGGCCGTACGATGGTCCCCGTGACCGGCCAGGCCAACCAAACCCTCGCCAGTTTCGGATCGAACTTCCTCATCCAGGGACCGGCCGCACTGCCCCAACTGACCGGCGCCGGCTTTAACACGGGTAACCCGAATGCAGGCCCCGTCACGGGTTCCGACAACTATGAAGTGCGCGACATGGTCACCCTGACCAAGGGCAAGCACAACTTTGCCCTCGGCGGTGAGTTCTCTCTCGACAAGACCATGTTCCTTGCCAATCTGAATAATTATGGCGAGATCGGTTTCTCGACCTCCGCGCCCACCAGCACGGGTGTCGCGCTTGCTGACTTTTTGACCGGCCAGTTCAACTCGTTTGAGCAGGACTCGACTTATGTCACGCACCTGAGCACGTGGCACACAGCGTTCTTTGCACAGGACAACTACCGCATCACGCCCCGCTTCACCGCCAATATTGGACTGCGGTGGGACATCGATACGCCTCCCACGGAAGCTCATGACAGGACGGAATCGTTTATTCCCGGCCAGCAATCCACGATCGCTCCGGGAGCTCCGGTCGGCGTCGTGTTTCCTGGGGACAAAGGCATCGGCCGCGGCATTGTCAGCACGCCGATGGGGCACATTTCGCCTCGTCTCGGTTTTGCATGGGATCCGTTTGGGGACGGCAAGACCTCCATTCGCAGCGCAGTGGGCATCTTCTACGGCTCCAAGAGCGGCAATGAGTGGAACCAACCCGGCAACAACTCGCCGTTCGCCATTCGCAATGCTTTTGGCTCGGGAACATCTCTCACCAACATCTACAATGTCGGGTTCCCAAGCACGGCTCCGGGTGGCGGCATCTTCCCGTACACCTATACGCCGTCGAGTCCGAAATTCTACCCGAGTGGAAGCATTGAAGCCATCGGCCCGAATTTCAAAGATTCGTCGGTCTACCAGTACAACCTCAGCGTGCAGCGCCAATTGCCCTACAAGATCAGCGCAACGGCTGCTTACGTAGGCACATTGGGCCGTCACCTGAATACCTTCATTGACGCCAACTACGCGCCTTACGCAACAGTAAACGCTAAAGGTGGCGCGTTAGTCGGCGCACTCAGCACTTCAGCCGCAAGCTATGAGCAGCGTCGTCAATTCGATGGCGGCATCAACCTTACGCCTGGAACCCTCAATGGAATCACCTACCTGATCTCAGACCAGACCTCCAACTATAACTCGCTTCAAATCTCGGCGAGCAAGGCCATGTCAAAGGGCTTCACACTCACCGGTTTCTATGTCTGGAGCCGCGCGCTGGAGAGCGGAGAGTTCGTGGAGAATGGAGAGATGACCGGAGTGCAGGATTACGGCTACCTCGGCCATCCCTTCACCACAAGCAACAATTCCATGGGCGCTGCCGGCGGCGGCCTCAAGGAAGAATATCAGCCCATGGCCAACAACCGGGACGGCAATGCGACCATCTCCGGCATGTGGACACCCAACTACTTCCACGGATCGAACAAGCTCGTCAAGGGCGCGATCAACGGCTGGACGATCTCATCAATCGCCTATTTCATGGCTGGCCAGCCGAATACGGTACAGTCTGGAGCCAACTATAACTTCGACTCGAAGGGCAACAGCCGCCCCAACTCCACTGGTGTTAAGGCCAAGTTGGACCCACACCGCTGCCGTGTATGCGGCGCAGCGGGTCAGAGCTCAACAAGCGTAATGACGCAATGGTTCAACAGCACGTATGTCGCGGCTGACAAAACGAATATGGCGGCAGCCCAGGCGGCTGGGATGTCGTACATTCTCAACGGGCCTGGCGTCACAGGCGGCATCGGCCCTGGTGGCGCAGATGGCAACGTGAGACGCGGCACTGTGATTGGACCGGGCCTCAAGCAGATGGATGCCGGCCTGCTCCGCGACGTGAAGATCGAGGGCAAAGTGGTATTCCAGTTCCGCTTCGAAGTCACCAACGTCATGAACTGGGTGAATCTCGGAAACCCGAACACCGGAAACATCACATCGGGCTCGCAGGGCACCATCACTTCAACCGCCAACTCATCCAACGGCGACACCCAGCGCATTATGCAGTTGGGCGCACGCTTGACCTTCTAACGTAACTCGAAACGAGTGATAACCAGGCGTGCTCTTCCGAACTCAATCAGTTTGGAAGAGCACGCCACAAAAACACTTCGAGACGAAGCCGGGGCCAAGCCGACAGGGCGATCTACAAACTCTGACCGTTTGACCGGATTCAGCTCCAGGCACCTCGACAATCCTATCTTGATCGATGCAGCCGGCTGGCTCGATGCAGCCGGAAATCGACCCGGATATGGAGAGTCCATCGGCTAATGCAACGCCTCGCACAATAACATTCAATCTTTCGCCGGCTTCCCGGATTAACTTTCATTTTGGAGCCAGAGTGACCGTCTAATCTGGCTCTCTTTGCCGGGGTGGATGCCTCCTTCCACCCCATTTTCTTCTTGTGAATGCCCAATTCCACTAAGGACCTTCGATGAAAGCCAAGCTCTGCACCAGTTTTGCGTTTCTCTTTATCTGTCAAATGTTTCTATACGCCCAATCGGAGTCAACCGTTTTGGTCGATGTGGATCATCGCCAGAGCGTGAGCCTCAACGGCGACTGGCACACCATCGTCGATCCCTATGCGACGGGTCTCTATACGTTCCACCATGAAGTGCGCAAGGATGGGTATTACCTGAACGGCGCCGCCGAGCCGGGCAGCGATAACCTGGTCGAATACGATTTTGCAAAGTCTCCTACATTGAAGGTGCCTGGAGACTGGAACACGCAAAGCCCCCAGCTTTTCTACTACGAAGGCTTGGTCTGGTATCAGAGGGACTTCGATTACCAGCCTCAGGCTCATCGCAGAACGTTCTTGCATATTGGTGCGGCAAACTACAAAGCAATGATCTGGATCAATGGGCAACATGTCTGCGATCACGAGGGCGGCTTTACTGCCTTCGACTGTGAAGCCACTCAGCAGTTGCATGCCGGAAAGAATTTTATCGTGGTTGCGGTCGATGCTACGAGGCAGGCGGACGGGGTTCCCACGGCAACGACGGATTGGTTCAACTACGGAGGCCTCACCCGCGATGTAGCCCTCGTTGAGGTGGCCGACAGCTTCATTGACGACTACGATCTTCACCTCAATCATGAGCGCACCGAGGTTGGTGGATGGGTTCATGTGCAAGATGCAAGCCCAGGAGCAACCATCACTGTTGCGATTCCTGAAGCCAATTTGTCGGTTACCGCGCAATTGGACTCCAGCGGAAATGGATTGATCCGGATTCCCGCAACCGGGTTGCAACTCTGGTCTCCTGGACAGCCAAAACTCTACCACATTCTTCTCTCTGCGGGAGAGGACAAGCTGGAGGATGAAGTCGGCTTTCGAACTGTTGAAACCGACGGTCAGAATATCCTGCTGAACGGAAAGCCGATCTTCCTGCGCGGTATCTCCATTCATGCGGAGGCTCCCTTTCGTGGAGGTCGCGCCAACAACGACAAGGATGTCGAAACGCTGCTCGGCTGGGCCCATGAGCTTGGCTGCAACTATGTCCGCCTGGCGCACTATCCTCACGATCAGCGCATGACGCGCGCTACCGATCGCCTGGGCATCCTAGTCTGGTCGGAGATTCCCGTCTACTGGGCCGAACACTTCGCCGACCCCGCGGTTCTGAAAAAGGCGGAGCAGCAATTGAGCGAGGAGATTCGGCGCGATCGCAACAAGGCGTCGATCGTGTTGTGGTCCATCGCCAACGAAACCCCGAATACACCGGAGAGAACGCTCTTTCTTAAGACCCTTGCAGGGGACGTCAGAAAGCTCGATTCCACGCGCCTAGTGACAGCGGCCCTGCTTGTCCGCACCGAAGGTCACACGAAAGTAATCGACGACTCACTCGGCGAGGCCTTGGATGTCATCGGTGCAAACGAATACATCGGATGGTATGAACAAGGTCCGCAGGGAGCGGACACAACGGAGTGGAAGGTTGCCTATAACAAGCCGCTCATCATCAGCGAGTTTGGAGGCGACGCCAAGGCTGGGCTGCACGGACCTGAAACGCAACGGTGGACCGAGGAATATCAGGCCAGCATCTTCAAGCATCAGCTACCCATGTTGAACCGCATTCCGCAACTGCGCGGCATGAGCCCCTGGATTCTCATGGACTTTCGTTCTCCCCGCCGCCAGCTTCCAGGCATTGAAGACGGTTTCAATCGCAAGGGTCTGATATCAGATCAAGGCGAAAAAAAGAAGGCCTTCTTTGTCTTGCAGAAAGCTTACAAGGAGGGAACCATCGGGAAGGGCGAATAGAGCCGATAGCTCCCGACGGATGCACCCCTGCTAGCCGTGAGGCATTTCGAGTCAGTACCCCATCCTCTTCCTGTTCCAGATCGAAGAGGATGGGGTAAGTTCGGGCCACATGTAAAAAGTGGCCACAGGGTGGCTTCGAAGGGAAGGGGTCAACCCGCAAGACGTGAAAATCGTACGCCAAGCCTGCGTCGATGCCGGAATCCATCTGTGCAGGGTCGGAACCGGCAAGTTGAGGTCCCGAGCTGCATCCCAAACCGGCGCGGGTGCGTTCCACCGTCAATTTTCGCTCCGTTTGGGCGAGACTGGCTATGACATGAAAAAAGAAACGGCCGGATGAAGTCCTGCTATCGATGGAATCCGTGAGGCCTTTGAACTGAACGCCAAGTTCTCTGGAATCTTGCCTATTCAACTACGCAACTTCGAGCGCGGCTCTGTCCCAGTGAGCGCAAGTGGCAGCAGCTTCGTAAGTGCTTTGCAGAAAATCGAGTAGGGCAGTGTCGGGGTTCGGCGACTGGCGCATGGATTCGTACGGAAGGATGAATTCGCCGAAGTTCTTGTCGTAGCCGCCTGATGCTGGCGTGATGGAATAGCTCGAGTAGCCAGGCGGTTCAGGGTAGGCGTAGCTATAGAAGAACGGCTCGATGCCGGGCGCACCAGGCCAGAAGCCGCAGCTGCTCACCTCATGCGAGTAGGCGTCGCGGGTGACGCGGTCGGGCAGGTTGGCCATGCTGGGATACTCGGGTGCTGTGCGGCCAGAGAAGCGCGTGCAAGCCAGATCGAGCGCTCCCCAAAAAAGATGGACGGGGCTGGCTTTGCCGCGGAAGCGGGCGCGGAATTGCGTGAAGACGCGCGTCGTCTGAAGGAGGACACGCCAGAATCGCTGCGCAAATTCGGGGTCATAGGAACGGTGAATCTGATCCTGGTCAAAACGAATCGCGTGCTCGACTTCGACGGGCATGGGCCAGATGCGGACCGGTAGGTCGAGGCTATCGAGTGCGGTGATGACCTCCTGATAGAAATCCGCGACCGGTATGGGCTGGAGCCGGAGCGTGCGGCTGGCACCGTCGCTGGTATCGATGAGGAGCCGGTGGTGGATGAAGTCGAAATCTATTTGCAGCATCCGTACGCCGTAGGCCATAGGCAGCGTGGTGAGGCCGCGGACGGTGGGATAGAGGGTGACGTTCCACGTGTGGTTGATAGGCGGCACAAGAGCGAGGCGAACCTTGCCCACGATCTGGAGCCAAAGCTGGAGCGTGGCGCAGGTATCGCTCCATTGAGCCTGGGGAAGTGCGGGCCAAATGTCTGCGGAATGCGTAGGCGCGTCGGGGAAAGTCGGGTGCATAGGCATCTCGTGGAGATATCTTATCCGATCGGTACCGTCTCGCACCCGGAGACTTGGGCACAGGGCGACTTGTCGCTACGGATCACGATGCGGCTAAAGGCTCATCAGGCCAGCCGATCTTGCTCGCTCAAGACGAAAGCTCTTCCGCCGTGGCAGGCGGAAGAGCCCCCAGCCAAGGTCTACAGAGTGATAACGATTTTGCCGATCTGCTCGTTGCTTTCGAGGTACCTGTAGGCTTCGACGGTTTGATCGAAAGGGAAGGCCCGTGCGACCTCGGGCTTGAAGGATCCATCCGCTAGGTGATCGTAGATGTACTTCTTCATGGTCTCCCACTCGGGGGTGCCACGCAGTTCGCCGAAGGTGTATCCGAACATGCCGATGGTTCGGGCAAACGCAGCCATGGGGAAGGGTGTGGGCTGGCCAGAGAGCATGCCGTACAGGAAGATGGTTCCACCGTTGGCCGTGGCCTGCGCGAGCGTGTTGATGTAGTCGCCGCCCACCGGATCGAAGACGACGCGCGCACCCTTGCCACCAGTGATCGACTGCACTCGAGCCACCAGGTCCTCCTCTTCCGTGACGATGACGTGATCGGCGCCAAGGGCTATGAGCCGATCCTTTTTGGCAGTTGTACGGGTGGTCGCGATGGAGATACCGCCCTGTGCCTTGACGATCTGGATGGCTGCGAGCCCAACGGACGAACTGGCAGCGGTGATGATGACGAAGTCGCCGGCAGCTACTTTGGCGAAGGGTACAAGCGCACCGTAGGCGGTGCAGTACTGCATCCATACAGCGGCGCCCTCGACCGCGGAGAAGGAGTCGGGAACGGCGGCGAGAGCGCTCGTGGGAACGACGGCCTCTTCCGCAAGCACCGGGTACTGGTTCATCGAATAACCCGGAATGGTGCCGAAGCGCTTGCCGATGAGAGTGGGATCGACCTCGTGACCAACGGCGATGACCTTTCCGGGCGCCTCGTATCCGAGGCCGGAGGGTAGCTTCACCTCTTCCATGTAGAAGCCGTGATAGTACATGCTTTCGGCCCGGTTAAGGCCCACTGCTTCCACCTTGAGCAGAACCTCACCGGGACCGGGCTGGCGCTCGGGCAGATCTTCCATATGAAGGACTTCGGGACCACCGAGCTCACTGAAACGGATGGCTTTCGGCATGTTGAACATCTCCTGTTGAGAAAGAGATGCGGACTGCTTGAAGCGCGTCGCAAATTCTGCGCGGACTCCCGCGATGCTTCTGTGAGCAAGCCGGCGATCCATAGCCAGCAGCGGCTTGCCGTCTGATTAGCTCCAAGAAACACCGCTCCGAACTACTCAATCGATCCATCAAGGACTATCTTTTGGGCGTTTTCGGCTTGGATAAGTCGCGCCTCAGAGTTGGAAACGAGATCCTCTATCTTCTTCTCTCGCTGTTCGGTCGTCTTTCGTGATTCCGCCGCTATAACCCAGTAGTACGATTGATCCGTCCCCGAAGGATTTCATCGCCACAGAACTGTCACCCTGATTGGTGCGCAGCGAAGCCGAAAGCCCGCCCTGAGCGAAGTCGAAGGGGACCTGCTTCTGCCTTTTCTCTGAGCCGTATCAATCCAATGGGGCCGGATCAATAGTGAACAACAAAAAAACTGTCCGAGCGGCCGGGACCACCTCAGCGCAATTCGGATCCATGAGCATGGTTCATGTAGTCTGGATCCATTTCTGGAGAACGAAGTTGTGCCATCTCCATGGCTTGAAGCACGAAGGAATTCCATGCGAAGACGCGGTGATATCCATAGAACGGATTCTTGACCTCCGTAGGAAGGTACTCCTGACTGGTCGGGAAGTCTTCATCTGTGTGGATTTCCGCCCAGAGCCGATTGGCAATCGCGCGCTCCGCAGGCTTCCATCCATGAAGCTTACCCGTAACATACCCGCACACTTCAATCCGCATCCAGCTTCCGCCGTTGTAATAAACACCGTCCATCGCTTTGTCCGCATAACTGGCGGCATAAGAGTCGCTCACCATTGGGTGCCACTTTTCCGTGAAATAACGCCAGTCTTTCTGCGCTGCCGGCAAGCCGATAAAGATCGGCCGCACCGAGCCGCCCTCGCCTGGGAAAGGGCATTCCTTTTTCGGCAGCATGACCGGGATGTGATTGAGGTGACTGACGACCATGGCATCCTTCAGAATCTTCCGTTTGAAGAGCCATAGGGATAAGAACTCCGGGAAGATGTCGGCAAAGCCGATTCCGTCGCCTATATTGCGCGCTGGGCGCATAAATCCAAGAGCCGCATCATAGTAGCTTCGATAAGCTTCTTCGGCCTTGGCAATGTAGTGATCAGAAATGGATGTGCTCAATTCTGGAATCTGCAGCTCGCGAATTACCCGCAGCAGTATGGCAAGCATTCCCTGGTTCTCGCACAGAATGCTGGTGCCTTCCGGATATTGGATTACGTCGAGTTGGCCCATGACGAACTTGGCCGAGCAAATGCCATCTCGATCGGAATCATAAGCGGCCATGCAGTATTCCGCCGCGCGTCGCACTTTATCCATCGGGAGCTGGGTACCGAAACGGCGGCGATTGAGGAGCGCCCACATCAGCCACAATGGCGTAGAGTCATTGGATTTGCGTTCCAGGTTCGCAATGCTCGGCTCCACCAGCGTGTTGATCGCGCCGTCATCGCCCTGATTGTCGGCCCAGAGAGCAAAGACCTTCTCGTTGAGTTCTTGGTTGTGAATGCCGTTGAGTGCATAGAAGCTATCGCGCAGATACATCTCGCCCGCGGCTGAATACCAGATGCTGGGGGCCAACATGGGACGCTGACCTTCGATGTCGGCACTCCAACTCAACATCATGACGTCCGCATAGAGCACTCTTTCCGTCTCTCCACCTTTGAAGCCGAGACCGTCGGCGAGATGCAACTGGCTTGCAAGACGATATCCTCCGAGCGTGTCGGGAACCGCATCGTTGGCGAAGACGAAAATCGTCTTTGCTTGTGCGTGGTCCATTTCCAGGCGATGGTAGGGCTCGCTTTGAGTCGCAATGCGGAAGATTTCAAGATTGCGTACCTCAATGGGTGGCAGCTTGCCGTTGGGGCGCGCGGCTGCTTCTCCATAGTCCGTGGGCGAAAGGGCAAAACCGACGCCTGTGCCTTGCAGTGCGGGCACAACAAAGGAATGATGAAATTCTGTAAAGTCGGACGGAGACTCAGGAGCTGTGTCGTTGAACAGGGTGATGTCACCAAGTTTCTGAAACTGACTGTCGGTATCCCACGCATGAACCGCAATAGGAACCGCGGAGCGATATTTGAAACGCACGGAATAGATTTCGCCCCCCTTGGCCGCCAATGGCAGAAGGACATAATCCTTCGCGGTATTTGGGTACAGCTTGACAACTCCGTCGTGCTGTTCAACTTGAATGTTGCCACTCTTCTTCCACTGCGAAGGAGCCGGCAGGTCGATGCGCGTGCGAGACCCCTCTCCAGACAACTGAACCGTGGACTCACCGAATGTCTGCTGAATGAAAGCCCCCTGCTGCGCGTGATCCGCGGCAGTGGGAAGGACATAGAGATTCAGGTCCTGGATGCTGGAAGGCGCGAGCTTCACGGGCGTTCCATCGCGCCGGATGATGCGGCTCCACTGATTGCGATACCCGGAATCGGTAAGCAGTCCGACCGTTACTCCATTGGATGTGCGAAAACCGGCGGCGGGGAAATACTCATGCAGCGCCCCGCCTTTGCAATCCGCGTGGTCAAAGCTCCAAAGCTTGGCGGACGGCTCTTCAGACTCAAGGCGATTGGTTATCTGGTAGAGCAGAGAGAACATATCTTCCTGGCGCAATTTGATTGTCTTCTTTACCACTTGCGATGGAAGAACTTCGTAGCCGACCTCGACAAAGACTGTTGTGCGCAGGTTCGCCAGTTGTATTTTTCCGATGAGATTGAGGTGCGTACTATCTCCGCTCCACGAAGTGGCTTTCCAGTCATCGGCCCGGTATTCAAGGCTGCGCTCAGTGTTTTGGAAGATGGCAGAGAACTCTCCGCCCTGATGATGCCGCGCGATGACTTTTCCGCGATAGAGAATCGCAACTCCATAGCCGCGCTGTGCATCGCCGGTCACCTGGAGAGAAACAAGACCGGATCCAGTTGATTCAATCGCGCGCAAGGAATGCGGCAGCAGGACTGCTGCGGCAGTGAGTGAGGAGAGGGTAAGAAACTCACGGCGGTCCAGTTTTCCAAAGATGGCCATATTAATTTACTCCTTGCATAGTTGAAGTTAGAGAATAAATGTGCGTAGATCCAGTCGGAGGAAGTAGCGCTGCTGGCTTACCGTCAGGGGGCGGGCGTTTGAGAAGTCTGGGGCTGGAAGCTTGCGCCCCGCTCGCGCTGCTTGCGGAGAGCCTGTTCGCGCTGCTCATCGAGTAGAGCACGAGTTTGCCGCGCTTCCTGTTCGGCTTTGGCGCTCAGGCCCAGATGCGCATAGATGTGGCTCAACTGGTAGTGTGCGGGAACGAATTGAGAATTTAACTCAATCACATGTTCCAGCGCCTGACGCGCCTGCGGCCAATTCTGTTGCGCCCCGTAGATCTTGCCCAGTTCATAGAATGGGTCGATGGAGTTCGGCTCCAGCTGTGCGGCCTTTTCAAGCGCAGCAACAGCCTCCTGATCGCGCCCCAGTCGACTCGCTAACAGGCCGAAGTAATATTCCAGAAGATAGCGGCCTGGGCGTTTGGCGCGTGCCGCTTCAAGAATATGAAGCGCCTCCGTATCATTCGCCTGGCGGGCATAGGTCTGCGCCAGGCCAACATACGCGGCATCCAGTTCCGGGTCGGCAGTGAGCGCGGCATGAAATGCATCCCGTGCTGCGGCGTAATTGCCTTTGACCATCTCCACCGCGCCCAGGCGCAGTTGCAGCGGCGCAGTGGCGGCAGTTTCTCCCAAACCCGTCTGCACGGCCTGGATGGCCTCATCGTAGCGGTCCATATCCATCAGCAGACGCGTGTAGTCGAGCGTTCGATCCGGGTTGGAGGGATCGGCCACGGCGGCGGCGCGATAGGCTTCCAGCGCCTCAGACATCTTTTGCTGCATCTCGAATGCCGAGCCGAGGAACATGAGTACATCGGCATTGGCGGGCCGCTCCGTATGGAGAGCGGCCAAGAACGTAGATGCCTCGCTGGACTGCCCATCGTAGAGCAGCGCCAGTGCAAGGTTATAGCGGTTCTCCCAGGACGGATCGAGCAAAGCAATGCGCCGGAAGCAGTGAACCATCTGAGGATAGAACGCGTTCTTGCTAAGCAAGATTGCGATTTGATACTCCCGTGCCGGCGTGAGCTGATCAGCATGTTCCAACTTCTCGATCCTGCTGCTTGCTTCCTCCACGCGGCCTATGCGAATCTCCGCTTCAATCAGTGTCGCAGCGGCTTCGGGGTCGTTGTCGAGCAATGGACCGGCATGCGCGGCATGCTCCTGCGCATCGGCATCGTGACCTGTGGCAAGGGCGAGTAGCAATAGATAATAGTGGGCAAAGTTATCGCTAGGCGCAAGGCGGGAAGCTTCGTGCAGTTCCGGCCCCGCACCGGCATAATCTTTTTGGGTAAGCAGATTGAAGCCGAGATTCTTGTGCGCCGCAGCAAGTGTGGGGTCGAGGCGAATCGCGTTGCGATAGTGGTTGTCGGCCATGTCGATGTGGCCAAGCTGGGTCTCGGTAATTCCCATCAAGTTTTCGATGGTGGCGTTGCGGGGCGCGCTGCGATGCGCCTGTTCAAGCTTGACCAGCGCCTCGGCAAATCGCCCTTCGCGAAAGAGCCTGACCCCTTCGTCCAGCGGCGCGGACTGCGCGCTCAATGAAGCGACAAGCGCCAGCAGGACTATTGAACAGGCAATGGTGCGGATCTTGGTCATTGCTTTGCCCCTTGGCCGGATGCATCCTCACCGAGAGGCGCAGACATTTTCTCGTTTTTGATGGCGCGCACCTTGGCAAACACCTGCGCTGCTTGCGCGGTCTTGCCTTCAGCGCGAAGCACAAGGGCGAGCTGATAGTGCGTGGATGCATCCTGATCATGTGCGAGAGCGCGCCGCAGCACCTGCTCGGCGCGAAGGTAATCCTTTTGCATGGCGTAGGCCCGGCCTAGCTGCGCGTACGCGGGCCACAGATCGGGCTTGCTGCGGATGGCCGACTCAAGATGCGGAATGGCCTCTGCGGCACGCTCCTGTGCCACCAATACGGCACCGAGTTCCCCGTTGGCTTCGGGGTGGCCCGGATCCAGTTGTAGCTCTCTTGTTAGCTCTGCAAACCCATGGTCGGCATCGCCGTGCTTCCAATAAAGGTGGCCTATCCAGAAATGAATACCAGGAAGATCGGGCCGCGCGGCAGCGACGGCGAGATACTCAGCCAGGGCTTTGTCGTCCTCCTCGCGGCTGGCGTACAGCTGTCCCAGTAACTGATGCACATGATAGGAATCCGGCGCAACGGCAAGCAGGCGGGCGATTTGTGTCACAGAAATTTGGCGGCGCGCCAGAACCAGCTGATATCGCGCGGCACGGTCTTCTGGGTGGGTCGCAATCCAGCGCACAAGGAGCGGCTCGGCATCGTCATAACGGTGTTCGCGAAGCTTCGTCATCGCCTGGGCAAAGGCGTTCGCGGCGAAATCTTGGTTGGACCGGTCAGGGGCAACCTGCTGGTAGTTCCGCAGTGCTGCGTCCCCGTCACCGGTCAAGGAATACAGAGCCGCGAGAGCTATGGGTTTGGCTGGGCTTGACGATGCATCTGCTTCCAGGTTCCGCGCTGCTTTGCGGCACAGCGCAAGCAGTTCATCGCCTGCTTCCGCACTACCAATGCGATCTTCGGCAGGAAGCCCCAGTGCATCAAGCGCCTCACTGCGGTCAATCTCAATCGCCTTCGCGATGCGCGCGAGGCCCTCCGCCGGTTGCTGCAAAAGAATCAATAACTCTCCACTGCGCGCCAGAGCGGCAGCGGATCGCGGAGCCTGCAGCAACACTTGTTCAAGCTGCCGCTGCGCGGCAGGAAGTTGGGCTTGCTCAATGAGGACCGCAGCCAAATCCAGGCGCGCTTGCAGCAGGTTCGGATCGCGTTCCATCGCGCGGTGAAGATGCCCCTCGGCCTTGGTCCAGTCATGCTCGCCGGCATAGATGGTTCCATAGATCAGATCGGAGAGAGCAGTGCCAGAGGACTCTTCAAGAAGTTGTTCGGTCTGCTGGCTGGCGGCCTTTCCATAAGCCTCGCCGAGCGCGAAGAGGAGATCGGGATCGTTGGGGAATCGCTTGTCTGCTGCTCGCAGTTGGAACAAGGCCGCATCCATCTGCCCGTCATTCCACAGCGCCGTTCCCAACCAGCTTTGCGCCAACTTGTCTGCCGGATCCAGCCGGATAGCCTCGCGCAACAGCGCAACAGCCCGCAGTGGCCGATTCAACTTCACGGAATCTATTCCCAGCCAGAGACTTATGCCGCGCATGCCCGGCCTCAATTTGGCGGCTGCGGCCAGAGCCTTCGCGGACTCTTCAAATTTTGATTGTGCGTAGTAAACCAGACCGAGATTTGCGTAGGCTTCGGGCAAACCAGGTTGCAGCCGGAGTACTGTCTGGTATTCCTGTGCGGCTGCGTCGAGCCGCCCCTGCTGCTGATCTTGCTGAGCTGCGAGAAAATGTTCCTGAACCGGGGAGGCAGGTTGCTGCGCTCTGCTTGGCGATAACAGAACACAGGCCATCGCGATGACACAGAGGAACATCAGAAATCGCCCAGGGAGGATGCGAAACATGGATTTATCCTATCTCCCGGACCTTGATGAAGAGGTCCGGGAGATTTGGGTTGTTTTTAAACGTCACAGGGCTGGTTTTCCTAGTGGCGTCAGAAGGCGATGCGCAAGGACCCCTGAATGTTTCTCGGGCCATAGGCAAGGCCTGAAGCGTTCCCGAAGTTTGTGTTGGTATTGGGCCCCGGGTTGCAGGTTTGCGTCGACGAGGCGCTGCAAGTCACTTTCGTGTCAAAGCCGGTGAATTGGTGCCGGTTGAAGAGGTCGAAGAACTCCACGCGGAAGTCGGTGTGGACCCGTTCGGTGAACATGGGAATGGACTTTGTGACGTTGAAGTCCTCGGACTTGACGAAGAGTTCGCGGATGCCAAGGGCGCGGGGTGCGTTGCCAAAGGTGTAGTCGGCGGCTGGAGCAAATGCAGCCTGGTTCAGGAGCCGACTCTTTCCCCAGACATACTTGCCATGCAATGCGCCAACGCTGGTTCCGGAAACGGAGTTGGGACGGCTGGATGAACCTGTTGCGCCATCGCTGCCGGCGAAGATGCCCGAGGTCCAGTTCGGTGAGGTTACGCTGAGTGGGGTGCCGCTTTGATACTTCTGGACGGCGGCAATCTTCCATCCACCGGCCAGCAGGTTGACGGCTCCGCCCTTATTGGCAAACTGCTTGCCCTTTCCGAAGGGCAGATCGTAAGTCCACGCCAGGACGACGCGCTGCGGGATGTCGAACTGGCTGATGGCCTTCTCGGCCTTCAGATTGTAGGTATTCAGCGCACCGGAAGCGCCGTTACCCTCCCAGCCGGCCTCGCTCGGATACTCCGAGTCGGCATTGGTGATGTTCTTAGACCAGCTGTAGCTGGCCAACACGGTCAGGCCGGCGCTGGTCCGCTTGGTTACCTGAGCCTGCATGGCGTTGTAGGTGTAGTCGCCGAAGGGATCGTCCATGGTCGCTGAATCCACCGAGACGGTTCCATACTGCGGGAAGGGGCGCAGGGCTTGAGAGACGGTGCCACTGAACCCGGCATAGGGCGCTGCGACCACGGACTGGCCCGCGCAAGCCGGGCTTGTCGCCTGGTTGGCAAGGTTGACTTGCAAACATGCGCCGCGCGACAGGTTGGCCGGACTACCCTGATTGGGGTCATGCAGGAATGCCTGCAGGTGGTCGCCGTGAGCGCCCACGTAGGCCACGTCAACAATGGTATTGAAGGGCAGTTGGCGCTGTATATCGAGGGTCCAGTTTTGGATGGTCCCAGGGCGGTCGACCTTTGACTCGAGGAAGAGGGCATTGCCTTGCCCGTTCATGACCGTGGGGTCGATGAAGGGAGGCATTTTGCCGGGATAGGCGGTGATCTGTGAGAGCACCGCGACCGGGGTTTGAACGCTGGCCGCTGTGGGGTAGGTGTAGCTGGAGAAGAAGCCCTGGCTGTCGTTCTCGGCGAAGCCTCCGACGCGCTGGGTCGAGAAGTAAATGCCGTAGCCGGCGCGAATGACTGTGTTGGGATCGACCGAATAGGAGAGGCCCAGGCGAGGACCGAAGGCTTTCTTGAAGATCGACTGCGGAGAGCTGCTGCCGAGGCGCCCCGTGCCGCTGCCTTCGAAGACGTAAGCGCCGGGAAGGCCGCCCGCACCCGGGTTTGCCAGGGTTGGATCCACATAGGACATGCGGTTCTTTGCTTCGGTCACCGGGATTGGCATGTCATAACGCAGGCCAAGGTTGACGGTAAGCTTGCTGTTGACCTTCCAGTCGTCGGCGGCAAAGAAGGCAAAGTACTTGGCGCGCCATCCGTTGACCTGGGGAATGTCAATATACGCGCTAGTGGCGGCACCAAGATAGAAGTTGGCGAAGCCAAAGCCCGAGTTGGAGTCAGCCGGAGAGCTGGTGGGACCGCCTGTGCCGCTGGAGTTGGCGAATGTGAACTGGCCGGCGCTGCCGGTCAGGATGCCGAGGTTGAATTGCGCCGCGCGAAATTCGCCACCGAAACGGAAGCTGTGACGGCCCTTCTGCCACGAAACCGCGTCGTCGTATTGATAGACGTTGTCGTCGAAGACGCTGTCGCCATCGCTGGGGCTGCTGATGCCATTGCCGGGGTAGTTGTAGGTGAATTTAGGGAAGACCGAGTCCTCCACGCCCTTGAGCCCGAACTTGGATGCCCAGTGGCCGCCAAATCCGCCCTCGCCCGAGGTTTCAAAGCGATGGCGGCGAGTGAAGCCGGCGTTGAAGTGGTTGAGCAGCGTGGGCGATGCGATGAAGTCATAGCCCAGACGCACATATTTGTTGCCCTGGATGTTGCCGCCGGTGTAAAGCGACCCGAGGCTTTGGGTGCTGATGTAAGGCATGTTGCCGGTGAAGTAACTGCCCGTGATTTTGTTGCGCGCGTTGATGTTCTCGTCGATGCGGATGTTCCACATGTCGGCTTGTTCGTGGTTGGAACTGTTGTCAGTGATGTTGAAGTAAGGGCTAGTGCCGGTTGCGGAGGGCATGACCTTGGAAGCGGCCACAAAGACCGGATCCGCGGCCTCGGTGATTTTGTTGTTTGGATAAGCCTGGCAGGGGTTTCCCTGGTTGGCGCCTGTGCAAGTGCTGTAATCGTAAAGGATATGGGCCTGGAAGGTCTGGCCGCCGGTGGTCGTTGGGGTTAGAAGGGACGAAAAGTCGCCGCCGAGCATGGCTTGGGTAGGCCCGGACAGCAGCGATTTGCCGCCATTGACTTGCCGGAAACCCTCGTAATTGAAGAAGAAGAAGGTCTTGTCCTTGCCGTTGTAAAGAAACGGAACACGAACCGGACCTCCGATGCTTGCGCCAAAGTCGTTCTGGGTGTCCATGGGCTTGGTGGTTGACTTGGGCCCGAAGACGGCGTTTTGGTAGTTGTTGAGCCAGCTGTTGGCATCTATGACGCGATTCTTGAGCAAGTCGTAAGCTGTGCCGTGAAAGCTGTTCGTTCCCTGCTTGGAGGAGAGATTGACCACGCCTCCGCTGGCGCTTCCAAACTGGGCGTCGAAGGTGTTGGTCATGACCTTGAATTCGGAGACGGCCTCGACGCTGAAACCATAGGTCACCTGCATGTTGGCCGATGCCAGTTCGGTGGTGGCGCCGTCCAGCAAAATGTCGCCGCCGCCCTGTTGTCCGCCGCTGAACTTAAAGGCTCCGGAGGGTGGCGAGGAGGGGTTGTTGCTCATGGAGCCGGCGAATCCGGGCGAGAGCGCCGCGAATTCCATCGGGTTGCGGATCTCACCGCCGAAGGGCAGTGGCAGCGATTCCATTACCTGTGGCGTCATGGTGAAGCCGGCATCGGAGGATTCGGTCCCCAAGTGCGAGGCGTCGCTCGTCACGGTAACGCTCTCCGCGGATGAACCTACTTTCAGAACGGCCGTGACCGTTGCCGTGCTGCCCACGTTCACGACGATGCCGTTCTGGCTGTAGGACGCAAACCCCGGCGCGTTGACGGCAAGGGTGTAGCTTCCTGGTTGAAGCTCGGGGAAGGTGAACAAACCCTGCGCACTCGACACAGCTTCATAGAGGCTGCCGGTGTTTGTCTCTTTAAGAACGAGGGACGCGCCTGGAAGGGCTGCCCCCATTGCGTCGGTGACCGAACCGGCCAAGGTGCCCCGACTCGATTGTGCCAGGCCGGGGATGCCGGCCACCAGGCCGAACACCATCAACAGCCAGACCGCCAGATGCCACGGTCTTTGCGCCGTTAGACTAATGTGGTTCATTGTGTGTCTCCTCTTGAACATGGTTCTCAGGCCTCCGTAGTGTGTCCGGAAAAGCGTGCGGCGGGGGAGGTTCTTCCCGCCGTGTCCAGACCTTTCGAGATCTGTCCAGCCACCCGGATGGACAGCAACTGCAACAGCGCAATCACCGGTAAGGCGTATTTGAGCGCTGCAATTCCAGACCACCAACCGGCGATGCCCAGAAACAATCCACACCCCAGGCAGCGTCCGGAAAACAGTCCGAATTCATGGTTGAAGATATAGGCGTACTGGTTGCGTTTCTCCATTCGGGAGACCACATCGACCACCTGCAACTGGATCGGATAGTAAGCAAGATCCAACAGCGGCTTGGCCACAATGAGGCACCCAATGAAAATCAGCACGCCCACGGCGTTAAAGAGCAAAGTGTTGGTGACCGCGCCCAGCAGAAACAGCAGCAGGCCGGCAGCAAAGACGATTTGTCGATGCTGCGGCGCTGCCAGGCGGCCAACCATATACATGAGGAAGGCGGAGAAGACACCGCCGATGGCTTGGGTCGCGCCCAAGGTTCCCTCTTGGCCCACCAGCATCATGATCAGCATGGCCGGTGCGGTGACGATGTATCCCTGTGCCAGGCCTTTCAGCAGAGCCAGTTCCAGCATTCGCCGCCACAAGGGATGAAACCGGAAATAGACAAAGCGAGTGTGTTCCGGATTGCGGAAGGTGCCGCGTTCGAGGATGCCGGCGGCCAGAATGGTCAGGCCAAAAACCACGATGGCGATGATGTGGTACGCGCGGTTGGGAATGCCGCCCAGCCATCCGTAGAGAGTGGTGCCGCTGATGAACCAGCCAATGAGAGCCGGAACCACGACCGCGGCCAACGTGGCAACAAAATTCTCCAGGCCGTAGTAGTAGTTGCGGTTGCCGTCGTTGGTGGCGGTCAGGGCCAGGAATCCGCGGTTGGCCCAGAAGATGCCTGTGGCCAGCCCCATGGTGAATCCCGAGGTGGCGACGCCGACCGGCGTCAGGATGCTCAGTTGCATCATCAGCATCATGGCCACGCCCGACAGCACCATTCCGGCGGCGTATAGATGCTTGGCGCCGATACGGCCCAACAGCTTGCCGTTCAGATAGAAGGCCAGCGGCGTGGCCGCGTAGATGGACAACTGATACGTGACCACCTTGGCGACGGCGTGCGAGTTCCGCATGACGTAAGCCGCCACGAAGACCTCGATCACCGGCAAGACCAAGGCATAGATCATGTTGGAAACCATCAGTACCTGCATGGAACGGGAACAGCTCAGGAAGACCTGAAACTCTTTGCGCAGGCGGCTCATGCCTTGGCTCCCGCGGCGGGCGCAAGACTGGCCAGGATGCTCTGGATGGAGAGATGGGCGGCGCAAATCACGCTGTCGGCCGCGCCGTAGTAGAGCGTGATGCGATCTCCATCGACCAGGTGGCCATTGGTAAAGATGACTTTGCCGAAGAAGCCTTCCAGTTCGTAGGGCGCCAGCGGCTCCATGATGGGCGTCTCAGAGCGCGCCAGTACCCGCCAGGGCTCGTCGAGGTCGAGCAGCAGAGCTCCCAGGCAGTAGCGGTTCTCCTTGGTTGCGCCGTGATAAATCTCCAGCCATCCCTGTGTGGTGCGAATCGGAGCCGCTCCCGCACCTACCCGGGCGCTGTCCCAGGACCCTTCACGGCTATGGGCCAGGCAGCGGTGGCGGCCCCAGTGAACCAGGTCAGGGGACTCGGCCAGCCAGATGTAATTGCCGCCCAACTCCGGGCTGCTGGGGCGGTGCAGCGCATAGTACTTGCCGCCGATCTTCTCGTCGAAGAGCGCGCAGTCTTTGTTGTGGGGAGGAAGGATCATGCCCTCATGGGCAAAGTCCTTCCAGTCGCGGGTGGTGCGCAGACCCACGCCCACGCCGTGGCTGGAAACCTGTGTATAGGTAAGGCAATAGGTTTCGTCAATCTTCGCGACGCGGCAGTCTTCGATGCCGTAGGTTTCCAGTTCCCCGCTCCCCATCAAGGGCAGAGTGTTCTCCGGTTCGGCAAAATGGACGCCGTCCGTACTCGCCAGCAGACGTAGATGGGAGAGGGTGGTGAGATAGTCCCGCCCGTCAAAGTTGATGACGCGAGGGTCGCTGAGGTCGAGCCTTGGATCGCTGGAGTCGAACTCAAGGATCTCAAGCCGGCCCTCGGGACTGAGGATGGGGAAGGTGGTTTTGCCGGGAACCTGTGCCGGGCGCTCCGCCACCCGCACCAGCAACCAGGTCTTGTCCTGGTAGCGGAACACTCCCGGATTCAGCAGGCATGTCACCTCCATGCCCTCCACGCTCGGGCGCAGGTCGCGCGGTTTGAGAATGGGGTTCTGCCCGAAGCGTTTTGCAAGATCGTTCATCATGAGCCCTTTGCCGTTCTGGAGGATCAGGCCTTCGCGCCGGCGTTTGGGAAATGAGCAAACCGGACTTTGGAAGCCGTTGATAAGAGTTGGGGAACGCGCATACCTTGGAAAAGGGGCTCACCAAGGAAATCTTTGAGAATCAATGCGATCTACATGTGATTCGCAGAGAAACATACGAAAACGCCAATGAATGCGGGGAATTGCCGCGGGGATAGCTTCCCTCGAGCAATGGATGCGCACAGTAGATCGTGCGGGAATTCGTGGTAGTACGCTGTCCCGGAGAGGCTTTTCCCGCGTGCATACGATGCGCTACAATCAGCGGGCGGTCTAAACGCCGGAAGTGTGAGTGGATTTGGACAGATCGTGCAGAGACGGGAATAGGCGCTGATGACGGAAGTAGATCCGGATCTCAAGGCGGATGCACGCTGGCAGTTGATCGAACGAATCACCGCCAGCACTTCCTTCCAAAAGTCGGCCCGGCTCAGAGACCTGCTGCGCTACATGGCGGAGCGATCTCTGCATGGCCACCCGCAGGACCTGAGCGAGCACCGCATCGGCAGCGCCGTTTTCGGCAAGGCCCAGGACTATAGCGTCGTCGAAGACAGCTCAGTCCGCGTGCACGTTCGTCAGTTGCGGCTCAAGCTTCATGAGTACTTCGATGGGGAAGGCCGCGGCGAAGCCATCATTGTGGAGATTCCGAAAGGGGCTTACACCACCCTGTTTCGTCCCGTCGAGCAGCGGGCTTCGGCGGCGTCCGCAGCGCCGGTGGTGCGCCGTCGACTTAAGCTCTGGCTTCAAATACTGCCTTGGGCGCTGGCCGCGATCCTTTTATTGACCACGCTGGCAGCATGGTTTCGCCCTGCAACGATTACAGCGCAGCCGCCGCCTTGGCCGTTGGCTGCGCTCTTTGTACCGGGCAATCGGCCCGTCCAGGTGGTGGTCGCGGACGTCAACTACGGCATGACGCGGCTGGTGGACGAGCGCCCGGTGACGCTGGAGCGCTACCTCAGCCCCTCCTACCGTAGCGGCGAGGATCTCACCAACGCTCACCCCACGGGCCGTGAAGCGCGCATGATGAAGTATTTATCCGGCTCGCTGCTGACTTCGTATGCCGATCTGGTGGTGGTAGAAACGCTCATGCGGGTCAGCGGGAACGCGCGCGACTGGCTGGCGATTCGCTCGGCCCGGGAGTTGCGCCCACGCGACCTGGAAGAGGGTAGCTTCGTTTTTGTCGGCAGCCCCAGTTCCAACCCCTGGGTCTCCTACTTTGGAGACAAGCTCAACTTTCAGGAGCACGAAGGCGTGGTGGGCGAAAGCCTGAAGTACTTCCAGAACCTGCATCCCAAGGCTGGCGAGCAGCAGACCTATCAAGGCCTGAACTTTACCGGAAGCTCGGGCGAGGACTACGCAACCATCTCCCTGCTGCCGGTTCCCAACGGACGCGGGAGCGTTCTGATCCTGCAAGGATTGCAGCAGGAAGGCACCGAGTCTGCCGGACTCTTTCTGGCGGATGCCGGCAATCGGCAAAAGCTGCAGCAGGCTCTCGGCATCTCCGGCGCACCCGAACAGCCGGTCTATTTCGAAGCCCTGATCCGCACCCAGGCGGTGGCCGGCGCGCCCAATGCCACTTCCATCGTCGCTACCCGCCTTATTCATCCCTAAAACAGATCTGCCGCACTCCTCGCGCACATGCACGAAGAGTGCGGCAGATCGTGCATGTTCTTAGCGCGAAATCTCGATCACCCGTGCCTCGTGCGGACCCAGCATCAACTCCACCTTGCCCGCGTGCGCCGGCAGCATCCGCTTGCGAGACAAATCGTGGACGCGGCCCTTCGGCGCGTCAATCGTGATCCGCTTATCGCCTGGCCCTGGGTTGTAGTAGAGAAACGCCGGAGCCAAGTCGCGATCCAGAAAGTTGGTCTCGGTCAGGTCCCAGCGCAGTACCCACGGATCGCCCTGCGGCTGAATCATCTTGTCCAGCCACAGCACATAGGCGCCCCCGTAGAGGGAGCGGTGACCGGCAAAATCGCCCGTCGCATAGGGGCTATGGCCCTTTTCTTCGAGGCTCAAGCGCTCATAGGGAACCATCGACGGCAGATCGGGACGGCTCTGGTTCTCGTGTGGCAGATACTCCGGATAGAACCAGCGCAGATTCGCCGTCACGTTCAGCGCATGACGCGCCACTTCTCCGCCCAGTTCCGGACAGAATCGCACTGCCGGCAACAGATACGGCAGCACCACCATCGACTCCATGCTGTAGGCCTGGCCGGCGGGTTCGGTCCGGAATCCGGCCATCAGTCCATCCACATCGTGGCCGCCCCACTTCCCCGACGCCATCAGTCCGGCCTTGGAATCGAAAACAAAACCGAGTGCCTTTCTGGCGTTGGTCGGATACCCCATGGCCTCCAGCCGTGCCGCTGCCAAGGTCGCCATGGCGCCGCTGGGAATCTCGTACCAGGGGTTCGCGGCAAAATCCAGATAACGATCGATCCCTATCTTGGCTTCTTCAAGGCAGAAATCTTTCCCGGTCAGCTTCCATGCCAGCAACATCACATAGCTGTATCCGCCCACCGCATCGGGCTGACGGTAGATATCGTGGTTGGTAAAGGCCGCACCCTTGGCAAAGTCGTAGCCTTGGCTGTTGAAGTCGTAGTGGATCTGGCGGGCCATCTCCTTGAGCCGCTGCGCGCTCTTCTCCACCCGCGCCAACCACTCGGGATCCTTGGCAAAGCGCATCTGGATCAGTCCGTAGGCCAGTGCGGTCACATTCATCAGATACCAGTGCTCGCACAGCGTGGCCCCGGCCCCATCCAGAAACAGCCCATATTGGTCACTGAAGTAGCCCTTCAGCGAAGCCGCCAGGCCCTCCAGCCCTTCTCCACGCAGCTCCTTGCCCATGGCCATCGGCCCGTAGGCGGTCAGTCCCCCATCCTCCACGCCTTCCAGCGCCGAAGGAAATACCTGCCGCCCATCCTTGGCGCGCAGATTCACACCGTGGGCGGGATCCATGACGTAGGAGTTGAATGCCTCGGCCAGTGCATGAAAATCGAGTGGTTGCTCCTTGGGCCGGTACGGCAATCCGCTCCAACCGGTCGTCTCCGTTGGCGCGCCAATTGCCTGCTCCGCCCACCCGGCCAGTCCAAGTGCTGCCGCACCAGCCAGGAACTCGCGCCGGTTTGGCAACCATTCTCCACTGTCCAACCCGCTCTTTAAGTCGCTCGTCTCTTCCGCTTGCATCTGTTTTTCCCTTTCAATATGGAGGCTGCATGGTCCACTGCACTGTTACGGGGCTGTCCGCAAACTATACGGATTACAGCAAATATCATTCTTGTCACCCAACTCTCAAATGCAAAGGGAATAACAGAGCGAATAATCCGTGGAACAAAGATTTCACATGTGATTCTCACGACGGGGCATTGAAATAGGCTGATTGTGCCAATTGGGTTCGGCGTGCCAGGTTGAATCCCACCGCCTTCAGGCGGCGGCCAGCGCCAGTGTGCTCTTGGAATGTAGGGATGGGCCGATAAACACACAACGAGTTTCCACTACACGGGCGAACCTGTCCAGCCTTAGTAACGGCAGGCGACTTTGCGACGCAAGGGAAGGCCGAAGCGCAGGAGAGAGCACCAGCGAAAGCGTCTCCTTCGTCCTGCCAGGGGATTGGCGATGGCATGGATGCAAAGGGGATCAGACGCAACACGGGAAACCTCAGCGGTGACTGCAGTTGGGATCAACGGGCAACGCGTGAGAACCAGGCTTGGCGGTTTGATGCCGAATCGATTACGGAGCAGCCTCTGCGAATACCCTCTGGATGTGGCTGTGCTCGTCAAGCGGATCAAATAATCGCGGTATCAGAGACACAAAAATCGCGGCCGGATCACGGAGATACCAGAAGCCGGTCCAATTGTGAGACACCGCGCTTTTTGCAGTGCTTTCGGATCCACCCCAAGTCTGCCAGGTCTCCAGGCTTCGCGAGGAACCGTCTCCTCGGGCTGCTGCTTGCGGTTCCCATTTTTCACTGAAGTCGAGGTAGAAGGTGCCGCGTTTGGAGCTCACTGGTTGCCCTTTCAGGAGGATTCGGCGAGGGGCTGGGCTTGCTTTGGCCTCGCGGGCGACAGGCAGGAATTGCCATTTTCCGCTCAACTTGCGATACTGATTAAGGTTCACAGGAAGTCGCTGCTTCTTATCCATGCCACTCCTTCCGATCCGCTAGTACAAGGGGTACTTTTTAAAGAGCCGCCCCTTCGTTTGCCCATGCCTTTCGGATGGGGCATCCTAGCAGGAGGGATAGCAAGTTAGCTGGCAAGTGCGATTCCGGTTGTAAGCTGTTGAAAATAGTGGCGCTATCGTCTAGGGGTTAGGACGTGAGATTCTCAATCTTAAAACCCGGGTTCGATTCCCGGTAGCGCTACCAAAATCCTCTCATTCAGAGACCCGCTCAAGCAACGGGTTTTTCTTTTGCCGGAAAAGGCCTGCTGCTTCCTCCTCCAGTAAACCGATTGACATCTATATCCACGCTTTGGCCCGGTACCTTATTCTGGTTGCGCTTGATGAGGAGACTCCATGCTGACGCGCCGCCGCTTTTCCGCTCTTGCCGCTGCTGCTGCTGGGACGGCTCTGACCGCCCCGCTCAAGGCGCACGCCACCGCCACCCGCTCCGGACTTGAGTTCGGAGTGCAGCTCTTCACGGTGCGCAACAACATCACCGATCTCGGGGCCACGCTGGGCTTGATTCACTCCATTGGCTACGCCACGGTCGAGACCTTTCCCGCGGTCTACAACCGGCCCGCGCGGGAGCTGAAGGCGCTGATCGAAGCCCAGGGACTGAAGGCGCCCAGCGGCCACTTCGACTACCCCACGCTGGAAGAGAAGGTAGACTACGCGGCCGAACTGGGTCTGGAATACATGGTCTGCGCCATGATTGCGCCCAAGCTGTGGAACACGCTGGACGGGTTCAAGCAGGGAGCGGAGCATCTGAACAAGGCTGCGGCCAAGGCGCATGCCGCCGGGCTCAAGTTTGGCTACCATCCGCACAACTACGAGTTCAAGCAACTGGAAGGCGGGCGCGGCTTCGACGTGCTGATGCGTGAGCTGGACCCCTCGGTGCGCCTGGAGCTGGATGTGTACTGGGCCACGGAGGCGGGCCAGAATCCGCTGGAGCTGATGCGTGCGAACCGCGACCGCCTGGCCCTGATCCACATCAAGGACCGCAAGCCGGTAGCGGGATTCACGTATGCTCCGGACGCGCAGGCCGCTCACTTCACCGAGGCTGGCGCCGGCACCATCGACTGGAAAGCCGTGCTGGGCGAAGCGCGCAAGCTTGGCGTGAAGCAGCTCTTTGTCGATCAGGACGGGACCGATTTGCCCATCGACGAAAGCCTGCGGGTCAACTGGAAGTACCTGTCGCAGCTGAGCTTCTAGGAGCCCGGTCAACGATCCAGAGGATTGCTTCGTCTAAACAGGCTGAGGTGGGTCATACTGTGATCGTCATGAAGTCTACATGTGTGTTTTGCTTTGCGGTATCCGCACTGGCGCTGGCTGGTCTTCCCCTGGCCAGCCCTGCCCAACAGCCCTCTTCCGAGCAACCGGCCACGACCTTGAAGGTTGAAGCGCGCGAGGTGGTGCTGCCGGTGACCGTGCGCGACAAGAAGGGCGCGTTGGTGAGCAGCCTGAAGGCCGGCGACTTTACGCTGACCGAGGACGGCCACCCGCAGAAGATCAAGAGCTTTACGCGGGAGACGAACCTGCCTTTCCGGTTGGGCCTGCTGGTCGACACCAGCCGCAGTCTTTCCGGGGCCATGGAGAACGAGCGCAAGGCGGCGGGCAAGTTTGTGGACCAGATGCTACCGGCCGATCCTAAGGCCGGAGCCGCGAAGGACGAGGCCTTCCTGATTCACTTTGACCGCGAGGTGGAACTGCTGGAGGACTTCACCAACTCCCGCGACAAATTGCACCGCGAACTGGACGGGATGGGTCCGAGCCGGGCCGGGCGAGAAGACGCCCAGGGGCCGGAGACCACCGGCGACGAACGCGAGCGGCAGCGCGGTGGGCGGGGCGGCACGCAGCTTTACGACGCGATTTATCTGGCCTCGGATGAGTTGATGCGCCCCAAGGACGGCCGCAAGGCGCTGGTTGTTTTCTCTGACGGCGTGGACCGGGGCAGCAAGGACAGCCTGAACGACGCAGTGGACGCGGCCGACCGGGCCAATCTGGCCGTTTACACCATCTACTTCAAGGGCGAGCAGGAACGCAGCACGAACGGCATTCCGGGCATGGGCGGCGGACACCGTGGCGGCATGGGCGGAGGCGGCTACCCTGGTGGAGGGGGCGGCGGCTATCCGGGTGGTGGCGGTGGAAGCCGCAAGTGGACGGCAAGAAGATCCTGGAGAAGATCGCCACGCGCACCGGCGGCCGGTATTTCGAAGCTAAAAAGAAGGACAACCTGGAAGAGATCTACGGCCAGATTGCCGAAGAGCTGCGCGGTCAGTATCTGCTGACCTATACGCCCGACATGGTGGATAAGGAAGGCGGCTTCCACAAGATTGCTCTCAAGGCCGGCAAGGACGACCTGACCGTGGTGACGCGCGAAGGGTATTACGCGCCGGGCGGCAACTCGAAGTAGAAGTCTCTTGCGTAGATCCCCCATCTTCGTGTTTCACGGCGCGCGCGAGCCGTCCAAGGTGGGGGATTTCTGTTTATCGAAAGAATGCATTGCGTGGGGTGCCGGGCGGATCAGGGCAAATCGCGATCGTCGGATTGTGCTGCGCATCACTTCATCAAGGTCGAGCCGGTCCGGCTCCATGCGGTTCCCCTAGAATGGCTGCTGGGGGAAATTCACTGTAATGAACGGCACAACAGCACAACCTGCAGCGCGCAACAGCGCAATCGATATTTTAAGATTTCTGGCCTGTTACCTGGTGATCCAGTCGCACGTCGGCGAGTTCTTCTACATTGCTCCGAACATGAGCGTACTGCACGGCCCCGGTACCTTTGCGGCCATGATTTACAACTCTCTGTGCCGATGCAGCGTGCCCTTGTTTGTGGCGATCTCCGGCTTCTGCATTTTGCCTGTAAAGGTTTCCACAAGCCAGTTCCTCAAGCGGAGATTCACCCGCGTCGCCATTCCGTTTGTGCTGTGGTGCATCGTCTATGCCTTCTACCAGTTCTTCACGGAGAAGATCGCGCTCTCAGTGGTCTTTGGCCATATTGCCAAGATCCCGGTCAACTACGGCACCGAGATCGGCCACCTGTGGTACGTCTACATGCTGCTGGGGATCTACCTGTTTGCGCCCATTATTTCGCCGTGGCTTGAGAAGGCTTCGAAAGGCAGCATCGAATTTTACCTCGCGCTCTGGGCGGTCACCTGCTTCCTGCCTTACATTCACCTCGTATTTCCGGAAGTATGGGGCGAATGCTTCTGGAACACGACTCCCATGCTGCACTACTTCTCGGGCTTTCTGGGTTATGCCGTTCTGGGCTTCTACATCAAGCGCTTTTATGCCGGGAAGAGCAAGTGGGATTTGCCGGCGGGCTTCCTGTTGACCGCCGTGGGCTACGCGGCGACCGCGCTGATTTTTGCGCATCAGCTTGGAGCGGTCAAGATGGTTCCCGATGTGGAGCTGTCGTGGGGATTCAGCACCATCAACGTGGCCCTGATGACGGCTGGTATTTTCCTGATGGTGAAGAACATTCGCTTCAAGAATAGCGGCGCGTGGTATGCGCGTTGCATCACCGACGTGTCGCTGCAGACCTATGGCATCTACCTGGTGCACATCATCGTGCTCAACACTGTCTATCAGTATCTGCACGGAACGTTCACGAACGAGTTTCTCAACATGCCGTTGATGGGCGTAATTACCTATGCCGGATCGTATGTGGTGATCAAGCTGATCTCGTACATTCCGAAGAGCAAATACCTCATCGGATAAACACCATTGGCCGGGAACACTCCAGATGCATCAAGGGCGCAGCCATTCGGCTGCGCCCTTGATGGTTTGAGGAGTTGACGAGATTAGCAGGTGCCGTTGTGGATGTCCGGCCCGGTCTGCATTTCCTGGACTGCCGCCTGCGCCGCTGCCAGCCGGGCTGTCAGCAGACGGAAGGGTGAGCAGGAGACGTAGTTGAGGCCGATCTTGTGGCAGAACTTGACGGACTCGGGATCGCCGCCATGCTCGCCGCAGATGCCCACCTGGAGGGTAGGCCGCGTGTTGCGTCCCTTGGCCGTGGCCATCTTCACCAACAAGCCCACACCAGCCTGATCGAGGGTGGCGAAGGGATCGTGTTTGAAGATGCCCGCCTTCATGTAAGCCGGCAGGAAGTGGTTGATGTCGTCGCGCGAGATGCCGAAGGTGGTCTGCGTAAGGTCGTTGGTTCCGAAACTGAAGAACTCGGCCTCTTCGGCAATCTGGTCGGCGGTGAGAGCCGCACGCGGCAGTTCGATCATGGTGCCCACCAGGAACTCCACCGAGCTGCCCTTCTCCTTGAAGACTTCACTGGCAATGCGGCGGATGATGGTGGCCTGGTTGCGCATCTCTTCGATGGATCCGATGAGCGGAACCATCACGTCGACATGCGGATCGCCGCCCTTGACCTTGACGTTGACCGCGGCCTCGAAGATGGCGCGTGCCTGCATCTCGGTAATCTCGGGGAAGGCGATGCCCAAGCGGCAGCCGCGCAGGCCCAGCATGGGGTTGACCTCATGCAGTTCCTGAACGCGAGCCAGCAGCGTGCGCAGTTCCTTCAGCTTGGGCGAACGCGGCTTGGTTTCTTCCAGACGGGCAATCTGGACAAGCAGCTCTTCGCGCTGGGGCAGGAACTCATGCAGCGGAGGATCGAGCAGGCGGATGGTGACCGGCAGCGATTCCATGGTCTCGAACAGACCTTCGAAGTCAGCGCGCTGCATCGGCAGCAAAGCCTTGAGAGCTTCGCGGCGATCCTTCTCGTTGTCGGCCAGAATCATGGTGCGCATGTGTCCGATGCGGTCTTCGGCAAAGAACATATGCTCGGTGCGGCACAGGCCGATGCCTTCGGCGCCGAACAGACGAGCCTGCTTGGCGTCGCGGGGGACGTCGGCGTTGGCGCGGATCTTCAGGCGGCGGACCGGGTCAACCCAGCTCATGAACTTGACCAGATCTGGATCGTCGGGCTGTGCGGGCAGAGTCTTGAGCTGACCGGCAATCACGCGGCCGGTGGTGCCATCCAGCGAAATCCAGTCGCCCTGCTTGTAGGTATGGCCCTTGACCGTGAGTTCCTTCTTGGCTTCGTTGACGACGCAGTCACCGGCGCCGGCCACGCAGCACTTGCCCATGCCGCGGGTGACGACAGCGGCGTGCGAGGTCATGCCGCCACGAGAGGTGAGAATGCCCGCCGCGACTTCCATGCCCGCGATATCTTCAGGCGTGGTTTCGCCGCGAACCAGGATGATGGTCCGGTAGGTGCCGTTGTTGTGGTACTTCACCGCATCTTCCGCGCTGAAGACGATCTGGCCCACAGCCGCGCCCGGCGAAGCCGGCAGGCCGGTGGCCAGTACTTCGATCTTCTCGCCCTTTTCCACCAGGCGGGGAACCAGGAAGTCATACAACTGGTTCGGCTCGACACGGAAGATGGCTTCTTCCTGCGTGATGAGGCCTTCGCGCACCATGTCGATGGCGATGCGGACAGCGGCCAAGCCGGTCCGTTTGCCGTTGCGGGTCTGCAGCATGTAGAGCTTGCCATCCTGGATGGTGAACTCAAAGTCCTGCAGGTCGCGATAGTGCTTTTCCATCTTCCAGGTGATCGAGCGCAGATGCTCGTAGACCCTGGGCATGACCCGCTCAAGTTCGCTGATGGGCAGCGGCGTGCGGACGCCGGAAACCACGTCCTCGCCCTGCGCGTTCATCAGGTACTCGCCGAAGAAGACATGCTCGCCGGTCGCCGGATTGCGCGTAAAGCCCACGCCGGTACCCGAATTCTCACCCAGGTTGCCGAAAACCATGGCCTGCACGTTGACCGCTGTGCCCAGCCAGTCGTCGATGTGGTTGATGCGGCGATAGGTCTTGGCGCGGTCGTTGTTCCAGCTGCGGAAAACGGCATCGCGGGCTGCAACCAACTGCTCGAGAGGAGCCTGCGGGAAGTCCTTGCCGGTCTCTTTCTTGACCAGCTTCTTGTACTCGACGATGACATCTTTCAGCGCCTGGGGTTGGAGTTCGTAGTCGAACTTCACGCCCTCGCGCTCCTTGACGCTGTCAAAGATCGCCTCAAAACCCTTTTTCCCCATATCGAGGACGACATCGCCAAACATCTGGATGAGGCGGCGGTAAGAGTCATAGGCAAAGCGCGGATTGCCGCTGCGCTTGGCCAACGCTTCGACGGCCTGATCGTTGAGGCCGAGGTTAAGAATGGTGTCCATCATGCCGGGCATGGAGAACTTGGCGCCGGAACGCACCGAAACCAGCAGGGGGTTTTCACCGTGGCCCAGCTTCTGTCCCTGCAGCCGCTCCAGCCGCTCGAGAGCGATGAGCATCTCGGCGTTCATGTCGGCATTGTCCGCGCCGCGCATGTACTCGCGACAGGCATCGGTCTGAATGGTGAATCCCGGAGGGACGGGCAATCCGGCGTTAGTCATCTCCGCTAGGCCGGCACCCTTGCCACCCAGCACATCCTTCATGCGGCCGTTCCCGTCTGCTGCTCCACCGCCGAAGAAATACACATACTTGGTTGTGTTTGACGTGATGCCTGCCTGACCGGCAAGCGCCTGATCCATAGCGCCCTGCGTCATGGGATGAAGCCTCCGTGTGTAGGATTCCGTAACGCGATTCCTATGAGAGGGTGGCAGAACATAGGCCCAACCCGATCGGTGTTTACTAATCGGCGGGGCTCCTGTGAGTCATCCAGACATCCGACTGCGCCTTACGGCATTCGTAAGTCGCAAGTACAAATAGTCCCGCCACGAGACGGTTGCCTGTGCTCATCGTCACAGACGATTCGTCCTGGAAACTTCGGTGGACCATTTTCCGGGCCATGTTTTCGCAATATGGGACAAAAGTCAAGGGAGAAATGCGATTGCGAGACAGAATGCGCCTTCTCAGGCGGCGGGCCGTTCCAGGTATGGCCCGGATTGCGAATTTAACACCACATTGTGGTATTCAAAAATTCTGTCCAACCCCACTAATGCCAGGATTTCTGCCACTCGGTGCGAGGCGCCGCAAATGCTGAAACTGTGCCCGGCCTCGCGGGCGTGACCGTAGAGGGAGATGAGTGCGGCAATGCCCGCCGCATCGATTCGCTCCACGGAGCTCAGGTCGAGGCAAACGTCCTGACGGCTCGCCAGGGGCGTCATCCGCTCCAGCAGCCATTGCTCGTTGCCTCGCACCAACTCGGTCATTCCTGCCGCCTCAATGGCGACAGCAGTGTTCGGTTTGGACCTTGTGCTCGTCATAGAAAACCTCCTCGGGAAGCCTGCGTCTTTCTCGATCCCTTCAAGTTGCACGTGGACGGCCAAAGCTGCGCGAAGGGAATATGCTGAAATCGCAGGGGATGCGAGTTTCCCTGAATCCCTTGCCCAGGTTTCAGGTGTTCGAATTCGCTTCGGGCGTCCGGAAATGAACACGCAGGAGCGGTTCTCCCACGCACGTGCGTGCGTCGTGTCCGGTGGATTTTCTAAAGAAAGAATCCACCTGGCAGCAGCGGCTTCGGCGGATCGCCATTGAAGAGCCGCGATCGCGCTGGAACCAACCAATGAGGAATACGCAAAGGAGCGCCACCGGTTCCATGCCCGAGTCGGATTTCATTCGCGAGCCCGGCCTGACGGCTAGCCTGACCCGGGATCAGGTCCGTGCCTGGGCGCAGCAGGCTGGTTTTGCCGAGGCTGGCCTGGTGGTGCTACCCCATGCCGAGCAAGCGCGGGACGCGGCGCGGTTTGCCGACTGGGTGCGGGCGGGGAGTGCGGGGTCCATGCACTACCTCGAACGGCGTGGCGAAGATGGGCAACTGGTACGCGCGCGGGTGCAGAATCCGTTTCCTTGGGCGCGCTCCGCGATGATCTGCTTTGCCAGCTACCACAGCGCGCAGCCGCGCTCCACCGACGCGGCGCCTGCGGGTGCGGGTTGGATGGCCCGCTATGCATGGTCCAGCCGGACGGACGCAAGCGGTGCGCGACGCCCCAGCGACTATCACAAGGTACTGCTGAAGCGCATGAAAGCACTGGAAGTCCGGCTGCATGAGCAGTTTGGCGACTTTGAGGCGCGAGCTTATGTGGATACCGGTCCGGTGGTGGAGCGCGCGCTGGCGACGGCCGCCGGTCTGGGCTGGACGGGAAAGAATACCTGCCTGATCCATCCCAAATTGGGGTCCTATGGGTTTCTTGCCGTCCTGATTACATCACTCCCCGTGCAAGAGGAAAAGGAGTCCACGGCACAGTTGCAACCGGACCGCTGCGGAAGCTGCCGGCGCTGCCTGGAGGCCTGCCCCACCGGCGCGCTTTTTGCGCCGTACCGGATGGATGCGACGCGTTGCATCTCCTATCTGACCATCGAGCAGCGCGGGCCGATTTCAGAGCAGTTGATGGAAGGCATGGGACGGCAGGTTTTTGGCTGCGATATCTGCCAGGATGTGTGCCCGTGGAACCGCAAGGCGCCCATCGGCGCGGACCCGGAACTGGAGCCGCGCGTGGAACTCGTGAATCCGGCGCTGGATTGGCTGGCGGAACTGGAAGAGGTGGAGTTCGAGCGCTGGTTCAACGGCTCTCCGGTGCGCCGGGCGCAGTTTTTGGGTCTGCGCCGCAACGTGGCGATTGCCATGGGAAACAGCGGCCTTGCCCGGTTTGTTACGTGGCTCGACAAGTGGGCCGAGTCGGTGGACGAAGGCTTGCGCACAGCCGCCCGCTGGGCGCAAACAAAGCTGCACCGACAGGCGGACCGGCCAGACTTACCGGAGAGTTAGGAGACGCGGAGGACGTCCAGTGCGTTCAATCCTTTGGGCCCCTGCTGACATTCAAATTCAACAGAGTCACCCTCATTCAGCGTTTTGTATCCGGCTTCCTGAATTGCTGAAAAATGCACAAAGACATCTTCTCCGCTGGACCGCTGGATAAATCCATAACCTTTGGCTCCATTGAACCATTTCACGACGCCTTGCTCTTTCACCTGTTCTCTCCTTTGACTGGTGGTGGGCCCGGTTACACCGTCCTTCGCACTCGCCTGCCTTGGAGGAAACTAGCAGGGGAGTGAGTAACTCCCAAGATACGCCACGTGCCGCCAGTACGCACCTTTTGCGGGGACGTTGCGCTGGCTCGATGTCATGTTTTGGAAGTGACTCTGGGTTGGAATAACCAAAACATCCACTGCAAACGGCCTTCCCGTCATGTTATGAAGTTTCAGGGATACATGCCGCCATGGAAAAGAACCATTTCGCGTTGTTGTAACCTCTGCCCTGCTATCTCGACTCACTCCTGGTTTGTCGTGTTTCAGCCGGGGCAGGAGACGGGCCGGGATGCAAGCAGACCATGGGTTCCGGAAACAGCGCCGCGAACGGCCCCGGAGCGGCTACTCTTGAAGATGGACAAGTGCGCATGCACAGATCTTCCCGCCAGTCGGGTATGCTGATTGCCGGAGCGCGGAAGAAACGCTCGCGGGCGCCAGAGAAGGAGAATTTCGTGGCATACGTCTCAAATTCCGGGATGCAAGGCGAAGCGGCGGCCGAACGGGCCGGCACGCAAAACCCTGTGGCGCCGGTGGCGCAGTCCAAGTGGTACTGGCGGCGCAAGAGCGGCAAAGCGTTGATCGACTACCTTCTGGATAGTGAAGTGCACACCTTCGCCTTCAGCGTGGCCGCCAACGCCATTCTTTCGTTCATACCGCTCATCGTGCTGCTCTACACGCTGGCCCGGTCCGTGTTCCGGTCGGCCATGATGGTCAACGTGGTCACCGACATGGTGCACATGTTTCTGCCCTCGAACCAGGACTGGGTGGCGGCCCATCTTGCGGCCGAGGCTCCGCGGCACGGCGTGCAGATCGTTTCTCTGATCATGATTCTTATCTCCTGCACAGGCATCTTTTTGCCGCTGGAGGTGGCGCTGAACCAGGCGTGGGGTGTGGTCAAGAGCCGTAACTACCTGGCAAACCAGGTGGTGGCTTTCGGGCTGGCCATCCTGATGGTGGGCCTGGCCTGGGGCTGCATCCTGCTCAGCGCGTGGGAGCGCCAGATGTTCGGCGCTGTGTTTCCCAACCAAACGGATAACTTCCTGATCGAGACCATCAGCTATGCATGGCTGAGCTTGACGAGCGGCGTGGCCTGCATCTTGTTCTTCTTTTCCGTTTACTGGCTGTTGCCGAATCGCAAGGTGCCGGCAGGGCCGGTTCTGCGCACTTCCATTGTGACTGGCGTGATCTGGATCGCGTCCAAGTACATCTTTGTGGCCGTGTTGCCGCACCTGCATCTGGCGGATATGTATGGGCCGTTCTATGTGTCGGTCGGAGTGCTGTTATGGGCCTATGTTTCGGGCTTAATCATGTTTGCCGGGGCGCAGTTCAGCGTGGCGCGCCTGGGCCCGAAAGAAAGTTAAGGCGAGTGATTCGCATGGCCTGGAGCGAGGGGAGCGAAGGGAAAAAGAAGGCCTTTCAACAGCCGGCTAAGTGCCAGACGGCTGTTGAAAGGCCTGAAAATGGAGGCGTTCCACGCTGCGCGGTTCATTGCGCGCTCGTTCAAGAAAGACGAAGCAACTCCGGTTAAAGTTCCCGCTCGCGCAGCCAGGTGAAAATGACCGGCGTAACAATCAGCACGTGGATGAGCGAACTTAACATTCCTCCCAGCACCGGCGCGGCCAGCGGCTTCATGAATTCGGCGCCGGTGCGCGTGGACCATAACAGCGGCAGCAGGCCCGCAACCACCGTGGCCACCGTCATCACTTTCGGACGCAGCCGCAGCAACGCTCCTTCCATCACGGCTTCATGCAGGCTGGCGCGCGTCAGCTTGCCGTCGGCTGCTTTGCGTCGGGCCACTGCTTCCTCCAGATAGATCACCATCACCACGCCGGTTTGTACCGCGGTGCCGAACAGCGCAATGAAGCCGACCCACACGGCGACCGAGAAGTTCAACCCCATCGCCTTCACCAAAAAGACGCCTCCGGTCAGCGCGAAGGGAACGGCCAGCAGAACGTGCGCCGCCTCCTTTACCGATCCATAGGTT
>Ga0224527_1000215_pt1 | contig 44791 bp, 32 predicted proteins | sample CBST0metaG_FD_179882 | JGI IMG/M metagenome (GOLD analysis project Ga0224527, IMG submission 179882) | Peat soil microbial communities from Stordalen Mire, Sweden - C.B.S.T0 | ecosystem: Environmental > Terrestrial > Soil > Wetlands > Peat | place: Sweden: Norrbotten County, Stordalen Mire...
CTGGAGCGCGCATACTTTTCAAAACTCGGCTGACTGGCAAATGTTATCTGGCGCATCGCGTTTTCTCTCTACCTATAATTTTAATCAGTAATAGCGCGGCTGAGGTACTTGTTCAGAGGTTCCCTAATGTGTTCCTACGCTGCACAGGCCGGGTCGCCCCGTATGAAAGTGCGGGGCGCGGATTGAAACTGCGGACGCTGGATCACGCGCTACAGCGCAAAGAGTCACCCCGCATGAAAATGTCGGACGCGGATTGAAACCGAAGAGGGCCGGGGACTGGCACTGGTAACTGATATACCTACTGTGGCTTTTATGTTTATGAGAACGGAGAGAGTTCGTGTGATTATTGTGAGTCTTGGGGCAATGTCCCTTCGACCTCTTGCCGATCAACACTCGAAATCGAATCCAGTTGAACAGTTGTCGATTATCCTCAAACATGGTTCGAGGATGATCGAATTCCGTTCGATGTAGGCTGTTTGCATCAGTCGTTCTAAGCCGTGAGGCTTAGGGATGGTGTCTATCTTCACAACGAGCACAGCGAGCCGGAAATTGCCCACGGAATGCGAAGTTGGCGCGTGCAGTTTCACGCGATGCGGACTAGACGCCAATCAGACTCGGTACCGTGGGTGGCTGTGACATGGCAGCTATGTGAATGAGAACGGCAGTAAACACTGCAAGGCGCGCCCTTTGTACGAACTCACGGCTTCCGCCGCAATCGACTCCATTTAGGCATTGGTCGGTGGGGATGAGCGAGGGATATCCTCAAGGGAATTCTACTAAACCTGACGCTTCAGGCGAACACCGGGCTGTCCATCATTCAAAAATTCCACTCCGGCCATCTCCAATGCTTTTTGTACCTGGGAAAGCGTTGACGTACGCGCACCCACCTCCCCATCAAAGGACTCCATCCTTCGTATGGTTCCGATTCCCACGCGAGCGCGCTTTGCCAATTCAATCTGCTCCATGCTGAGCAGTGCGCGGGCAGCTCGTAATTGTCTTCCTGTGATGGTCAAGTAAAAAACGTAGCACGTGCAAAGCCATAACTCCAAATAAGCGAATATTATAAACAACTAGTTGACTTTAATAACCAACTATGCGATTATGCAAGCCATGCGAATCGCTGAGTTCTCACACCTAAACCGGCGAAAGGATTTTGGATTTCACTTGCTCATGTAAATTGAAATGTTGCGCGGCGATATTTCCTACGAGGAGCTGAGCCAGCGGCTGGGTCCCGAAATGGAGCGATGCTTGGCGCGCTACGTCGCCAGCAAAACACATCTGAACGAAGACGACTTCGTAAAGATTGCCAAGGCACTCAGCGTGGAATCTCGAATTCTTGTGCGAGCCTGGGGCACGTCTCTCGGCTTGCATTTGCCCAACAAGGGCGCTGTGCGCTGGATGCTCCAGCGAGCCTATCGCGACTGGCGGCTACATTCGCACCTGCCGGAGCGTTGCGTTCCTCACAACCCCTCTCCTATGGCCATCATTCGCGCCAAATACGCTGGCAGGCTTCCCCGGCAGACTCCCCTTCTGTGGTCGAAATCCCACGACTGCGGAGGGGATACACCGGAAGGGCGAGAGAAATTCGCCCGTGGCTACGAGATGCTGATCCAGTTCGTACACGACCGCCAATCGCAACGGGATATTGGCGCGATGCATGGTCTCAGTGGAGCCCGTGCCGCGCAGCTAATGCGGTACGCGGCTTACACGTGGAGCGACAACGAAGGCATTGACCTGATCCATGACAAATCGGTGCCTTTCAAGAATGACGACAAACTCGTCAGGAACCTCGCTGGAGAAGTTTGAACGTCACAATAGTCTGATCTCTTTTCTAGCGTGGGGCATCGTCTTTGAGGCCCTTTACCGGCAAACGCTCCACGTAATCGGGTTCGACGTGATCCAGCGCAGCCTGGTAAACGGAACAAATCGTATGTTCCAGTATCGGATGCTTGAACGAGGACCGAATGGGCTGTGCTCTCCTAAGGCAATGGCCGCCATCGTCGGGATACTGAGGCCTGATGAGCGCGCAAACGCAGAAAAAACCGTCACGCTCGCAATTAAAGCCAGAAACGCTCTGTCACATGGCGCAATCGCCGTGCATAGTGAAGATGGACACTTTGGTGCCGGCCACTTATTCATCAAGGCGACACAGCTTCTTTCGGCTGTGATCAAGGAACACATGACACGAGAGGCAGCGTATTATCGCTTCATCGAACGCCCTTCCGATTATTTGGATCCGGTAGAGAATTGGCTGAAGGCCGAGGATGACATTTACGCCATCTTCGAGCAACCCGTGTCTTATCCGGGTGCATGATCGCGACCCTGCGCACTTGATTATTGATTTTCCTTACGCTGGCAGGCACATGGCCGAACGGCTGCGAGCGTTAACTGTTGCCAACAGTACGATAACCGGCCAATATTCATTTCAATCAATATCGCGAAAGCCTGATCTGGCGTGGGTGACAGGCGCGTTGTATTATTTTTCAGCCGGATTTCTTATGCATTCGGGGCCGCTAGGCAGAGCATGATTGCCCTCAGCAGAAGATTCACATCGAGCTCAGGACTGGTGCGGTTCCGAAGGTGACCACCGCCGTGAATTCGGCCATTATCAGTCCACAGCCAAACTGGGCAGAGATTGGCCGGTTAACAGCCCAAGTCACTCATTGAGCCAATTCGTATGTCAAGCAGAAATATGTCTTGGGGAACGAGCCAGACTTCAGCTTTCTGGCAATTGAACTGTCCAGCATTCAAATGGTAGCGAACAGACATTTCCTGGATATTTGGATTGTGCGCCGCAGCGTAGAAGGGCAGTGTTAAGGGGCTTGACCGCGTAGCGGCGCATTGCCGCTACGTTTTCATCTATCGTGCTTGACGGCTTTCACGTTGAATGAGGCCAGCATCTCACGCCGCAAAATCGCATTGATACGCGACTGATAGCCTTTGCCAGAAAAGCGCAGCCAATGCAGCACGTCGGAATCAATGCGCACAGTGGTTGATGCTTTTGTGGGTCGGTAAAACGGGTTCCGCACCGCCTTCTTCCAGAAATCTTCCTGTAAGGGCGGAATCTCGCTGTAGTCGATTTCGCTTTCCGGTTTGGCTTCCAGTGCCTTCAGTTCGACCTTCTGCGCTACTGTCAACGCAGGGGGATTGTCCAAGTCGATCTCGTACTTAACTGTTTTCTTCTTCATAACGTCTCCTTTCCCTGCGGTTGGCGTGTCTGGCTGAAATGATGCGGATGACTTCAACATCGTCTTGTTCGCGTACGGCATGAGCCACCAGCAGCATGACGACGCCCTCAACGACGCCGATGGTTTGCCATCGTTCTTCGCCGTTTTCAATGCGGTCCTGCTCCACAAGAGCATAAGGATCAGAAAAGACACGGGAAGCAGTCGGAAAGCTCACGCCGTGCTTCCGTACGTTGCTGTCCGCCTTGATAGGGTCCCATTCAAAGCGCGTCTTCACAACAAATATGTTACTACATTTTCGTATTTTACGTGCAACACCCCGATGATTTCGCAACGACGCAAAATGTCCTATTCGTGAATGGAAAATACATTCCCCGGATATTTGGATTGTGAGCCGAGGCGAAGAGGGCGGTGTCAAGGGGCTTGACCGCGAAGCGGCGGCAAAACCGCCCTTGACACCGCCCGCACCTCGGCTATGCTCTATCTATCCGGGGAATGTATTTTTTTGATTTGTCTAGTGGAAAAACCGGGTAGAAAATAAATTTGTTTTCATGTAATCAAAATTCTTCTGCCGACTCTACTCCAAAGAAAACCAATGATGCATCTTGGTGCATTTATTGTTCCCCAAAATTCGCCATAGTTTCGCATACCCTCCTTCATGTCATTAAAAAACAGCACAATAAGTAGTTTGGCATGAATCTGCAACCACAATATATTGTGGTTCGAAGGAGGTGCGAATTATGTTCGATTTTCCCCGTTCACCTCGATCCTATGAAAGTCTGTTGGACAGCGAGCAGGCTGCCGCCATCATCAAAGTTCATCCCAAGACCCTCCAGCGTTACGCCAGAAATGGCATCGTCACTGGAGTGCGTGTTGGAAAGCTCTGGCGCTTTCGGGCTTCAGACCTGCTCGCGCCTCGATCTGTAAACGATCAGGAAAGTCTCGACGAAGAAGTCCAGGCACAGTAGGCTAAGAATAGCTATCCGTGCCGCCTCAACACTCTTCGAATGGAGACGCAATGAGACGAACACGCTATCAACAGGGGAACCTGCAACTCGTTGAACGTAAGCGGGGGCCGCGCGCCTGGGAGTACCGTTGGTACGAACCACTGGCAGATGGTCAACGCAAGCGCCGCAGCATGGTGGTAGGAACTCTGGAACAATATCCGAACGAAGCGGCGGCCAAACGGGCTGTTGCCTCGCTTTTGGTTGACATCAACGCTGAAAGCCCTCGCTTCAATCTTGAACCGCTCAGTGTTCAAACGCTTGTCGAACACTACCGGGAAAAGGAACTGGGCAAGGACTCGAACAAAACCTTCGCAACCTGCGAAAAGAGTGACGCCGAGTTCGACTGCCCGCTCCAGCGTCGCGATCGATTCCGCTTCATCCCGGCCTCCGTAATAATCGGACATGCCCATGCAGCCGAGACCAATTGCCGATACCTTTAAGCCATCGCTGCCGAGTGTGCGTGTACTCAATGTCATGAGTGCGATCCTCCAGAAAAATGTGCGGCAGCCGTTCCAATCCGGCAGACACACGAGATTTGAATGCAAGCGCCACGAGTGCCAAACCAGCTACGCAAGGCACGGCTACCGCTTGAGAGAAGACATGTCAATTACAAAGCGATACTTCACATCGCCCTTCAGCAATCGCTCATAAGCCTCGTTGATCTGCTGGATCTCGATCTGCTCAATGTCGCTCACAATGCCATGCTCGCCACAGAAATCCAACATCTCCTGCGTTTCCTGAATGCCTCCGATAGCCGACCCGGCGAACTGACGGCGCCCCGCGAGCAAAGTGAAGGCCGATACCGGTAATGGCCTTTCGGGCGCACCAACCAGCGTGAGCGTGCCATCGACCTTGAGCAGGCCAAGATAGGCGTTGATGTCGTGGCCCGCCGATACGGCGTCCAGAATGAAGTCGAAGCTCCGCGAATGTTTCTGCATCTCATTCGCGTCTTTTGACAGCACGACTTCGTCCGCGCCCAGCCGCAGTGCATCGGCAGCCTTGCCGGGCGAAGTGGTAAACAACACCACGTGCGCGCCGAGCGCATGAGCGAACTTCACGCCCATGTGGCCCAGCCCTCCCAGTCCCACAATGCCGACCTTCTGGCCGGGGCCGACCTTCCAGTGGCGCAGTGGAGAGTAGGTGGTAATGCCCGCGCAAAGTAACGGAGCCACGGCCGCCGTGTCCAGGTTCTCCGGAACCTTCAGCACGAATGACTGGTCGACGACAATACGCTCCGAGTAGCCGCCATAGGTTACGCCGCCCGAGTGCTTGTCCGCGCCGTTGTATGTGAAGGTAGCGCCGTTATCGCAGTACTGTTCGAGGCCGCGTGCGCAATTCGGGCAGACGCGGCAGGAATCGACCATGCATCCGACAGCCGCCAGGTTGCCCTCCTTGAACTTGGTGACGTCTTTGCCTACTTTGGTGACGCGGCCTACAATTTCGTGTCCTGGAACAACCGGGTAGATGGAGTTATGCCATTCGTCACGAACCTGATGAAGATCGGAATGACAGACACCGCAATAGAGGATATCGATGGCGACATCGGTAGCCGTCGGATCCCGCCGTTCCAGTGTATAGGGCGCAAGCGGGGAGGTTGCGGCCTGTGCCGCGAAGGACTTCGTAATTGTAGGCATGAATACACTCCTGAGGACCATCCGGTCTCGCTTCCCATGAAACTCCATTGCGGTGGTTCTCTCAATGCACAAAACTGCCTATCTCTTGCCTGATTCTGCAATCATGGCGATAATCGGCCCAGGCTGTTCTAATCTGTTCCAAGATGAGCGACTTCGACCAAAGACGGAAGAGGATGGTGGAACTTCTGGATCGCCTTACCAGCATGGAGGGCATACGGCCCACCGCGCTCGAGTCCGTCAAGCTGCTCAGGGCCAACCATTCCTGTCCTCGCACCCCTGTGCTTTACGAGCCCAGTATCGTGATCGTAGCTCAGGGGCGCAAGCGGGGCTATCTGGGAGGCCAGACCTTTACCTACGATGCCCACAATTACCTGGTGCTCACCGTGCCGTTGCCCTTCGAGTGTGAGACTCAGATAGGGAAGGACGGACCCTTGCTGGGGCTTACCATCCGCGTCGATTTGGCTGTGCTGAGTGAGTTGGTGATGCAGATGGAGCCCAGAACACGCACTACCCATATCGACGGACGAGAACCCAGTGTAAGCGCCACGCCGCTTGACGCCATGCTTGTCGATGCCACCATCCGTTTGCTCGAAAGCCTCAGCACTCCTGGCGATGCGAAGATCTTGGGGCCGCAAATCGTTCGCGAGATCATCTATCGCGTACTGTGTGGCAAGCGGGGCGGCGCGCTCCAGGCACTGCTGGTGATGGGCGGAACGCGGGCGCAGATTCTTCATATCCTGCACCGCATTCACTCCGACTATGCGCATTCTCTCGACGTAGCGGCCCTCGCCGGCGAGGCAGGGATGAGCGTCTCTGCGCTTCATCATCATTTCAAGGAGGTAACGGCAACTTCGCCGCTCCGGTATCTCAAAACCATTCGCCTGCACAAAGCGAGGATGCTCATGGTGCAGGAAGGCGTGGGAGCAGCCATCGCGGCAGAAAGGGTTGGTTATGAGAGTCCCTCCCAGTTCAGCCGCGAGTTCAAGCGGCTTTTTGGCGCGCCACCCGTTGATGAAGCTGACCGTGTCCGAGCGATGCTTGGAACTACACGAACTCTGACGGCACTGGTTGGTTAGTCCAGGAGCGGGTGCGCTGTTTCATTTTTGCGTGAAGTATCTTCCCCTTTCATGGGTCAAACGGCTCTTCGCAATTTGCGGTAGAGCATAAGTGACCGAGAGTGGCATCAGCGGTTCGATAACCGGAGAAAGAGAGAAACCATGCAATATCGCCGTTTTGGAAAACTTGATTGGAAGGCTTCGGCACTGGGCTTCGGCTGCATGCGCTTCCCTACTTTAGATGGAAAGCCTACCGGCGCCGGCATAGATGAGCCAACAGCAGTACGTATGCTTCGCCACGCCATCGACGAGGGCGTCAATTATCTTGACACTGCCTACCCGTATCACGAAGGTCAAAGTGAAATTATCGTCGCCAAGGCGCTTCAGGATGGCTATCGGGAAAAAGTGAAGTTGGCCACCAAGCTTCCCGTGTGGCTGGTCAATGGCCCGGAAGACTTTGACAAACTGCTCGACGAGCAACTGAAGAAACTGCACACGGACCACATCGATTTTTACCTTCTTCATGCGTTGAACAAGAAGCGCTGGCTGGATATTGTCCTCAAGCATAATTTGCTGGCCAAGGCTGCCTCCGCGCTAGCCGATGGACGGATCCGCCACCTCGGTTTCTCCATGCACGACGATGACAAATGCCTGGAAGAGATCGTCAATGGCAGCAATCAGTGGAGCTTCTGCCAGCTCCAATACAACTACATGGATATTGAGAATCAGGCCGGATCGCGCGGCGTGCAGTTCGCCGCTGGCAAAGGCCTGGCGGTCGTGGTCATGGAGCCGCTGCTGGGAGGCCGGCTGGCCGATCCGCCGAAAGACATTCGCGCCGCCATGGACCAGTTTCCCGTCCGCCGTTCGCCTGCCGAGTGGGCGCTCCAATGGCTTTGGGATCAGCCGGAAGTCTCGCTTGTTCTCAGCGGCATGAGCACCATTTCGCAGGTTGAGGATAACCTGCGCATTGCCGCGGCCTCGCGTATCCACAGCTTCAGCACTGCGGACCAGGAGTTGATCGCGAAGGTCCGCGGGTTGTACCGCGCGCGCACTGTAATCCCCTGCACCAAGTGCAGCTACTGTATGCCTTGTCCGACCGGCGTGGATATTCCCACCAACTTTGAGTTATTCAACTACGCTCATCTGTTCGATGACCTTGCTGCCGCCCAGCTCCGATACAAGATGCTTCTCGCCGAGGGACAACGCTCGGATTCGTGCGCCGCGTGTGGCACATGTGAAGATCTGTGTCCGCAGAAGATTCCGATCACAGAATGGATGCCGAAAGTCACTGCGCTGCTTGCCTGACGAGCACGGCTGTTGAGCGGGATGTCTTTTTGTCGAGGCTCCCGCCTAAAGCCTGGTTGGAACCCGCTTAGGAAAATCGCGTCGGCAACGGACAGCCGCGATTTTCTGGGAGTGGCCGTCTGGCTTCGGATTGAGGATGCCATCTCCGCATGAGACCAAAGACGATTTGCGGCAAGCGTGAAGGACTCAGATCACCCTAAAAACGGCAGTCACCCCGCCAAGAGGGCGCATGTTTTGAGTAGTTTTTGAGGTCGATATGGAATGATTCTGGCTACGATGTAGTCCAGCAGGGTCTTCCAGCGGTCTGTCACAGGGGGCTACTCCGCAACTGTCCTTACATGGCTCAGAGCCGTTCGGATATTGGCGATTAACCGCATCAGAGTAGTCTTTTCCGCGTGCATCGTCGTAAGATAAAGCGTCGTCCGTTCCGCATGTTGAGTGGCCCGGCCCATGGTGGCAAGCAGCAGCGCCCGGCTGGTGATGGCTTCGGGTTTGGCCGCATGGCAGTACCAGCTCCACCAGTTGTAGACCAATGCGGCAACCCGAGCGCTGCTCTGGTAGTTTGGCCCGGATAGGTTTTTCAACGACTTACAAACGCGCGGGGACTACCTAAATACGCGGAAGTCGTGCAAGACATCGCAATTTGTGGGTTGGGTTGTGGGTCAGGATAGAGGTCAAGAACGCTACTTTTCCCGGACAGCAGTCTGTGGGTCAGGAGCCTGTGCATGCAGAAGTGCGTAAAATATGGGTCATTTTCGGCTCCAATTACAGATCATTAAGGTTGTATTTATGGATCGATAGTCTATAATTGCATACATGGTCTCGCGCCGCCTCACTTCCCGTCTGAATGAACTGCTTCGCCATTCTCCGGCGGTCGTCCTGTTGGGGCCGCGCCAAGCTGGAAAGACAACCCTCGCTTTGGAGATTGGCGAACAGACTGACTCGATCTACCTGGACCTTGAAGACGAGAACGATCGCGCCAAGCTCGCCAATCCCAGCAAGTATTTTGCGGACCACGAAGACGAGCTGGTCATCCTCGATGAGGTGCACCGCGTACCGGAGCTATTCCAGCAGTTGCGGGGCATCATCGACCGGGGACGGCGTCATGGAAAAGCCAATGGCCGGTTTCTCCTGCTCGGATCAGCCGCCATGGACTTGCTCAAACAATCCGGCGAGAGTCTGGCGGGGCGTATCTCCTATCTGGAACTCGACCCCTTCGATGCTCTGGAGATCGATCCGGCTTTCCTCGATACGCTCTGGGTCAGGGGCGGATTTCCGCGCAGCTTTCTGGCCGAGTCCGACGAGATCAGTCTGCTCTGGCGGCGCAATTTTGTCCGCACTTATCTGGAGCGCGACATCTCGCAATTCGGACCGCGTATTCCCGCAGAGACGCTGCGGCGATTCTGGACGATGCTGGCGCACAACCAAGCTCAAATTCACAATGCCGCCACTCTGGCTCGCGGTCTGGCCGTCGATGGCAAAACAGTTGCCGGTTATCTTGATCTTCTGGTTGACCTTCTGCTCGTCCGGCGCTTGCCGGCTTGGCATCGGAATGTTGGCAAACGGCTGGTCAAGGCTCCCAAGGTGTATGTGCGTGATAGCGGCATTGCGCACGCGCTGCTCGGCATTCGGGATAAGGAAGCTCTGCTTGGTCATCCGGTTGTTGGCCAGACCTGGGAGAGCTTTGTCATGGAGACTCTGATTACCGCCGCGCCGGACGGGACCGAGGCACACTACTATCGAACCTCCAACGGAACCGAGGTGGACCTTCTCCTCACGCTTCCCGGCGGAGAACTGTGGGCTATCGAGGTCAAGCGGACTATGGCACCGAAGGTCGAGCGCGGCTTCCATTCCGCCTGCGCCGATCTGAATCCGCAAAAGAGATTCTATGTGTATCCAGGCGCCGAGCGATTTTCGCTCGACGACAGAACGGATGCCATCAGTGTTATCGAACTCGCAAAGGCACTTCAGTCGGTCACATAGAGGCTAAACCCAACACTTTTCCAGCCCGCTCAAGATTACCTTCCTGGGCGCCGGTCACGACGGCTATGAGTCCTTCCATCGATAAGTTTAGCTGGCGCATGAGGCACCCGTCCAAACTCGTAAATCACAAACAATCCACGGATGCTGCGTGTTGTTTCCAGTTCTCAAAGAATCTCACAACGCATCTCCGTTTCGTGAGGTCGGTGGCACATGGCGGGGCGTGTAATCTCCTGGCGTGCCTAGAAAGGTATTCGAAATGAATGCTGGTTCGCTCTGGTGCAAAGCATGGCCGGTGACCCCTGAGCCCAGATGAGGTTTGAGCACCTGAACATCGTCATAATCTCCGCCGTTTTGTGACCTGAACGGAATTGGGTCAACGGACTGAATGTTCAGCAGCCGTTCAATATACGTCTGAGTCATTCGCTCGACAGCTTCCGCATTCGCATGTCCGACTTCATAAAAGATCGTCGGGGGCACGACATCCATGCCTGGGTAGAAGAGAACCCCGTGTTGAATGGGCCAAAGGACATCGTCTATCGCGCCATTGACTCCGCGCGGTCCGTAATGCGTCATACGGCCACCGACCGTCATCGCAACCATGGAGCGCCGCCCTTTGAGAGCGCCCGCACCAAACCGATCTCCCCACCTTCCGCCGCCGTGTACTCCGACGCCGTATGCAAACCCATAGGCATACACGCGATCCACCCAACCTTTGAGTATGGCTGGCATGGCATACCACCACATTGGAAACTGCAGAATAACGGCGTCCGCCCAGAGCAGTTTGCGCTGCTCCTCTGTAATATCCGCCGCTTGCGTTCCTGTCTTAAATGCTTCACCGGATGCCTTGCCGTAATCAAGCGGAGCACTGTCGTTACGTTCTGGAAAGTCCTTGGCATCAGCGACCGCCTTCCATTCCATGGCGTAAAGATCGGAAACGATGACCTCATGTCCAGCGGCTTCGAGCGCGGCAACTGCACGGTTCCTGAGGTGGCCTGAAAGCGACATGGGTTCTGGGTGTGCATAGACAATGAAATATTTCATGACCGAGGTATCTCCCTATTGAAGTTGGCGGAAGACGCGGGCGAGCTTAGAAAGGGCCTCACCGTACCTTCCTCTCGGGCTACAAAAATAAGATGGCGTAGCGTGCAATTAAGGTTCATAGTTTTGTTGTACTTACATTTTAAGCATATACTAACATTTAGGATAGTGACATGAAACAACGACGCTATAAGTCCTACGAGCTTGGTACTGGATGTGGAGTGGAAGCCTGCCTTGAAGTGATAGGCGGCAAGTGGAAGGGCGTCATCCTGCATCACCTGATGGCGCATGGCGTTCTGCGGTTCAACGAGATACAACGACTCAAGCCAGACCTTAGTCCTCGCATTCTTACGGCACAGTTGCGAAAACTGGAGAGTGATGGCGTCATTGTTCGAAAGGTCTATCCAGTGGTTCCGCCGAAGGTCGAGTACTCACTCTCTAAAACCGGCGAATCACTGAAGCCCCTGATTCAGGCTATGCAGGATTGGGGCGATGAGCATTTGCTTCGCACAAGTGCGCCAGTGAAACAACGCTCTAATGCTACAGTTGCAGATAGAAAAACCCCTTGACGGAAGGACATGTAAACCACTGACTCTGAGGCAAAGTGCGAACCTGAACTCGTGCATGGTATATGCTGGAAAAGTATTTGCGTTGACAGCGAATTGAGGAGATGAAAGATCCATGGCAAAGGCAAAGAAACAGACCAGTTCAAAGTTTAAGAGCGACCTGGTTAAAGAGCTTGATGCAGCAATTGCTCAACTGACTCGTGTTCGTGCTCTGGCAATATCTGGAGCGGCTGCTGATGCAACAAGCCGTCAGATGGCCAAGAAGGTTGCGTCGAAGAAGCCTGCGAAACGGGTACTGAGCACGAGCGCGCGGGAAGCGATGGCCGAGGCGCAGCGGAAACGTTGGGCAAAGGTCCGGCGCCAGAAGAAGCAGGCTGAACGCGCAGCACTGGCAAAGTAGTCTGTGAACTGCTGGCCTCAATGGCTGATAGCAACGCCTTGAATCCATGAATCATGGGCGGAGATCACACATTGTGTTGTTTACCGCCCTAGATCGGCTGTCTGCTTTCTTTTGAAGCGTGGGGCTTGCTTAGCGGGCACATCGAGGGCTTTGTCTGGGGCATCATTGGCAGCGACCTGGGCTGGGGATTGTTCCTCAACGGTCGCCGCGTGGACGTGTCCTTTGGTGCGATCGGATTCATGATTGCTGGAGAGCGCTCGAGAAGATGGCAGTTCTTCCGTCTCAGCATCGACAAGTTCCTCGGCTTCTTCGGTCTTGCCAAGCAGCTCCTTGTCGATCTCCGCCAGCCGCTGCTCGTACTCTTTAAGCTTTGTTTCGTAGGGGCTTTGATAGTCGAGCGCGGTGTGCAGGCGGGCCAGCGTTGCTTCGTTTGCCTGAATGGTGGCTTCCGTTTCGAGAATTTTCGCTGGCAGGTCTCCGCCACGGCGCAGCACGGAGGTGAGCAGGGATTGGGCTGAAGGCAATCCCATGTGGGCTTCCGAGCGCGGCACATCGAACCATTCGCCGGCCAGGTTGTAGCGAACGGTCGTGATGTCTGTGATGGTGCCAAGCTCATCTTTGATGAGGGCATCGCTGACCGCGAGGGGAATGTCGAGGCCGTTCACTGTGAGCTGCGTTGTGCTGTCGATGGTGACCGTTCGCAAGTATTCATTGGCATCTTTGAGCTTGGAGAATTCGAGGCCGTTGAAGCGAACCTGGAGACTGAGGAGTTTGCCCTCATCGTCACGGCGTTCATGCGACTTGAAAGTCTCGCTGGCCTTCTTGAGTTGGGGCAGCTTGCCTTGGAGATGCGCGATCCGGTACTCGACATCCAGCAATTGCTGGCGATTGTTGTAGTGGTCCAACCGGTTGGAGCGGGCGAGCAGGGTCAGGTTCTTGATCTCGTATTCCAGCTTGATCTTTTCGAGCGCAAGTGGATTGCCGGTAGCCTGGGCCTTGGCCAGAGCGAATATCTGAGGACTCAACCGGGTCTCGTCGGCAATGTCTTCGATCTTCCGGCCCATCCGGCCGCCGGATTTGAACTGTGACAGGAACGTCTGCTTGCGCTTCAGGAGCTGGGCACGTTGAAAATCGTGCGCCTTGGGGGATGCCACGTCGCGCGGCTCCGAGATCATCCGGTAGAACTCGACTTCGGAGAAGGTGTTTCTGGACGCCTTCTCGCGCCGGGTGATCGGCTGGGCGCTGGACCGCAACATGGAAGACGAGCTGACGTTGATGGCGCTGCGCACGGCTTCTGTCGCACCGGAACATCCAGCCAGGTCTGGTGCACCACTCCGATCGCGGCAGCCAGTATGCCAACGATTACACGGATCTTCTTCTGAAGGCCAATCAGATCGACATCAGCATGAGCCGCAAAGGCAATCCGTGGGACAACGCGGCCTGTGAGTCGTTCATGAAAACGCTGAAATACGAAGAGGTTCTGCGCAACGTACCGGGACCTGGCCGAGGCCCGAGTCTCGATCTCCGAGTTCCTGGAAAAGGTCTACAACCAGAAGCGCCTGCACTCGGCCCTCGGCTACACGCCGAAAAGCTCGAAGGAAGTTCCGCTATGAAAGAACTGATTTCATCCGGTCAGAAACCTAGTCGTTTTGTCATCGACAGCCATACTCTTCGCGTTCAGAGTGGAGTAAACACTGCTGACCAAGTGCCCGACCTGTCACATTCTCCCCGTGACATCGCTCTGTAAAGAACTGAGCCAATCCCTTCAAAGGCCTTCATTTAGCCCAATGTTCACAAAGCTTGTAACGTGACACAGAGGTGTGACATGCAGGGTTGCATACCTAATGAGACTTCACCATGCTATCGCCGTGCCTTACAACTGGCGGTTATCGAGTGAAATTGGAATCGGAGATGGCCTGTTCTGTTGGTTCCAATAGGGGCTGAGTTGATTCGGCCTTGGAGTGGAAGCATGCAATTGGGAGCCTAGCGTCTGCATAGTGGTTGGCACCGGCCCAACCAGTTCTGATACTGGACGGGCATGCCTACCGCCCATGCCTCCATTAGTGCTGACACGCGGGTGTCGCGAAAAATAGGTAACCACGGCGTGAGGATTGCTGATTGTGGTAGCGAGGACAAGACATATGCAGGATTGTAGCGGTTGCAACATGAGAGCCAGTCGGCGTTGGCAGGGTATAGCGACATTCACAATTCATTGGACGGCGGCATTGCTTCTGATGTTGTTGTCAGTCCCGTGCCAGTGTATCTGGGCCCAGGCGCAGAACACGGGCACGGTCAGCGGCAACATTACCGACAGCACAGGTGCTGTCATTCCGAACGCGAACATTACGCTCACTTCAATAGCGACGGGCCAGATAACGCAAGTGCTCTCGAATGGCCGAGGCGAATATCTATTGAGTGATGTCCGTGTGGGGCAATACCGTCTTCAAGTCAACGCGCCTGGATTCAGTAACTTCACTGCGGAAAACATCGCAGTCGATGCCGACCATAATGTGCGAATTGACGCGAAGTTGCAAGTGGGAGAGGTGCAGGCATCGGTGACGGTCCAGGAATCGGGGACCACACTCGATACGAGATCTGCCACCGTGGGCACGCTCATCGATCAAAAGCTGATCGACGGCCTTCCCATCGACAGCAACAACATTGTGGCGCTTGCGGGACTTCTCCCCGGCGTAGTGAACGTAAACTCACCAACGACATTTACCAGCGATACCGGTGGACCTACCTATAATGCCAGCGGTTCCCGGTCGAACCAGAACCTGATGCTGCTCGATGGCTCGATGTGGAATAACGTCTTCTACAACACAGGGTTGAACTATCCTCCATCACAGGCCCTACAGGAAGTGAGTGTACTGCTTAGTAACTATAAGGCACAATATGGCCGTAACGCAGGCAGCGTCTTTAACGTGATTACCCGTTCCGGCTCGAACAGCTTTCACGGGACGGTGTGGGAGTTTCTTCAGAACCACGCTCTCGACGCGGCTGATTATATGTCCCACCAAAATCCGAAGCTCGTTCAGAATCAGTTTGGCGGGACCCTAGGCGGACCGATCCTTCACAACAAGTTGTTCTTCTTCGTGTCTTTCCAGGATCTCCGTGTGGCGCAGCAGGTGACTGCACAAGACTACCTTCTGACAGCCAACGAGCGTGGCCTGAATGCGGATGGCACAGCGCTCTCGTGTAATTCTTCCGGGGCATTTGCCGGTCACACATGCGCGTCTTTCGTGGAGGATGCCGAAGCGCAATACACTACGGCGAATCCTACCACTACGAGCGACCCAACATATAGTAAGTATCTGCGCAATCCGCTCTATACGGTGCCGAGTGTTGCGACCAATGCCCTTAATACCGCCTACACACAAGCCGGTAACTCCGGAACCAGTCCCTGTGTTGATTTGCTGCAGGCTGCGATGGCGGCCCATGGCGAGTACCTTCCGTATGCGGAGATGCCGAGCGAATGTTTCAACCCGGTAGCTAAACAATTCGCACAGAAATACATACCGACGTCCGTGGTTTATTCCGGTTCGGGATCGCTGCCTTACACGACAAGCACCGCTCCCCAGCCGCGTAACGACAAAAGCTTTCTGATTCGTGGCGATGTGAATCGCGGAAGCCACTCAATTGACATGCGCTACTACTGGCAAGGCGCGAATGATGTCACCTCGAACAGCGTAAACAGTGGACAGGGGATTGCGAACTATGAACTTGACCAGAATATCGCAGCCCTGAACTTTGGAAGCATCGGCGATACATGGGTCCTCCGATCCAACCTGTTGAATGCAGTCCGCGCCGGCTACAAACGCTACGACTACACCATCAATCCCACGGATCCAACAACATTAAACACTCTGGGCGCCAACCTGACGCTTCCAGGAACTCCAGTGTTGCCGGAAATCGTCGTGTATAACCGCTTTACCGTGGGAAGCTCTGGATCAGCCCACGCGCATGTGCTCAACCAGACGCTCGAATTCGACGATAACCTGTCCTGGGCGCACGGAACGCACAACTACCAATTTGGAGCGACATGGTTGCATCTACAGTACGACTCAGCGAGGGACTACCCCGGCTACTATTACTTTGCGACGACCTATACGTGGGTCCCGGCAGCGGATTTCCTAACTGGCCTATTGTATGAGGAGATAGAACAAAACACGACGTTTCTGGATGCTTCCGCTCCCAATCTTTATCTGTATGCGCAGGATGATTGGCGAGCGACTTCAAAGCTAACGCTGAACTACGGGCTTCGCTGGGAGATTCCGTACATGTGGCATGCTCCGCATGGGCGGTCCGCAACCTTTATTCCCGGTTATCAGTCCACTGTCTTTCCTGGTGCTCCGGCGAACCTCGCCTACATCGGCGATCACGGGATCAACCGAACGCTGGTTCCCACGCCGTTTAAGGACGTAGCTCCGCGCGTTGGCTTTGCCTACGACATGCGCGGCAATGGGGATACAGTTATTCGTGGCGGCTTTGGCATTTTCTATGACGCGATCAACGCCAGCGTCGTGGGCGTGGCAACGCCATTTCATTATTCGCAGACGATCGCGTCGCCGGCGGGTGGGCTATCCGATCCGCTACAAGGTTATAGCGCGGTTCCGCAAAACTATAACCCCCAAGATCCTGAATTTGTGCAGCCCTATTCGATCTACTATCCCGATAGCCGCTTCACGACTCCCTATACACAGTCAGCGAATCTTGGTGTGCAGCAGCGGATCAAAAGGCATGGCTATGTGGAGGCTGACTATATCATCAAGCTCGGCCGCCACCAAGTTATCCCAGTTGACCAGAATCCAGCGATTTATGACTGCTCGGGTGCATTCTACCAAATCAATCCGTCTTTGTATTGTGTGACTTCCAGCGCAGGCCAACAGGCGTCATCCTATCTGGCGCGAGTTCGGTATCCGGGTTTTAACTATGGCGGCCAAGGCATAGTGGATCTCAAGACTGAGGCGACTTCCAACTATACCGGCCTGCAGTTGATTGGAGGTATGAAGGGGGGCAAGCTGCTTTCCTTCCAGGCGTCTTATACCTATTCCAAATCGCATGACGAACTGAGCAATGGTTTAACGACGAGTGCATCCTTGGCCAAGGTATGGCCAACTACCGACATAAGGTATAACTACGGACCTTCCGATTACGATGCCCGCCACGTAATGAACCTCGCCTGGGTGGTGAACCTTCCGAATTTCCGCATCGGGAGCGTATTCGACCGGGCCGTGCTGAGCGGATGGCAATACAGCGGTGTGTATAGTATACGAACCGGATTGCCTTTCAACATTACCGTAGCGGGCGATTCCGCAATGACCAAGGAAAGCGGGCAGCGGGCAGAATTGGTTGCCGGAGCCAATCCTTATCTCTCTAGCGGACGCCATCGAGCAGACAAGGTCAAAGAATATTTCAATACCGCTGCATTCACGGCACCGAACATCGGAACGTTGAGTACATTGCGGCGAAACTATATGTATGGCCCAGGCTACATCAGCACGAATATGGCGCTGGGACGAATCTTCAAAATATGGCGGGGAAACACACTTCAGTTTCGCGCGGACGCATTCAATGTGTTCAATACGCCGAACCTGAACAATCCAAACTCGGTCTTCTCGACAACTTCCGGTGCCCAATACGGGCATATCCTCTCAACGACCGGAACCAACGGTGCCGTGCAAACCAACGGGCGGCGTATGCAACTTAGTCTCAGCTTGAGGTATTAGCAGAGAGCCGGCCAGCTCTGCGCCGCGGGCGGTAGAGCCTTGGACATCACCGCATATGAGACGGAAAGGTGTGACATGGATTTTCTAAGAAGAGGACAAATTTCGAGCGTGCCAAGTGCCCTGAAGAGTACTCTGCGCATAAGTGCGGCGTTTGTTGTTCTGTGTGGTTTTTTATCGATCCTGGTAGCGGGCACGACAGCAGCGAACGCTCAACTGACGTCCCTGCCATTTGCATCAACTGCGGCGGGTCTCGCACCGGGAACCGGAGCGGCTATCTGTTCTGCCGCGCTAGACTCGTGGGGCGACGGATGCCCGGCCACTCAGGCATCGATCACCGCAAGCGTGCTTCAGGCGGCATGGACCGATAGATATGGAAATGTCTATTTTGCTGATTGGACTACCAGTCATCGGCTTCGTGTGATCTATCACGGCGGCTCTCCGCTGGCGGCAATCATTGCCGTCAATAATCCGACTTTGTCGGGGAGTCCGCAGGCAGGTTACGTCTATTCGATTGCCGGCGGCACTTACACCGCGTCGCTCACGTCCCCTTATTACTGCAATGGCACTTCCGGAACCAAGGGATTGGATGCAGCGGGCAATGGCTGCCCCGCGTATGAAGCCTATTCGGTGCCCACGGGTGGTGACGTAGATGCGGATGGAGACATTTTCCTGGCGGACCACACTTCCAGCGCGATGGTTCGCGTCATCTATGCCGGAGGAACGGCAGCGGCTACTTTAATCAAAGTGGAAACCGGAGTTACCTTGCCGGTCACAGGCAGCATCTATCGCATTGGCGGCACGACCTCCGGGTCCTCCGGCTACCAGGGCGATGGGGGCTTGGCCAGCTCCGCTTACTTCCGGAACGAGCACAGCCTGGTCGTGGATAGCAATGAGAATCTCTATATCGCCGATTATGGGAACAATGTTGTGCGCAGAATCGACGGCACAACCGGGATTGTCACTTCGTTTGCAGGTGGCAGCGCATCCGGTTGCGTGACCGGCACGGCTTCGACAGACTACTGCCCGGCGTCGTTCACGGGTGATAGCGGTTCCGCTGCTTCCGCCACGCTATCGGCCCCTTATGATCTCGTTTTAGATGCAAATGGCAATGTTTATATCGCCGACGGCGGAAATAACCGCGTGAGAGTCGTTTATGCCGCGGGAACGCTTCCCGGGATCAGCAACCCTGTGGCCGGTAGTATCTACACCATTGCGGGCGGCGGGACATCGACGACATCCGGTGTTTCCGCGTTGAACCTTCAGCTCTATACCCCCCAGACCGTTGGTGTCGATCCATCGGGAAATATCTATGTTGGCAGTCATGTCACCACAAGGAGGATATATCGTATCGATGCCCAGACCGGCATTGCCACTGCATTTGCCGGTAATGGAACAACCGCAACGACCGTGGGCGGATACTGCAGCGGTAGCACAGGGCCGACAGCCACGGATACAGTCGGCGACGGTTGTCCCGCCACACAGGCAGCCTTCCAACCGGAGAGCCGCATAAGTTTCGCCCCCAAGGGGGTGGCCTATATCGCTGACGTTGCGAATGGGCTTATTCGCGCGTTTACCTTCAATCAACTCTTCCCCGCCACGGCGGTAGGCTCCACTGCCACACTGCCGATCGCGGTCACCTCTCCGAGCAGCTTTGTTGCGCCGTCCATCAGCGCAACGGTTCAGGGAACATCGACAGGCGAATTTGCGGGGAGTTCCACTGATTGCACGGCGGGAACCAGCTATGCCGCCAACGCCGTATGCACTTACAATCTCACGTTCACGCCAACGCTGCCGGGCCGCAGGGCCGGAGAGTACGTGCTGACGCAGAGCGGCACAACCGTGGCCACGCAGGGGCTGGAGGGCGACGGTCTGGCGGCGTTGCTGGCAGTGGGCTCCGGAACCGCGACGAAAATCGGCGCTTCCATCGCAAACGTGCAAAGCATCACGACGGACATGCTGGGCAACCTTTATGTTTCTGACGCGTCCACGGGGACGCTCTGGAAGATGGCGGGGGCATCGGGTTCACCTGCGGCGATTCTTACCGGGCTGAACCAGCCTGCGCAAGCGGCGATTGACGGGCAGGGAAATATCTATGTAGCGGACACGGGCAACAACCAGATCGTGGAACTGACCGCGTCGGGAACACAAGTTTCACTGTTGACCGGACTGAAGGGACCGAACGGCGTCGCCGTGACCGGCAATGGCACGCTCTACGTTGCAGACACGGGCAACAACCGGATTCTCAGTTATGTGCAGGGAGTCCTGAGCCAGCTTCCGATTACCGGTCTCAGCGCGCCTTCCGCTCTGGCCCTGGATGCGAGCGATGACCTCTTCATCGCGGATACCGGCAACCAGCGGGTTGTGGAGTATGCGGCGGGCACACAGAGCACCGTCTCGTTCGGATCGGCGGAGGTAGAGCCGGCTGGAGTTGCGGTGGACCCGGCGGGCGACGTGTACATTGCGGATAAGCTCACGAGCAGCGTACTTCGTATGGTTTCAGGGGCTTCCACCGGGGCTGCGCTTGCAGCGGGGTTAACATCGCCTTCGGGAATCGGTATCGATGGGTACGGCGACATTTTTTACGCCGACAGCTCCGTCGCAGGCCTGAATGAAGTTGTTCAGCAGCAGGGAAGCATCTCGTTTGCGAATACCAATTATGGCGAGTCCAGCGCGGCGGAGACGGCGACCGTCGCCAATATCGGGAATGCAAGTTTATCCTTCACCTCGTCGCCGGGCTACACGGCTACAGGAGACACGACGGATTTCAGCCTCAGCACTGGAACGGGCGGATGCGGGACTGCATCTCTTGCGCTGGCAGCTACCTGCACGCTGGAGGCAACGTTCACTCCGGGGACAATGAATACGTACACCGAGGCGGTGTCGTTCCAGACGAGCGCTGTGAACACCGCGACTGCGGCACTTAATCTTTCCGGTCAGGGCATCAACTTGATTAGCACGACAACGTCCATTGCCTACAGTCCGTCCAGCCCGGTCTACGGTAATACGGTCACCCTTACCATCACCATTACGCCTACAACGATGAACGGCGCACCCACGGGCAGCATTGCGGTAACCGTCGACGGCGTCGCGTACCAGACGATCAACGTAGCCGGCACGACCGCACAGATCACGATCAGTTCTATCGGAGGAACACATGTAATCACTGCCACGTATAGTGGTGATACTGTGTATGCATCCAGTTATGGAAGTACATCGTTCACGGTTAGTCTACAGCCGACGACGACAGTGCTGACGTATGCAACAAACCTGGCGGCAACCTCGGCAACGCTTACTCTGACAGCACAGATCACTCCTGGAATTTCTGGACAGCCGACCGGAACGGTAAGCTTCTACAGTGGTAGCACGCTGGTAGGGACCGTTGCAGTTTCGGCTCAAGAAACGGCCGTTTACAGCACGACGACGACAAGCTATTCCTCCTATACCTTCACTGCTGTCTATTCCGGCGACTCCAACTATGCCACTTCGAGCTCGGGAAATCTGACACTTAGCAGTGACTTCGGAGTGCAGCAGAGCGGTACAACGATCAATGCCGTTGCCGGATATCCTGTGGATACGACGGTTACACTGACCTCATATTTCAACTACACCGGAAATCTCACCTTTAGTTGCTCGGGGTTGCCGGCAAATACAATCTGCCGGTTCCAGCCGACCAGCGTATCCCTCACGCCGGGCGCTTCAACCAGCCTGACGATGGAGGTCTTTACCAACGTATCCAGTGGAGTACAGACCAGCGGTATTATCGTGGATAAACGGAATGCGTGGCTTGTGCTCCTCGTCTTGCTGGCTTCGTTGGGAATGGTTCGCCGGATTGCCCGCGTACAGAAGAGCCTTAGCCGCTGTCTGTTGCCTGTCTTGTTAATCGCATCTGCGCTTGCATGCACGCTCACCGGATGCAGTAGCTCGACGCAATTCAATGCGACGACAACACCAGCCGGAACCAGCACCGTCGTGCTGACTGTCGCAGATGGAGCTGGCCACTCGCATACGGCAACGTATACGCTCACAATTACTCAACAACAGTAGTATCCGCTGCACGGACACACGCCCGGAGTCTTTCCGCGCGTGTGTCCTGAGGTGTGCATCCAGTTCCGTTTAGATCGTTACTGGAAACGAAAAAATATCTTCTGGGAATGCAATGATGGGAGGCGTATGTGCTAAATCATACAAGCGATTTTGAGAGCAGAAAATATCCCAGGATCGTGCATCACTTGGCGATAGCTCTAAGCGGATTTCTGACGATAGTCACTTCCATCGGCTGTAACTCCTCTAGTACTGCTTCTGAAACGACTGGAACCACGCCTACGAATCCAAGCAATCCGACAAATACGGTCGCCACTTATACAAATCCTTCGATTTATCCAGCGGTTTCGAGCCTGAGTCTATCCGTTAACGGGACGACGGTTCCGATAAGCGGCTTTCAACCTTCGAATGCCACACAGCCGGAGTACTATTACGCGCATTTTTCATTTAGCGGAACGGCAGCTCTGACGGTTACGGCCAACGCAAATATTCAAAGCGCGTCCATCAGTCCGCTGGCCTTTGGTCTGACTCCAAGCGTGAGTGGTGATGCGCTCTCGTTTTCGCTTTCTCAGTCGCGTTATTTGATTGTCAAGATCAATAGCATGCCTGAGCTTGTCATCGCTGCAGATCCTCTGGAAATCAATGTCCCCGCTGTCACCGGAGCCTCTATTTATAACGTGGTGCAGGATTACGGCGCGGACAACAGCGGCGCAAGCTACGCGACGACCGCAATTCAGGAAGCCGTGAACGATGCCGCGATCGCTGGCGGTGGAACGGTCTACGTGCCCGATGGTGTCTACAAGATTGGAAATCTGGTATTGAAGTCGAATGTCACGTTGTATCTGACGGGCGGCGCGGTGTTGCGTGGGTCCGGCATTGGCAGTGATTATGCAAACGAATTCTCTAAAAGCAGTCTGAATATGAACGGAACGTGGTTAGTCAGTACGGCCCCAGGTTCTTCCAATATTACGATTCGCGGCCGTGGCACGATTGATGGCAATGGAATCGGCATGCGCGCGAAAAATAATTTTCTGAGCGATTTGATTGTGCCGATCGCCACATCGAAGTTCACGATCGACGGGATCACAGGACGCGATGCTGGATTTTGGTCCGTCGTCCCGATCCAATCGCAAAACGTGACGATTACAAACTACAAAGGGCTTCAATCTCTTGGATATGCCGAGGATGATGCGGTGGACATCAATGAGTCACAGAACGTGACCGTCCAACACGCGCTTGCTATCTCCTTCGACGATACCTACTCAACCAAAACCTGGAGCAATAAGGTGGACATTGCCGCTAACTGGCCAGATACCCCGCAGGTGATCAGCAATGTGACCTTTGACGACATCGTTGCGTGGACGCATTGCGCGGCCTTTAAGGTGGGCAACGGCGCTGATGAAGCGCACTCGAATGTTATCTTTCAGAATGGTTATGTCTACAACAGCAGCAGAGCCATCGCTGTCGATCCAACGACTGGCGGCGCGGTGCTGCAGCAGCTCACATTCAGCAACCTGGATATCGAGCGAGTAGAGTATGCGAAGCAGGGACCATATTGGTTACAGTTAATTGCTGCCTATGCCGATTCCCAAAATATTATGCTTCAGGATGTGAACGTACGCGATACTGGAACAGGTACATCTGTAATTCAAGGAAACTCTTCGTCGGCCATGGTGAACGACGTAACATTCCAACATGTCGTTGTGAAGGGCGTCGTCGCGGGCAGTCTGAGCGATTTGCATGCCGCGGCGAACAGCTACACGAGCGGTTTGCAGTTTCTTCCCTAATGCGGAGGCAGGTATTGCAGCTCATCGTGTACCAAATGTAGTAGCGTCTTGTGCACGCCATACCTGGGCCGTCAACATAACCGACCTGATCGCCGGTGATGATCGAGGAATTATGCGATTGAATTCCCTGTTTGTAGCAATGTTGCTTGTGGCTCTGCCGTTGAGCGTAAGCACGCAGACTGCCGATACTCAACCAGATAGCCCGGTCTTCAGAGTGACAACACGTCTTGTTGTCCTAGACGCGGTTGTGACGGACAGCCATGGGAAGGTTGTTGTGGATCAAACGAAGGACGACTTTACCGTGCGGGAAGATGGAGTGACGCAGCAGATTCGCAACTTTGAGATTCCCTCGCAGCACGTGCTTCCACAGACAAAAACGCCAATTGTAAAATCATCATCTGATCTGAAAAAGACCGGAGATGCTCCTCTTACGATTCTTGTCATAGACGAGTTGAACACTCAGTTTGCTGACGAGGCCTACGCGCGGCAACAGCTTGTCGCCTATCTGAAGCGACAGCCGGAAATGCTACAGCAGCCGACAACGCTGCTGGCGGTGACCAATACGAAATGCATCATGCTGCACGACTATACCCAGGACCGAGGAGCGTTGCTGGAGATTGTGCAAAAGCACCTTCCTGAATTTCCGTGGAAAGCTGCGCACGGTAGCAGTGGAGACGGACTGCGCGAAGTGTTGGCCCAATCGATGAGCGCACTCTTACAGATCGCGCAGGCGTCAATGGGATACCCTGGGCGCAAGAATCTGGTGTGGATCGGAAAGGGTTTTCCTGCGGTCGATGTCGTGCCGCTAGACCAGACTACGGCAGCCACACTCGAGTCGGCTGTTCGGAGAGTCACGGATGCTCTGCTCGCTGCGAGGATTACGTTCTACGGAATCGATCCTGTAGCGAACTCTCCAGCGATAGTGGCTCCAGCGTTTGACGATAACGGCGATCAGGTCAGTCCCGGAAATATCGATGATCCATTTGCTGGGCAGATTTCCTTCGCGTCCTTCGCGCCGGCAACTGGAGGCACATTCGTTTATGGACGCAATGATATTGAAAGTGAAATCGCTTCTAGCATCGACCGTGGCGCGAAGTATTACACCTTGTCGTATTCACCAACATCGGCAGCAGATATCTCCGCAAAATACCGCAAGATTTCCATTCAGATGCGCAACCCAAATCTGCATGCCATCACGCGCAGTGGGTACTATGTGGGGTTGTCACAGCCAGTTGCTCCGGGCACTGGGCGAGGCAGTGCGCCTACACAAGAACGGGCGATTCTCGAAATGGAACTCTCAAATGCGGCGTTAAGCACCATGAGCTATAGCGGACTGGAAGTCAACGTTTCACACGAGAAGGACGGCATTTTAAATATATCCGTTCCGTCGATTGAACTGACATGGAGAGACACAGTCGATGATAGACAGCAGGCAGAAGTGACAGTGCTCGTCGCTGATTTCAACAACAAAGGTAGGTTGATCGGCCATGTTTCGCGTGAAATTACGGCTTTGCGTGATTCTAGCGTTCACGGGATAATTCGCGACGATACGGTATTCAGGTTGCCGTTCAATCTTCCCGCCGATACCACACGACTGCGGATTGTAGTCCGAGACGCTGCGACGGGAAAGCTAGGTACAGCAAATCCCGATGTGAAGTAGAGCATATCCAGAGAATGTTCTGTGTGAATGTTAGTCAAAGACAGCAACTTCATTGAGAAGCTGTTCATGTAGAGGGATTTTGATGATAAAGAAGCTAATCGTAATCATATTCGGTCTGTCGGCGGTTCGAATAAGTGCGCAAGGTATGCCGGTTTCTCTTGTTTTGCTGGTGGGCAATAACACGAGTGCGGCAGACACATTCAAGGGAACATTTAATGGAAACGCACTTCCTGGTAATGTTAGTCCACTTCCACTCTCGTCGCTTCTTCCCTCGGGAACGCAGACAAAGTACATTGCCCATCTTGTACCGTTCTTTGCTTCGTGTGTGGCCTCGTCCGCCACGTGCGGCGGTCATGCCAATGTTGGCTATGAGCAGAACAGTGCAAGCCAAGTCTCCAGGCAGCTGAACGATATGCATCGTCGCGGTTTTGCGGGAGTGCTGCTGGATTGGTATGGTCCCGAGAATAAGCACCATGACGGCGTTGGCCTGAAACTGATGAGCGAAGCAGAGCGCATGCAGAGTGCTGGCACTCGGTTCTTTTTCGCGATTCAGCCCGATAATGGAATTGCGAAAGGATGTAGTTCGTCAAAGTGCAATACTCGTAAACTTATCGATGCGCTAGCCTACGGATACCGCGTGTACGAAAATTCTCCTGCCTATTGGCATTGGAAGAGGCGTCCTGTCGTACCGCTTTTCTGGGATGATAAGCGCACTCCTGTTGACTGGACTGAGGTGCGAGCAAAGACTCCTGGGAATCCGCTATTGATCTTCCGAAACTCCGGGGCCTTTACGCATCCGGAAACAGACGGCGGCTTCGCATGGGTCGATGGCATCAAGACCCCACCGGACATCGGAACAGCATATCTCGATAACTTCTATCATGCTGGCGCCAAGGCTGAGATGGACACTCAGCAGTTGGTCATCGGAGCTGCATTTGCCGGCTTTGATGATCGCTTGGCCACTTGGGGAAAGAATAAGATTGCAGTTCAACGTTGCGGCTTGACTTGGTTGATCACGATGAGCAAAAGCATGCAATTTCAAGAGGAAACCGGTTCGCCGCTGCCATTTCTTCAAGTCGTTACCTGGAACGATTATGAAGAGGGAACGGCGGTCGAACCCGGTATCGGCAATTGCGTGGAAGGTCTACCGGCGAAGATAGACAGCGGTGTTTTGCATTGGCAGGTTGTGTTCGGTAAAGACAAGGATGGATTCACAGGCAGCGAGAAAACAATTGCGTATTACAGAATTTTCGCTATGGTGGGGAAAGGCGAACTTCGGGAATTGAGCCAGATTCCTGCGGCCGCAGAGCACGAGCTTGACCTAGCCTCGTTTCACCTTTTCGCAGGACAAAAGCTTTACATTCAGGCCGTGGGAAAAAGCATGATCCAGAATCACCTGTCGGCTCCCGTCATTGTTCCTTGACGTATCGTTCCCTGACGTACCGTGAAGAGCAAGGTGGCCGGTCAATAGGTGCCGTCGAAGCTGTCACGGAATTTACAACGGCAGAAGCGGTTTATTGTGACGAGAACGCTTGGGCAAGGAACTTTTTGAGGGCATCGACGTTAGGTTGAAACCATCGGGAATTTCCCCAATAAGTATGCTTTGCTCCCTCCGCCACAAAGACGGTTACCGGAACATGATTGGCCTCCAGCCTTTGTATGAACAAGACCGCCTGCCTGTATGGAACGATTTGATCGGCTGTACCGTGACCCACGAAAAAAGGCGGTTCTCCTGGATGTACCAAAAACACCGGTGAAGCTTCATGGCAGGCCTCCAATTCTTTCTCACAACTGTCGCCCAAATAACCGTTTGCCATACTGGCATACTCTCCAAGATCTGTGAGGTCAAGAACGCCGTTCAGGACACCCACGGCAGAAACCGCGGAGCTTTGATGGAGGTTATCTCCTTTCTCGTACGCTTTTCTATCAATCGTGAGCCCAAGTTCCGCGGATAGCTCACCTCCGGCAGAAGTGCCGATGGTTGCGATACGTTGCGGATCGATATGATATGTGGTCGCGTTTGCGCGCATCCAACGAACTGCACTTTTGGCTTCCATCAGGGCAACCGGGAACCGGGCACCCTGCGCTTTCAGGTCGTAGTCAATCGCTACGCCGATATAACCGGCTTCCGCAAGCGAAACTGCGACGCGCTTCAACTGGGTACGATCACCGCTGCTCCAACTGCCACCGTGGATATAAAGTACTGCCGGGTGGGTCCCTTCAGCTACAGGCAAGTAGAGATCGGCAAGCAGATCGCCTTTCAGACCCTTTTCATACGGAACACCTGAGATAAAGGTACATGTCTTCAAGGTTTCTTCTGACTGTACGGGTATATGAGCGGCTACCAATTGTGCCGCCAAGAACGGGCTGGAAGCAACAACAGATAGCAGTGGAAGGAAAAGCCGAGAGTTGTACATATGGATGATTCTCCAAAGAAAGTTTTATAGCTACGGCGCTAATGAGAATCCGAAACATACACAAGCGAATACGGGCCAAATTGACCTGATAGGTTCGCTCCCTTTACCCGATACCACGCCGAATGGCCTGCGCCCGAGGGGAGCTTCCACGGCGTATCGTTATCAGTGACGCTTCCAGTTGTAAGCACAACCCAGGGACCGCTCGGACCGATCAGGGATCGTTCAACCTGGTAAGTGGATGCGTTCGCCGCGCCACGCCATGCGATGAATCCGGCTCGCGCGATGCCAGTGATTTCTGGCACCTCCGGAATGCCGTATGGTGGAACGTTCAGTCCCCTGATCTCAAAAGCAAACGTGCGAAGCTGCGACACCTCGCTTCTCATCTCCAGCGTATCGCCGGGATAGTGAAGGGTGAAACCGTCAAGGTGTTGTACATAGCCGGAGCGATCATTGTGACCAAACAGAGACCAGTAGGTTGCTCCGGCGACTGACGTGGCGTTTCGTGTCGCGCTCAAGAACTCAATGAGATTCCCGCTGCCGTGGCGATTAGACCAGTCGAACTCGCCAACGAGGAGCGGCCTTTTGCCTGCCGCGCGAATCACCTGACGGTTGAGAGCCTCAGCTGTCATCTTGAAAACAGTTCCATTGAAGTGAGCGCTGCACAGATCAATGTCGGCAAGGGAAAGTGCAGCCTCATCCACGCCGTAATGCCCATCCACCACCAGATGGTTTTTGTCGATACTCTTGAGATAGCCGGCAATCGTCGCAGTCCAAGTCGTGGGCGGGTAGATCTCATTTCCTGTTTCCCAAGCCAGGATCGTGGGGTCATCCTTGAGAGCAATGCCGGTGATCGGACTCACGTGATTGAGAAGGTGTTGGATATAGGTCTCGAAATCGCCAATAACTGAGGCGTTCGTGAAGAACTCATTTTCAGGAAGATGTTCCCAGTCGGTAAAGTTGTGCTTGCCGCCGGAGTAGTAGTGGTAGTTGTCGGTGAGCGGAATAATGAGACGAATGCCCAACCTTGCCGCCTCTGCAATCGCGTAGTCGATCGGCACAAAAGCACGGTCGTTAAACTGATTCCGTGCAGGCTCTATGCTTAGACTATTGCCTGTAGAAATGCCCAGCGTATGGGCGCGAACTACCGTCGCCCCCATTTCCTTCGCGGTCTGAAGTGCGTCATCGGTCCGAAATTTGGTTGGATAGCGAACTCCGTCCACATTTTCATCGAGGCCCAGCCAGTAGATGTTCGCGCCCGCAAAGCGAAACAACTGGCCATGCAGAGTAAGGTGTGAGCCATCGCGATGGACGAAATCATCTCTACTGGCCTGCGGTATCGCCGGACGGGACAGAATGGTTAGTGCTACCAACAGCAACAGGGTGCGGCGCATCGTGCGATGGCGGCGTTGAAACCGGGGTGCATCGGGAACCATAAGGAGACCTTCCATATTTACTCAAAACAGAATTTAAGGTCAGGCGGTAGACAACTTGTGGAGACCGCTCGGCCTTGCTGATCACAGAGGTTAGTGGATCAAGAGTCAGGTGAAGATTCCGGGATGCATCTTTGTTGACGATAACCAAGTTGAGGCCAGTTGGCCTCTGTACCGCGCAGGCGGTTGCGTCGAGTGAACCGGCCAACAAGCGCGTCGAGCAGAGTGTGCCATCTCCTGCGAGAGTAAATGGATTTGTCGACGGTATCACCACCTAAGCGCAGGATGCTGAGGCCGAGGCGCTTGTAACGTCCCACGGCGTAGCTGTTTGAGGTAGATAGAAGCCTCACGGAAACTGCGTCCTTCTCCAGGGAAAAGCCTGCGAAGGCTGGTCTGGTCGTACCGGTGCTTATCGGCGTAACGGTGAGGGTTGCCTCGATGAGTGGCCCGGGCGGCGTGGATTGCAGCTTGGAAGATGGCTTCCGCACAAACGCGAACGGCGTTCGTCCATCGGACAGAGACAAAGCGGCAAGAGTTGCGCCTCCGCGTAGAAATCTTCGTCGCGGAAGCTCAGAACAGACGATGGACGAACCGCGTTGGATTGCGGTTCGGTTCATCTGAAAAGGCCGGAGCTCCACTTTTTGCTTCTTCATCATTTTTCAGTCTCTGCCTCTGATACCGCTATTATTCTGTTGTGAATGTGCTTAGCGGTAGGCCCGCACTGTTATAGAGGTAGTGGGTGACTACATTGCTCCAACCATAGCGTACGTAGCGCGGATGAGGAACGTCCGCAGAGGAGACAACGATTGTGGCCTGTTTGTTGACGGTATCGATCTTTGCATCGGCAGGTTTGAAATTGTGGTCGTCGCCCGCCAGTTCGAAGTCGCCGAGTTTTTTGTCACGGGCTGTGAGGCCCTCTGCATGCAGTAGCCACAGACGCATCGCTCCCTCTTCGACCGTGGTTTCGAGAAACTCAGGCGCAGCATAGTTGCCTGCCTCGCCATATGCGCTACCCAACGCGGAAAAGGCCAACCTTGCGCCTACGGTTTGCTTGTCCGCGGGATGAACATTCGTTGGATCTCCCACGTCGAGAGAGACGGCCATTCCTGTGTTCCGCAGGGCGAGCACTCGCCGCTGCGCGTCACGCACCTGGCCCCATATTTCCTTGTGCGAGGTGAAGCTGGATATCTGGACAAATAGAAACGGAAAATCTCCTTCGCCCCATTGGCCGCGCCAATCTGTAATCAGCGACGAAAACATGCGCGCATAATTCGGTGCCCGCTGTGGCGCACTATCGGTTTCACCTTGGTACCAGATCACACCTTTGATCGTGTAGCGGGTAAGCGGCGCGATCATTCCGTTAAACAGCACGGCAGGAGCCTTGGCTCCCTGATAATTGCTGATGCGAGGAGGCGTGAGAGCGGGTTTGTTTTGCGTTTTCAGAGCGGTATTCTGCGCGGCAAAATTGTCGCGCGTTTCGTTGGCAAGCGCTTGTCCGCGCATTTCGGTTCCGGCATCACTCAGTACTTCACTCAGGTCGTTGACGCCGAGGCCTTCGAAACTGATCCACGACTGCGCCGGCGTACCGCCCCAGGTTGAGTCGATCAGGCCGATCGGTACGTTTTCGCGTTCGGAGATTTTCCGTCCGAAGAAGTACGCCACGGCAGAGAAATTTTCTGCCGTGGCTGGTGTACACGCGGACCACGCTCCGTTGATATCGCCGAGCGGCCAAAGTGAGACGGCACGCTTGACCAGTAGAAGGCGAATGCGCGGATGGTTTGCGTTGGCGATCTCCTTGTCCCCGTCCTGGAGCTTTGCATTCGGGAAGCCCTTGAGCGGAAATTCCATGTTGGACTGTCCGGAGGCCACCCACACATCGCCAACGAGGATGTCGCTGCGCTCAAGCGGCTTTTCTGTTTGCGAGCCACGCACGGATAGCACGTATGGGCCGCCCGCGCTCTCCGGCATCAGCCATATCTCCCATGCACCAATTGCATTGGCAGTGTCTTTGCGCTGCTGGTCATGAAATTGCACTGTCACCTGTTCTCCCGGCGCAGCCCATCCCCACACGCGCACGGGCTGCCCCCGCTGCAGCACCGCATGATCGGAAAGAATATTCGGAAGCCGCACTTCCGCGTTTGCTGCGACGGCGATCGCGAGAACAATCCATGCAATTCTGTGCAATCCCCATCCCATGATTCTTCGTCTCAAATCTGCTTTCTGTCTGCTTTGCCGATTCCCGCGCATTTTCTCCTCCACAACTTTCTTACTGCCGAGTTGAAGTTGGTTAGTGTTTCTGAAACGGAAGGCCGGTATGCGGCCAATGGTCCACCTGGGCATTTTCGTTCAACTGCACCGCAATACCGGCAGATGTAGCGGGTGCCACGGACACGTTCCAACCATCCACAACCACCAGTGCCGCACTGTTCTGCAGATCGGAAGTAGTGCATTGAATTGTAATGGTTCTGTCTTCGCCTCCTGCCAGCGAAACATAGTTGTCATCGTAGTATGTCGGCAGCACGCGCGCGCCTGTTGTCTGGCGGCGAAGCTGGAGATGAATCATGAGAGCGATGTTGGGGGTGGGATTGTGCAGGGTGACGGTCATTATCGACGCTCCGTCTTTGTCTGCCCGGATTGCCGTTGCATGCAGTTCAACTTTGGGCATTGCGTCCAGGGCCGTAAAGTGGTCGACGCGTTCAGGAAACGCCAGCCAGTAGAAATTTCTTGAGATGAACTTGTCGGCCGAGTCAGTCAGTTCCAGGCGAACAAAGAACACCCCGGTCATAGGCTCGTGAAAAATCACCTCTCCTGCTTCCGATACAGACGAGGGCGCGGCTTTAGCTGGCAAAACCTGTTCGCTTGCAAGGCTTCCGTTCAGGTTGAATACCTTCACGTGAACCTTCGAACCGGCAAGTGGAGTTGGAAGATTATTGACGATCTGCACCATGCCTGTGATCTGGTTGAGCTGCACATGGACCATCTCCGATGCATTCTTGACTGCGAAGAATGATGCGTTCGGCTCAAGATCGTAGTGATAGAGCTGCCACACAAAACTCGGGTGTGCGGGATGGCTCATCCACGTCAGCACGCCGGTGGTTGGATGAAACATCTCTGCGTTGCGGCCTTCGTACATAGCATGGAAGGCTTCGTAATTCGCAAGCTGCGATTTGCGGACAAAATCCGCCAGGTTCTCGATAGCACCGTACCGTTCCTCAATGATGCCCGGATAGAGGTCTCCGCTCGCCGCTCCTTTGGCAAAGTCATGTTCGGCCCAGTCGTCGGTGATGGCGCTCCAATCTTTCTCCGGCATCATTCCCTGAATCGACTCGAGGGTCGGTATGGACATGCTGCCAGTCTCGGTCTTGAAGCCCTCGTCCAGCCAGTAATAATCGCGCGGTACGCGCCAGCGATACGGGCCGTGGGAGCGCACACTACGTCCGTCGGATGAACTCGACTGATAGAGGCGGGTGGCATCAAGTTCGGCAAGCATGGAACTCATTGCAGAGCCGATCTCTTTAGGTGGCGTACCTTCATTCCGGGCGCACCAGATTGCGATGGAAGGGTGGTTGCGATAGCGCAGGATCGTGTCGCGCACATTGGCCATATAAGTTTCGAGATCGATAGGGTTCGGCCCGTCTCCCGGGTTCGGCTGGAAAAACTCATCCCAAACTAATAGCCCGTATTTGTCGCATAACTCAAAAAAATCTTCACTGGTGCTTTGCCCTACCCAATTGCGAATCATGTTGAGGTTCGCAAGCTTATGCATGCGGATCTGTGCATCCAACCGCTCCATTGGAATATGCTTCATTGCATCGTCCAGTCCCCAATCGCCCCCGCGAATGAAAACCGGAACACCGTTCACCACAAACGCGAGCGCACCGGTGGATGGCACGGTGTATGTAATCTTGCGTACGCCAAAAATGACATCCTGTTCTTCGGATAAAGCGTTGCCTGCAGTAAATGCCAGGTGGAGCGTGTAGAGGCTCTGCGGACCATAGCCATTTGGCCACCAGAGCCGGGGATGATGGAGCAGAAGACTCGCATCTGTTGTTGGATCAAACGCGATAGTCCGGGCGCTGTGCGCGGGCAGCGTAACGTGGCGCGTGAATGCGATATCGCCGATTGTGCCTCGCAACACGCCTTCTTCCGTCTTGTCGCTGACATTCTCAAGTGTGGCCTTAACACCGACTCCGGCAGCATCCAGGTCAGGGACTTTCAGATCGGTGGTCACTTGGGGATCACGAATGACCACCGGCCCCGATGCGCTCACCCACACTTTTCGCCAAAGACCTGTATTGCGGTCGGGCACAGCGGGCAGCCAGTCCCAACCAATCGTCGAGAGAAACGTTGGACCGTCCAGGGCCGTTACTCCTCCGTTCTGCCCAACGCCATCCAATAGTGTGTGTTCGTGCGGAACGCCGGGGTGCGGTTGCGGAGAGACAAAAACCGCAAGAGCTGCGACTGCGCCAGGCCGGACAGCGTACGAAATATCGAATGCACCGCGGATAAACGCCCCCCGCATGGAGCCAACCTGTTTGCCATTGATCCATATCGCGGCAGAATAGTTGATTCCATCAAAGTGTAGCCACACGTGCCGGCCTGCGTACGACTTGGGTACCGTGAACTCTGTGCGGTACCAGATAGCAGTTCGCGCCAACGAGTCGGGAATTACCTGCGGCCTGTCGTTTCCTCCGTAATCGGGGTCCGGGTACACGTGGTTATCGACCAGTGTTGCGAGTACCGTCCCCGGCACCGTGGCCTTATACCAACCGCTAGGTGAAAAGCCCTTTGCTGCTATTGTCTCTCCGCCGTTGCTGACTTTGTCGGCGTACTGCATCTGCCAATTGCCAATGACGAAACCGCCGTTCCGCGCAGGCTCTGATCCCTGAGCCGCAGGTGAAGCCGATACTGTCAAATACAGCCCGAGCAAAAAAAATAATGGGAAACGCCTGAGGTGCATCCTCATGAAAGTCTCTTTCTCTGTATTGGAATGAAGCTCACAGCGATGGTTATATGAGGTAGAGGAAGACGCGGGAAGTCTCATTAGGTATGTCACGTGACTTGGTTACGTCACGCAGGATCAATCAATCGGAAAATTTCGTGTAGGTTCGGGAAATTTGGTTGAAACGGTACAGGATGGTAGGAAGCAGCGCTGGGCCACCGCATACATCGAGGCGTCAGTGCACTGGCTCGCAGTTCTGCTCGTATGCTGTATTTGAGGTAGACTGGCTCTTTCGGCTCATGGAGCCCGCAGCATGTCATCGCGCGCATACGTGTCGATGCATGTCTATTGGAGCAACAATTCCCGATGTCCCTAGGTTGCCTGATCGATGATTCTAACGTTCGTCGGGAGTGGGAGCTACCCAGGACGAGTAATCTGTCGGATAGTGGCGAACTGCCACTATCGTACTCCAGACGGGAACCTGGTTATTCAGCCGTACCTTCAAGAGAGCCTCAAAATAGGGGATTTTTTGTCCTGGAGTGATTTTGAGACGGTCCAGAATGGATGTCATGCACTGATTCTGGGTTACGCACTCCGCAGCCGCCTGACTGCCAAAAGTTGTATCTCCGGCAAGGACAAGCGTATTTTCCTGTGGATGGATGCCGGGAATAAAAGCAATGACAGCATAGTCATAATCAGCGGCGAGGGAATATGAATAGGAGTCCTGTTCTCCGGCTTGCGGATGAGCATTAATGATTCCTGCGTTGTATTTGAAATAGAACTCGCGAAGCAGGGGAACCTCGTGGAGGGCGGGGTTTTGCTCCGGTCGGCCCACAAATATAAGATTGATGTCCTTTGCTGCATCCCAGGAAAGGAGCGCGCCTGATTCAAGACCGAGATCCCAGCGCAACTGGTCGAAGAGCCGTGTTAATGCATAGATAGCCCGAACATCTCCGGACCCTGCGTAACCGAGATTCAATACCTCTGACGGGTCCGCGCTTCCTGCGCCATCTGAATAATAGTGGAGCCCACCACGAGAAAGCACACCCGCGAGCCGAGGATTGGAAAAAACGGCGAGCACAGGTTTGTCCCTATTACTGTAAAACTCCGTCCAAAAGTGCCGCAGCGCTGCGGGCGTTTTCGTTTCTTGAGCACGGAACCAAAGAAGAATTGCTGAGCCACCAAGGATGAATCCGCATATCAGTGCTACGGCAAGGATTAGCCACTGCGGCCTTATAGCTGATCGAGGTTGTGTCTTATGAGATGGAGATGTCTCTTCTGCTGGAACCGGCGGCTGTGTTTGGCGGTATCGACTGAGAAGGCAATAGGCACCCTTGGGAACCTCGAGCACAATTTCATCCTGGACTCCAAAGTTGGCGTAATAATCCAGGATTTTTGCCCTGAGTCTTCCAACTTTCACCCGGACCACAGAATCCACTTGGGGGTCGAAGTGCTGGAGAGAGAGGTTAAAAACCGAGGCTGCCAGTTCAAATTCTTTTACCGGCTGGCCGGGATGAATTTCAGCTTGTTGCGCCAGAAATGCCAATAGACGCCTATTGGAGTCTGAGTGTTGAAAAGGCGGGCTTGCAAGCACTTTTTCGACTTGCGCCCTGGTTTCCTCACCTGTAGGAGAATCAGGAACCGGAGCGGATTCCTTCTGCATGGGGCCTTCAATCGTTTGAACAGATGAGGCCACGATAGCCTTCTCAACCGACCTTCGTCGAAATTCTGGGGTAACACAATTCTCATTCTCCGATGAGAGCCTTGTCAAGGCTTCACCCGGTTACGGGCAGACTCCAGAAAAACTGGACGACTGCGTCTTGCGTATTTCGGTCCGTACTACGGAGGGGCAAGTGACCTGTTTCAGATGAATATCAATTAAGCTCAGGTAGCATTCTCCCTCGGAAGCTTGTGCTCTGGTTTTGTAACAGGGGCCGACTTCAGTCGGGCCGATTGCGGACGGAATTGAAGATGGGCTTTAGCCCCTGCTATCTTTGTTCCGAGCAACATCCATCTTTTCAGGGACTCAACAGGCTACGGAAAAAGGCCGAATCTGCCTTTTCGCGAAGGAAAGATCAGCAGGGGCTAAAGCCCAGACCTTTATTTTGCAGTTTGCGGCCCAACTGAAGTTGTGCCCGGTTACAAAGCGCATCTGGGCCAGAGTTTCCCTATAGCCTGTGAAGCCGTGCCCTGATACAAGACGGAGCCCGTTCATCTCCTTGGCCGCGATGGCCGCGATGCCGCAGTTGATTTGATATTCATTCTATTTCATTCGTGGGCTCGTAGGGTGCGGCAGGGATGCCGAGCGACTAGGCATGGCCGATGCTTCACATCTGCCGGCACGGCTAGTCTCGTAACGCCAACTCCTGAAAAGCATCATGCGAGCCGAAAGAAATCTGGTTGTGCTTGAAATCAAACGGCTTGCCGCTCTCGGAAACGTGACATTCTGCGTTGCATACCTTCCGATACTTAACAAGGCAGTAGCCAGCAGTCTCTAATCGCGCCGGTTAGAAAAGTACGCTTTGGAAGGCTCTTGGTCCGTTCCAGCGCTCCCACGGCAAACCCGTTGACCGGTTGATCCGGCATTTTTCTGGAGGAAGTTCAACATGATACATCAAGAGAAGTTTGACACGACGCATAAGGAAATGACAGCGAGAAGAACACGCAGCGAAGACGAGCGTCGAACACTTTCGACACAGCCACCAGGCTCTCGTTCCTCAAGCCTGAAATATGTGTTAATCTTTTGTGTTTTGTTTAGCCTAGCAGGAGCCCTTCCGCTTCGGAGCCAACTCTTTACTGGATCCATCAACGGCATCGTAAGCGACCAGAATCAAAAGGTGATCGCCAATGCGTCGGTGACTGTGATCAACAATGCAACATCCGACGAGCGCCAAATTATGGCGGACGGGGAAGGGCGCTACACCTTTAACCAGTTGAATCCCGGCGACTATACCATCACGGTCTCGAGCAATGGGTTCAAGGTTAGCAAGCAATCATTCAGTCTACAGGCAAGCCAAAATTTGGAGCTGAACTTCCAACTCAGCGTAGGCTCCGCGTCTGAGCAGGTGGTTGTCACAACGACGGTCTCACTATTGGCCACTGAGGACGCAAATAGGCTTGTTACCCTCACCGGCGATGACGTCAAAAGCCTGCCTCTTCCGACGCACGGGGCGCTCGGAGCGGTATGGGCGCAGAGCGGTGTCGTATCAATCCGCGTTGGGCAGGGGTTGTCTGCAATCTCAGGCGACCAAAATACAGGTCGATTTGCCCTGAACGGTGGGCGCGACGAATCGGCTGCGATTCTCGTAGACGGCATCAGTGTCACCGCCGGCGACTGGGGTGGCGCGGTGGGGTTGCCGTCCGCGGAAACGATCGCCGAGTTTCAAGTCTTTCGCAACACGTACGATGTGCAGTACGGCAAGACCGACGGAGGCGTTGTAAGCCTGACGACCCAAGGGGGCGGGCAGACCTACCACGGCGGCGCCTTTGAGCATTACCAGAACGCCGTGCTCAATGCTAACTCCTGGACCAACAAGCTCGCCGGACTTTCGAAAACCGACTATAACATGAAGCTTTTCGGCGCACGCGCGGGCGGACCACTTTGGCGTCGCAAAAATATCTACATCTTTGGGAACTACGAAGGTACTCGGGACACCAGTCCGAGCACACTTCTCACTACAGTTCCCACGGATCTCGAGCGTACCGGAGACTTTTCACAAACATTTAACTCCGATGGTACCCTGTCCAGCATTTATAACCCATTCTCGATTACCTCTTCCTCTCAACCTCGAACCGTATTTACCGGCAACAAGATCTCAGCGGGAATGATCGACAGCGTTGGAAAGGCTCTTGTGAATCTCTTCCCGGAGCCGAACCGCACCGGCAACAGTATCACTGGCGCGAATAACTATGCGGCTTCTGGCAATGGCGTCACTTCCTTCGACAGAATGGATTTGCGCGGCGACTGGGTCGAAGGTCCGAAATTCTCGCTGTTTGCCACTTTGACAAAGCTATGGAATTCGCAATCGATTCCGGTCCTGCTGGGAAAAGGTCTGGACACAAATTACAAAGGGATCAATCCCCTGTATCGTGGTTTGGTGGCGGCGACGTACGTGCCCTCATCGACGCTGGTCGTGAACCTTACCGGCGCCTATTCGACATGGCATCAGTTCCAAATATCGCCGAGCACAATGAACGGCATTGACGGTTCCGTCATTGGCCTGCCAGAGTCGCTGCTTGGTGCATTGTCGACTAAGGCATTCCCAGCTTTCACTTTCACGAACTATGCGTCTATGGGCTATGCCCGCAGCCTCAACTACACCCTTCACAATGCAGACTTTCAGGTAAACATTTCGAAGCTCTTGCATGCGCACAGTCTGAGGATCGGCTATCAGATGACCATTCAGCAGTTGAACGACAGCGATGAAACCTCGGGCTCGTTCAGTTTCAGTCGGGGTATGACTTCTGGCCCAACGGCGGCCACTGCCAGCAGCACGACCGGCGATGCGATTGCTTCCGCGCTTCTCGGAACGCTGTCCGGCGCTACTGCTACTGTCAGCGTCGCTCCCGCGGCCCAACAAGGGTATTTTGCCTGGTATGCCGAGGACACGTGGAAGTTGACTCCACGGCTGACGGTGAATTACGGCTTGCGCTATGAAATCCAGACTCCCAGAACAGAGCGGCACAACCGCTTTAACCACTTTGCTCCCGATGTAACCAGCCCGCTCGCTACCGAAACAGGCCTGAGTCTCACAGGAGGGCTGATCTACAACAGCAATAGCAACCGCGACCTTTGGGATACTGAGTACAAGAATTTTGCTCCGCGCGTTGGCATTGCTTTTAAAGCAGCCAAGAACACTTCTCTCCGTGCCGGTTATGGAGTGTTCTATTCGCAGGCCATCACAACGGGTCCCACAACCCCAACCGATGGCTATTCGATTACCAATACGGCGGTGGTGTCGGTAAACAACTCCGGGCTTATTCCGGAAAACCTGGTCAGCAACCCATTCCCGAGCGGACTGGGGACTGCTAGTGGAAGCTCTCTTGGTCTTTTAACGGATGCAGGAAACTCCGTTAATGCGTTTCTGGTCCATAAGCCGACACCTTATGTACAATCTTACAGCGCCGATATCCAGATACAACCGACCTCTAATTCCGTGATTGAGATCGGGTATACAGGAACACAGGGGCGTAAGCTGGCGTGGGGTTATACGCGTTACGCCAATCAGCTCAATCCACAATACCTTTCTCTCGGTGCTGCACTCAATACGGCAGAGCCAAATCCATTCAAAGGAATAATCACCTCTGGCGCTCTGGCTGGTTCTACTATCCCAGAGTACAAGCTACTAGAGGCGTATCCACAATTTACGAGCGTTGGCTATGCGCAGGACACACCTGGTGCGAGTTCCAGTTACAATGCTCTGAATGCGAAGCTGCAGGAGCGGTACAAGGACTCCGTGAACCTTATCTTCACTTATCAGTGGTCGAAGGCAATCGACAATGCGTCGGAGACCCAGAACTGGGAAATCAGCGACAATGCCCGCGACTACTTCCATCCCAACCTCGAACGCTCCATCAGCGCTCATGACATTCCACAGAATTTCGCAGCGACCGTCATCTGGAAACTGCCGCTCGGACGAGGGAGGTTTTTAGGGGCGAACATGAATCGTGTCCTGAACGGGGCTGTGGGCGGCTGGGAAGTGTCCACAATCGTGAACTTCTACAGCGGTCTTCCATATCAGTTTGGGTGTTCCAATACAAACAGCACATATGGCTACGCGGTGTGCCGCCCCCAGATCACCGACGTGGCCCAAGTGCGGCTGTCTCATCCGACCGTTAGCAAGTGGTTCAATACCGCAGCAGTACTGCAGCCAGCCACTTATACCATCGGTAACATGCCTCGTTTTGTATCGAATGTCAGGGCAGGGGCAGCGCAGCGCGCGGATCTTACACTGCGCAAGCAGTTCAGTTTGCCGCACGAGATGAATTTTTCAGTGGAGGCATCTGGCTACAACGTCAGCAATACGCCACAGTATGGCCGCGCTAGTGCGACAGTCGGCAGCTCGACCTTCGGCCAAGTAACGGGATTGGCAGCAGGATCGAACCCACGTACGGTGGAATTCAGCGGGCGCTTCAATTTCTAAACCATGCAGAGAGAAGAGGCGGAAAACTGTTGTCTGCCTCTTTTCTCTCTGGTTACTGAATGGGATATGAACCTGTTGACTTCATCTGATGGAAATATCCCGTGCTATGGCAAGAAAATGTATTTCCACACATAGACATTCTGCGTTCTTCGCCTGTTCTGTGGAGCAGCCATTTTATCGCTTTCGGAGTTATGAATGAATCGTCGTACGCTGCTGAAGAATACTGGGAGCATAACTCTGCTGTCCGGGTTGCTGCCTGGTTATGCCTCCTCTGATCCTGTCACTGCTGGAAAATCGAAATTGTTTCTATTTAATCCCCGCATGAGGGGAGCTAAGGGAGATGGGCGGACTAATGACAGGATCGCCTTGCAGGCGAGCATAGATGAATGCTCGGCTGCAGGCGGGGGAATCGTGTACCTGTCCCCTGGAACTTATTTCACCGGAACTGTCGTTCTTAAAAAGGATGTCACGCTTTATCTTGAGGCGGGAGCGACTTTGCTTGGAAGTACAAGCATCGATGATTACCTTTCTCAGCCTGGACCAAATCCCCGCGAAGATGCGGGTCAGAGACATCTCATCTTCGCGCGCCAAGCCGATAACATCGGAATTTGCGGACATGGTGTCGTAGATGGTCAAGGGTCTCGATTCTGGAAACCTAGCAACCGTGTGAAACCTCCAGTTGACAAGTTATGGGGAGACGTTGCGACCTACGACTGGAAGCCAATGGTTCGGCCCTCCCCGATGGTCGAGATTGTGGGCTGCAACAACGTTCACATTCAAGGGATCACGCTACAGAACTCGGCTGGATGGACACTTCGTCCGATCAACTGCCAGTCAGTATTTATTGACGGCATTCGTATTCGCAATCCAATCTACGGCCCGAACGTAGACGGCATCGACATCACGTGTTCTCAGAACGTCTTTGTCGCGAACTGCGATATTCAAACTGCGGACGACGTGATTTGCCTCAAGAGCGAAGCTCCGTATGGTGAACTCCTTCCCACCCGTAATGTCACGGTTACTAATTGCATTCTCAGCGGCTGTTGCAATGGCTTTAAGATCGGAACCGCGACCAGGGGTGGTTTTGAAAACATCACTTTTTCGAATTCAGTAATCTACAACAATGATGTGACCTTGAATCAACGGATAATCGCAGGAATCGCCCTGGAAATGGTCGATGGGGGATGGATTGAAGGGGTAAATATTACCGGCATCCGGATGCAACGCGCCCGGACGCCGATCTTCATCCGCCGCGGTAATCGTTCGCCGAGACCAGACGGAGTCCCGGGTCAGTTGAAGGGAGTAATGATCGACGGAGTTCATGCAACCGGAGCGATTCTTACCAGTTCCATCACAGGGCTACCGAAATTTCCAGTGGAAGATGTCACGCTATCCAACATTCGCATCGACAGTGAAGAACGGGGCGAAGAAGCTTGGGTAGAAAGGGATATTCCTGAAGTTACAGCCCAGTATCCTGAAGCGAGAATGTTCGGTAGGCTTCCTGCGTCCGGTTTGTTCTGCCGTCACGTATCCGGTATTCGGCTAAGAGACGTGGTTTTTGGATCTGCCGCAAAAGAAGCTCGCCCAGCCATCGTCTGTGACGACGCCAGTCAGATTGACATATCCGGACTGCGCTGTACAAGCATTGCAAGCAGGCAACCAGTCGTGCTGCTGAAAACATGCAAAGATGTATGGATACGCGATGCCATAGCTCCTGAGCGAACGGGGAGTTTTCTCGAGTTGCGAGGAAAAGAGACGAGCAACATTCTGCTGACTCATTGTGACCTGAGGAATGCAAAGAAGGAAATTGAGATCGGAGACGGTGCATCAGCTGGTGCAGTTGTCCAGTCCTTCAACATCCGGCGACAACCCACTGTGTAATGACCTCTGGCCAGCACCGGGCAAATACCCCTCTTGCACGATGCGCGAAAGGTGATGAGCCGTATTCATGTACCTGCCCCTGTCCGCTTGAACCGATGAAAGAAAACATGGGAAAGGATACCAATATGGGCGATGTTCTTGCATTGATATTGGCGGGAACCACATCACTTCGTGTGCCTATTGCCCCAGCGATTCCGGCATCGGCATTCGGCATAGGGCTGTCTGGCTATCTAAATCTAGCTAGTCGATTCTGAAAAAGTCATTTAGCCATTTGCGATCTGAGTCTGGAGAGTTGTAGCCCCTTGCAGGAGCGGAATCCATCTCCAGATGCGCATTAGGCCGCGCAGAAAAATGCGCCAGGAAGCTCTCAGGAGCTTCTGGAAGTTCATGGCCGCTGCAGACAGCACAGCATTGATCGCGTCACCGGCAATACCCTTCAGCCGATTGCGTTCCAATCGGTGTTCGTTCTTCAGATGTCCAATGCTTGGTTCGACCGCGGCACGTCGTTTCATCCATCGCCATAGCGCTCGCGGCGTCCGGCCTCTTCGCCTCTTATCGACATGGATAGCAACGGGGCCATCGTAGTCATGGCCGCGATAGCCCATATCCACGTGGACTTCGCTAACTCGGTCGCCAATAAAGTTACTCACTTGCTTCATCTGCGCACTAAGCGTATGGCCATCATAAGGATTACCCGTGAAACTTTTCGTACCAACGAACCATCCGCCGCGGCTACTTACTGCCACACTAACCTTGTTGCCAAACTCGTATTGCTTGCCCGCCTTGCCCTTGGCAATGCATTCGACTTCCGGTTCATGAACACTGTAAATCTTGTTCTTATCGTGCTGCTGTTGAGCGTAAATGCGATGCGCCGTTTCGAGTAGCTTCGATAACTCGGTAGATGGGCTCTCGACCTGCCGTTCTATCTCCTGCATAACTCGTCCCAACTGCGTTTTAAGCTTGCGTGTGCAAGCGCGAGCACGTTTCATTTGCCTGGCATGCGCATAGTGGTTGGACTGTATCAACAAGCGACGGCCTATGCAATCATAACTCTGCTTGATCGTCAGTCCCTCGGCCCAAGCTACTTTCACCAAGCGCTCACGCATGCGCTGATAGAGTCTGGCATCGGTTGGGAATCGAATAGCCTTGGTTTGCACCGTCGTATCCACGTTGACGCGCTGTAACTCGGCAGGATGTATCGCTTTCATGCGCAGACCGGCGTTGATCGTTTCACGCAGCATCTGTTCGGCTCCGGCTTCGCCCACACGCTTGCGCCAGCGCGTCATACTTGACGAATCAATCGGCAGCACCCCGAACGACCGGACACAGAAGGACGTAGCACTATTATTAATTGCGATGCACCTCCATTCATTCCGCAAGAAAATCATTCTTGGAGTGTCCCTCCCGAGGACCAGCTGCCCGGAGCGGTTCATGGTTCTCTTCGCTGGGACTCAAGTAGGGTACGGCTTTACCTTAGCGAATCCCAACGCGGAGGCGGGTCAGGGGACAAGAACTGCGGAAAGAACTGGCGAACGAACCTGTTCTGAACGCTAACGTCTTCGACTACTTACTTGCGCGCCCCGATCTCATTCCTGAAACTTGGAAGCGAGACGAAGAAGGGCGCGGCCGCAGGATCTTTTTGGGGGAACCATATATCGCATAGGCGACGATGTAGCCCCTCCCGCCGCGCTTGTGGGGCCGGGGTGGAGGGAGGCAGATCATGAAATGTGTGTGCAGTTCCTCTATTATTAAAATGGTAGCAATTGGCAATGGGCCTCCAGCTGGTTAGACCATGGCATGGGTGCTAGCGATCCTGCGGTTATTAGCACTGAAGGAAGTGTCGGGCGCAGTTCGATAAGAGCTAGGCATCAAGACGAAGTGAAGGGGTAGTTTTCGAATTGGATGTTTCAGCCATGGGCAGAATGATTTCCTTCGAAACTGTCTCAACGAAGGAGTTCACTCTCATAGGTGTCTGTAGTCGAATTCGTAGCGGTCAAAACACCCCGACACAATAGGTCTCAACAAAGCTCAACATGCGCACACATAACTCGCAGAGTTTCATCAATATGCAAGACGCTGACTCCAAGAGGCTTAGCCTGCTTTATGCGCGAACGGGCCAATCAGGGCATGCATAAAAGCTTCTTTGGTGAAGACGAGTAGTTTTGTTCTCTGCCGTGCTGATTTTCTCTTTTTCTTCTGAAGCGCAGTGCTGTGCCAGGTGCAGGGCTGCTTTTTGCGGCGCGGCTATGCCCGACAGCTTTTTCCCATGCGGCCTATTCTGGTGTGGAATCGATTGTCGGAGCGGAGCGGCTGACTCTATCCGGCGGTTGCGCCCAGAGCCTTTGCCACTTGCTGAAAAACGTCCAGGAACGGGAAGGACTCTGGCAGGTGCAGCACGATGCGGCGCGTCGAGGCAACGACACGAGCGCCGAGTTTCAACAAGCGTTCGCGCATCGTCCATACCTGGGCGCGCGCCATCGCGGTGAGCGCGGCGGCCAGACGCATCTCCTGCATCAGTACGTAGGCCGCTGCCGTCATCAGCACACGCAACTGGTTGGCCCAGAAGCTGGTGCAACTGGTGCGGTCTA